>JACCDS010592954.1_pt1 | contig 22155 bp, 19 predicted proteins | sample 7446441 | NCBI WGS metagenome assembly JACCDS01 (sample SAMN15323445, study PRJNA562643) | freshwater metagenome | isolation source: river surface water | place: USA:Blue River Watershed | collected 2017-08-17 | reverse complement strand
TATAATTGACAAAATGCGGGTAACTTTGTACACAAACCACAATTCATGATTTGTTTTATTTTTAACCCTAATTCAGGAAACAAAAGTAATAGATATCGCCTGGAGATTATGGAAAATCTTAAAAAGATTCCCCATAGTCACTTATATGTAACTGAGTATCCTGGACATGCAAAAGAAATAGTCCAACAAATTTTAACGAAAACGAGTACATCTCGCATAATTGCTGTGGGAGGAGATGGAACTGTCAATGAGATCGGTTCTGCTATTCAAGGTACTTCCATGGAAATGGGAATCATCCCTATCGGTTCAGGCAATGGTTTAGCTAGGCATCTAGGAATTTCAATGAAATTCAGAACTGCACTCCAAACCGCCCTTAATGGAAACACCATGTTCATCGATACGCTCACATGGAATAATAAACCCTTCTTTTGCACAAGTGGAATTGGATTCGACGCTGAAGTTGCCGCTGAATTTTCCAAAGGTAAGGGGCGTGGATTATTGAACTACATACGCGCTACTTTTAAATCAATAACAACATATAATTCCATCAATTTAGCTATAGCCAATAAACATAATGAAGCATTATTTTCCTTAACTTTTGCTAATGCAAATCAATATGGAAACAATGCCTACATTTCACCAAATTCTAACCTTCAAGATGCTCAATTTGAAGTAGTTAAAATAAAAAAAGGGAATTTATGGCAGGTGGGCCAACTTGGAATCAGTCTATTTCTTAAGCGTATTCACAAACAATCAAATGTAGAAATACTAAGTACGAATAACTTTGAATTTAAGGTGCCTATGGGTACAAATTTTCATCTAGATGGTGAAAGCCTAAAAACAGAAGAAGAAGTAATTAAAATAAATATTTTTCCTAAAAACTTAAAAGTAGTTGTGTAAACTGACAAATCTTATAATAATCAATTAATTAATTGATATACAATAAGTTAACAAGATAAGTTGGTTTCAATACCACCACAACTCCTTCTTTAAATACGTTTTTTATTCAAAAAAAAATCATTTTTTTTTATTTGATTTTTTGAAGGCAATTAGCCACTGAGAGCGTCTATTATTGGACAATTTTTAGTTCCAAATTTTTACGCCAATTTATTCTTACAAAATCTATATTTATTTAATTTTTGAAATTTGGAACACCCCCGAATTTTACTATTTTTGTCTCCACGCTAAAAAAAACGATTTCGTTTTTCGTAGTAAAATACCACATAGATAAATTTATAAGTTATTCAACTAATTAAAGGGAAACCGACAACTAGTTGCTAAGGAATTTTTGACCCCAAAAAACGAGTACCGATTAGATGCAACCAGAATTAAAAGACTTATGGCAAAAGTGTTTGGAGATTATCCGGGAGGATATTTCTAGCCAAAGTTTTTCAACTTGGTTCGCCCCTATTGTCCCGTTAAAATTTCAAAATAATACCCTTACGATTCAAGTTCCTTCTCAATTTTTCTATGAATGGTTGGAAGAAAATTATGTTGCAGTCTTACGTAAAGCAATTGATCATACAATTGGTAAACGAGGAATGCTTGAATATTCTATTGTGGTAGACAAAGGGGACCGCAAAAATCCGCCTATTACGTTTAATCTACCAACCGTACCACAAAATCAAAATAGTCACGCGAATCAGCAAACTATTCAAACGGCACCGGCCAGAAATCCTTTTCAATTTAAAGATTTAGATTCTTTAGAATTAGATTCATATCTTATTCCTAAATATACATTTGACAAGTTTATAGAAGGTGATTGTAACCGCTTAGGCCGTGCAGCTGGTATGGCTGTAGCTAATAAACCTGGTCTAACTTCATTTAATCCGTTGATGATTTATGGCGGTGTAGGATTAGGTAAAACCCACCTAATTCAAGCCATAGGCAATCAAATCAAAGAGGAATTTCCTGAAAAATTCGTATTGTATGTTTCCACTGAAAAATTTACGAATCAATTTGTCAATGCAATTCGTAATAATTCAATTGAGACATTTACCAACTTTTATTTACAAGTTGACGTATTAATTATCGATGACGTTCAATTCCTTTCAGGAAAAGAAAAGACACAAGAAACATTCTTTAATATTTTCAACCATTTACATCAATCTGGAAAACAGATTATTCTGTCATCAGATCGCGCACCACGTGATTTAGCCGGAATGGAGGATCGATTATTAAGCCGATTTAAATGGGGATTAACAGCTGATTTACAACAACCAGATTTCGAAACACGTATCGCCATCATTCAAAAGAAATTACAAGATGATGGAATTCAAATTAATTTTGATGTACTAGAATACTTGGCTCATTCGATCCAAACCAATGTAAGGGAGTTAGAAGGTGTCATTATTTCATTAATGGCACAAGCGTCTTTAACAAGAAAAGAAATAGATTTAGAGTTGGCCAAATCAACATTAAAATCAATTGTTAACGATCAAGAAAAAGAACTTAGTGTAGATAATATCTTAGAGGCAATCACAACGCATTTTGATGTGGATATGCAAACACTTAAAGGTAAATGCAGAAAGAAAGAAAATGTATTTCCTAGACAAGTAGCTATGTATATGCTAAAAGAATTAACAAATCTACCTTTAAAGTCGATTGGTTATCATTTCGGTGGCAGAGACCACAGTACGGTAATTCATGCCGTGCAATCAATTTCTGAAGCAATTGAATCAGATAAAAACGTGGAAAAAACCGTCAAGAAACTATTCAACAGATTCAATCTGGCATTAAACTAAAAAAGAGGCTTTCGCCTCTTTTTTTATACTCAAAAAATAGATCAATTTACTAAGCTAAAGCTTCTTTATCTAATAAAGCTGACTCGTCTCCTTTTACTTTTTCCTTTATCTTCATTTCGATCTCCTCCATTAATTCAGGATTATCTTTAATCAAATCTTTTACTGCATCACGACCTTGACCTAAGCGATTTCCATTGTAAGAAAACCAAGAGCCCGATTTATCAACGACCCCTAAATCAACACCTAAATCCAACACCTCTCCGGCTTTTGAAATACCTTCACCGTACATAATATCAAACTCTACTACTTTAAATGGCGGAGCCATCTTATTCTTAACAACCTTAACACGTGTACGATTTCCTGTAATAGAATCTGCGCTTTCTTTGATTTGTCCAGCCCGACGAATATCTAAACGAACAGAAGCATAAAATTTCAAAGCATTACCACCCGTTGTTGTTTCAGGGCTACCAAACATAACTCCAATTTTATCACGTAACTGGTTAATAAAAATACAGCAACAGCCAGTTTTATTAATCGTACCCGTCAACTTACGTAAAGCCTGAGACATTAAACGTGCTTGAAGTCCCATTTTGGAATCTCCCATCTCACCTTCAATTTCCGCTTTGGGAACCAAGGCAGCTACTGAGTCAATAACGATAATGTCAATTGCACCTGAACTAATTAAATGTTCTGCAATCTCTAAAGCTTGCTCTCCATTATCGGGCTGAGAAATCAATAAATTCTCTGTATCAATCCCCAATTTCTCTGCATAAGAACGATCAAACGCATGTTCTGCATCAATAAATGCAGCTAATCCACCGGCTTTTTGCGCTTCCGCAATACAGTGCATTGTTAACGTAGTTTTACCAGAAGATTCTGGTCCATAAATTTCAACTACACGACCACGCGGAACACCACCTATACCTAAGGCTAAATCCAATCCCAATGAGCCTGTTGATATAACAGGAACATCCATAACTTTACTATCTGACAAACGCATCACAGTACCTTTTCCGTAAGCCTTATCTAATTTTTCTAAAGTGGTCTGCAGTGCTTTTAATTTTTCCGCTGCTAAGCCTTGCGCACTATCCGATTGTTTTGCCATGTTATATTTATTGATAATTTTGAGTGTTCCTATGGGAGTGAATTGATTTCATTTAAATCTTAACAAAAATAGGAAATACCACGTAATGAAAAAACAATTAAATTGATAATATCTGCTGAATTAAACCCTTCGTTTTCAAAACCATTCTCTTGTTAATTTATCCGCCAATTTTAAGTAAAACCCTCCTACTTTTTATCATATTATTGATAATGAGCTTTGCTGGTTTTAGTCAACAAAATTCAAATATACTTGCAAACGAACAACTAAAATATCGGATACATCTTGGATTCATCAATGCCGCGGAAGCAACAATTCAATCCAGCTCACAAATCCAACTAATTAACGGTCATCCGACTCGAAAATTAGAAATTACAGGAAAGACAGTTGGTATATTAGATGCCATCTCCCCTGTCGTCGATTACTGGTCGGCATATTTAGACACTGACACCCACCTTCCTCTCAAAACCGAAATGCGGAAAAAGGAAGGCCGTTATCGAAAAGAAGAAACGGTGATTTTTGATCATGCCAATTTAATAGCTAAAATCTCTTCGCCACAAAATACACCCACCAATAAAAACTTTACTATAGAATCAAATACACTAGATTTAATAGGTGGCTATTTCTTTTTACGTGATAAGCCCTTGGGGGACATGAAAATTGGGCAAAAGCAAAAAGCAAAAATATTAGTCGATGGTAGTGTCTATGAAATTTGGTTCATAGTCAAGAATTTCGAAAAAATGGAAAGTCCATGGGGTAACAAAAATTGCATTCGTACCACATTAGTATTACCGAAAAACAAGTTATTCAAAGAAGAAGATGCAATACAACTATGGATCACTAATGATAAATATCAAGTACCCTTTAAAATGGAAGTAAATTTGAAAATCGGTTTTTTAACCATTGATTTGACAAACTATTCTATTGCGGGAAAAAGTGTTTACTAAGTTTTAGCTAATGCTTTTTTATAAGCTGCTAAAACGCGCTCACGAGCAAATTCATGATTCACGATAGGTTTGGCATAGGTCAACTCCTGAAATTCTGGGACCCATTTTCTTATGTAGGCTAATTCTCCATCAAACTTTTTTGTTTGTAACGTTGGATTAAATACCCGGAAATATGGGGCTGCATCGCAACCTGAACCTGCAGCCCATTGCCAACCACCATTATTAGCAGCAAAGTCAAAGTCAAGTAGTTTAGCTGCAAAATACGCCTCTCCCCATCGCCAGTCTATCAATAAGTGTTTGACCAAAAAACTAGCTACAATCATCCGAACTCGATTGTGCATAAAACCCGTCGCATTTAACTCTCGCATTCCCGCGTCTACGATTGGATATCCGGTTTGACCATTCGTCCATGCCTCAAATTCCACCTCATTATTTCTCCACTCCATTCGATCATATTCTCTTCGAAAAGCGTGACCATCTGAAATATGTGGAAAATGATGAACGATATTGAAATAAAAATCACGCCATATTAACTCGTTCAACCAAATTTCAGATTTCCCTAAGGCACGCAAAACTAAACTTCGAATAGATATCGTACCAAATCGAAGGTGCACAGATAAACGGCTTGTTCCTGGCAAAGCAGGAAAATCCCTCTTCTCTCCATAGTTACGAATTAAATCATCTGTTACACTTTCCTTCGGAAATTGTAAACCAGATAGCTCAAAGCCCAATTTTGTTAAACTAGGAAGCTCAAATTTCGTATCAACATAATGCGCAATAGATTCCGAAGGAAACTGATGAATAGGCGTTTGACGTAATTGCACTTTCCATTTCCTTGAATAAGGTGTAAAGACTGTATAAGGTGTCCCTTGCCCACTTAATACTTCATTTTTCTCAAAAATCACTTGATCCTTAAACGTATGAAATTGGATTTGATTAGAATTAGCCCATGCATTAATGATACGATCGCGTTCACAACCATACTTTTCATAATCATGATTCGTATAAATCGCTTCAATAGAAAATTTCTTTTGTAATTCCTTAAACGCATCTAATGGATTAGCATGCAAAACACATAAATCACCTCCCTGTTGCTGAATAGCTAATTTCAAGGACGAAATGGATTGATGTATAAATTCGACCCGTCCATCCTGCTTGTCTTCCAAACGATTTAAAATAGTTGGATCAAAAATAAATACCGGTAACACGGGTAAGCCACTCTTTAATGCAGCCCATAAACCATGATTATCCATGATGCGCAAATCGCGACGAAACCAAAATATTGAAACAGATTGCATAATGTTTGAGTACGTATAGGGTCAAAACTTGACTTATTTCAAATTGTTTAAAATATACCTTGACAAGCCCCCCTTCAAAAGTGTATATTTGTAAAATTGCAAATTTTATGCACCAATTGCGAAGACCATGAGGTACATAAATTCATTTCAAACCCCATCCGAATGAAATTATCTGAATTCAGATTTGATTTACCCCAAAGTTTAATTGCTTTAAATCCCACAGAAAACCGTGAAGATGCCCGTATGATGGTTATTAACCGCAAGGAAAAGACCATTGAGCATAAAAAATTCACTGATATCGTTGATTATTTTGGTGATGGGGATGTTTTAGTTACGAACAATACCAAAGTTTTCCCTGCTAGACTTTACGGAAATAAAGAGAAAACAGGAGCTCAAATCGAAGTATTCTTACTTCGTGAATTAAATCGTGAACATCGTTTGTGGGATGTATTAGTTGATCCAGCGCGTAAAATTCGTGTAGGTAATAAATTATATTTTGGTGATTCTGATTTAGTCGCTGAAGTAATTGACAATACAACTTCTCGTGGACGTACGATTCGTTTTCTTTATGATGGCGATCATGACGCGCTGATGGCTGCCATTCACGAATTAGGTGAAACTCCACTTCCAGATGAAATTCGCTTAAAACGTGCCGCAACGGAAGAAGATCGCGAACGTTTTCAGACAATTTATGCAGAACACGTAGGAGCAGTTGCCGCACCAACAGCTGGATTGCACTTCAATAAAATTGTGATGAAGCGTATGGAATTGAATGGTGCTCAATTCACCCCTATTACTCTTCATATTGGATTAGGAACTTTCCGTCAAGTAGATGTAGAGGACTTAACCAAACACAAAACAGATTCCGAACATTTTATTATTGACGAAGCTACCTGTAATTATGTTAATCAAGCAATTGATAACAAAAAGCATGTTTTAGCTGTAGGTACTACTGTAATGAAAGCGTTAGAATCTTCTGTTTCTGCAAGTGGACATTTAAAGCCAATCAATTCTTGGACGGATAAATTTATTTTCCCTCCATACGAGTTTAAAATACCTACCGCCTTGTTGACAAACTTCCATTTACCAGAATCAATCTTGTATATGATGTCATCAGCTTTTGGTGGATATGAATTGATTCAGGATGCATACCAACAAGCCATTAAGGAGAAATATCGCTTCTTTAGCTATGGAGACGTAATGTTGATCATTTAATTTTAAATGGGTTTATTTTGAAAAAAATCGCAATAATAGTTGCAGGAGGTACCGGACAACGCATGAATATGTCGATACCGAAGCAATTTTTACTGCTTCAAAATAAACCCATTCTTTTACACACGTTGGCTGCATTCAAATCAGCCATTCCTGAAATCGAATTAATTCTAGTTTTACCAGAAAATCAATTCGATTATTGGGACGAATTGTCAACCCAATATCCAGAAATTTTAAAACAGACTCCCCACAAATTAATCTCAGGTGGAGAAACACGTTTTCACTCAAGTTTAAATGGTATACAAGCCATTGAAGAGCAAGAAGATTGTTTAGTTGCAATACATGATGGAGTACGACCACTGATTGATCAAAATACGATTTTGAATGCCTTTAAAGAGGCCTCTATTCATGGGAACGCAGTTGTTGCCATACCCTCAAAAGATTCGATCCGCCTATGGAATGAACAAGAAAATGCCTTTTTAGCGGTAAATAGAGCCGACATACGTGTCATACAAACACCACAAGTATTTAAACTGTCTTCATTAACTAATGCGTTTTCGAAAGGATATAGTCCACATTTTACAGATGATGCTAGTGTGGTGGAACACGCTGGAGAAAAAATTCATTTGGTAGATGGGGCTTATTCAAATATTAAAATTACAACGCCGGAAGATTTAGCTTTAGCTGAAATCTTAAAAGTAGAAACCTATGAATAAGTACTGGAATTGGATTGGGGTTCATATCCTGAAATTCAAAATAACCATTTTAGCTATCTTATTTTTTGCTACCACATGGCTAGCATTTACAGCAAGTCAAATTCAATTAAGTTACGAATTAGCGAAAATACTTCCCCAATCAGACGAACAGTTCCAACTCTACGAATCATTCAAAAAGAAGTACGGTGAGGATGGGAATGTTATGGTGATTGGACTTGAGAATCCAAATCTATTTAAAACCACCGAATTTGATGAATGGAATCAATTATTCACTAAAATAAAAAAAGAGTCTGGTATCAAATCCATTCTTGCCCTACCCAATCTTCCAGAAATTTATTTAGATGAAAGTGGTAAAAGTTTTAAAACTAGACCACTGTATTCAGGAACACTAAAAAGTACCCAGGCAGAGCTTGATACCCTAAAATCTCATTTGGGAAAATTACCCATCTATCGAAATTTCCTATTTACAAATGACTTACGTGTTCACTTGATGTTGATCACGTTAGATCAAAAGACAATCAATAACAAAAATAGAATTACGCTCGTTAAACGAATTAAGGAGCTCGGTAAAAATTACACGACTAACACACAAAACCAATTACATTATTCGGGTATGCCTTTTATCCGAACGGAATACACATCACAAGTAACAAATGAATTGGTGTTATTCTTGCTTTTGGCTATCGCGGTCACATCCCTGATTCTATATTACTTTTTCAGATCCATTCAGGTTGTCTTTTTTGCACTCATAGTCATTTTGATAGGTATCGTGGCATCGTTGGCAACAATCGTATTATTTGGATTTAAAATCACATTATTATCAGGATTAATTCCACCACTCATCGTGGTTATTGGGGTACCCAATGTGATCTTTTTATTGAATAAATACCATGAGACTTATGCCATTACGAAAGATAAAGAAGCCTCGCTGATAACAAGTGCTTCGACGATTGGACGAACATTATTCCTAGCAAACCTGACTACATCAATTGGATTTGGTGTTTTTGCATTTACAGGTTCGACATTACTAGTAGAATTCGGCATTGTTGCATCGATGAACGTAATGGTCACTTTCCTACTTTCATTATTACTAATTCCGATATTCTTTAGTTTTTTAGCACCACCTAAACCCAAAGACTTAGCTCATTTTGAAAGCAAACGGATCAATCATTTTCTAACTGGAGTTGAATTTTGGGTATTTGAACGAAGAAAAATAATCTATAGCATTATCGGGGGCTTATTAGTCATTTCGCTTTACGGACTTAGCAAAATTGAAGCTGTAGGATTTATCGTTGATGATTTGCCGCGCGAAAATGCGATATATACTGACCTAAAGTTTATTGAAAAACATTTCAAAGGCGTCATGCCTTTCGAAATATCTATCGATGCGCATGAAACCGGGAGAGCCTTGACACCTGAAATATTAGCTAAAATTAAGCGTACAGAAAAGCTTGTTGGCCAACATCCAGAATTCACTCAAGGCATTTCACTATTAACTGCGACAAAATATCTGTATCAAGTCTATCGTGGTGGAGACCCCAAATATTTCACATTACCGGGTATTGATGAATTATCCAAACTGAAAGACTTCCAAGGTAGCCTACAAGGGAAACAAAATATGTTCGCGGGTTTCTTAGACCAGGACAAACGATTTACTCGAATCAGCTTCCAAATGGCAGACATTGGTACAGTAAAAACACAAAAACTATACGAAGAACTACAGCCAAAAATTGACACTATTTTCAGAACGGATAGTGAAACGGGAGAAATATTACCTGCCTCAGACAAGCGTGCCTATGATGCTAAAATCACAGGAAATTCGGTTATATATGCGTTTCAAACGGCCTATTTACAAACTAATTTGATCGAAAGTACGATCACAGCCATTATACTTATCTGTATTCTAATGGCGCTTTTATTTCGTAGTTGGAAAATGGTGATTATTTCAACAATTCCATCCCTAATACCTTTAATCATTACCGCAGGTTTAATGGGCTTCTTTCATATTGCATTGAAACCAAGTACCATATTAATCTTCTCCATCGCTTTTGGAATATCAAGCGACGGAACCATCTACTTTCTGACGAGGTATAAAGAAGAATGGCTGAAAAACTCAAATAATGTGGCCAAAGCCATACAAATAACGATTCAAAAAACAGGAGTTTCCATGTTTTATACAGCCATGATCTTGTTCTTTGGTTTCTTTATTTTCACAGCATCTACTTTCAAAGGCACACAAGCGCTAGGCATTCTCGTATCCATCACATTACTAATGGCGATGATATGTAATCTAATTTTGCTTCCTGCTTTCTTAATGGGCATGAACAAAAAAGAGATTAATTCAATTATAGAAGAACTATAATGGAAAAGCCAGCTTCGATTTATACCTTAAATTTTGGATTACTCTGTTTAAGTAACTTTTTGTTTTCGGCTAGTTTTTCTATGATTATTCCCGAATTACCTGACTATTTAGCCAGTCTTGGTGGGAAAGAATACATTGGATATACCATCGCATTATTCACATTGACCGCTGGATTAAGTCGCCCTTTTTCCGGCAAATTGACGGATCATATTGGTCGTGTTCCTGTGATGGCATTCGGTTCACTTGTATGCTTCTTATGTGGTGGACTTTACCCCATCATACATACCGTTCAAGGATTTTTGTTTCTTCGATTTTTACATGGGATGTCTACAGGAACAAAGCCTACAGCTACCGCAGCCTATGTTGCCGATATTATTCCTGAAAATAGACGCGGAGAAGCTCAAGGTGGATTGGGCATATTTACGGCAACGGGCATGTCCATGGGCCCGGCTATTGGAAGTTATTTAGCTAGTGAAATTGGATTAAGAGAAATGTTTTGGATTTCATCGCTCTTTGCACTGTTTTCCATTTTGATTTTAATGCGAATGAAGGAAACGTTACCCAAATCAATGAAAACAAAATTCTCTTTAAAACTATTTAAAATCGGTTGGCATGATGTCTTTGAGCCAAACATTATACCCGTTTTTTGGATCATGTTATTTGTCTCATTTTCCTCGGGGGTAGTTGTTACGTTAATGCCGGATGTTTCTAAATTAATTGGCTGGCATAATAAGGGATTGTATTTTACGATTTACACCATTTCATCTATCGTCGTCCGGATTTTCTTTTCAAAGACTTCTGATAAATATGGACGGATTCCCGTTTTACTATATTCTGCCCTTGTATTAGCTGCCGCGATGTTTTTAATGATTATTGCACCTAGTCCGTTAACAGTTATCAGCTCAGCTATTCTATTTGGATTTGCTTGGGGCTTTAATACACCTACCCTAGCCGCATGGACAACCGATTTAGCCAATAAAAACCACATGGGTCGTGCTATGGCTACCATGTACATAGCTTTAGAATTAGGCATTGGCCTGGGGGCATTGGTGGCAGGACAATTTTATCAAGGAATTGCTAGTAATATACCATTACCGTTCATAATGAGTGGAATTTTAGCTATAATCGCCTTTCTATTTTTATTACGTTACCATCATAATTGGCAAACTAATGACCTTTAGTGAATACCTAATCTCTAAAAACATAGATGAAAAAACCTTTTCATCTCAAGATCCAACCACTTTTACAGCTTGGAAAAATCTGTTTGAACAGGTAAGTCCAAGCAGCTTTACAGATCAAAAGAAGTTTAAGATCAATCCCATACGCAGAAAATACCTGCTTAATTCAGAAAAATAAACGTTTAAAATTTGTATATTTTCTGAAAATCATATAATTATTTAAATATTCAATCCATCACTTTCGTAGAAATTTACAAATAGTGGAAATTTGCATCATTAAATTTTGATGAAGCAAAATGCAAGCAAGTGAATTAGAAAAACTGTTTCCAAACGCAGCAGGAATCCCAAAAGAATTTGACCTAGTTAAACCCATTGAACAACGTGAATATTTGGTCAATGGTGAAATGCGTCAGTGGTCTGGAAAGACACAAGATGTATGGTCTCCCATTTATGTGCAAACCGATAAAGGTTTTGAACAAAAAAGAATTGGCTCGTATCCCATTACAGATGCGACCGATGCCATGGAAGTTTTATACGCTGGTGTCAAAGCCTACTCGAATGGACGTGGAGAATGGCCATCGATGTCGGTAAGCCAACGAATCGAATGTGTAGAGAAATTCACCCAAAAGATGATCCAAAAACGCGATGAAGTAGTCAAATTACTCATGTGGGAAATTGGAAAATCATTAGCAGACTCACAAAAAGAATTTGACCGTACTGTCCAATATATTTATGACACCATTGGTGCATTAAAAGATATTGATCGTACCTCATCTACTTTCTTGATTGAAGAAGGAATAATTGGACAAGTAAGACGTTCACCTCTAGGAGTAGTTTTATGTATGGGACCTTTCAATTACCCATTAAATGAAACATTTACAACGCTTATTCCCGCATTAATTATGGGTAATACCGTTTTGTTCAAACCACCGAAACACGGTACCTTATTGCACTACCCACTATTAGAAGCATTTAAAGATTCATTCCCTGCAGGTGTCATTAACACCCTTTATGGACGTGGAAACTCGATTATTCCTCAATTAATGGAATCAGGTAAAATCGACGTATTGACTTTGATCGGATCTTCGAAAGTTGCCGATAAATTAAAGAAAATGCATCCAAAGGTTAACCGCCTTCGTGCAATTCTGGGTTTAGATGCCAAAAATGCAGCTATCGTTACCGAAAGCGCACAATTAGATGTAGCCATCAACGAGTGTTTATTAGGCTCATTGTCTTTCAATGGCCAAAGATGCACCGCGATAAAAATCATTTTCGTGCATAAGTCTCTGGCAGATGCATTCAATAAAGGATTGGCAGAAAAAATCGAGGCCTTGAAATTAGGCATGATGTGGGAGCCTGGTGTGCAAATTACCCCACTACCTGAACCTAATAAACCTGCCTATTTGAAAGAATTGATCGAAGATGCCAAATTACATGGAGCAACTGTTATTAATAAGCACGGTGGAGAGAACTTTAAATCAATCTTCTTCCCTGCCCTCTTGTATCCTGTAAACAATAAGATGAAGGTTTGGCATGAGGAACAATTTGGACCTGTGGTACCTGTCGTTCCTTTCGAAGATATCTCAACGCCAATTGATTACATTCATGAGTCGTCGCATGGCCAACAAGTCGCTATCTTTGGTACAGATGTAAATCAAATTTCAGAATTGATTGATGAAACAGTGAATCAAGTGTCGCGTGTGAATATTAATGCACAATGTCAGCGAGGACCAGATTCATTCCCATTCACAGGTCGTAAAGACTCTGCTGAGGGCACTTTATCGGTAACAGCTGCGTTACGATCGTTCTCGATTCGTACCGTTGTAGCCACTAAAGCAAATCAATTGAATAAAGATATTGTCAATCAAATTGTGGAGAACCAACAATCGAACTTCTTGTCGACACGCTTTATTTTATAAGAATAGCCAACCAATAAAAAAGCCCTTGAAATTTCAAGGGCTTTTTTTGTTATAGAGCAGCTCGCTGCAATTTAACCGCAGGATCTGTGATGAATTCATCGTAGGTCATCAACTTATCTAAATTGGATTTAGCACCCAGTTCTATGACCCGATTAGCAACGGTATTCGTCAGTTGGTGATCATGACATGTAAACAACATCGTACCAGGAAACTCAACCATACCATTATTTAAAGCAGTAATTGATTCTAAGTCCAAGTGATTCGTAGGCTCGTCAAATAAAAGTACATTCGCTCCAGACAACATCATGCGCGAAAACATGCAACGTTGTTTTTCTCCTCCAGATATAACCGTACATTTTTTTAATGCTTCTTCACCAGAGAACAACATACGACCTAAGAAACCGCGAATAAAACTCTCATCCTTTTCCACTGAATATTGACGCAACCAATCCACCAAATTCATGGAATCATCCTTGAAGTAGTTGGCATTATCATTCGGCAAATAAGTCTGCGTGGTAGTCACACCCCATTTAAACTCACCCGAGGTAGCTTTTCCTTCACCCATTAAAATATCAAACAAAGCTGTTATGGCTAAGGAGTCTTTCGCTAAAAATGCCACTTTATCCCCTTTATTTATCGTAAATGATAGGTTTGTAAATAATGGAACCCCTTCTTCAGTCGTGGCAGAAAGATTTTCAACACTTAGCAATTGATCACCTGCTTCACGTTCAGGTTTAAAGTTGATGAATGGATATTTCCGAGAAGATGGTTTAATGTCTTCTACCTGCAATTTGTCCAACATCTTTTGACGAGAAGTAGCTTGCTTTGATTTAGCGACGTTGGCAGAGAAACGACGAATAAATTCCTCTAATTCCTTACGTTTCTCATCCGTCTTTTTATTCTGATCTGTACGCTGACGTGCTGCTAATTGAGAAGACTCATACCAAAAAGTATAGGTACCACCGTAAAGTTGAATCTTTCCAAAATCTAAATCGGCAATATGCGTACACACATTATCTAAGAAGTGACGGTCGTGAGAAACCACAATCACTGTATTTTTAAAATTTTGCAAGAAACCTTCCAACCATAAGATGGAATCAATATCCAAGTTGTTGGTAGGCTCATCTAACAATAAAATATCTGGATTACCGAAAAGCGCTTGAGCTAAAAGCACCTTCACTTTTTCAGAACCATTTAAATCACGCAATAACGTGTAATGTAAATCTTCTTTTATCCCTAGGCCACTTAATAAGGTGGCTGCTTCTGATTCTGCTTCCCATCCGTTCAATTCGGCAAATTCTGCTTCTAAATCAGCTGCCTTATTTCCATCTGCTTCTGAAAAATCTTCCTTCATATAAATGGCATCCTTTTCGAGCATTAAGTCATATAAACGCTTATTACCCATGATTACCGTTTGCAAAACAGGCGACTCTTCAAATTCAAAGTGGTTTTGCTTAAGAATAGACATCCGCTCACCAGGATTCATACTAATACTTCCTGTCTGAGATTCAATTTCACCCGAAAGAATTTTCAAGAAAGTAGACTTACCGGCACCATTTGCACCAATTAGACCATAACAGTTTCCTTCTGTAAACTTGATATTTACTTCTTCAAATAAAACTCTTTTCCCAAAGCGCAGGGATACGTTCGATACTGATAACATGAAAGAATGGATTAATAAGGCCGCAAAATTACTCATTTTGTGCCTAGAAAAAAAGGCTAAATCATATCAAAATTGCTATTTTTTTTGCAATTTCGGGCAATTTGAAAATTCAACCAGTGAAAGGAAATATAATTCCAGTTCAAGCTAAAACACCCATATCACTTTCGATACAACTCGATAAATCGGGGCTTCGATTCAAATTGGAAGCATTGGAACAATTATTTCCATGGAATTCAACACAAACATCCATTAAAAAATGGCTGTCAGATCAGTTAGTACAAATCCGATTCATTCAACATGTTTCGGTAGAGCTAACAACTGAATTGTTTTTACTGATTCCCCACGAATTTGATTCTCCCATTTACCGAATTGGCTTTTTAGAAAAAGCTTTGGGTGAAGGTGCGATTGATGGACATGAAGTTCATGAGCAAGCCGTTGATTTTGCTCAAGCCAATTTGCTCTTTTTGATTCCAAGTGTTTGGAAAGACTTGATCTCGATGACTTTCCCCTTGGCTCAGATACATTATACACATTTATTAGGGAATGAATTAGCTAAAACGAAGGCCTATATTTATCCTCGAATTCAAATGCATATATTTGAGAAGTCGGCGTTGGTGATATTCATCCAACAAGGCAAATTACATTTAGCGAATATCTTCCCGTATGAATCGCCTACGGAATTGGCTTTTTATTTACATTCCATTCGGGAGGCATATAGTCTACAATGGAATTCAGAAACCTTTCAATTACGAGGTCCCGAAAATACAAATTCAAAATTATTAAACGCATTAATCGAACTGCAAATACCGATAGAATCAAATTAATATGATGCCTAAAACCGCATTTTTTCCAGGGTCATTTGACCCATTTACGAAAGGACATGAAGATATTGTCCTACGTGCTTTGGCATTATTTGATGAAGTTGTAATCGGTATTGGTCAAAATTCGAATAAGTCGAGATATTTTTCATTGGATAAAATGAAAAACTACATCGAGACAACTTTTAAAAATAAACCTGTTCGAGTTGTTACATATCAAAACCTGACTGCCAATGTGGCTAAGGAGGTTGGCGCTAAATTCATCATTCGGGGTCTACGCAATACAACTGATTTTGAATACGAAAACTCCATTTCTCAAGTAAACAGACATATTAACCCCGAACTTGAAACAGTATTCCTGATTACTTCACCCCATTTAGCACCAATTAGCTCCACGATAATTCGTGATTTACACCGCTACGGAAGTGAAATTGGAGAGTATCTTCCTTATACCTTAGACGGTATCTGAGATTGAGTCACAATGAATTGCTGGATTACAAAACGAATGGAACTATACGTATCTGATACGGCTTTGTTCATTTTATCTTGCGCAATCCACTCCACACGCTCAATATTTTCTTCCAACTGAGGTTTTAATTTTCCCGTTTGGTTTGAATGCATCACATACCATTTCGTCTTTTTAAGAATACGTTCATTCTTGTATGAATAAGTATGGTAAGTGGTACAAACCTTGGATTCTAATTTAGCCTCAACATTACATTCCTCGAAAACCTCACGAACAGCGGCATGTTTGAATTTTTCGTTTTTCTCTAATTTGCCTTTTGGTAAATCCCATTTTCCTAAACGGTAAATCCAAAGTACTTCATTTTTAGAGTTTAAAACGACTCCACCTGCTGCCTCTATAACTTGATATTGAGCACAAATTCGTTTTTTAAGTTCCTTTTTCTGATCCGTCAAAATATATAGGGAATCAAAATCAAATGGCTTTTGAGCATGCAGCTCCATGATAATCTTTTCCATTTGATCAGGTCCGACATTCAATAAACACGTATGTCCTTTAAAATCTGAAATTTTAATTGGCTTCAAACGTGCGTCCAAAATCACATCATAGTCTTCCATAGGAGGATATGAACTATTTTTTGATTTTTTGATTAAACGGATTGGGCGATCGTTAATAAAAATGACCATGAATGGATTTTAATTTTGGCAAAAATAGAATTAAATACTGATAAGATAATCTGAATACTTATTTTTGTAAAATCATTTTCAGAACAGACCCAAGCATGCAAAACTTAACTATTTCACAAGAAGTCGCCCATCATTTATTACGCATTCAAGCGATTCGATTACGACCAGACAACCCATTTACGTGGGCATCCGGCTGGAAATCACCTATTTATTGTGATAATAGAATTTCTCTTTCAGATCCAGAAGCAAGAACTTACATCAAAAACAGCTTATCAGCAGCCGTAAAGGGCTATTTCAAAGACGTTGATGTCATTGCTGGTGTTGCTACAGCAGGTATTGCCCAAGGAGCATTAGTGGCTGATTTGCTTGACCTACCTTTCTGTTATGTTCGTCCAGAGCCTAAAAAACATGGCATGGGCAATCAAATCGAAGGAAGCATTAAACCAGGCCAAAAAGCGGTTCTCATCGAAGACTTAATCTCAACTGGCGGAAGCTCTCTAAAAGCGGCAGATGCATTGCGCACAGAAGGTGTAGAAGTTTTAGGAATGGTGGCTATTTTCACCTATGGTTTTGGGATAGCAGATGATAACTTTAAAAATGCAGGTGTTCCATGCTACACACTTAGCAATTATGATGTTTTGGTCGAAGAGGCCATCAAATTGGATTATATTTCCGAAACTCAATTAGTTACGCTTCAAGACTGGCGCGTAAACCCTAGCGAATGGCGCAAATAAACTATTTGATACGATAAACATAACCAGGTAGTGCTTTAACCAAACCCTGGAATTCAAGATTCAATAAGGTAATTGCTAAGTCGGTTACCTTTTTTTGTATGAGATAAGCCAACTGATCTAACGAGCACTCCCCTTCTTTAAATAGAATGGCCATTAATTGAGATTCATCTTCTGTCAATCGACTCCATGACATTTGCTTGGGGGATTGAATGCGGTCACCCTCAGCAAGCCAATTCATCTGTAGGGCTAACGCATGCCAATCGGTGTAAATGGTCGCCTTGTGTTTTTGAATCAATTCATTACAACCCTCAGAGAACATTTTATCCAAATTACCAGGTACGGCAAAAACCTCACGGTGGTAATTATTTGCATAATCAGCTGTTATTAAAGCACCCCCTTTAACTGCCGCTTCGATAACCAACGTTGCATCAGTCATACCCGCAATGATTCGATTACGTAAAGGGAAAAAACGGGGATCCGGTTTTTGATGTAATGGGTATTCTGACAATACGCCACCATGTTGTATCATACGCTCCAAATACTGCTTATGCTTAGCAGGATAAACATAATTAAATCCACCGGCTAACACAGCAATATTTTCAACTCGCATCTCAATGCATTGTCGGTGCACCTCAATATCAATTCCATAAGCCAACCCACTAACAAATACCGTAGGACAACCGAGCGACTGTTCAATTAATGATTGAGTAACTCTTCTACCATAATCAGTAGCTTTTCGCGTTCCTACCACCGCTAAACAACGTTCTTGGTTTAAATCAGCAGTTCCCTGATAATATAAGACTAATGGCGCATCGTAGATATGTTTTAGACGATCCGGATAAGCTGCGTCCAGATAAAAAAGAATGGAGATTTGATGCTGCTCACATGCTTTTAGAATTAATGCGGCTTCATTTAAATAGAGCTTCTGAAAAACCGATTCGGCTAAAATGGGACCAATATGGGGTATCTTTTGAAGTTCTACTCGTGAAGTTTGAAAGATTGCTTCCGCTGAACCAATATAAGAAATGAGTCTTCGAGCATTGACAACGCCAATTTGAGGAATACGCGATAGGGCAATTTGATAGAATTTTTCAGACGTATACATGGACTAGGATTTCCACGAAACTACGAATCGACTATTCTAATTCCTGAGATAAAACTTGTAAAAAATCACGAATTTCAGTTAACTGATTAATTACCGCCTGATTGGGATTTTTGACTGCTCCCTTGTTATTTAAAGCTTGTTTAGCACCTTCAATGGTTAAACCTTTCACATCAATCATGTCAACCAAAACCTTGATTTTTTCAATATCGACTGGTGTATACTTTCGAATTCCCGTTCCTGTACGCTTAGGTAATAAATGAGGAAACTGGGCTTCCCAATACCGCAATTTGGATGTATTGACTTTAAATAGCTTAGCTACTTCAGAAATCGAATAATAATGCTTATCTAAATCCATGCGAGGAATCAATAAAATCAACAAAAAAACCTAATTTTGCGATTCTTGTCTAAACAAAAATAAACAAGAGGACGCATTAAACCAATCCATTACCAAAATTAGCCCAAATGACTTCTTCGGAGATCCGCCAACAGTTCTTAGATTTCTTTCAATCTAAAGGTCACTTAATTGTTCCTTCTGCTCCATTAGTAGCCAAGAACGACCCCACCCTGTTATTCAACAATTCAGGTATGGCTCAATTCAAGGACTTTTTCTTGGGAAACGGAACTCCTCCATCGAAACGTATTGCTGACACGCAAAAATGTCTACGCGTTTCAGGAAAACATAATGATTTAGAAGATGTAGGTTTTGATACATACCACCACACCATGTTTGAAATGCTTGGTAACTGGTCATTTGGTGATTATTTCAAACAAGAAGCTCTTACATGGTCTTGGGAATTATTAACCGAAGTATTCAAATTACCAAAAGACCGGATCTACGTTTCAGTCTTTGAAGGAGATAAAAAAGATGGCGTCCCATTTGATCAAGAAGCATTCGATATTTGGAAAGCGATCGTAGGTGAAGACCGTATCATATACGGAAATAAAAAAGACAATTTCTGGGAAATGGGAGAAACTGGCCCTTGCGGACCATGTTCTGAAATTCACATCGATTTACGCGATGCTGATGAAGTTGCCAAAGTTTCTGGTAAATCACTTGTAAACGCAGACCATCCACAAGTCGTAGAAATTTGGAATAACGTCTTCATGCAATTTGAACGAATGGCAGATGGATCATTAGTTCCTCTTCCAAACAAGCACGTAGATACCGGAATGGGCTTTGAGCGTCTATGCATGGCAATTCAAGGTAAACAATCGAATTATGACACCGACGTATTCCAAGGAACAATCCAATATTTAGCACAAAAAGCTGGCAAAAAATATGGGGACGATAAATGGGCCGATATCGCCATGCGCGTTATCGCTGACCACATTCGTGCTATTGCTTTTTGTATTGCAGATGGCCAATTACCATCAAATGCAAAAGCTGGTTATGTAATACGCCGTATTTTACGTCGTGCTGTGCGTTACGGATATACCTATTTAGGCTTTAAAGAGCCTTTCATGCACGAATTAGTACCCTTATTAGCAAAACAATTCACAGGTGTTTTCGATGAATTAATCGCCCAAGAAGCATTTGTTGCCAAAGTGATTTACGAAGAAGAAGTTTCCTTCCTTCGCACCTTGTCAACCGGACTAATTCGTTTGGATAAATTAATGGAAGATTGCTCAGGCAAAATACTTTCAGGTGATGATGTATTTGAGTTAAATGATACCTATGGTTTCCCAATCGATTTAACCGCGTTAATTGCGCGCGAAAAAGGCATGGACATTGATGAAGCTGGATTTAATAAAGCTTTACAAGAACAAAAAGCAAGATCGCGTAAAGATGCGGGAGCAAGTGCTGCGGACTGGGTTATTATCCGTGATGGTGAAGAAGTTTCCTTCATCGGTTATGATGAAATAAGCACGACTACACAAATATTAAAATATCAAAAGATTGAAAATAAGGCAGGTGTTCAATATAAAGTTGTTTTAGAAACAACACCATGTTACGCTGAATCAGGTGGACAAGTTGGCGACACCGGTACCCTTAATTTCAAAAAATCTGGAATTGCCTTGGCGATTGTAGATACGAAAAAAGAGAATGACTTAATCGTACATTTTGTTACAGATCCACGCATTGAAAAATTAGCCGAGGAGGAAGAAATTTTCGTCGAAATCAATGTTTCTCGTAGAAGAGCGATAACACATCATCACAGTGCAACGCACCTACTTCAAGCGGCTTTGCAAGAAGTTTTAGGAAAGCATGTGGCACAAAAAGGAAGTTTGGTCAATGATGAATTGTTACGTTTCGACTTTTCTCATTTCCAAAAAGTAAGTGATGATGAAATTCGTCAAATCGAACAAATTGTTAATGCCAAAATTGCGGAGAACATTCCATTACTAGAGGAGCGAAATGTCCCTATCGCACAAGCGAAAGAAAAAGGCGCCATGGCCCTATTTGGCGAAAAATACGGAGATTTTGTTCGTGTAATCACGTTTGACAAAAACTATTCAGTTGAACTTTGCGGAGGTACTCACGTGCCATCAACAGGTGAAATTGGGCTTTGTAAAATTATTTCTGAAAATTCAGTTGCTACAGGTGTCCGTCGGATCGAAGCTATTACATCTCAAAAAGCCTATGCCTTATTGAGTGAACAAGAGGTAATCTTATCGGAATTAAACGCCCTTTTAAAAGCTCCTAAAGATTTAATTAAAGCGGTTAGCCAATTAATTGAACAGTCAAATACCTTGCAAAAAACAGTTGCATCGTATCAAGCCAAAGAAATTGGCGGTTTGAAAACAGAATTAGCGAAACAAATAAGTTCGCAATCTGGAACGCCATACTTGATCGCACAAGTAAATGTGCCAACAGCCGATGCATTGAAAAACCTAGCTTTTGATTTACAAACTGAAACAGTGAGTTTGTTCTGTTTATTAGTTGCTGAAATAGAAGGAAAAGCAAGTTTAGCCTTAGCTATTTCGAAAGATTTGGTTGAAGCTAAATCACTTAACGCAGGAACAATTGTTCGCGAATTAGCGAAAGAAGTTCAAGGCGGAGGAGGTGGACAAGCATTCCTTGCAACTGCTGGAGGTCAAAACCCAGCTGGATTAACCAAAGTAATCGAATTAGCGCACAACTATTTATAGGATGCACCCATCCATTCCCCTCGTACCTTTTACAGAAGTATCTGAACAAATGGATACGTGGGGCATGGCAGGTGTTCCCTTTCAATTTTTCATCAGCTACGATGGTAGTCAAGCTTGG
>JACCDS010008621.1_pt1 | contig 22169 bp, 20 predicted proteins | sample 7446441 | NCBI WGS metagenome assembly JACCDS01 (sample SAMN15323445, study PRJNA562643) | freshwater metagenome | isolation source: river surface water | place: USA:Blue River Watershed | collected 2017-08-17 | reverse complement strand
CCATTCAATTGTTTTATTAAAGCCTGGGTCAAATTTTGCGATTGATTCTTCTCCCCAAGTATAAAATACTTGTATATCTAACAGTTCGTTTTTACTTAGTCCTTGTAATAAGGGTACATAATATTGTATAGGGTGAGTAATTATAAATACAACTTTAGTTTTTTGCATTGTATTTAAATTTTTGTTCAATAAAATAATATGACAAATAAGCTATCGGTATAGTTATTACAACACATACAAAAAATTGAAGTATAACTGAAAGTACGGGACTCAACATATTAATAATATTCAGTTTATGGAAATAATACCAAACGATACTTATTGATAAACTATGCCATAAGTAAAAGCTATAGGAAATTTTACCTATGAAATTCAATGGTTTCCAAGTAAGAAATTTAAAAATTTTTGTGTTGTTATCTATTGTGAAATATAATAAAATTGCAAATCCTGCGGTCATTATTATATAACCTGATATTTTCAATATTGCATACATCCAATCGGAATTAAAATAATGTAATGCAAAGTCTGTGTTTAATAATCTTCCCATAAATAATAACAGGAATCCCAAGATAAGATATTTGAAACTAAACTTTCTGTTTTCTTTTATTCTATAAAAATAAGCGAGTAATATACCCATTGAAAATTCTCCAAACCTAATTGGAAGCTGTATGTCATTTCTATTATTTAACACAAGCAATAGAACTCCAAAAAACGATATTAAAAGGGTAGTTAAAAGTAAATAAGTGATAAAGCGATTCGACTTTAAATTAAAATATAATAACAATGGAAATAATAAATAAAAATGCCACTCAACAGCTATTGACCAAAAATGAGAACTAATTTCATAATCAACAGAAAAATTTTGCAATGTAAATAAGTTTAAAAATATTAATCTTAAAGTATACAAGATGTCACCGTCATATTTATCAATAAAAGCATATATAACTATTGAAATAAAAAATGCTGGTATTATTCGGTAAAATCTAGAAAGAATAAAATTAGAGTAAGTTTTAACATTAATAATTTTTAGTTTGTTTATATAAAAATAATAAATGCAGAAACCACTAATTACAAAAAAGAAATCAACACCATTACCAACAATTGATAATATCTTAGCAACATTTACTCCTGCAATGGTAATAGGAACAGAAGAATTCAAATGCCAGCAATGAATCCACAATACACCTAAACAACAAATTGCTCTCCACGTATCGAGTCTGTCTAATCTATTGTTTAACATTTTTCAAAACTTCATCGAAAAGAATTATTTGATTTTTTGCAGCTGTTTCTGCATCATATTTCTTGAAAGCATCCCAATTGATATGTTGTTTAATACTAGAAAAACTTTCATTTATATAGTTTATGATTTTATCTATTAATACACTTTCATTTTCAAGATCAAATTGTAAACTCATTCCAGCATTGCATTCATTCATGAAAATATTCACACTGCTACTTGAATGGAAAAGTGTTAAAAGTGGTTTATTTAACCATACGTAGGGATAAATCTTTGAAGCAGTATATCCTATATTATCAGAACCTGGCACAAATAACAAATCGGCTTCAGATAATATTCTCAATCCCTCAAAATAGGGGATTCTATTTGTAAATTCTTTAAAATTATTTGATAAGTTTAATTGGTTTGCAATTGGTTCAACTGTTTTTGCCCCTAAACCACTTCTATCATAACTTGTTCCTATATAAAAGATTCTAATCGTCTTAAATTTATCATCGTTTCGTATCCCCTTTTTAATAGCTTTCAAAAATAGTGTATTTGCTTTTACCATATCATGGCCAGCTCTCCCTATATAAACTATATTAAAATGATTCTTTTCTTTATCAAAATATGGATTTACAAACTCTATAGATTTTGCTACCTCAATGTCTTTTTTAAAGGCTGCGAAGGGTATTATAGAATAGGGTATCTTTTTTAATTGATGATAACGATTTTGTAAAACATCAATATAATTAATACTTACCGACATTAATCCATCAACTTTTCGAATACTAAATTTTTCGAAAAATGAATCTAATCGATACGACAACCAAAACTTAGGTGGTCTTTTATTTTTTGGCAAGTTCAGATAATGATCTGAACGCCAAGGATCTTGCATGTCTATAACGTATGGTATCTTATGCTTATGCTTCCATATTCGTCCTAAAGCAGTAATAGGATATGCAGTTGTTGAGAAAAAAATTAAATCAAACTTTTCATTTTTAAGTAATTCATTCACATACTTCCAATACTGAATCATCGAGCGATAGGCAATACTTCCTAATCCGAATTTTCGAGTTATACGTGCATTAAAAGCTCTAACCTTGTGAATTTTTATTGTTTCTGGCAAACTTAATAGAAGATTTTCATCCTTATATAAATCTACATCGATTGGATCCACCATAACAATTTCTGGCTTCCAATTTAGTCCTTCATAATATTGAATACTCTGCCTTACTCTATGCATGTCGGCAGCATTTACAGGTGGAAAAAAGGGTGATATAATTAAAACTTTTTTCAATTTAATAAGTCCTTTATTTCTTTTAACCAGGTTTTAGATTGCAATTCCCAATTCAATTCACGCTTAGCTAATTGCATGCTATCATTCTTATATTTTTTTAAATCAAAGGACGAATCAAAAATAGATGCTAATATCTTTTTTAAGCCATCCTTATTTGAATATGTAAAATCTTTAGCATTTAGCTTTTCCATAATAAAACTATGCCCTTGCGTATTGGTAGCAATTATTACAAGTCCAGAAGCTATATATTCCAGTAATTTATTGGATATACATAAATCACGATTAATAGAAATTTTTGCTTCAAGTGCTAGTCCTATATCGTGCTCTTTAGTATGTAATGGTAATTCGGTAGATGAAATTGCCTGATGGAAAAAGATGCTTTCAACTGCATCTTTATCTACTAGAGAGTTCAATAATTCATTCTTAACATCCAAAGTATGATGACCTCGTATATGTAGTTCCCATTTATTATGGTCAAAGGTACTTAAAGTTGAAATCACATCTTGTAGTCCTCTATTCAACCCAATGGTTTGCGAGTGCCAATAAAAAGATATTTTTTTAAGGTCTTTCCTGTCTTTATACTGTAATACCTCAAACTCATTTAGGTTAAATACATTTAACAAATCAATCATTTTATTTTTTAACTGAAATGTCTGAATATATAAATTTTTGTATAGTGGGCTTGCAAAACTCAATAATGAAGCTTGATGTATATATTTAGTCTCTACATAATAAACTTTGTTATCAGGATATTGAATATTTTTCGTATTCATGAACGAAAATGCATCTTCTACATCATAAACATATTTTGCGTTATACTTTTCAGCAGCCTTAGCAACCGCTACTAATACGCTAGGGTGATGAGCAATGTATACATCAGCTTTAATATTAATGGTTGTATTAATTAATACATCAGAAGTTGATTGAATTAAATCTGAATTTAATTTTAATAGATTAAAAAATTGATACTTTATTTTAGAAATCCATTTTTGAATAAAATTAGAATTTTCACCGTACCAATAAATTGGATAGAAATTCCAATGTGTATTTTTTTGTACAATTGCTCTATCAAGTTCTTCAATAACTGGAACCGAATTTAAGTATACGATATGAAGTTCATATCCTTGTTGATCTAACAACTCAGCTTCCTTCAATAAACGTGGGCAAGAACTTAAATGACTAGCTGTTACTAATGCAATTTTTTTATTATTTTTTTGCATTGAACTTTTCTATAATAAGTTTGGTTAAGTTATTTCTATATTCTGTCCAAGAATAAAGTTGAGCTTTTTCAATCGCCACTTGACCCATTTCTTTTAACTCGTTTTTTTTCGACGACCAATTCATCAACATTTCTTTTAGTGCCTTTTTATCATTAGCTGGAAACAACAATCCATCTTTCCCATGTTCAATTAAATCAGGGCCGGCTGAATTATACGTACACATCACACATAAGCCCCTCGACATTGCTTCTGTTATAACCATTCCAAAACCATCTGCAAGTGTTGGCATTATTAATACATCTGCATCACAAAAACTATTTAATAATTCGGAACGAGGGATAGAATCAATAAATACTACATTTTGTGGAGACTGTTCTTTTAATATTAAAGGTAAATCATAACGACCAACGATATATAACTCTACATTATCATTACTACTAAAACACTCTTTCCAAACATCTAATAACAAATGAATACCTTTTCTAACGTTTGATGTACCAGCATAAATAAATCTGATTTTAGGAGAAGTTACTTCCTTACGTATATTAATTTCGGGAAAACCCAAAGGAAGAACTACGATTTTAGACTCTTCTATGGATGCATTTACTAACGTATTTTTTGTGAACGTAGAGTTGCAAAGTATTATATCTGCTAATGATAGCTCTTCATCTCTTCGTTTATTTCTATATATCGATTTTTCATTCGTTAGTAAACTTGTCGTGCTATCACCTAATATTGGATTTTGTTCAAACTGATCTTTTAATACTGGTGTTAAGTACGTATGGTGTTGACTTGGTTGTTCGTAAACAACAAAAATCCCAAGTTCTTTTGCACGTTTAATAGTTTCAAGTGATGAATGTTCATAGCAATGAACTATGTTTACCGACTTATCTAATTTAGAAGCAACCCATCGATCAAATGAATATTCCGACCACTCATATAAATCATCTGTTATTTTTTCATTTAAAAATTTTGAAGATAGAGTGCGTAATATTTCTTTCCAAGGATTTGTTTTTATGTAAGATAGTAGATCGTATGGTACCGATCTCCTGTCTAATTCCTTTTTAAATTTTCCACTAATTAAAAAATTATAATATGGAATGTCTTTGTTTGATGCAAATGTAGTATAATAACTACTCAATAAATTCGCCTCAGCATAAGCTTTTACTGTTTCTAAAATAAATACTCCCGTGCCAGGGTTAGATACTATTACTTTCATTGAGTATTAAGCATATTTTTTTGAAGAAAGAAGTACAGAATCTTTCTTTACAAAAATCAAATCGGTTTGCCACAATGCTTGATCTAGAGGTCTGCGAATTAAACTGCAAATGTCATAACAAACAAAAGAATGATCATCCATAAAACTTATAACATCCTTTATTAACGGCGCTCCTTTATTAATTTCTATCAAAGAAACTTCCATCAATACCACTTCAACTTTACTTAAAATAGATGTCGCTCCTTTTAGTACTTCTAATTCATATCCTTGTACATCTAATTTTAAAAAATTAGCATCAGTAAACGACTTCTCTATTAAAATTTCATCCAATGTATACATTGGAATTTCAACAAAATCTTGATTTTCTTTCGCCGACTCGGGTAAAGCCGAACTTACAGTCTCATTAATATAAAACTTAGCTTTCTGCCCGGATTCAGGTCCGAGTAATGAAATTCTATAATCTACTTTATACGATTTTAATGCCCTTAATTTTTCTTCTTTTGACGACTGAGCTTCTAACATCAAATAAGAAGCCTCTGGGAATATTTTGCTTACTTCTTTTGTCCATTCACCTTCAAAAGCACCAACATCAATAATTTTATTTGGACGGAAACCATTTCTATATAAGTTTCCTAAACTCCAGTACATATCTGGAACATTATATCTTACTTTTAATTTAGCGATATATGATTTTGGGATAAACAACTTTATTAACTTGAACAGTAAATTCATCTTTGTATAAGTTTATGATATAATGCTAAATATTGGTTACTAATAACGTCAGAACTAAATCTACTTTCTGCTGATTTTCTCACTTCCAATCTGTTTATTTGAGGAATGTTATTGATAGCATCCAAAAATTCATCATTTGAATTACATACAAATCCAGTTTTGTTATGATCAACTACTTCGGGCACAGAACCTCTGTTAAAACCAATTACAGGTGTACCACAAGCCATCGCTTCAGCCATTACAATACCAAAAGGTTCATTCCATTGAATCGGCATTAGGAATGCTTTTGCCTCTCTTAGTAATGTATTTTTCTGAATATCGTTTACTGGACCTATGTATTGAATTTGATCTGATAAAAAAGGCTTTACTTTTTTGTTGAAATAATCTTCACACTCAGCAGGAACGTTTCCCGCAATAATTAATTTATTATTAGTTTTTAATGCCATCTCGATGGCAACATGAGTGCCTTTAATTTCTTCAATTCTACCTAAGAATACTAAGGCAGCATCACTTTCAATCTTATCGTTTAATATATAATTTTCTAATGATACACCATTATAAACCGTATATGCTTCGGCAACTGTTTTTATTTGATTACTGATGTAATCACTACACCCTGTAAATACTAATGAATTTTTTCTTGATAATTGATAAGCTCTCTTAATCTGTTTTAAGCTAGGTTCACGTTGATACGACATAATCTTAGGAACAGAACCTCTTAACAATGGCAACAAATAAAGTAAACGACTATAACTATGTATAATATCAAATTTGTATTTGATATATGCTTTTGTTATTAAAACAGAATTAGTAAATATCGAATCAACTTCTGATGGATATGGAATAAACCGACATGATTCATGAGGTTTTGAATCTCTATGAGCAATTAAGGTAACATCGTGCCCTTTTGCAATGTATTCTGTAATTAACATGTCTAATACACGCTCAATACCTCCATATAATTTTGGAGGAACGGGTAAAAAGGGGTCAGCTGTAATTAAAATTTTCAATGTTTAAATTATTTCGGAATAAATCTTTTCCATTTCTAAATACAATAACTTGGTAGTACGTGTTAAATTGATGTGAGAAGTATAGTCTTCTAACTTTTCAGGATGGGAAACAACTTCTTCAATTTCTTTTTTAAATTCTTGTTCTGAACTTACCAATATACTGTTTACCTTATTTTCAACCAATTCTATAGCACCTCCCCTACTAAATGCGATTACTGGAACTTTGCGTGCTAAGGCTTCATAAATTACATAGGGTCCGGTTTCTAACCAAGTTGATGGTACTAATAAAACATCTAATTGATCAATAAATGAAATTACTTCATCAGAACTAATGTTCTCTTTCCATGTAGATGGCAATTCGCTTATTAGTTCTTTTTGTTTGGTATAATATTCTAAATGATTAGGAGATACAATAGCTGCTACCATTAGCTCATAGCGATCAGCTGGTAAATTTAATAACGATGGATAAAGCAAATGAAATCCTTTTTCAGGTACAATCCGTCCAATGTAACCTAGTTTAATTTTAGAATAAACTTTATTAATTTTTTCATCTAAGATAATTTCACTCGATACAGATTGTCTAACAACACTAATTTCCTTTTCATCAAAGTTATTTAATACCAGTACTTCTTTTTGCCAATTACTAACTGTTATAATTTTATGGATATTTTTGAATATATTAATTTGTTCAATTTTATTATGAACCCCAGATAATGACGGAAATAAATTTCTGAATATTTCAAATTTCGACATTTCAAGAAGTGTATTTGATAGATATCTATTCTTTACACCTAGCTTATTCAATTCACAACTCATGCACTTATTGTATTCTACCAGTCCATCGCATACCTCTGTTCCATTTCTTAATAAATCGCCACGGGTACAAGTAAAATTTGGTAAATGTGTTGTAAAAACAGTTTTATACCCTAACTTTTTTAGTTGATGTAAATGATTTGCACCTAAAGATGGACTCAATGTATGTAAATGAAAGACATCTGGATTAAATACTTCTAGTATTGAAACTAAATCATTTAAATTTTTAGGATTTGTAGATTCTTGAAATTCTCCTTTTATGAAAGGGATGTATTGTATCTTTATACCATCATATTCTGCATCTTTTTTATCGTCGGATAAACTGATGATTAAACAATCGTGGCCATGTAACAGTAATTCTTTCGCTAATTGAAAAACATACATTTCAGTACCGCCACGAGATTGGGGATAAAAATATTCGGATGCTAATACTATTTTCAAGAGATTCTCCTTTTTATCGATGCTAATCTTTCGGCATTTCTATATCCGAACAATTTACTCATAGCACGTAAACCTTTAGACCCATCGGGCACATAATTCGGCTCTATTTTCAAAATAAAATCAATAGCTTCGTGATGTTTACTTTTATCAAGTATTGAAAATTCATTGACACAAAATCTTAACACCTTAATTACAGCATTTTTCTTTTCAATATCTTTTTCAAAATCACTACTCCATATCCTATAAATTTGTTTTGCATTTTCAAAACAATCGAGCATAAAAGCTAATTTGTTTTTTGTAGATAATGAACCAGTGTCATGTACTCGGTAATAAGCCATTATACCAGGTGTGTAGAGGAATATTGCTTTGTTTAAAGCAGCATCTAAAGCATACCTAGCATCTTGTATTATTGGCAAACTTGTATTCCATTTACCAATTTTATCAGTAATATTTTTTTTGTATAATAGAGCAGCCAATGGGATCCAGAAATCAGTAAATAATTCAATCTCTTCTCTTGATTGCATTTCTTTGCTTACTAATTCTAATTCTTTAAAAACATGCTCTTTTTCTGTAAACTTTACCCAATCGCCATAAGCAACATCAGCATTACTTGTTATTAATGCTTCTACTTGGATTTTAATTTTATCTTCAGCCAACAAGTCATCGGCATCTAAATATTGGATAAATTCACCTTTTGCTAAGCTGAGCCCTAAATTTCTAGCAGCACTAACTCCTGAATTCTTTTGATGTACATATTGAATTTGTTCTTTGAATGGTTCTAAAACTTTTTCAGTTTCATCTGTGGAACCATCATTAACAACAATTATTTCTATAGGAGCATAACGCTGGTTTAATACCGATCGAATTGTTTTCTCTATGGTAGAAGCAGCATTATAAGCAGGAATAATTACAGAAACAAGCATATTATTTTGCCGGCTTTAATTCCCAACGTGCAGGTAAATTCAAAGGACCAATTATTTGGTGACTGTATGGATTTATAATGCCCGATGTTGATATAAAATCAAAAGTAAGTGCATCAAATTTTATATCTAAGTTATGATAACCATCGCCTAAATAAACAGTTAAGTTGTAAGCACCAGAATGCAATGGAATATTTTCTACATAAAAAGTTGCAATGCCATGTTTTATGTGAACATCTAAGCTATCATTATGATGTAAACTAAAGTTTGTTCCATATATGATTGCACCAAACATAGTTGAAAAAGTTATCCCAACGTTTGGATTAACTTCTAAAGGCCAATTATATTCTACACTAACTTTAATATTACCTTTTAATAACTCTACTGAATCGAGTTCTATGTTTAAAATTTTAGCTTGATTTTCATCAAACGATTCGTCTCTTTTTTCAATTGTTTTATTATCCTTCAAATAAGCGTCAATTACTTTTGAAGTTTCGTCAAACATTACTATTTCACCTCGCTTTAGGTAAATACATTTATTACATAGGTTAGTAACGGCATCCATATTATGACTTACAAATATGACCGTTCTTCCATCTTTTTTACTCACATCATCCATCTTACCTAAACTCTTTCGTTGGAATTGAGCATCACCCACAGCAAGCACTTCGTCAATGATTAATATCTCTGGTTCTAAATGTGCTGCTACTGCAAAAGCTAATCGAACATACATACCAGAGGAATATCTTTTAACTGGAGTATCAAGAAACTTCTCAATTTCGGCGAAAGCAACTATCTCTTCAAACTTCTCTTTTATTTCTTGACGAGTCATTCCAAGAATTGCACCATTTAAATAAATATTTTCTCTCCCTGTAAGTTCAGGATGAAAACCGGTTCCAACTTCTAATAAACTTGCAACCCTTCCTTTAATACTAATTCTACCTGTACTTGGTTCTGTTATCCTACTTAATACTTTTAACAATGTAGATTTACCTGCACCATTTCTTCCTATCACACCAATTCTATCACCTTGTTCAATTTCAAAATTTAAATTCTTTAGCGCCCAAAATTCCTCAGCACTCGCATTATCTTTTTTACCTGAAAAAATACTCTTGAATTTATTAGCAAGAATATCTCTAAGAGCTGTGTATTTCTGATTACCCTCATGAGAAATTATAAATTTCTTAGAGACTCCCTCTGCAGTTATAATTGATTGATTAGTTGTCATCTTATTAAATTGAATCAGCGAAACTTTTCTCCATTTTTCTAAAATACTGCACTCCAAAAACAGTAACAATTACCGTTATAATTATTGCTGCTAATATGGAGTAACTATTTAATCCTGATGATTGATTTAATAAACACCATCTAAAACCATCAATAACACCAACCATAGGATTTAAAGAATATGCCCATTGATATTTCTCTGGAACAATTGAACTACTGAATCCAACAGGTGAAATATATAAACCAAATTGGATGATGAATGGTATGATGTATCTAAAGTCGCGGTATTTTACATTTAATGCTGTTAATAACAATCCTAAACCAAATGCTACAAAAAATACTAATAAGATAAATAAAGGTAAAAATACGATATGCCATGAGGGTATATATTGATACCAGATACACAAAGCAATGAGTATTAAAAAAGATATTGCAAAATCAATTAAACTAACAATAACAGAGCTCGCAGGTATGATTAATCGAGGGAAATAAACTTTTGTAATTAGGTTCGCATTCCCAACTAAACTTCCACTGCTTTCCGAAAGTGCATTTGAAAAAAACTGCCAAGGTAACATTGCTGCATAAACTAATATAGCATAAGGCACATTCCCTTCCGATGGGAGCTTAGCTACTTTATTAAATACAATCGTAAATATGATCATAGTTAATAAAGGGCGGATAATACTCCAAGCTGCACCAATTACTGTTTGCTTGTATCGAACTTTTATGTCGCGCCAAGCTAAAATATAAAAGAGTTCCCTATACCTCCACAAATCTTTCCAATAATTTTTCTCAACTCTACCTGCTTCTATTATAATTTCCATATTAAAAGAATAGTCGTTCTATTTGATTTTCGAATTTTTTTGCTGAAAACAATTCAATACATTGGTTTGATAATTCAATTCTATTGTTTTCTGTCCATGCTGTATCCATCAATCTTTGAATAGCATTTTTAATTTCTTCAATATTGTCTGGATTTACTAAGATAGAATCTTTAAATGGGGATATTGCATCTACGCTACCATCTACATTACCACCTACAACCCTTACACCCTGAGCCATGGCATCAATAAATACCAACCCGAATCCTTCACCTTTGCTTGGCATAATAAACACATCTGCCGAACGATAATAACTAGTAAGTTCATCATCCGAAACAAAACCTTTTAATATAACCCGTCCTGTTAGTTGATATTTTTCTATTAATTCTTTAACTCTTCGCTCCTCTTCTTTATCATATTTGCCGATTATATAAAACAAAAAATCTTTGTGTTTAAGGAAGGATAAAGATTCAATTGTTTTATCATATCCTTTATAAGACTCTGAAGAATCCAATCTACCTATGGTCAATAACACAAATTTTCCATTTGGAATATTTAGTTGTTCTTTAGCAAATGTTTTAGCATTATCAGAAGTGTCAATATTTTTTTCAATAAATGGATCTAATGAATTGTTGAATACTTTAATTTTTTGTTGATGTTTGGGATAGGTATTTTTAATTACAGTAGCCGTGTAATTGCTAACTGCTAATATTTGATATGACTTTTCCAATAACAGTTCTTGTATTCCACTAAGTTCTCTCCACGACTCAATGCCATGAAGCTGAATAACGATTTTAAGTTTAGGATTAATCAGTTTTGCAATTAATGCAAATACCGACAGGTTTAAATGACTTAAAACAACAAGGTCAGAAATGATGCAATTCCAAATGCTTTTTATTGCAAAAAGAATTTTATTTTTTTGAAATGCATTGAAGTTATTTTTTGAAATATAGCGTTCATCAAAATTTTCATCGTACATTGAATAGACTTTGTACGTTAATTTTTCTTTTTTACTTATTTCATTTAATGCAAATAACCAATTTTTATTGACTTGCTCAATACCGCCTTTTGCAGAAAATATTTTTAACGCTAAATAACTTAACTTCATATTAAATTTGAGCAAGCGACCAGATTTTAGACCAGTGTACATTACCAGATCTAAACTGTGAGTATTCATTTCTTAAGTTTAGTTTCGATAATTTATCTTCAACAAACTTAGATTCTTTAAGCCAATACTTAAATGGAAATTGAAAGCCTTTTTTAGGACGATTATATATTTCAGATGGCAAAACGTTTACAAATGCATCTATTAAAACTTCCTTCTTACCTGGAGATGGGTATAAATCATCTTCATCGATACAAGACAACATATATAAAAGTTCATTATCTAAAAATGGCACTCTAATTTCTATACCATGTTGCATGCTCATATAATCAGAATCCTTTAACAATTGATTTTGCATGTACATCTCTTTTTCCATAGAAGAAATATCTCTAAGAGATTTTAATTCTTTTGCGTTTGATGGTGCTTTACTATTTAGAATCTCTAACACGTGTTTTTTATCCATACCCAACAATTGTGCTATTTTTGATGGAGCATAAAACCCTCTCAATAATAAATAATCAGCAATGGACGGTTCTAATTGTAAAAATTCTAATCGTTTAAATTTTTCTGGAAGAATAAAATTTAAAGCAGCAATAATTGAATGGTATTGATGTAATGATTTTAACTGTGTGAGTCGAGTGAATGAAGGATAACCTCCAAACAATTCATCGGCACCAAGTCCAGAAAGCACTGCCTTTAATTTATTTTCTTTAGCAAATCGTGAGATGAACCATGTATTTACACCATCATTACATGGCGAATCGTATGCATTAAAAATTGATTCAATGTTTTCAATTAAATCATCTTTAGTTAATAATAATGCATGATGATTTGATTGTATTTTATTTACTATTAAGTCCTGATAATATTTTTCTGAATACTCACCTTCATTAAAATAAATAGAAAGAGTATGAAGTCGTTCCGTTTTTTCGGCAGCTAATAAAGTTAATATTGAAGAATCTATTCCACCACTCAAGAATAATCCTATGGCTGCATCCGATATCAAATGTCGATTAACAGCTTCTCTTAATTCATATGCAATATCAGAAGGACCAAATTGTTGAAGTGTTTTGGTTGATTGATATTGATAAGAATGAATGGTGTAATTACCATCGATTATCGAATATTTTAAATAGGTAGATTTCGCTAGTGCACGTACTTCTTTGTATTTTGTATATGGTTCCGGTAAATGTCCATAGGCTAGAAAGAGCACTTTCCAATAATCATTTTCTTCATCAATAAAACTTTTGAAGGCTTTTGTTTCTGAAGCAAATATTAATTGTTTATCGGATGTAAAATAATAAAGTGGTTTTATTCCATTAGGATCTCTAACTAAATAGAGTTCGTTGTTTAATTTATCTAACAACGCAAAAGCAAACATGCCATTAAATTTGGAAAAAGCTTTTACACCCCATTCTTCAAATGCATGTAAAATTACTTCGGTATCAGACTGAGTTGTGAAGGTGTGAGATTTGGAAATTAATTCCTTTTTAATTTCATTAAAATTATAAATCTCCCCGTTATAACTTATCACATAATTCTTATACTGCATGGGCTGAGCAGCAGCATCGCTTAAGTCTAAGAGCGATAAACGACAATGACCTAAAGCAATTACTTTATCACAAAAAATACCACGACCATCCGGACCACCATGAATCATGGTATCAATCATATGATTTACATCTTCGTAAATTTGGTCTTGGTATCTTAGCGAATCAACTATGCCTGCAATCCTGCACATAAGAAAATATATGGCTTCGCCTCCTCGGTCACATTATTGCTCCGAAAAGACACCTAAATATAAGCTAAAAAACTGGTTCGAGATAAACGCTTGGAACATTTAATACGATAGATTTTCCAAGCTGGTCGAATCGTACTAAAAATCTTTTGGAATGTTGTAAGTCGAGAAGTTCGCCTTTAAGACCAATGAATGGCCCGGCTTTGATGTGAACGGTTTCCCCTTTTTTAAAATCGTGGTCTACAATTTCAAGTTCTTCTTCAGAGCTTAATAATAATTTGATTGTTTCTATTTGTTCGTCGCGTACTACTGCTGCTTTTCCAGAGAAGCTTACGTATTTTACTACGCCTTGAACTTGTAATACTTGTGTATATTCTCGTTCTGAAACACGAACAAATAGGTAAGAGCGGAATAGAGGTTCTTCCACCCATTTTTTTCTATCAGACCATTGTTTAAGAACTTTTAATAAGGGCAGATATACTTCGAACCCTCTTTGATTTAATAGTGTACAGGTTTTTTTCTCAGCACGTGGATTGGTATAAATTGCATACCAATGGTAATCACTTTGGGCCATTGTAAACTACTTTTTGAAAAAATTACGAATATTAACTAGGGTTTTAGTAAAGAAGTTTTTATTTACACCTTCGGTATAATAGCCATAGCTCTTATTGCCATATGTAGAGTAGTCGGTGTAATAGTATTGTCCGCTACCATAACTTCCTTTTTTATGATTTGTATAAATTCTAGAGTGCAATGCATCGTTGGTAAATCCATTCAATACAATAACAGAATTATTTAATCCAAATTCTTTTGATACTCGTTCAGGAATAGAAGCTGCATTAAAGCTTGATACACCAGAGCGGAGCACAAATATATTTACATCAGAAGTTCTAACTAATGGTATAGCATCCGATACTAAACCAATTGGAGCTGTATCTACCAATACATAATCGAAACGATCTTTAAGTTCTGCGATTAATTGACGCATACGCTCAGAGTATAATAATTCCGATGGATTCGGAGGCATTGGCCCTGCAGGTATGAAATATAAATTTTCAACGTGTGTTTCGTGTATAATCTTATCTACATCACATTGGTTCGTTAAATAAGAAGTTAATCCCCAATCATTTTTTAATCTAAATGTATGATGCAATTTCGATTTACGTAAGTCACCGTCGATAACAACAACTCTTTTATTAATTAAGGAAAGTGTACTTGCTAAGTTAATTACCATAAATGATTTACCCTCTCCCGAAACTTCAGAAGTTACACAAATCATCTTACTCTTAATATCACTCGCTATAAAGCTTAAGTTGGTACGAACCGATCGAACCGATTCGGAGAACATCGACTTTGGATTACTTAAACTTAATATCTGACTTGAGTTTTTATCAATACTTCCAGGGAAGGTTCTAATAACACCCAGAATAGGTACACTGGTAATCATTTCTACCGTTTCTTTGTCGTATATTCTTTGGTTCATTAAACGAGCCAATAATATTAAACCTACACCAATGAGTAAACTAATGGTGATGGCAGTTATATAAACACTTCTTGAATTAGGTGCAACAATTCCATAACTAGGGATGGCATCATCAATAACATTTGAAGACGGCATAATTGCCGACTTAGCAATCGAAGCCTCTAATCTTTTCTCTTGTAAGTATGAATATACCTTTTGATTTATTTCGAAGTCACGATTTAAATTGATCAAATCTCTTTCAGCTGTTGGGATAGATTTTAGTTCCTCTTTGGCAGCTGCTAATTGTTTCTCAATAAAATTAATTGTTCTGTTATTTCTATCTCTTGCCGATCTTATATTTAAAGTAATCGCTCTTTTAGCTTCTTCAATTTGCCTGTCAATTTCTTGAATTGGAGCTGAGTTATCGGCGTATAACGATTGCTTTTTTATTCTTTCATTTAAAAGTGTATTCATCTGATTAACTAATTCGCTCATTAGTTTATCTTCTGTACCTTCAATTGAAAAGTTTAATGTAATTGTTTCTTTATTCGCTTTTACTTGCTCTTCTAATAAGTCAATTGCTATACTCTGTATATTGATAATATTTTTCTGAACATCTAAATCGCGTAATTTTTGATACGCAACTTTTTTATTGTCTTCAATATTTAAAATACTATTACCTACTTTATATTGCTCTAGGAGTTGTTCTGCTTCTTTAACTTTCCCTGATAATTTTTCGAGCTGAGCATCAATAAATTCAATGGTTTGTGCTGCTGCAATACCTTTTTGATCTCTGTCAAATATTCTATATTCACTGATAATTGCATTCAAAGCATCAGCAGCAAAAATTGGATTAGTGTCTTTATATGTTAAAGACATGATGTTAATCCCTTTACTTACTTCACGTACATTCAACCCACCCATGAGTCGGTACATCATGCTATTAGGATGATTGAAGTGAAAAGTAAATTCATCCTTATCGTTTTCAGTTAATAATGGTCTAAGTACTCTAATTCTGTTTTTGCCAAACTGAATATCTTGACCATAAAAAACTTCAGAATTTGAAATTAATACGCCACTGAATTTTTGTATTAATCTGAATTTCAATTTATTGATTTGTGTGAATGCAAAAACATAATTAAATATGCTAGAGCTATCTACATCTACAATTTCAATTTCAAAAGGGAGGTTAGGATAGGTTTCCGTTTCAAGAATAGTACCTTTTCTGTAGAAAGAGTATTGGTAATTCAATCGATTTGCAGCTCTTGTTAATAGCGTGCGTGATTGAATAACATAGGTTTCAGATTGAATTTTATCTTTTCTATCGTAATAGCTATTGATATTGATTAGCTCTGAAATTTCTGTTTTCTTATCATCGTATTTTAATAACGCAGAAGTTTCATACACCGATGGAGTAAACCTTAAATAAATGAAAGCCCAGATTAGACCAATAGCAACGCAACCAACAATCCAATACCAACGACTCCAAATAATTCGAAGGATTCGATTATAATCTATTTCTTGAATATGACTTTTAAAATTTTCTTGGTTTGGTTGTTGAGCCATTTAATTATTTCGACAATGTTGCAACTATTGCTACTGAGTTAACAATTAAGAGCAATGGTTGTAGCATTGTACCAAAGGCGGTAACCGGATCAGAAATTTCGTAAACGCGCATTGGATCAACAATAACTATGTCATTGTCTTGAATCATTAATTCACTATAACGCAATATACCAACTTTTCTTAAATCTACTATTATTATTTGCGGATTCGCGGGATCTCCTCTGATAATTCTAATTGCTTTTTTCTTTGCACGGTTTGTTAATCCCCCGGCTTCTGAAATTAAATCAATCAAAGAAATATTGTCGCGATCTATTAAGAATTTACCTTGACGACCAACCTCACCAAACATATTTACCTTAATGCTAACAATTGAAACCTCAATTATTGGATTGTTTAATATGGTAGAGTATAATTTTTCTAACTTTTTAGAGGCCTCTTCTCTGGTTAATCCTGAAATTTGAACTTTTCCGACAAGTGGCATATTAGCAAATCCATTGACATCCACCACATAACCTGCTTCAACTGCAGGATTTGCGTCGATATTGAAAGTGCTCTTTGTAAGATCGTAGTTATTTAGAAACTTAACTGCTATTCTGTCGCCAGATTTTATTTTGTGGCTATAAGTATTTTCTAAGCTGTCTCTTTTATTGATAACAAATACCTCTGGCATGCTCCTAGGAACATCGTAGGTAATTAACATTTTGTTAGATTTTTTAGTAGTACAAGAACTTAATATTGAAACAGTTGCGAGTAATATTAAAATGCTTTTAATGAATTTCATTCTTTGGAAGATATATGACTAATAATAATAATACGAATTAAATAGCTCTTAGGTTTTAATGTGTTGTTATTTTTTTAATTGCGCTCTTCCAAATATTAATTGCAATAATTTACTTGAATGACAAAAATATGATTTTTTATCTAAAAAAAGTACAAAAGTTGATTTTTTTACGACTTTTAATAGAAAAAATACTAATTCTAATCATATTCTATTGATTAATTTCCAAGTATTAGTTGTTCATCACCGGGTTTATAATCTAAATAAGTAACTATAAATTGCAACATTTCATCTTTTGTACTCATGCTTCCTTCTTTTTCACCAACCCATTGAGGTGGATTAAATGGGTTATGAGGATTATTCTTTGTATTATCGAATGTAGCCTTTACGTAAATAGTTGTGCCTCTGGGCAGTACCTGTACTTTTTTAAAGGTGTAAAAGTATTGCCACCTAAAATCCCAATGGTCGATTTTAATTAAGGGTATGTTTACACCCTCTGGTGTGATTGCGTAAGCTACAAATGACTTACCCAACAAGTGCATATGTGGGTTTATTGTTACTATCGATATATCACTTTGGATGGTATATCTTGAGGTAAATGTTTTAATAGAATCGGGTGGAATCATTAAAGCAGGTTCAATTTTTGATACTCCATAGGTTCCTAACTGAAATTCTCCAAACTTACGTTCCGGTGGCACTTTGCTGAAAAAAACGTTGAAATACGAATCGTCGTATTCTTGTTTCGCTGTGGGACCATAATGAATATCATTTAATAAGATCAAGCCCTTTTGCTTCATTAAAAATCCACCTATACCTTCGGGATAAACTGGTGGCACAACTCCTGGCAAATAGTTCGTAACAGATGGAATACGCAGTGGGTATGTCTTATCATCATTTAGAATATCTAACTTCTCCCATACTTTTTTAGGGTCAGTCTCATAATTATTTACAAAGTACTGCCCACCATGTAAATTTGCCTTTTTACCTTTATCATAAACAACCATGTAACCATTCACATGATGTACTCTTTTACGATTCCCTGGTACAAACTCAATAAGTTTCACATATTTATCTTCTGGAATTTCGTACGGAATTTTCATTATCACATAATGATCTTTGTTATTTCCCTCGATAATATATTTTTTAGGGAAACGTATAACCATGTCGGGAACCCCTAATTGTGAACCTTTTGGGAAATTTGGTATTGCTTTCTTAAACTCTTCCGGCCCTTCATCAGCACCTTGTTGCACCCATTTTTTTAAAATGGCTTTTTCATAATCACTTAAATATAGTTCTCCAACGAAAGATGAATATGACCTATCTGCTGGCCATGGTGGCATATAACCCGAATGAGTAACTTTAACAATTGTCTTTTTCCTTCTATAAACATCTTTATAGTTTAATAAACTAAATGGGCCCGATTCACCCGGGCGATGACAGATTGCACATTTATTATAAATTATAGTAGCAACATGTTCATTGAAATTTACTTTTTCAGGCAAAATCAACGATTCTTTATTGCTAGACTCAGACACTTTACTTGTATCTCCACATGCAATCAAACATATTGATATAATAAAAATTATCGCTCTATATAACATCCTACAGCTTTAGTTTTTGTTATACTAATTGGTTTATTATCTATTACAGATTTTATAGCGTTTTCAGCATAAAAATTTTTAGCTTCCTGTCTAATTATTTCATTATCTAATGCTCTATCATCTATAGCACCCTGATATAAAATTTCACTATGTTCATCAACCAAAAAATATTCAGGAGTACTTACAGCTTTCAACAAATCGCAACACTCATAGTTTTTGTCGATGTATGTAGGAAATTTAATATTAAAATTTTTTATAAATGTATTGATCTCTTCAACACTATACAATTCTCCAGGAATGATAATGTTTGTTGTATAACCGCTATTTTTATAAATTGAATCTAGCCTGGTTAACTCCACTAAACTAGCTTCACTTAATGGGCATTCTGGCGATAAAAAAACATACGCATTTAATTTAAAGGTATTATTCCCTCTATACTTAATACTTGTACCATCTAGTTTGTATAAATTAGTTTCATTTTTATATTCTTTACAAGAATGAATAAAAATAAGCATCCATAACACAGACAAAAAAGATAAAATCTTTCTCATTTTAGTTTTTCGTTGTTTTTGTGACGATCAAAATCTCTACCAGTTTTCTTATCTATGTTTTTTATTAAAGCCTCGTTCAAATCGATGCCAGTTTGGTTTGCTAAACATATAATTACAAACAAGACGTCTGCTAATTCATCCGATAGTTCTTTGTTTTTATCGCTTTCTTTAAATGATTGCTCTCCATATTTTCTAGATATAATACGTGCTACTTCTCCTACCTCCTCTGTAAGAATAGCCATATTAGTGAGTTCATTAAAATATCGAACACCAGTTGTTTTAATCCATTGATCAACCAATTTTTGAGCTTCTTGTATTTCCATATCAATGCCTAGTTTTATCTTTTGTATCCATAATAATGGTTACAGGTCCATCATTTAATAAAGTGACTTTCATATCTGCACCAAACTCACCTGTTTGAATGCTTTTTCCCAACAATATACTTAATTCTGAAATCATTTGCTCATACATATCCATGGCAAAATCGGGCTTAGCTGCATTAATAAATGAGGGTCTATTGCCTTTCTGCGTCAATGCAAAGAGTGTAAATTGACTAATCAGCAAAATGTCTCCTTTGATATCTAGTACAGATACATTCATTAAACCGTTATCATCAGAAAATATTCTCATGTTAACTATTTTATTTGCAAGCCACTTTAAATCATCTAAGGTATCTGTTTCTTCAACACCCAATAATATCAAAAGGCCAGAGTTTATCTGACCTTTTGTAGTATTATCAATATCAACTTTTGCAGAGCTTACACGTTGCAATACCGCTCTCATTTATTATGGGATTAGATTTTTAAACGCATTGTATTCTGCATCAAAGGTACCTGAGCCATTACAACCATCATCTATTTTTTGTTGTTGTATATTTTCTACCCTGTTCGCAGGAGAAGGATGGGTACTAAAGAAACTAGCTAATCTATTCTCAGTATAACCATCGTCAATCATTTTTTGGAAAAATCCTGCTGCACCAGCTGCGTTATAAGATGTCGGACATAAATATTTCACTGAATATTCGTCAGCTTCAGATTCGTGGTCTCTACTATTTTTCAATAAATAAATACCAGCAGCTATTTGTTGCAAGGTAGCATTATCATTTCCAAGTAATATATTTAACAAGGTACCTACACCATATTGTGTTTGCATAGACCTACTTGTATGTCTTCTATCAGCATGAGCCATTTCATGACCTATTACACCTGCTAATTGATCTTTACTGCTTAAGTATTTAATTAATCCTGTATATACATAAATATATCCACCAGGAGTACAGAATGCATTAAGTGTAGTGTCATCTTTTATAATTCTCAAGCGCCACTCAAATTCATCTTTATATACTACTTTCCCAGAGTTCAAGATTTCATTTCTAATACCATATAAAAACTGATAAGCAGCAACATTTGTTGCCGAATCAAGTAATGGGTATTGTGCTTTATTCGTTACCTCAATTTCAGTCACCACTTGTTTACCCAATTTTATATCGTCGCTTATGCTAAAAAGCGGCACAAATGGGGCATCCTTTTTACATGAATTAAATAATATACTCAGGGAAACTAGAGCAATTAATAGATTAATTTTTGTGCGCATAATAATTTATTTTTCGAAGTAAAGATATTAAAATTTACGATTACGACCTATTATCTTCATTAGCCAAAATGCTCAAATAGCTTTCATACCTAACCAAAGAGATTCTATTATCATCTACAGCTGCCTTTATAGCACATCCAGGTTCATTCGTATGTGAGCAATTATTAAATTTACATTGCTGTAAAAGCTCCCTCATCTCAGGAAAATAATGTGATATTTCTTCTTTCTCAAGCTCAACAATGCCTAATTCTCTGATTCCTGGACTATCGATAATAAAACCACCACTTGGAATTAAATGCATTTCTGCAAATGTTGTGGTATGTACTCCCTTAGAAGAAGCATCAGAAACTGCCGAAGTTTTAAGTTGCATGCCTGGTATAATATTATTAACCAAGGTAGATTTCCCTACCCCCGAATGTCCAGAAAATAAGGTGGTTTTATCTTTACAACGCTGTTTTAATTCTTCAATTCCACTACCTTTTAATGCCGAAACTAATAAGACTTTGTATCCAATTGTTTCATACATTTTTTTTACTTCATCAACATATTTTAAATCTTCATCATCGTAAATATCAACTTTATTAAAAATTAATGTTGTTGGGATGTGATAAGCTTCGGAAGTAACTAAAAATCTATCGATGAAACCAAAAGATGTTCGAGGTTTTGCAAAAGTTACTACCAAGAATGCTTGGTCAATATTTGCTGCAATAATTTGAGTTTGCTTTGATAAATTGATGGATTTACGAATGATATAATTATCTCGATCGAATAGTTTTACTATTATACCTTGTTTTATACTTTCATCCTCAATATCAATTTCTACCCTGTCGCCAACTGCTACCGGATTGGTTGATTT
>JACCDS011988516.1_pt1 | contig 22182 bp, 19 predicted proteins | sample 7446441 | NCBI WGS metagenome assembly JACCDS01 (sample SAMN15323445, study PRJNA562643) | freshwater metagenome | isolation source: river surface water | place: USA:Blue River Watershed | collected 2017-08-17 | reverse complement strand
GCAGGAGGGCGCGGCAAAGCCACGCCCCTACCTCAAGCAATGTCCCGACGCTCCCCAACCCTCGACCCTCCCCTCGACCCTGCCTCGACTCTGCCATCGACTCTGCCCCCGACTCTCCATCGACCCTGCCCCCGACCCTCCCCTCACTTCACCGGCGCGATCAACTCCAACGAGCTCAGCGTGACGACCATCGTGACGGTGCCCGAACTGCCGCGGTCCGCTTGGAGGGAGAGGGCATTCACGGCGATGTAAGGGGCGCGTGGGCTGATGGACTGATAGAAGCGCACCACCGAGGCGAGGTCGGCGCGACGGCAGCTGAGCTGCAGCGTGTGCACCGCGAACTTGCCCGACTTCTGTGTCTTGGGGGATTCGGTGGTCGGGCTCAGGCCCGCATCCTTGGCGGCGGAGAGGGCTTCTTCCACCAGGCGCGTCGCGTCGTAACCGCGGCCGGCATCGAGGCCTTGGATGGCGGTATCCGCCGCCGCCTTGATCTCGGCCTGCTTGTTCAGCCAAGCGACCTGCGTCGCGGCTTCGCTCTCGCGGGATTGCCAGCCCGCCCAACCATCCCGCACCCGTCCCCAGGCCGAAGTGGACCAGAGGAAGGCGGCGACGGCGAGGGCCGCGAGCGCCATGTAGCGTTCGCGGGGTTGGAGTCCGAAGAAAAGGTGTTTCATGGAAAGGATTATTTGGCGGCGGGGGTGGCGATGGGCGCGACGGGCGCCGTCGGGTTAGGGGCCGGAGCCGGCGGGGTCGTCGGCGCGGTGGTCTTCGCGGCTTCGGCGGCCTTGGCGGCTTCCGCGGCCTTCAGGGCGTCGGCCTTGGCTTTGTCGGCTTCGGCCTTGGCGACCGCCTTGCGGAGCGCGTCGACCTTGAAGGTGATCGTGAAGGTGAACGTCGTATAGTTGTCGCGCGCGCGCATGTCCTTGCTGGCCACGCCGCTGATTTCCGGGAACTCCTTCAGGGCGCGTTCGAACGCGGAGATGTCCGCGGGGTTCGTGGTGCGGGCTTCGATCTCCAGCGTGGTGTTCACCTTGCAGTTGATGCGCGTGAATTCGACCGTCGTCGGGCGCTGCTCGTTGGCGATCGCCAACATCTCGAGGGCGAGCGGCGATTTGGTGCGGACTTCTTCGATGCGGCTGGCGGTGGCTTGGTCCGCTTCGATCTCGAGGACGTCGGGCAGGCGCGCTTCATTCAGGGTCTTGAGCTGACCGGCGCGCCAGCTGATCCCGGCGGCGGCGACTTCCATGCCGAGGGAGAGGATGATGACGGCGACCGCGGCGCGGGTGAGGTTCCAGAGGACGAGGTTGAGGCGTTCCTTCTTGCGGCGGGCTTCCAGGAAATCGACGTCGCGGATGTCCGCTTCATCCAGGCTTTTCTGCGTGACGGTGAAGGGCTTGCCGCCTTCGCGTTGGAGCACGAGGTCGTTTTCCTTGAGTTCGCTCTGCAAGGCGCCGGTCACCGTGGTGACGGGGGCGTCGGTCAGGCCCGCTCGGGCGGCGACTTCGGCGCCCAGGCTGGCTTCGTCGGCATCGGCGAGGTCCGCCACGCTGATCGCGACGGGCAGCGGATTGGCCCCATCCCAAGCCAAGGCGATGAGGCGTTCGGTGCCGCGGTGGACGAGCACGCCGCCGCCGGCGGGGCGTTCGCCGCACAGGGCGAGGAATTCCGGAATCACCTGGCAGTCATCGGGCCAGGCGAAGCTTTCTTCCGGCGTGAAGCGCCGGCGGTGGGCGGCGTAGGCCAAGGCTTGCTTGCCGTCGGTGGAGACGACGTGGCCGACGAGCATCTGTTCGGTCGGAAACGGCGAGAGCGCTTCGAGGGCCAAGGCGACTTGACCGGCGGCGTCCGCGCCTTCCAGGGCGACGCTGCGCACGAAGAAACGGTTGCCCGGCAGGAGGGCGGCCGCCCCCGGCGACGTTTGGCCGGGGATCAGGTTGGAGAGGGTGCTCATTTATTCTTGGAAGGGGTGAGGGAGGTGGGGGCCAGCTGGCCGGGGCGACGGATCGTCGGCGCGTCTTCTTCATCCTCGAGCGGGGCGGTGACCTTGGGGGCGCCATTGTCTTCGCTCCAGGCGAGGATCTGGAAGGGGTAGGTGAGGCTCGTGCTCGCCGTGCGTCCACCCAAGGTCACGGCGCTGGCCGAGTTGAGCACGACGCCGGGAGTGAGGGCGGTCGGGGCCTTGGCCGCCGTTGCCCCGAAGCCGCCGCCGAAACCGCGGCCCGTGCCCGTCGTCGGCGTCGCCGTGACGCCCGTCGAAGAGGTCGAGGCCGCGGTGGTCGGCGTGAAGCCCCGGGCGCTGGCGGTGCCGGTCAGGGCATCGATCGTCGGCGTGGTGTCCGGGTCGGCGCTCGCGGCGGTGAAGGTGACGTCCTCGCGGATGGCCACGAGCGCGCTCACGCGACACTTGGCCTGGCCTTCCTTGACGGTCACGCGCACCCACATGAGGTGCACTTCGTCGTCGAAGCGCGAGAGGGAGCCGGCGGCGCCGATCAGCTGGCGGACTTCGCTGGTGACGCGGAAATAGGGCGGGGTGCCGGTGATCCGCTTCTTCTGCTCGTTCTGCCGGTCGCGGATGAGGGCGAGCTGGCGTTCATCGAGGCCTTGGGAGAGGAGCAGCGCATCGGACGCGCTGTTGATGTTGGTGTCGCCGAAGGTGTAGAGGCTGACGCACTGCTGGAAGTCCCGGAGCAGGCGCGTCGGGTTGCCGTCCGCGTCGAAGAAGAAGTCCTTCGCGACGCCGATGGTCCGGAGTTCCTCGAAGGAGCGCAACGGCCGGCGCGCCGGCTTGAAGGCGAGCTTGGCCCGTTGGTACGCCGCGTCGGTGGCTTCCTCTTCGATGGATTCGTACTTCTTGCTCGTCCAGGCGACCATCGCGTCGGCCACGCGCTCGGCGTCGCGTTGCTCGAGGCCGAGGGAATAGAGGAGCTGGATGAGCGTGTTCTTGTCCAAGGTCGCGAGCGGCAGCTTGCCGCTTTCGTCCTCGTACTCGAAGTTCACCTCCAGGCCCTCGCGCACCGGGATGCCCGAATACTTGTGCGGGTCGTCGTAGCCCTGGGCGGGGTCGTGGATCTTGTTCAGGTCGATGGAGCGGATTTCGGCGATGACGGCCAACGCGAGCTCGAGCTCGGACATCGCCTCCATGCGCAGGCGCGAGCGGTCGACTTCCCGCGTGGCCATCGCCAACTCCAGGGAGTTGTCCTCCATGAAGCGCGCCAAGAGCAGCGAGGCCAAGGTGATGAGCACCAGGACGACGATGATGACGGAGCCGCGACGACGTTTCCTCATGGGCGGGAGGCGCCGGGGCGCTTGATGGGGAGGTCGATGATCACTTCCGACTTCAGCTGGCCGCGGGCGAAGCGCAGGCGCAGGCGCGCGGGTTTCAGGAAGGCCGTACCCGCGACGTCCTTGGCGGGCGCTTCTTCCGTCGTCCACTGGCGGAGGTCGGCGTCGTAGTAGTCGTAGGCGAGCGAAGTCAGGAAGGGCGTCAGGACCGTTTCGTGGACGTCGTTGAGGTCGCGCTCCAGCTCGAGGCGCGACTGCCATTGCAGGATCAGGCCACGCTCGGGGTCGGCATGGAGCGAGCAGTCGACGTCCGGCAACGGGGCTTCCGGCCAATCCGCGAAGCGGCCGGCATCGGCGAGGGTGAAGGCGATGCGCGCGGCGTTCGTGCCGTCCGCGGCGCGGACTTCCTTGACGACGAAGCCGACGGCGCCGGGACCGTGCGTCGAGGCTTCGAGGACCTCGCGGACTTGGCGCGTGGCCGCGCGGACGTGCTGGTCGAAGAGGCGTTGGTCGCGCTTGCCGCCCCAGAGCTCGCTCATCGAGAAGAGGAACGTGTTGAGCGTGACCATCAGGATGCCGAGCAACGCGAGGGAGACGAGGGTCTCGAGCAGCGAGAAGCCGCGGGACTGGGCGCGCGCGGGGTTCATTGCTTGGGGAGGGGAGCGGTCGGTCCGCGTCCGCCTTGGTTGTTGCCGCCGTTGTTGCCGCCGGCGGGACCAGCACCGGTCGGCGCGCCCCCGCCGTTCCCGCCGCCGAGGTTGCCTTTGCCGTTGTTGCCTCCGTTGTTGTTGCCGCCGCGACCGCCGTTGTTGTTGGCGTTGCCGCCCGGCTGATTGCCCCGGCCGTTGTTGCCGTTGTTCGCCGGCTGAAGGTTGCCGCCACCCAGCGGCTTCCGCGGCGTGGGTGCGCTGACGAAGGCGGTGCCGCCGCCCGTGGCCTCGTCGTAGCCGCGTTCCTTGAGGAGTCGTTCCTTCGCGGCGTCGCGGATCACCTTGCGGTCCGAAGCGGTCGACCAGCTCGGGCGGAGGAGCAGGCGCGTCTCTTCCTTCATCGGGATGAACTCGCCCCCGGTTTCTTTTTGGATCTCGGCGCTGAGGGTGACGGCGAAGAGGTCGCTCACCGCGGTGGGTTCGACCTTGCCCTGCCAGCGCGCCATCCGGTCGTCCGGCAGATAGATGTCCCCGCCGACCTCGATGTCGTCGAAATTCACGGTCTCCAGCAGCGCCGCGCGGCACCGGGCCATGTCCTCCGCGCCGACGTCGTACTGCTTGAGGGCTTGGCGCCCGAGCAGGACGTTCGAGTAGGCCGCGCCGAGGCCGACCGCCGCGAGCGCGAAGATGGCCAAGGCCACCAGGACCTCGATGAGGGAAAAGGCGCGGTGTTTCATTTCGCGTCTTCCGGCGGCAGGGGCGCGCAGGTCAAGGGGTCGATGGGCACCACGCGCCGCGCCTGGTTGCGGATGATCTCCACGCGCATGCGGTCGCACGTGCCGTCCGGATAGAAGCGGATGCGCGTCAGCGCGCGTTCCTCCATTTGGCCGCCGAGCAGGATGGCTTCCTTGACTTCCGGCGCGATGATCTTGACCCGGGTGTCGCCCGCGATGGGCAGGGTTTCGGTCTGCCCGTTGAAGGTGTAGGACAGGACGGTGTCTTCGCCGTCCAACTCGATGTCCGGTATCAGTTCGATGACCTTGGATTGCTCCACGGCTTGGCGGCGCACGGTCTGGAGCAGCGCCATGAGCGCCGATTCCGGGTCATCGCGCGCCGTGCCTTTCAGCAAGGAAGCGGAACCGCCGATGAGGACGGCCGCCAGCATGCTGATCAGGCCAAGCACCAGCAGCGTCTCCAACAAGGTGAAGCCGCTGCGCGCCAAGCGGCCCGCCCGAGACTGGTCCGGGTGCTTTACCAATTGCCGATGTCGTCCGCGCTGTCGGGGATCTTGTCGCGACCGACCGAGAAGAGGTCGTACGATTCGGTGTTCTTCGTGCCCGGGTAGCGGTACTGGTAAGCCGCGCCCCAAGGGTCGAGCGGGAGCGCGCCGCCCTTGGCCTCGACGTACGGGCCGCGCCAGCGGTCCTGCTTGCCTTCAGGGGCGACGATGAGGGCCTTCAGGCCGTCTTCGGTGGTCGGGTAATCGCCGAGGTCGATGCGGTAGCGCACGAGCGAAGCCTTGAGGGATTCGTTGACGAAGAGCTTGGCGACGCCTTCCTGGCTTCGGCCGAGGATCTTGTCGATGTTCGTGACGGCGATGCCGACGAGCATGCCCACGATCGCGACGGCGATGAGGATTTCCAGCAGGGTGAAGCCCTTGCGCATGGTGCGGCGGGCGGCAGTGGTGAGTCGACGGTTCATGGGTAAGGAAAGGCTGGGATTACTTGCCGCCGCGGGAACGGCCGCCGCGGTCGGAATTGCTCGTCGGCGCCGCGCCCGTGGTCGGGGCCGCGGTGTCGCCGCCGCGCGAGAAGCTCATGCGGTCGCGCTTGCCGTCGCCGATTTGGCTGGCGCCTTCGGTCGGCGCTTGGCCGCCGCCCTGGCGATCCATGCCGCGCTGCTTCATCTGTTCGCGGAAAGCCGCGATTTGCTCAGGGGTCGGAGGTTGGCCTCCATTGAAGCCACCGCGGCTGAAGCCGCCTTCGGTGGTGGGCGCCGGGATGTTCGTCGCCCCGGCCGCGACTTGCGGCATCACCGCGGGGGCGGCGGGAGCCACGCCGATCACGGCCGTGCGGAGGGAGAGTTTCACGGGCTGGCCGGCGTTTTCCAGGATGATGGAATCGGTCTCGGCGTCGTAGCTCTTCACGCTCACGGGCACGAGGCCCGCCGGGGCTTCGCCCTGCGCCACCCACGCCGACAGCTTGGTCGTGGTGTTGTAGATGCTGAAGTAGGTGACGCCGTGGTCGACGTACATGCCGCGGAACTCGAGGTTGCTCGGCTTCTCGGCGACGGTCGTGCCCTTGCCTTCCCCAAAAGGCGAGTGCTTCACGAGGGCGTCGAGATCGACGGCGCCGGCGAGGGCCGGCAGGGAAGCCAAACCAGCGACAAGCAGGAGCCGACGGAGGGAGGGGGAGGCGCGGTTCATAAAAGGGGGGTAGGGGTGGGTAACTTTAGAACCCCAAGCGGAGTGTTTGGTTTCGTAAGTTCTTGTCCAACCTCGCCTTTTCCTAGGGGGAAATCGGCGGTTTCCTGGGGCTGGCTGCCCTTTCTCCGTCTCCGGGTTGGGCCTTTTTCCGGACGGATGCGACCAAAAGCAACCTAAGATGCTCACAATCAATATTTTACATATAAAAAGACCGCCGAGTCGCTTTCCGGGCTTATTTGAGGAACTTTGCAACCATCTCGCCGCCTCCTTGTTCAACTAGCAGTGACCTTGTCTCTCCCCCTCTGCCGCCCGCGGTCCTTGGCCAGCTGCCTCCTCATGGGGATTGCTGCGGGGACCGCCGTGGCCGCCGCGCCGCTCGACTTCAAGCAAGGGGTGCAGCCGTTCCTCGAGAAGTACTGCTACGATTGCCACGGGAACGACAAGACCAAGGCCGACCTCAACCTCGAGCTGCATAAGGATGGCAGTGGGATCTACCGCGATCAGCGGATGTGGCGCCAATTGCTCACGCAAGTGACCGCCGGCGAGATGCCCCCGCCCGAACGTAAGACGCGGCCGACCCAAGCCGAGATCGACGAGTTGCAGAAGCAGGTCAAAGGCTTGCTCGGCCAAGCGGTGGCTCGGGAGAAGGTCGACCCGGGCAAGGTGACCGTCCGTCGCCTCAACCACACGGAGTACAACAACACCATCCGGGATCTGTGCTACATCGAAGGCAATTTCTCCGTCGACTTCCCCGCCGATGACACGGGCTACGGCTTCGACAACATCGGCGATGTGCTGACGTTCTCGCCGGTCCACCTGGAGCGGTTCATCGCCTCGGCCAAGCTCATCGCCGAACGCGCCATGCCGACGGCGGAGCAGAAGCTCGATGTGCTCAACGTCGACGGCTACAACATGTTCCCGCGCGGACGGACCGAAGACCAGATGCGGATCTTCAACGACGCGACGTTGTCCGCGACGTTCGAGGCTCCGCGCGCGGGCGAATACATCTTCCGCGCCCACTTGGTCGGCATCGGCAACCCCGGCGACCAGGCCGCGGTCGTCAACCTCGTGGTGGATGGCAAGACGGTCGGCACGCAGACGCTGAAGGTGAAGACCAGCCGCGGGGCCGAGAAGATCGACGCCAAGGTCAAGTTGACCCCGGGCAAGCACACGCTCGCGGTGACCTGGACCAATCCGCCGCCCGACTTCCGCTCCGGGAGCCGCCGGCTCGGGACCTACCGTTATCAGTTGCTCGGTCCCACCGACACGCGCACCGAACTGCAGCGCCGGCTGGCCGATTTCGCCGGCAACAAGAAGGGCGACGACCGCGCCCGCGCGATGGTCAACCTCTTCGTGAGCCGCTCCTTCCGGCGCCCCGCCACGGCGGCCGAAATCCAGCGCTACACCAAGGTCTTCACGGCCGCCGAGGCCGCCGGTGGCTCCTGGGAGGCCGGCGCCCAAGCGATGATTTCCGTCGTGCTGGCCTCGCCGAAGTTCGTCTTCCGCATCGAGCAGGACGAGCAACCGTTCGCCAAGGATGCCCACCCGATCGCGGAGTTCGCCCTCGCGTCGCGGCTGAGCTATTTCCTGTGGGGCTCGATGCCCGACGAGGAGCTGTTCGCCCTTGCGAACTCCGGCAAGCTCTCCGCCAACCTCGAGGCGCAGACGACCCGCCTGCTCAAGGACAAGCGCTCCCAATACCTGGTGACGGGCTTCGCCCTGCAGTGGCTACAGACGCGGCGCTTGGCCCTGGTGACGCCCGACGCCAAGATGTTCCCGGAGTTCGATGACGCCCTGCGCGCGTCGATGGTGCGGGAGACGGAACTGTTCATGGCCGAGATCGTGCGCGAGGATCGGAGCATCTTCGACATCATCGACGCGGACTTCACCTACCTCGACCGGCCTCTCGCCCAACTGTACGGGATCCGCGACGTCGAATCGCGCCGCGCCGGCGATTTCGTCCGGGTGACCTTGCCCAAGGGCGACCGCGGTGGCGTCCTCACCCAAGCGAGCATCCTGACGGCGACGTCCAACCCCGACCGCACGTCCCCGGTGAAGCGCGGCAAGTGGATCCTCGAACAGATCCTCGGCACGCCCCCGCCCCCCGCGCCGGCCGACGTGCCTTCCCTCGAGGGGCAGAAGCAGCTCACGGGCAATCTCCGCCAACGCCTCGAGCAGCACCGCGTCAATCCCGCCTGCGCTTCCTGCCACAACCGCATGGATGCCCTCGGCTTCGCGTTCGAGCGGTTCGATGCCATCGGTCGGGGCCGCACGATGGACGAGGGCGTCCTCATCGATACCGCCGGCAAGCTCCCCGACGGCCGCACGTTCGCCGGGCCTTTGCAGTTGAAGTCGGTCCTGAAGGCCGACCGCGAGAAGTACATCCGCAATTTTTCCGCCAAGCTGCTGACCTACGGGCTGGGCCGAGGCTTGGAGTTCTACGACGAGCCCGCCCTCGATAAGATGGTGCTGTCGGTCCAGAAGGGCGAAAACCGCTTCTCCGCCGTCGTGATGGCCGTGGTCCAGAGCGACCCCTTCCGCCTCCGCCGCGGCACTTCGCAGGTTGAAAGCGTCCCCGCCGCCCCTAAAACCAAGTAACTCCCTTCCGCCATGATCCACGACAAAGTCCTCAGCCGTCGCACCGTCCTCAAGGGATTGGGCGTCACCCTCGCGCTACCTTGGCTCGAGAAGATGGGCATGCAAACGAGTTGGGCCGCCGGCAACACGCCCATCGCCCAGGCCGCGCCGAACCGCATGGCCTATGTCTACATCCCGAACGGGGTGATCCCGTCCGGCTGGCGCGTGCCCAATGAAGGGGCCCTGCCTTCCAAGTTGCCGCCGATCCTCGCGCCGCTGTCCGACCTCTCCAAGGATTTCTCCGTGCTCTCCGGCCTCACCGTCGACAAGGCCCGCGCGAATGGTGACGGCGGTGGCGACCACGCCCGCGCGATGGCGGCCTACCTGACCGGCGCCCAACCGCGCAAGACCGACGGCGCGAACATCAAGGCCGGCGTCTCCGTCGACCAGATCGCCGCCGCCCGCATGGGCGACCGCACGCGCCTGGCTTCGCTCGAGGTCGGCGCCGACTCCAGCAAGATGGCCGGCGGTTGCGACTCCGGCTACAGCTGCATCTACGAGTCCAACCTGTCGTGGCGCTCCGCCACCCAGCCGATGCCGAAGGAAGTCAGCCCCAAGCTGATCTTCGAGCGTCTGTTCGGTTCGGGGACCGATCTCGAGCGCGCGCGCCGCGACGCCGAACGCAAGAGCGTGCTCGACGCCGTCCGCGATGACTTCCGCGAACTGAACGTGCGCCTCGGCGCGGACGACCAGCGCAAGCTCGACGAATACTTCACCGCCGTCCGCGAAATGGAGCTGCGCATCGCCAAGGCGGGCGCCTCCGGCGCCCCCAAGCTGCCCGCCGGCGTCAAGGCCCCGGTCGGCATCCCGCAGAGCTACGAGGAGCACCTCCGCCTGCTCGCCGACCTCATCGTCCTGGCGTTCCAGACGGACACCACGCGCATCTCGACGTTCGTCTTCGCCAATGAGGGCAGCAACCGTTCGTACCCGTTCATCAACGTGCGCGAGGGACACCACAACCTCTCCCACCACGGCAACGACCCGGAGAAGATGTCGAAGATCCAAGACATCAATGTCTTCCACACGACGCAGCTGGCCTACTTCCTCAACCGCCTCAAGTCGGTCAAGGAAGGCGATGGCACCCTGCTCGACCACTCGATGATCGTCTATGGTTCCGGTAATGGCGACGGCAACCGCCACAACCACGACGACTTGCCGATCCTGCTCGCCGGCCGCGGTTGCGGTACGATCCGCCCGGGCCGCAGCATCCAGTACGGCAAGGAAACGCCGTTGAACAACCTCTGGGTCTCCATGCTCAACCGCATGGACATCCGCGACGTCCAGTTCGGCGACAGCTCCGGCGAACTGCGGAAGCTGGTCTGAACAAGGTAGGGACAGCACCACGTGCTGTCCTCCTTCGTTTGGTAAGGTTGGCACTACGTGCCAACCTAGCCTCGCCTGTTGGGTCTGGCTTCAGCGCGTTCACGCGATGGTGCCTGGCCCCGTTGGCGCGGCAGTAACAGCCTTGAGGACTGGGTCGATCGATGAATCGAGGGATGGATCGAAAAATGTGGCGGCTCCGCCGCCGCACTCCCCTCAACCCCCAACCCTCACCCCTCAACCCTCATCTAGCGCGCGAGCTTTGCTCGCGCGCTAGATCATCCCCATCTCCTCGGCGACGCTGTCGACCTTGTGTTCCACCAAGGCGAGCTTGGCGTGCAGGAGGGCGACTTCGTGCCGGAGTTGGGCGTTTTCCTCCCGGAGGGTTTTGAGTTCTCCGAGGATGTCTTCGATCAAGTGTTGGATGTTCATTGGTTTTAAAGGGTGGGGTCGTGCGAAGGAGGCCCGCGGCCACTGCACGAGGCGGCCGGAGGCGGGAAACCCGCGGGCGTGGGGACGCCCGGCGGGGGAGGAGTCGACTGGTGGACTTATCGTGAAATCAACGCGTCTCTCCGCGGCACGGACGTATGTCCGCACCGGGCTGGTAGAGGCTGTTGCGCGTGGCTGACACGAGGGTTCCATCTTCGGCGGACGCGTTTTTGGGTCAACTAGAATAAAGTAGAATCCATTGCGTCCCCCGCGGCGGGCGGTTGGAATGGGGGCACTCCCGCCATGCCCTTGCGCCTCGCCCCCTTCCTCCTGGTCGTCGCCGGCCTCGCCACCGCCGCGACCGGACCCCATGACTCTGCCATCGGACCCGACTACAAGCCGGCGCCGGAGATGGCCGCCAAGCCGGGCGTGCCCAAGGGCACGATCAAGGAATTCGTGATCGAGTCCACGGAGAGCAAGTTGTACCCGGGCATCGCCAAAAACAAGCCGGGCGAGGTCGTGCCCTACAAGCGCAAGGTCCAGGTCTACATCCCCGCCCAGTACGTGGCGGGTAAGCCGGTCCCCTTCATTGTCGTGACCGATGGCCCGTGGTACACCAAGCGCATGGCCACGGTGCTGGATAACCTCATCGCCGAGAAGCGGGTGCCCGTCCAGGTCGCGGTCATGGTCGAGTCCGGCGGGGGCGACAGCAAAGGCAGCCAGCGCGGCCTCGAGTACGACACGATGTCCGGCAAGTACGCCGAATTCATCGAGACCGAGATCCTCCCGCGCGTGGCCAAGGACTGCGGCATCGTCTTCAGCAAGAATCCCGACGAGCGCGCGGCCATGGGCGGCAGCTCGGGCGCGGCGGCGGCCCTGACCATGGCCTGGTATCACCCGGAGTGGTACCGTCGCGTGCTGAGCTACTCGGGCACGTTCGTGAACCAGCAATACCCCGAAGACCCGAAGACGCCGCACGGCGCGTGGGAATACCACGAGAACCTCATCATGAAGACGGCCAAGAAGCCGCTGCGCATTTGGCTCCAGGTCGGCGAGAAGGACAACGGCTGGGACCGGCCCGTGCCGCCGTCCTACCACAATTGGGTCGAGGCCAACGAACGCATGGCCGCCGTCCTCGCCAAGAAAGGCTACGCCTACCAATACGTCTTCTGCAAGAAAGCCGGCCACGTCGACGGCAAGGCCGTCGCCGCCACGCTCCCCGCCGCCCTCGAGTGGCTCTGGAAATGAGCGCTTAAGCGCTCAGCGGGTATCGGGTTGAGGGTCGCGGGGTGTGCTGCCTCGAGGGTGGGTTGGCACTGTCTCGGGTAGGGTCAGCACTGCGTGCTCACCTAGTATGCCTCTCGCGTCCTGTCGGTCTCGGGTAGGGTTGGCACTGCGTGCCAACCTAGCCCCGCCTGTTGGGGTCTGGCTTCAGCGCGTTCACGCGATGGTGCCTGACCCCGTTCGGACAGGCGCTCTCCCTGCCTCGGATTGTGCTGCGGCCTCCGGCCGCTTGTGCCCGTCGCGCATCCCCGCCTCAGGAAGGGTCCGCACTACGTTCGCTCTTCCTGCCTCTTGCCTCCAGGGCAGGGGCAGCACCGCGTGCTGCCCTAGTTGCCTCGTCTGCCTCGAGGTAGGGTTGGCACTGCGTGCCAACCTAGCCCCGCCTGTTGGGGTCTGGCTTCAGCGCGTTCACGCGATGGTGCCTGACCCGTTCGGACAGGCGCTCTCCCTGAATCGTTGCCTCCTACCCAAGGAGGGTGAGGCAAAGCCACGCCCCACCCTCATGCCTCTTCCAGATCCGTACTCTGTACTCGACGCCGCCGCTCCCGACCCGACCCAGGACTACCACCCAGGTTTCAGCAATCGGACTGCGCCCAATCTGCCATGCACCTAATTCCGCCTGGTCATGTGGAAGCTGCAAGCGGCACCAACGTTCGAGAGGGCGAAGAAGCGATATGGCAAAAAACGTCCGGGCGAGTTGGCGGCGGTCCTGCGAAATTTGGGGCGGTTGCTTGAGCAGCTCAATGACTTGCCGGACTATCGCGCCGCGCGCTTTGGCTTCCTTCACCCTGAGCCGCATGGGGTTTGGGCCATCAATCAACACGGCCCAAGCAAGGTCCGGCTTCAAGAAACCCGCCTGTACGTCTTTCCCTCAGGCCAGGATATGACCTTGCACATTATAACTGTAGGGAATAAAAACTCCCAAGCGTCGGACCTCCAGCTAACCGCCGCGTTCGTCGCCACCCTGACCCATCCCTCCCGACCATGAGTTCAACCAAGCCCCCAAAAGCGGCCAACCCGTCCACTGGCCGGACCTACGCCTCCGTGGAGGATCTCATGAAAGGGGAGGGCGTCTCCGCCGAGGTTCAGCAAACCTACGCCCAACTGGTGCGGGATACCCGTGTGACGGATGGGCTGACCCGCCTCCGTCGCGCCGCCAAGTTGACCCAAGCGGAGATCGCGCAGCGTCTCGGCGTGACCCAAGCCGCCGTCTCCAAGATCGAATCCGGTCGGGATGAAACCCTCACCGTGGCGATAATCCGCGCGTACGCGGAAGCCTCGAAGCGTCCGATCGTGATCCATTTTGGTCCGCGCGTGTCCCATGTGGAGGCGGTGAAGCAACATGCCGCGGGCCTTCGGCACCACCTCGACGCTTTGGCTGCCTTGGCCCATAAAGACGAAGCCATGGCCAAGGACATCGAGCGCTTCTTCCAGGAGGCTTCTCGCGGCATCGATCAGGTGATCTCGTGCTGCCGCGAACGATTGCCCAGAAGTCCGAAAGTCGAGGTCGTCATGCAGACCCAGGTCGACCTGCCCGCCCAACGCTCCCGCGTCACGACCTAGCTGTCTCGGGTAGTGTTGGCACTGCGTGCCAACCTAGCCCCGCCTGCTTGTGCTGCGGCCTCCGGCCGCTTGTGCCCGTCACGCATCCTTCCCGGTCCCCGGTTCCCCCTTTCTGCAGCTGCCTGACCCCGTTCGGACAGTCGCTCTCCCTGCCTCGGATTGTGCTGCGGCCTCCGGCCGCTTGTGCCCGCCACGCATCCTTCCCGGTCTCCGGTTCCCCCTTTCTGCAGCTGCCTCGCCCGTTCGGACAGGCGCTCAGCTTGCCTCCGCCACGCCCCTTCCTCATGCCGCCTCCGTCCGTACTCTGCACTCTTCTCTTCTCCGCCCCTTTACATCCCTCCTAGGCTTTCTCCCTGTCCGCTAGGACTTGACCGCCCATCTAAACTATTTAGATTCATGGAGTATCAGAAAGGCCTTTTTGAGGGTCGGTATGATACCACCAGGAGGCCGCCGCAAGGCGGCCTCGCTTCGTTTAGATCTCTATCCAGCCCAGGGAGAGTTCGGTCAGCTTCTTGATCAACTGATGCGCCCCTTGCTCTTTAAGGTAACGGTTAGGGTGCTTGGACTGCTTGATAAGGTATGCGATCAAATCGGCGATTTGCAGTTGCCTTGACCGGTTAGACGGAAGCGACAGCGGTCGCCCGACTACACGGGCAAAATGATCCCGCTCCCAGGCGGCGGGCATCGTGGGCATTTGGTCATGTATAATGAGGAGGGCGCCGCGGATCCCTAGGCTGCCGATCTGGGCCCAGTGCTCTAGGTCGCTTAGGCATCGCTCGCCGGCGCGGTGCAGCGGTGCACCTTGGTTCTTGTCGGCAATCCAGCCAAAGAAGCGCAACTCTGGACTCTCGCTCAGTAGGCGAAGCAGGCTGCGGACGATAAGCAGGCGGTGGTCCCTCCTCAGCCCACAGTGAACATTCGCCGCGCCCAGAAATTCAGCCGCGTGGATTTCATGATCTTCGCGTAGGTCATACTGTTCTTTTGCCCAGGCCCGAAAGCCCCGCAAGCGGGCATCGATGGCGTGCCAATCATCACTGTGTACGGCGAACCCTGCGATGATGTAGTGATGTCCGGGCGAGTTCGTCACGCCGGGGTCGCCACTTTCGTCTAGGTAGATCAGATGCATCCCGCAGTCGACCGATGCCCTCGCCACCCAGCAATATGCTGGTGCTAGGCATCATTTTTCCGGAATCCCCCTGCCTCGGGTAGGGTTGGCACTGCGTGCCAACCTAGCCGCGCCTGATTGTGCTGCGGCCTCCGGCCGCTTGTGCCCGCCACGCATCCTTCCCGGTCCCCGGTTCCCCCGTTCTGCAGCTGCCTCGCCCGTTCGGACAGGCGCTCTCCCTGAATCGGATTGTGCTGCGGCCTCCGGCCGCTTGTGCCCGCCACGCATCCTTCCCGGTCCGACCCGTACTTGCGCCGTGCGACGGATGAATGACGGCGCCGACACAATCGACGCGCCGTCGCCGTAAACGCCGCGGATTCTTAACTCTAGGAGGATTGCTCACGGTCGGGGTGTCTGGCGGGATTGTCCGCACACCCACCATGCGTCATCTCTCCCGCGCCCTCCTGCTCACCGCCGCCACCTCGATCACGATGGTCGCGGGCCCGATCACCTACACGACGCCGAACATCGATACGACGCCCGTGGGCGCGACGAAGTCCGTCTCCTTCGGTGGTGCCACTTACGTGAACAAAGGCCTCGTCGGCGTCGGCAACTTCACCGCCAGCGCGATCGATGGCCTCGGCGACACGCTCGGGTCCTTCTCCTCCTTCAAGGTCGACACGACGACCTGGCGCAAGAACGCCGATGGCTCCTACGCCGGCATCCTCTACACCTTGCCCGACCGCGGCTACAATGTCTCCGGCCTGATCGACTACGCCGCCCGCATCCAGAAGTTCGAACTCGCCTTCACGCCCGACTACTCGACCAACACCGTTGGCCAGACCCAGCTCACGCTGACCTTCAAGGGCACCACGAAGATCACGGATTTCAACGGCTCCGCGTCCACGGCGGTCAACCCGACCGGCACGACCCTCGGTAGCCTCACCAACGTCCCGGTCGCCAACGGCAAGCTGGCGCTCGACGCCGAAGGGCTCGCCATCGCTCCGAACGGCAGCTTCTACATCTCCGACGAATACGGCGCGACCATCCTCAACGTCAGCCGCAACGGCAAGCTGCTCGGTGCCATCACCCCGGTCCAGGCCTTGATCCCGCAGTTCACCCCGGCTTCCGGCCTGACGGGCTTCACGTCGCAGAACGCCGCCGGCGTCGATGTCAGCAAAGCCTCCGACCCGCTCGTGCAGACGGGTGGCCGTCGTGACAACCAAGGCATGGAGGCCGTGGACATCACCCCCGACGGCAAGTTCCTCGTGTCGATGCTCCAAAGCGCCACGCGCCAGGATACGCCGGGCAACCTCGACAACAACCGCTCCTACACCCGTCTCTTCGTCTACGACATCTCGAAGAACGCCACCCCGACCTCCCCGGTCGGCCATTACCTCGTCGAACTCCCGACCTTCAGCAGCAAGGGCGTCGGTGCCGCCGCCAACAAGACGGCTGCGCAATCCGAGATCGTCGCGCTGAGCAGCAACACCTTCATGGTGCTCACCCGCGATGGCAACGGCAACGGCGCCGGCAACGCCGGCCCCAAGTCCACGTCCGTGAACGTGGGCTTCGCCGACAACCCGCTGGTTTTCAAGAGCATCGCCTTGGTGAGCACCGCCAATGCGACCAACCTCGCCGGCACGGCTTATGAGACGGGTTACACCGCCGCCGTCACCGGCACCGGCTCGACGCTCGCGCCGGTCGCCGGCATCGTCGCCGCCACGACGACCGATTTCGTCAACCTCCTCAACGTCCAGCAGCTCGCCCGCTTCGGCCTCAACACCAACACCGTCAGCACCCTCGGCGTCGCGTCGTTGGCCGCTAACCCCGCCGCCGCAGGCGTGCAGGCGCAGAACATCAACTCCCTCTCCGAGAAGTGGGAAGCCCTCTCGGTCGTGCCCTGCCTCGATGCGGCCAATCCGAACGATTACTTCCTGCTCGTCGGCAATGACAACGACTTCATCACCGCGAACGGTACGATGCTGGGCACGGCCTACAATGGCGTCGTCACTCCGACCTCGGGCTCGGGCTCGGCCGAGACCGTCGAGAACCTCAACCGCGTCCTCGTCTATCGCGTGACCCTTCCGGGCTATGCCGATCCGGGTCTGGTCGTTTCGGCCACCAAACGCGCCCCCGCCATCGCGGCCAAGAATCTCCGGACCGCCCAGCTCACCGCCACCAGCTTCGGTTCGATCCTCAAGGGTCGCCTCGCCGGCGCGGTTCGTCTCGCCGCCCCGAAGATCGCCGCCGACTTCGATTGGCAGGCGGACGCTGAGGCCCTGCAGTATTGCGTCTCCGGCCTCCCGGCCACGCACGCCGCCACCGGCAACCTCCGCTGGTGGTTCGATGGCAGCATCCGCGACCTCTCCGAAGACGCCGGTGCCCTCACGCCCGGCCTGGATTCCCGCTCGAACGCCGGTGCGCTCGGTCTCGAGTGGGCCGTGGCTCCTGGTTTCGTCTTCGGCTTGGGCCTCGGCATGCAGGACGGTAAGTCGAACGGCTCCGATGGCTCCAACCTCAGCTACACCGGCCGCAGCGTGACCTCCTACCTCATCGGCCGAGGCGACGTCTTCTTCGGCAGCCTCACCATCACCTCCGGCACGCAGGACCTCGACACGATCCAGTCGGCCGGTGCCTATGGTTCGACGCCGGTGGGCGCGACCCAAGGCCGCAGCCTCTCCGCGGAACTCCTCGTCGGCGCGTCCGTCGGTGAAATCGGCGGTTGGGCGGTGACCCCGATGGTCGGCCTCGCCCGCACCACCGCCAAGCTCGACGCCTACACCGAAGCCGGCGTCGGTGGCGTCTCCTACCAGAGCCAGCGCCTCACGACCAATACCGCCTCGGCGTCGGTCGAATTCGCCAAGGCCTTCGCCCTCGAGGGTGGTAGCTGCACCCCGTTCGTGCGCCTCGGTTATGAAAGCGATTTCGGCGGCTCGGACCAGACCGCGAACGTCTCGGTACTCACCAACGGTGGTGCCGTCGGCGTCGCCGTCACCCTGCCCAACGCCGATCGCGACTACGTCACCGGCGCCCTCGGCCTCCGCTGGAAGCTCGGCGAATTCAACGCCGAAACCTCCTACGAGCACCGCACCAGCGATAACGGCTTCGCCGAAAACCGCTTCAATCTCAGCCTCTCCAACCGCTTCTAAGCGGTCGGTTAGCTGCACGCACCGGAGCCCGGCCGAAGGCCGGGCTCTTTTTGTTGATAGCAACCGCAACTGCCTCGGGTAGGGTTGGCACTGCGTGCCAACCTAGCCGCGCCTGTTGGGGTCTGGCTTCAGCGCGTTCACGCGATGGTGCCTGACCCCGTTCGGACAGGCGCTACGCCTGCCTCGGATTGTGCTGCGGCCTCCGGCCGCTTGTGCCCGCCACGCATCCTTCCCGGTCCCCGGTTCCCCCTTTCTGCAGCTGCCTCGCCCGTTCGGACAGGCGCTCTCCCTGCCTCGGATTGTGCTGCGGCCTCCGGCCGCTTGTGCCCGCCACGCCCACCCTCATGCCTCCCGCCTCCATACGCTTCTCCGCACCTTACCTCGCCTTCAGCAGAGAACGTGCCGCATCTTCCTTGTCGGTCGGCATACGCTGCAGGCTATCCTTGGCCACATTATGCGCAGCGATCAGATCAGCCGGGGACATGCGGGTAGAAAGTTCCATCAGCTTAGCCTTCAACTTAAGCACCTCTTCGGGCTTCGTGGCCAGCTGCGCGGCGACCAGATTCCAGCCGTAGGCTTTCACTAAATCGGTCGGGGTGATTTTGTTCTCCTCGTGGGCCGCCGCCAAGGATTGGCTCGCCTCGTAATCACGCATCAGCGCCGCCTGTTCGTAGTAGGCTAAAGCTTGGCCGAAGTTCTGCACCAAGATCGGATTGCCCTTTTCGTCCGTGAAGCCGATGCGCCCCTCGGCCGTCAGGTCGCCGAGTTTGCGTAACGCTCCCCGATTGCCCCGGTCGGCGGCCTTGATCAGCAGGCGGCATCCGCGCAGCTCTACCGCTGGATTGCCGCCGGGCGTTTTCTTGGCCTCGTCGAGCAAGATATCCGCCAGCATGCGCATGCCCAGTGGGTCTTGTTTGGCGGTGGCGAGCTCCGCGAACACCTTGGCCTGGACCGGGTCGGCTGGCCCGCCCATGCCGCGGTAGAGGTAGAGGGCCATCACCGCTTGGGCCCGCACGAAGCCGGCCTGCGCCGACTTGGCGTAGTAGTCGCGGGCGACCTTGGGGTCTGCGGGGCTGATGCGCACTTCCGCCGGCGGCCGCGTCGTATGGCGTAGCGCGTAAACATACATGGCGAACGCATTCCCCGCATCGGCCTGGGCTTTCAGTTCCTGCGTATCCTTCTCGAGGTAAGTCTCCCCCCAGACAGCGTCATCAATCCAGTCCGACGCATCCTGCCACACGGCCCCCGGTAAGCTCGCCAAGTCCGACCTGTAAACCCGCGTCAGCTCATAGACCCCGAACCCCAGCACGAACGCCACCGCCGCCCACACGCGCAGGCGCACGAACCAGCGCAGTCCATGGTGAGCCGCCGACTTCACGTGCTGCCGGAAGGATTTCATTAACACGCAATAGAAAACCCCCGCCGGAAAGTCCAGAGTTAGGTCGACCCGCAACCACGTGTGGCTAGCTGCCTCTTGCCTCTGGTAGGGTTGGCACTGCGTGCCAACCTAGCCACGCCTGTTGGGGTCTGGCTTCAGCGCGTTCACGCGATGGTGCCTGACCCCGTTCGGACAGGCGCCACGCCACACTCTTGTCTCATTCGCGGGCCCCGCCCGCGGGTAGGGACGTGACTGCGTCGCGTCCGTTCGCTCCACAGCGTGCCAGGTTGTGACGCCGTCCCGACCCTACCCGATGCATCCGCCGCCTACACTCCCCTCAGCCCCCTACCCGCATCCACCACCCCTCATCGCCCCCTCACTCCGTCTTCGGAGCCTTCACCCGATACAGCGACACGAAGTGCAGCGCCTGGTTCTGGTGGTCGACGTAGTAGTCGCAGGCCAGGCCCTCAGAGCCGTCGCCGTGATAGACGACGTGGCTGTCCGTCACGCGGATAGGGAGTCCGCGGTAGAGTGCGGTGTAGGGCTTCTCGAGTTCGTAGGACTGGCTGTGGGCCGTCATCTGATCGCGTTTAAGCGCGAGGTCATCGCTGGCGATCACTCGGCCGAGGAGCTCGAAGCAGTTGTTTCGCCCGCGCAGCCTATCAGCGGCGGCATAACTCACCTTGTTGATAAGCATGTCAATCAGGTCAGCGGAAGCTCGGACATGTCCACCGACAAGTCTTTTGACGGATTCCGTGCCGACCAAGGTTTTGGCCGGTGTGCCGTAGAAGTTGCGGCTGAAGCTCGTTTGTAGGACGGTGTCGCTAGGGCCATAGGGGTTCCCTTTCTCGGCCTGGTTAATGTGGTAGGCCAAGGCATAGACTCGCTCGTTCTCCTCTGGGTCTCCGACGGTGACTGCCAACGCTTCCTCCTCGAGGAAGCCCTGTACCCTGTCATCCTGCGTCTCGAAGGTCGTCTTCAGCAAGAACTGCATCATCTTTTCCACGTCCTCCACGGAGTTGGCGTAGATTTGATCGATGACGGCCTGCGGGATGGGCTCGCCCGGTTCGAAGGTGGGAGGAATGCGCCCCGAATCATGCGAGATGACGAAGCGCTGACCGTGGCGCAGGTTTCGTTTCACTGCCTCGATGCGGTCGGGGCGAACCTTGTAGCGATCCATCCCCCAGGGCGCACCGGCGTAGACCTTGCAGGAAAAGTGGACCTTCTGCAGCTCCGCGATCTGCTCCTCAGTCGGTTCCTCACTCTTCGCCGCGCACCAGAGGCAGGCGGAAAGGCCTTGGCGGAAGCCGGCCGTCTCCACTTCCGCTTTCTGGAGGAGGTTCCCCATCGGTACGTCGACGCTCTGGCTCTTCTTCTCGGCGCGGAGAGCGCCGATGGCTTCGAAGACTTGGGCCATTTTCGGAGCCATGATCTCGTTCGCCAAGCCCACGATGGTCGCGAGGTAGTTGTTGAGGCCGCTGCCGATGCAGAAGAGCGCCTCGCCGCCATCGAAGCCGCGCCAGCGGACCACCTGGGGGGTGCGTTCCTTCTCACCGTAGAGATTCCAGTCATGGCCTTCGACCCCGCACTCGCCGTTACCGGCATTGAGCAGCTTGGCATCGTAACCGAAGAGTCGGGCGAAGACCTCGTAGATCGGCGAAACGTTCAAGGCCAGCACCGCAGACTTTTCGCCGGTCAACGGGCCCATGGCCATGCCCACGAAGGGGCGCAGCGCCTGGTCCTCTTCCGGGAGGTTGATCGGGACGCTCGTGATGAACCCGCGGTAGGGGCGGAAGCCCTTGCGGATGACTTCCGTCGGGATGGCGTGGAGTGGTAGCATAGGTGTAGTTAGGTTAGTTTTTGAGGTGATGAGTGACATCTATCGGCTCCTTTACCGGACTCCGCCAAGGGCCGCGTTTGTCGCACGAAACACCCACTCCTTGCGGAAAATGCCTATGCGCACGGGCTTCCGGCCGTCGCACGCCTTGTCCCTCGCGCCAGCGATCGGCGTGAAAGATTTTTCAACTCGCGGTCGCACGGAACGACGGCCTTCACGGCTAAGTCATTCCGGCCCAACGTCCAACCGCGTCGCTTTCGCTGTCTCAGCAGCCCTTGCGGACCGACATGCCTAACGTGGCCTTGAGGTCCGCGATATTCTCGCGGTAGCGCGGCGCCCCTGGATGCAGCTCATCCACAACGCTCTGGTAGTCGTGCAGGCTTTCGCGGTTCTCCTCATGCAGGAACTCCAGGGCGGACTTTTTCTTTCCCCATCGTTTTTGAAGTTCGGCGAGGTTGGCGTCTCGGAAGTCCGCAAACTCCTTCAGTCCCGCGCACAGCAGGGCTTCTTCCTTCTCGATGTCGAAGTAGATGCCGTAATTGCGCTGCGTGATGAAGTCGACGGCCTTGAGGGTGTTTCCTTCGCGGTTCTTGAGCGTCCTGGCCTGGTTGAGGATGCAGATAAGCTCGGGGAAGAAATGCACCGGCGCCTCGGCATCGAAGCCATGCTCCTTATGGCTGTGGTCCTTGAGCGCGACGGCGTAGTGGCCGAGGGCGACCTGGAGGCCGGACCGTCGGATGCCTTGGCCCTTTTGCCAAGCCAACCGCCCCCGGAAGAGGCTTAACAGCGAGCGGCGGGCGCCAGGCATCTTCGCGTAAAGTTCGATCAGGCGGTCTTGGTTGTCCAGCACCACGCCCGAGCGGACATACCGAGGGTTGGTCGCAAACCCGACGGCGTAGCGGACGCAAGTCAGGCGCAGGTCGGCGTCCTGCTTCAGCAACGCGGCCGCCCGCAGGAGGAGCAGGAGGACGCGCTCCGAAGCCAGGTCCGCGTTGAGGTTCTGCGTCTGGTCCCCGACGTGCCTGGCAAAGCACGCCCGGGCGAGCCAGAACGCGGCCCCGCAGGCTTCGTGCGCGGCGGCCTCGGGGTTTTCCGGCTGCAGGCTCTCCGCCGCGAACTT
>JACCDS010773026.1_pt1 | contig 22190 bp, 27 predicted proteins | sample 7446441 | NCBI WGS metagenome assembly JACCDS01 (sample SAMN15323445, study PRJNA562643) | freshwater metagenome | isolation source: river surface water | place: USA:Blue River Watershed | collected 2017-08-17 | reverse complement strand
TTCATCAATCTCATCGAGTGTAACATTTAACTCGTGTTGCGGTATGTTCTGCTCAATCGACATACGTCGTGCCGCAGCTCGTTGGGCTTCAGCCTCTGCCGCGACATTGAGCTGATTGCGTCGATGCTCTAGCTCCAAACGCCTCTGTTCATTTGGCGGATTCTGAACATCGTTAAGCTCGTCATTGATCAGGGTAAGCTGATGCTCAAGATCTCCGTTCACCCGGATACGAAGTTCACGGGCATTGAGTTCATCAATACGGTGATCAATTTCTTCCAGGATGTCCAAAGTGCCCTGAGCGTTAGGATCAAGCCGACCTGCATCTGCTCTACGCTGACGAAGATCGTTGACATCATAGCCCAAAGTCTCGATGTTTTGAGCAGACCTGATATACCCTTGCTCTGTATCCCCTATTCGTTTTTCTCTGACTTGCCTTGCATGCCGCTCACTGAGTGCGGCAGCTTCCCTGTTATATTCGTCTTCAGTAATCTGACCATTACTGAATCGAGCTTTCAGGTCCAGAGATTCACGAGTTTGTGCCCGAGATAAATCGAGATCATTGAGACGATTTTCAATCTCTGGGGAGGTGCCGGAGTATGTCTGGGCAAGACGAAGTTGGTCACGCAGTTCCTCGTAGTTTCCGCCTACCCGGATTTCTAACTCAGACCTGTTGATTCGGGTGATCTGATTCTCGATGTCTCGTAGAGCCTGTGCTGCTCTATCGAGAGTTTCAGTACTTAGATCAATGCCGGATGCTTGGGCATGACGTTGCTGAGCTTGAATATCGTTACGGCGGTTGATCAGATCGGTGAAGCCAGCGTTGCTGATGTCCGCAAAGCCCGACTGGGCTCGGATGCTGTACGCAAAACGATGCTGAAGTCTTGCCTGTTGAATGTAGAAGTCAGCATTACTTTGTGTGCGTGCTTGTTGAGCTTGCTGAGTGTAGTACGCAGATAGATCCGCTTGCTCTGGTGACTGCTGACCGATCGACGCGACTGCTGCTTGGTAAGTACGCCGCTGAGCACGTTGCTCATTTACAGCGTTCATGTCGGCTTGGCGTTGTCTAGCAATACTCTGCTCTTCGAGTTGTCGAAAATGAGATGAGGCACCAGAAGGAGTAGACATTGCGGAAGTTGCCGCTCTGTTGAACTCTTCGGCTTCCTGAATTCTACGGGCCTCACTGACGATATCTCCGAAGGCCCCGTAGCCGGCAACAGCAGGACGTACTCTACGATTTCCTTCATTGATCCATTTTTGCTGGACAGGCACTGTACCCGATCCGGATGCAGAACCTGCTAGAGCCTCATCACCAATGTGACCCTCAGCAGCAAGAATCTGTGTCACACCTTTGAGCCGCTCAAGGACGGCAAGACGATCATTGAGTCGATCGTTAATGCCTTTCATCTTTTGGTCGATAGTCTCTAAGTCACGAGCTGTGGCTTCAGTCGGACTGGCTGCGTATCGACTTTCTGCTTGCTGATACTCACGATGCCCAGAGTTGTTAAGTTCTCTTTGAACCTTCCTGAGGGCCTCTTCGATCTTTCCAAGTTCCCCTGCCGCTCTAGTACCGAGAGTACCTTTCTCCCATTGTTTAGCAAACTTCTGAATTTGCTTATCCATTTGCTCAATCATCTGAGCAATAGATACGGTGAAAGTACTGATTTGACCGTCAGCAGACTTCAGAGAATTGATCCAATCGTCCAGATTCTTCTTAGCTTCAGCAACTTCAATGGTTACTGAACCAGATAGGCCCGAAATCTCATTTGACATTTAACAAGCCTTTCAGGGTGCTCCAAAGATCTTTTGCTTCGTTCTTAACAGACTCGACAGTGCGTTTGAGAGACGCAATACGGGAAGAGACAGGTACTAAATGCTCTGCGTTTGTCTGCTTCTCAAGAACTGCACATATTCGTGAGAGTGGTCGAATCAGAGGAATTCTAGGATGCGTGATACACCGAGCTTTCCATATTAGGAACTCAGAATATGGCATCCTAGATGGCAGTTCCGACAACGTACAAGATAGCCGCTCACAGATGTCAAGAGCAGCACTCAAGTCGTCGTCGGTGAAGAGTTTTTTTCTGGTTCCCGAGTATCTCGAATGATCCCATTATGTTTGAGAATCTCTCGGTAAATGTGCTCGACCAAGTGCCAAGGCACTGACTTGATATCGGCACACCACGATCCGTCAAGTACAGGAGTGTTCTCTGGGATGGGGAGGAGAGCTGAGCCGTCTTCTCGGACTGTGGCCCAGACAACTACGTCGGTGATGAGGTCGATGTTACTGTACGCTCCATCTTCGACGAGCTTATGTTTCCTGTGGTATTCTTCGATCTCGTCCCAGGTCATGACTCGTGAGTAGATGATAGGCTCTTTGGTCTGGAATGACGGGAACCACGGAGTATCGGGAATACGGACGAATTGGGGAATGAGGTTAAACATTGTTGTCTCATGTACGGTGAGAGAAAACAGAAGGGCCCAGATCCATCAGAACCTGGGCCCTCATGCAGAAATGATGGAGCACCAGTGGTTAAGTCGATTAAGACGACGCACCGGCAGTCGTAGTAGCCAAGCCTTTCGGCGTCAGTTTTGCGTCGACCATGACACGAGATCCCATCTGGCCGGACAGCGTCGTGTCAGTTAATTCAGCCGGAACACGGATCAGATCTCCGGTAACAAAACCGTCTTCGGCGACGAACCGGAATATCAGTTCCTTACCGGTAAGCTCTGTCATGTCTTCGAGGACCATGCCCTGAGCATAGACCAACGAGACATTGAATTCTTTCTGCAATTTGATCTGACTGATCAAATAACTTGCGGTGAAGCTCGCAGCCTCTGTGGCGATCGCAGCATGAATGTTAGGCTGCGTCGCCTTGCTGATGCCGAAGCCACCGATTGAGACCAACGTGGCAAACCATTTCACATCGGAAGCATCGCCGAGGTCGTCCCCCGCATCAACATATCCGATCTGGATTCCGTCCAGCAGTACACCGCTCTTATGCGGGTTGGCTAGGGACATCGTCTACTCCTTCAAAAGAGAATTGAGCCATTAAAAATGCAAGATGCTTTTCGCACAGAACCATCCTGTCGGTGAGATCATTCTGTGGTTTATCACTTTGAGGTATTCCATCGACTGAAAGTACAGTACCACGAACTGTTGCCTCACCGCCTGTGTCAAGCAGGATTCGTATCACGGGCATGAGATACTCTCCAGATATGGGCAAATCCGTTATGGGGTTGCCCACCGGGTACTGGTACTGAAATTGATGTGCTGTCGATGAAACTCGATGACGCAACGTAAAGCGTCAGTGACGAATCCTCACTAAGGATCGCACCGGTAAATACAGACATTGCGGTGAAAATATCTGCGGATGTGACACGTAGAGCCCGTATCTCAATGTCTGATACAGGAGAAGAATGTTTGTTTTCTGGGAGAGGGGAGGCGTCTTCTGATGCGAGGAGCACAACAATGTACGGCGGCTGTTGTCCGGCTCTTGCTGCCCCTACTGTCACTGGGACATTGAGTGTACGTTTTAGATGTGCAGCAAGGAACTCGATCATTGCCCACCTAACGGTTTCAGGATGCCAGATATGATGTTGTTGATATCACCAACCGATTCTTCCATTGCCTCACGGAGCAGGTGAAGGTCCGGGCCCTCACCTGTTTTACGCTTGGATGCAGGCTTTGAACCTCGTTGAATTTGCAATTCCACGGCGACGTACTTGCCTGCGATACCGCCTGTTCCACCTGCACGACTGCCGAGGAAATGAAGACCAGCAGGTGTCAACGGAACCATTCTTACGAATTCACGTCTTTTACGTTTTCGTTCTACTGTTCCGCTTTCGAGTAAGTGGAGGTGATTGCCACCAAGCGGATACCGTTTTGCACCGACGAGAGAGACATACCGTCCTGGTGTAGGCGGATTCCACATCTTGACGTTCGTCATTGCGTATAGATGCTGCCGAGGATTACCCGCCGTGTCTGTAACATCTGGATTCTTGGCATTCTTACGGGACCGAAGTTTTCCTTCCAGTCTGCGACGAACTACTTCACCAGACTTTGCCGCCGCCTCTCGGCCACGAGCATCAATTGAACGAGCAGCTTTTTGAACTTTGTCGATAAGAGCACGAAGAGAGATAGAACTCATGTTAGTGCCTTAATCGAGATCAACATTTTTCTGCTCACCCCGACGAGTGGAATTACTGTCACGATCTCCCAAGACATCCCACGCCACTCGACTTTATCTGATGCCTTCAACGCACGTGTCTCGGAATCGGCAAGTATTCTCAATTTTGTAACCGTGACTCCTTGCGAAGAGTCAACAGTTAAAATCTCACCAGCGGCAGGACCCTCTGGTTCGACACGTCGGGGAAATGGAGTTCCGTAGGTCGGTAACGGATCTATGCCTGAGTCGCTGCGTGGATAAAACATTGCACGACTTGAGTCGAACATTTTAACCTCACAGTGAGCGGAAGAACTGACCGATTTGTTCGTCGATACGTTTGTCAGCTCTCACATCATTAGGTGATGTGAACATGATCGGCAACACTGCTTGCAATAAATGCAGGAATGCTTGCGACGGATTAGGTGAGATCGAAACATCAACCTGAATCGAGTCTTTGAACACGAGCATGTCGTCCGGACGGACGAACATAACCTGGTTCGTGAGAGTAGAGAACTCTACTTCCTGTTGAACCAGATTATAGTCGTGATAAAAAACAGAATCTACAGTGATTGCAGGCGATTTGAACGGAATGTCGAACACTAGATTATCAACATTCGACACACTGATTACTCGTCGCCACGTGTCGTAGAAAATCGACACAGATTGCTCGAAACAACAGAACTGACATTCACGTTCAATCCGGTGAAGGAGTCCACGAGTCAGGTTCTGTAACTGAGTATCGAAATCAGAAGACTCAGCATTGACACAGGCCCTGAGTACCTCGTTAGAGACTGGCAGCGTCCAGTCGATGTCAATGATCTGAGTCTTCATGATATACCTACTCGATCGCCAAGAACGTGTTCTTCTTAGCCGCCAACGATTTGTCAGAGATACGAATTGTTGCTTGCTCTCCCGTTACGAACGTGCCATACGGTGAACTCGTATCACGTAAGACACGTACAACACGAAGTCTGGGAACGTCCGACAGTTGTTTCTGGGGAGGTGCGGGCGGCGTTGGTGGGGCGGCCGGTGCGGGAGACGGTGACGCCGCAGGGATAGGGGCGGCGGGTGCGGGAGACGGAGTAGGAGTAGGAGCAGAAGATGATGTTCCCGGTTCTGCCGAGAGCGGCTCTACGGGTTGTTTTGAGCTGATAGCCATTTGTGTCTCATTGACGAAAGGCGATGGGTGGGTCTTTGGAACGAGTGGTGGTGTGACTCAGCACGCTTCTGGGCTCACAGTATGATCTATGAGCCCAGAAGACGATTCAGGAGTGAGCCGAAACGATCAGACATCAATACCGGAGAAGAGCGGCTCATCCGGCGACGAAGACGAAAACGTCTTATCTGTTTCGGTGAACGGTTCGTTACCGGTCAACTCAGACAGCTCGATGATGTTGAGCACCGAGTTTCCAGTCTTATTCACCGAGAACCGAAGTCCACTGTAGACACCGACCTCGAAGATTTCGTACACGCCGAAGGCATCCGAGTCTTCATCAAGGGAGATCGTCTTGATGGTAGTCCAGGTTCCACGCAAGCGGCCTTGGATCGTGATCACGGCGGTTGCATCTTCAGCACAACTTACCTGAATGCCAAGGATCAAATGCTCCATGCCGGAGACATGAAGCTCAGTGTTATTGGTATCAGTCGAAGCCGTAGCAGTATCGAACTTAAGAGATCGAATACGTCGGTTCCAACCAATGGAGTTGGTACGCATAGTTTCCCCATAGGGTAGGAGATAATGGATGAGGAGAAGGTGCAATGAGCTAAGAGGGAAGAACCCTGGGTACCAGCGGAAGGTCTGGCATGTCGCCCGTACAACGACCCCAGGGCTCGCGACCCACCGCACGGAAAGTGGATCAGGCAGCGTACTTCATACGCAAAAATGCCTCAGGAAGAACCGGCTGACCGTCCATGTCGAAAGTCATCAGCATCACGGTAATACCTTGGAGAGCCATGATCTCCTTGTAGACATTCCAGGATGCCTTACGGTGCCATACCAGCCAGTAGTAGTCCCAGTTAGCCAGACAGCCGAAGTATTCGTCCGCTTCTTCATTACCCGAGAGCCACAGACTCTCGTCGATCGGCAAACCCAAGAGACGGCTCGGCTCACCCTCACGTGCCGACGGCTGCCAGATGATCCGACCAGAATCGTCCGTCATTTGAGCAATATTAATCATCTGGTTCGAGTGGAACATCCACCGAGCCTTCATTCGATGACCGGGCTTCATTCCGAAGTACGTTCGGAGAACAGTACCGTAGGCGAACTTCGTTTGCTCCGACCAAGACTCGGGTTTCGTCGCAGAAAAGTCCGCAGCTTCGACAGCAATGTCACGATCCGTGCCGAGACCATTCTCAGAATCAACAGTGAAGATACCGAGGGGTTCACCAACGCCCGAGCCGGTGAGACCTTTCTGCTCCAGCCACTCACCGCCGGCCAGCTTGATCTCGTCAGTGTAGAGCTGCTGAATCGGCGTGGCCGTGTGCTCCAGCAATTCGTTTGACATCAGTGCAACGATGCTGAAACGGTTACACTTCATCGACCGCTTGCCGAGACGTAGAGACGTTTCGAGGTTCTTGAGTGAATTCCCGATTTCCGACTGAGGGCCAACGTAGTTAGCCTTCGCCGTTCGTCGACGGATACCGATTGAATCGGTAGAGTTGACAACGATCTCACGGGCATTTGCCGCAATGAAAGTCTGATTGTCCAATTCGTTGAGCCAGCCAGCCAACATCTCCTCAGGCATCGCAAACACGCCACCACGTGCGTCGTCGTCCATTCGAAGAATGTTATACGTTTCGGCGTGGCCAATGTTGCGACTTTCGCAGAACTTCGCCAGGGCATCTCCGTCACGGAATGACTTCGGATTTCGGAGGAATTGGTTGTAGACCTCACCGAACTCCTGCGACGCAAAGATGCGACGCTCGTCCGACGATGGATTGAACGAGCGTTGGCGTGCCGAGGACGATGTCCACTTGAACGGTTCGGTTCGGTAATTCACGGATTTCTTACCCGTACCAAGACTACCAGATTGTGGCAACTCCGGTGTCTCACCATATATGACGATCTTGTCGACCATCGCATTCATCGACGACAATTGCGTGTACTCGGCTTCCCAGTTTTTCCAGTTCTCGTTGATTGCCTGGACCTGTTGAAGATCCTGCTGAGTGCGGGCAGCTTCATCTTTTGCCAGAACCGCATTGATTGTGACCAACCAAGCCTGACGTTGAGCTTCAAGCTCTTTGAGTCGTTTCCCGTTGAGAGTGGCGTTAGCCATGAGACATCTCCAAAGACAGACGAAGAAGTTCCACCGACAAAGTCGGCACAGATGCTACGCCTTCAGAACCACTCTTCGGCGTTTCATTCCCTGCTTTTGACAGGGTGTTTCCAGTGTATGACATTGCACGTCGGAATTCAAACCAACGAGCATAATTGAAAGATTTCGTTCTCTGGGGAGGAGGGAGAACTTTGACGGCGGCTTCGTTCGTGGTATCGATTGACGCTACTAGCCCCAATTTCTGAGCCTCTGTCGGGGACAGGTACGTCTCGTCTGCTAGTAGTTTCAGCGTATCGTCAGCGTTTTTCGACATTTTTGCTGAGAAGATCTCGATGAGTCGTTCATCGGTCTTCTTCAGGTATTCTGCCGACTCGATGTGAGCATCGTAATTACCCCACGTTGATGTGAGGGCACGATGGATCATCATTTCGGTACCGGGCATCATGGTGACTTTGTCGGCTCCGAGACAGATGATTGCTCCGGCGGAGTATGCTACACCGATGACACGAATGTGTGAACAGAACGATGGCAGAGTTTTGCGACGTTCTTCGGACTCAATGCGAAGTAGGTTCATGATCGCAATACCGGCATTGGTATATCCACCGTCTGTCGACAAATTGATCGTTAGTTCTGAATCGTTCGCATCGAGTGCTTTGAAGAGATTACGTGTAGCAACTTCGGTGATGCCGTTAGCTTCTGCCACGTCATCTGGAGTGTCCCATGAGTCGTATTTTGGTCCGACAAAACCAATCCAATCAACTTGCATTATTCACTCCACGGTTATGCCAGGCCATCGACGACGGCTTTTTCTACTTCCTCAAGACTTTTACCTCGGAGGTGCTCCAACGCTGCGGCTACTCGAATCACCGATGCTTCAGACAAGCTGAAAGGGTTTTCGGCAAAGTTGGCATTTGATCGACCAGCACGAAGAGGATCTTTACCGGAATTCGGATCCCCTGACTGCTGTCCAGACTGTTGTCCCGAGCCAAGAGTCTTCCCAGAGATCACATCTTCGAGACGGATGAAGTTGTTGCCACCGATGAGTGGAACAGCACCCATACCGTTGGTATGGGCATCGCGTCCTGTTGCCTCTCGAACCTCGTCAGGTAACATACCGCCGATTGATACCATAGTTCGGTAGAACTCAGCTTGAGTACTGTACGATGCCCGTAAGAGATGGTACAGATCTAATTCTGCTTCCATATCCGAGGGCAGACAACGCAGGTTGATCTCCGCTTCGTAAGCTCGAACTTCTGTTAGCACTGTATTGATCAAGAAGTGTAGTGCCATCTCCTCAGCTTTGATATCCCTTGAATCTGGATATATACCGACCATGTACGGTGGCACACCCATGATTAAACAGATGAGCAAAGCATCCCACTTGATACCATCAAGGAACATCTTGTCGTCAGGTGGAAGACTAATAGGAATATATTTAGTACCGTTAGACAGAATGGCCAGGCCATTAGGCAATGACTCATTCCATTCATTACGCATCTCATCCTTGATTTCAGGCGTTAGCCGTCGTGCTTCAGACGACAAGATGCCTGAGGGCCGACCACCCTTGCGGAGGAATTCAGTCTTAGCATCGCCAGACAGAGCAGACCTCTCAAGGAGATCAGCTTGAACCGAAACCGGGGATCTTCCGATGAAGCCGTCAATACTGAAACCAGCAACATGGAAGATTTTCTGAGGAGGGAGAGGGTCTGTGTATCTCGTGATGGAATCTGGTGCCGTAAGCTGGTACCACTTACGTCGATCTGTTTCCCGGTACATGTTGTAACCGGGATACGGGCATCCCAGTAATTGAACAACCTCTTGTCGTCCGTTACGGATCACTTCCGCAATGAGATTGCCGTACAGGATCTTCTGTACGCCCCACCCTCTACGAGCTATCTCTGCATTGGTATCACCCCCATCTGGAGATCTGTTGAAGATCGACAAACATGGATGGGAGTAGACACGAGTACGAGATGCTCCTTTCCGTTGATATACTTTCAACGGAAGGATAGCCGGAATACTCGACAAGATATTAACACAACGCCAGAAGGTTGGAATACCTAGAGCCTCATTAGCTGACATACTCTGACGGCTGCGATTATACAGAGCGTCAAAGAGATCAGGAGAGACTCCAGGTAGATTGAGCCGACCGTTTGTAGAGACAGGGGTGATGTTGAATGACCGAGCACGTGACGGGTGTGGTACAATACGACGATTATGCAGCCTCGACATACTGTTCCCCTGCCATCAACATGGCTACTGATCCGATTGGTCTGTTCGTTAATTCCATTTCGGGCATGTAGAACATACCTTGTGACATTATTGACGACATAATGCCGTCGATTGAGAACACGGATCGTGGATCAGGCTTCAATGGTTTGAAATTTCCATTGCCGTCTGACACGATCGTGCAATTGGACATCTGCCACGCAAGCAGTGCACTCTCCTGATGTACGGAAAATCCGTCCATTATGTCCTTCTGAAACACCGAGGACATCGGTCCCATGACTTTCATTGTCTGTGGGATCCTGTACATGATCGTGGGATCCAGATTATAGTCGTATACGAGCATGTTGATTAGTTGCTCTGAATTATACGCATCGTACCCAATTCCACGCACATCGAAGTTAGTGCAAAGCCACTTTACACGATCTGCGACCGCACTGTAAGGAACGGTTCGCCTACCTTCACATATCGTCAAATTGCAGAAATTATTGACCCAGAGAGAGTAGTTAATCCCTGCTTCTCTCTGTCGAGTCTCTGCGGTGGCCTGAGGAATCCATTGCCAGGTAATCTGCACTGGCTTGAACACTTCTTCGCCGAGAATGATTAGCTCTTGACTGAATGTAGCTGTTACCGATGTCATATCACCTGTGCGTGATAGGTCGATACCGAGAGCACAGTTACGGAGTCCCATCTTGTGCAGATCATGAATCGTGTACTGACGACCGCAATTCGACCAGTCAGTAGGATGAATCCATCCTGCCCCACCGATTCCCCACTGATTTACACGATACTTGAGAAACTCAGAAAACAGAGTTTCGGTACGTTGTGCAGCTTCCCACGCAGCCATCAACTCAGAGAGTCGAAGAGGATCTCCGAGGGCTGGATTAGCACGGATCATCAAAGGGGTGGCGATATCCTTGTTGTACCAATCCTCTCTCTTCAACGGGCGAACTAAATAACGAGGATCATTGAGTTCACCGAGTACCAACTTCGGGGTCTCTGGGGAGATGGGGCGGACGTCCGTGCCCGTGCTTCCTGCTGTGTCTGAAGTCTCCGACTCCTTGACAAACGCCCCAGCTTCCGCCAACTGTTCCGCTGTTTTCAACTCACTTACTCGGACCGACGAGAAATCTCCGAAGATAGAGACGTAGCAATTCGGAATGTACGCCGAGCCGTCAACAATGGCCTTACTCTTCTTGTAGAGGTCTAGGCCAAGCTGTGCGTTGAGGTCGCCTACGGTCGAGAATGTGGCGATCAACGGCTCGTCACGAGAGATTCCGGAATACGAGACAGCATGGTACAGTTCTGGATTAACGACGTGAACTTCGTCGATCATTACGGAGCCGTTGATACCTTGAACCGTCTTGATGTTCTTAGCCATCAGAACGGAGTAGGTGCTGTGATTCGGAACGTAGGTCATAGCCTTTGTCGTTCCGTCAATGATTGTTCGGCACATAAGCTCCGGAGATTGCTCCACCATCTGATTGGCATGAGTGTGGACGATCAGAGCTTGTCCACCGTCATGTGCAGCGGTGAAGACCTTCTGACCTTTCTCACCATCACCCGCCCAGAGATAGCAACCGAATGCGGCTGCTGTTGGGCTCTTCTTGTTCTTCTTCGGGATCCAGATGTGTGCTGAGGAGAAACGCCGAATCCATTTGTTAAGTTCGGCAGATACAAAAATCCAGCCGAACACTTGCATTACTGCTTCGTACTGCCAGTCGTCGATGTTAATCGGCTGACCGGCTTTGGAGCCCTCATAGAGACGCAGGTACGTTTCCATCCATGAGACGGTAAATTCGCCTCGTGCTTCATTGAAACGACCGCCTTCTTGGGCGAACCTTTCGTCACAGGCATTGCGTACCCATCTCATCGTATTTTTTGGAATAGACGACGTAGGGGTTAAGTGTGCAATGTTGAATGTTGGAGCGTTGAATGCCCCTTCTGAACGAAGGTTCGCCCATCGTTTTGGCCGTCTTCCAGAAGGCTCGAACATTTGCCTACGCCTTGAACATCTTGATCAGCTCGAAGATCAGATTAAGGATCGGAAGGATCATGGTGATCGAGAACTGAGGAACTCCGCCTGGCGAATTCAGTTGAATCAGCTCATTGATACGGGTATTCAACTCGGTACGAACTTCGTCAACGGAACGATTTGGCTTCGTCTGCCAAGCCCGAAGCACAAAGCCGTCGGGAGTACGTTGAACCTGTTTCAGCATATCGGTTTCTCTGGACGAGAAGCCGCTTGTGAGAGACGATAGCTGGCCGGCCACCCATAGGAGATCCGTGATCGTGTAGTTGCCGGAGAGCAGAACCGACAATTCACTGATATCGAACGGTGGGAATTTTGCCAGTACCGGAGTTCCCCCGATTTTGAGGGATTGTGGAACTGCTGCTGGGGTTACCGAAGGAGCGGGCTTAGGCATGTTGCACCTATGTACGGGGAAGGAAATAAAGGGCCGTGTAGCCGATTAGCTTAAGTGTTGAACGATGGAACCGTGAAGTCCGATCGGATACCCTTTGAGCAGATGACGCAATGTCTACTACAGGCCCTACAAGATCCGACAATCTTGTATCAATTGAGAGGAGGGTCTTTCACGTAATCATTGCGTGTCAAAGGAGCTGGAGGCAATTGTGGTCTTTCCTGCTTCTTACGTGAGACAGCTGATTTACCAACGTCTGCCGCCTTTGGCGTTAGTTTCAACTCACGGAGATGTGAGAGGAAAGTCGGCTGAAGCTTTTCCAGTTGTGTACACGACGGATTTTTATAGAACGATCCTGATCGTTGATTCAGGATCGTCTCACCGAATGCGTTGATATGCGACACGAGTCGTTGTATCGACCCGTAGATCTGGGCTGTCTGTTCAATGAGTGGTAGCCAACTACGTGTCAGCCGATCTTCGTCGATCAGTAGCTTGCAGATGAAACTCCAATACGCCTTGGCAATCTGGTTGAGATTATCCGACGGGGCTGGAATTTCCTTTAATGTCGGAATTCTGAATTCTGGAGTCTCAGGAACCGGAGCTTCTTTTAATTGAAGCATTTCCTGAATCTGTTGAAGTCGGGTTCGGGCCATTACATAACTATTCCTGGGTACGGTAAGATTTAGGAACAGAAAAGTTCAGAAACAGAGGAAGTTCAGGGTCTAGGCCGCATCGTAGAAGAGACGAAGCCGATGCGGCCTAGATTCCCGCAGGTCTGTAGGAGGTCAGACCTGGTCAGTCCCATGTCGCGGCACATGGACCGACGTTGCAGAGCAAATTCTCCTCATAAAAGGAGTATAAGAAAGGTATAAAAGTTATGGTCAAAAGTAGTTTTAGTTTTTGTTTTCACTTCCGAAATCGAGAGGCCGCTGGTATCTTCAGCCCTGAGCGTCTGTACCGCAAGCCCCCTGGCATCGGTGAAGGGAGACTTGCGGCAATGGGTCTGGGTGACGATAGGCAACGGTCAGACGTGAGACTGACGGGAGTACGTGAGGAATCGTGTGTCAGAAATGAACGCCGCAAACGAACGATAGGAGCCTCAACCAAAATCGGGTTTCTGGGAGTGGTTCTGAGTGGTTCTGAGTGGTTCTGAGTGGAAGGAATGAGACGGATGAAGAATCGGGTTTCTGGGGAGAGGATCGACCGTGTGAGAGTAGGGCAGGACCGAGGTAGTTGATGATCGACCGTAGAAACGAAGAAAGCCTGACTCCCGGAAATTGGGAGTCAGGCTTTGACTTATGAGTAGGGCAGGAGCGATTAGCCTTCAACCTTGACGAACAAACAACGCTCAAGAGTAGTATTCCGTGCGGCTAACTTCCAAGGTACCGATATCCAAAGTTTCTGACTGTTCAAGCTTCCACTTTGTTTTCACAGTCTTGTGTCGAAATTGCTTGAGAAGGTTGGAAGCTTTCCTCAATGCCAGCTTTCGCTGATTGTGATAAGTGTGGACTGAGTCCCAATACTTCCAACCATCTTCCCAAACGTAAATCTCCCACTTTGTCTGAGTTGTAGCCGTCAAGGTTTTGCCGATTTCACGGACTGCGGGCATAGTGAAACCTTCCGAGAAAAGAGAACAGAACCGAATCAATCTGACTCGGTCCAAACGACTAATCAACGGGATGAAGCTTGGCATACAGCCGTAAGGCGGTCTCGACCAATTCGACCGTTGACAGTGGGTGACGATCACTGCGGGGAATCGAGACGGTGCCATCGGGCAAAATAACTCCATCTTGCCATAGGATGTCTAACAAGTGACTCGAGAAGACATCAGGACCGCCACAATATGACCATCGCTCAAGCGGACAGACTCCGCGACTCCGCCCCTTACTCAGCCGCAATTTTGCGGGCTGTTTACAATAGACGGCATCTAACGCGATCAAATCCACCATCCACAACCGTGACAAATAGGGTAAATCGGTGATGGTGAATTCCGTTTCATGTTCGACTATTTTTGCGCCGAACGCTCTGAGTGAAGTCAGAGTGTCGGTGAGCAATTCGACATAGATGCGATCCAATTCGTTCGACATGTTGAACCTTTCGAGAGAAGAGGATCGAGTCGCTTTGACTCGATCCAATGAGACTAGCCTTCGACTTTGGTGAACTTGTCATCCTTAAGGACATAACGTTGTCCCTTGCCGACACCATAGGACGACCCGATACGGCACGATTTGCATAATACCATCCAACCAAGGGACGTGCGGACGTCCGACAACTCTTTGTGACGGCGGCAATCGTCGTTGCACGCATCGCAGCGTGTTTCGCCCAACCAGACTACTTCGTTCATTTTGAGACCTTCCAGAAGAAGAAGGAGACCTACCCGAAATGAGTAGGTCTCAGTGAGGGAGACTTAGAGCATGGATTCAATCTTATCCTGTAGTTCCTCAATACGGGCTTCGTGTCGTTCGATAGCTTGCTTGGCTAAATCGTAGATACGCCCCGAGCCCTGCCGACGCGTTACGTCGATTAGACGCTCAATCTTATACTCAATCATCGAAATCTCGTCATACAAAGCATCTAGCTTCTCGTCCTCCGCAATCGCCCAGTTTACTAGCTCGTTCATTCTGTCCCTTTGAAGAAGAAATTGATCGGCCCTCAACATACCCTGAAAACGACATATAGGCATCAATTGAGTTTTCTGGGGAGGTGGCGGATGTCGTTGTGTCGTAACGACTTACGACGATTGACGGAATCTGGCATCAATGTGATGATAGTGGACAACGTAAGTTGAGACGAGATAAGGACTTACGACGTTCATCATTCTGACCGCAAAAAATAGTCGAAGATTTTAAGTCTATAAACGACAATAGGTTCTGACCGTTTGGACGATCGGAAACTAGAATCTTGGAAAATTGAATTGTCACTAACTCGCTTGAACGTCTGAGAGGTACCGCTACCACACGTCAGGCAGGAGCGCTCTGAGACCTGCTAGACCTCGCCGTCGGCCCCACAAACGACGATAGGCACCTACCACGATGCTCTCGCCGTGGTAGGTGCCTAGAACGTCAAACGCGAAATTTCTCGACGATCTCGCTATTCGATATCGTCGAGTTCAACATCGTCGTCGTCATCGTCGACCACTTCCCCCGTTACCGGGTCAATGTCACCTTCGGCGCCTTCATCGTCGCCTTCATCGTCGCCTTCATCGTCGCCTTCATCGTCGCCTTCGTCCGAGTCGGCGAGCCACGCAGGTGAAGGATTCGCGGCCAGATAGGCCGCCCAGCCCGTATGCTGACTCGGCGAGTCCGGCACGCCTTCGGCCTCGACATCGAGGCCCCCGATTCGGTCGATAATTGGCAACGTCTTCTTATCAGCCTTAGTCGAGACCATCGCTGCTGAGTAAGCCGTAGGCGGCTCCTCGTCAGACGCCAAAGCCGAGACCAACGACAGAGTGTAGACCCACTTGGCGTTCAGCGTTTCGTTGCCCGAGCCTTTGAGACTCAACATCGCCGATAGATACCGGCTAACAGCTTCGTCTTCGTGAGCCGGCTGAGGCATAGCCATCGTTTCCGCCAATTCTTCGAGGATGTCGATGCCGGCTTGACCGTATGCCGAACCGATCAGCACGTAGAGTGACGACCAGTATGCCAGCGGCATCCGCTTACCTAGCAAACGTTGTGCAGTCTTCTGACCTTCCAGTTTGATAGCCGAGTCACGATCGAGGCGGTAGATCCAGTCTGCCGCCGCGATCAAGTAGTCGTCGAGGCACTCACTGTCGGCCAAGATTGACTCGTCAATCTTGAGCGAGCAGCCTCGCGGATGATAGCCGAGAGCCCGAAACCATAGGAATCGAAATGTCGTAGCCGCCAGAACTCCGAGAGTCTTGTGGACGCCTGGCCAAGAGGTCTCCGGGCTTTTACCGAGCAAGTCAAGGTAGTCCGACATATCGAACAAGCCGCGACGTGCCAGACAATCACCGGCGGTTCGCGGTGCCCCCGCGTCAATGTAGTTGACGGACTCCGGAGCAATCCCCTTAATCTCACCGATCAAGAGCCGTTGATCGCGGAGTTCCTTGGCACGTGCGGCGTTCTCCGGCTTGGTGAGCAATTTTTCAAACAGGTACACAAACGCCAATCGCCGATGTTGGCAATCGTGATGGCCGCCTTCGGTGTCTGCATAGACGATGCACGGCAGACGCCAGTCCCAATGACCGTGCAGCATGGCACCGGCATATCGTCGCACGAGAGCGGGACGGACCGGACGATTGGCGACGTTAGCTAAGAGCGATTGCTTGACGCCCTGCAAGTTCGCCAAGACGAGATTGCCAAACGAGACATCCCCAGAGTACGGCACCAGAGGAGCACTAGCTTCACGACGCAACGCAGCTTTCTTCTTCAGAGCCATTTCTTCTTCCCTTTCAGAACAGACAGAACAGACAGAACAGACAGAACAGACAGAACACTAATCAGGAACGCGAACAGTAACACCTTGCGGACACGTGCGGACCGACTGGACACTGAAACACCAAACGTCAACCATATCGGGACAATCGCCCCCGACATACATTTCCCACTTACCGCTCGAAACACCATTCGGCAATTTTCTGGGCAGGTAGCCCCAGTAGTAGTTGACGGTAGTTGGACACACCCGGACCGAGTAGACGCGATCTCCGATGTAGATCTCACCGATCGGTAACTTACGCTCGGTGAGATCGTACCGGCATCCAAGAGGATCATACCGAATAAAAACCAAATTCGTGCGATGACTCAGGTGGCGGATCTCACCGAGATGCACCGGAGTGAGACCCGACGATCTGACCTCTACTGCGGCTGTCAGAGTCCCGACGATGACCAGCTTTGCGGTATCGGCGAGCACGACCGATGGCACGAGTGCTTGCGGGAGCACATCGTAGGGATCACACACGACCGGCAATACGTACCACCTATGAGACCTGCGACACCAACCGACCGCGATCTCGTCACCGAGATCGCCCATCTCAACGTCGTACTTCATGACTTTTCCCCCTGACTGTGATTGCCGATCAGTCACCGTGACTGATCCGACACCATACGGAGATGGGACAGCTTTCGAGCGGAGACATATAGTTGTCAAAATAGATCTTACATTACTGAACAGAACGCAAACCGTTGCGACACCTAGACTTGTGGCGAACCAGAGGCGAACTTGTGGCGATCGACTATCGAAAAACAGAGGCGAATAAAAAACGGAACTTTGCTTGTACATCATGCCGCCACCAATGTCGTCACACGCTCCGCACATCGTAACGTGCGGGGCCGCACACCGCACAGTGAGCGGCGGGCAGGGGCGGCGGTGCACAGTGAGCGGCGGCGCACACCCAGGCCGCCCCACCGCCGGCGTCTGTGCCAACCGCCCCGCCGCAACACCACCACATGGTACACGTAAGGCACCTACATGCCCGACGTGGGTATGCGACGTGGGTATGTCAGCCCCAGTTCTCACGTCTAGTGAAGGATGAGTGACATTGTCGGCAGAGAGGCACGTGATTCAATGGCCACCAGAATTGCGACGGATAGAATCGCCACGGATTCGCATGGTGAACTTCAGAGCATGGCCTGCTCCGACACCGTAGACATATACCCGTGAGCCCGAGCACCCGACGTGAGTATGTCTGCCAAGACTCTTTATTCAACAGCAAACGGAATTCTTTGTGACAGGTATCGCAGAGGCCGAATTGTAACGGATTCTCGCCATAAACGCACCATAAACAATCCTTCCCTTTAGGAGTCCACAAACGTCCAACATAATTCGTTTTGAACAGGGAAGTCTGAGGTTTCTGGGGAGGTGGGGTGGGGATGAAGGGAGTTAAATCCCTGCCCGGAGAAGGATCTCGGTTTCGATGAACGAACTCAGGTTCAGGTGTGAGCATCTGTTGTAGACTTTCCGTAGAACTGACGGCTTGTGAGTTACAACACATGCGTCGGCCAGACGTTGATCGAATTCATTACGTCTTTCGTGTTCTGTATCTTTGCGGTGAGATACCGGAGATTCATCAACAGGAATGACATTCGGCGGTGGGCATGTCTCGAACAGTTCGTAGGGAGCCGTGTCTGCTACTGCCTCATGAGCTTCATTGAAGGCATTGATGATTGAAGGCAGGGCCGACAGCTCAACGAGAGACACATACGGCAGGAGTGACCGAGGCACCGTGTACTCTTCCTGACCGATGATGACTGGATTCGTACCACAAGCCAAAGCTTCATAGATGCGACGAGTCGATGGTTGATCACCTGCCGGACAGAACGCATGGCTATGGATGATCATGTGCTCGACGTACACATCTTTTAACGTAACGGAAGATGCGATGCCAACAGTGACCGATGGTGTCAAGGCGTAGACGATCTGAGACTCAGATGTAGGCACATACGCCGTATTGCAGATGAGGACGTGTTCTCCTTGAGTACGGGCAAGGAAGTCTGCCAACTGAACTCGGATCGGATTTGATCCGAGATATCCCATGAAGAAGATATTGCGAATCTTGTCGGCGGTGTGGAGGTTTCTTGCATTGATAAAGTCATAGGAAAGCCAATAGGGCAAACAGAAGTAGTCTGACGACACCGGATGAGTGGTGAACACGTACTGAGATTTCAGCATCTGTTCCAAAGGAACATCGAGTGAGCCTTGTGCCAGATAAGACTCGCAGAAGAACACCGAACCGGTCGGAACCGTTTTCAGTAAGTGAGCTTGACACGGCTTCAGCAGGTATGGGAAGATCATACGACTTGAAGAGTGGAGCTGTTGAACAACTTCACCCTGCCAGATATCTTCAATTCTTTTCGTTTGATAAACACCAGGATATGGAATGAACATGACTACTTTCTGAGAAAGAACTTGGTGAGACCTGAACAATCTGAAGTCGAAAGGTAGCCTTCGACACGTGAAGACTCGACCCAAGTATCACCCTTTCGGGTGAAGTGGATTATAGTCGGGTATGCGGCGATCTTAAACGGTATCTCGGAGCCTTCTTCGACCGAGAGATAAGTGATGTGACACGAGCCGACGGACTGTTGAAAACGTGCAATCTCTGGGCTGACTGCCTGTTCGGTGTTAGGAGACGTAGAGACACTAGATGACGGAGCCGGGGACGCGGGGGCGGTAACCACGGACGATTCCCATTCTTGCTTACGCATCCGCTCCAGGTCCTTCTTCAATACGATACAGGGGCCACAAGACGGAGCACCTACAACGACGACTCGGTTGGAGATATTCAGAGTTCGGTCGATGAGAATGAATTCGTTCCGTGTAGGATGTGGAAACAGGTCACGGTATTTCTGGGGAGGTGCGGTTTGTGGGGAAGGGGATGTAGAAGACACCAACATGGGTGGATGTGACCAGAGAAGAAGAATGACGGAGATCAGATACATGGTAGTTCCTTCTATAAGAACATGGAGCGTTGCGGAATTGAACCGCTTGGATCAACGTACAGGCACGCTCCTAGGAGGGCCGGTATTACCGTTTAGCACGGCATTCTTTTCCTTCGAGGAATTTACGACATCGTTTGCAGTACCGTGTTCCAGCATCGGGAGATAAGAACATCTCCCGGCACCGAAGACACATTCGCATCTTTTCACCTCTGCTTACTGAGGTTCGTACTATTTTCATACCGGCTCCTACGGTGTGGGCTCCTACGGTGTGGGCTCCTACGGTGCTACGCGACCATTTTCGCAGAATGCCTGGTATGTTAAAGGCCAGTACTGTGCGAAGATCCGCTCCAGTTGTTCAGCAGCCACTTCGATCTCGTATAGAGGGTACGAGACGAACTTAGCTTCAGGGTGATGGGTGCGGAGTGAGAGGAATGCCATGATCGAACGTGGATTACACGTTACCCAACAACCAGAGTAGATACCGACAGGGAGACAGTCACGAGCCAAGCCAGGGTCGATACCAAGGGCAAGATTCTCTAGGTAGGTGAGGTAGGCAACCTCGTAACTTTCCTTTAAGTTCTTGATCAGTTTATCCGCTTTAGCCTTATGGGCCTCTGATACTATATATGCCGCTTCGAGGCTAGCAGTATCGTGTAGGGGAGCGGCGGCTTGGGGCGGGTTCAGATACGAGAAGAATTTCGGCCGGCCCGGTTTCCAGCCTTCGACTTTGAACATTGGCCGATCTCTCGGCGGAACGTAGAACACAGGTTTAAGTGTCGTGTAACGTGCCGACTCCTCGTTATACGAGAAGCCGATACGATGCCGATGCCATTCACGCCAAACGAAGATGGGTGCGTTGACAAAGATTGTCAGGCAGCCGTGCTCGAAGGGAGTACCGTGTCGGTGTTTCATCAGGTAATTGATAAGACCCTTTGAGTCTTCTGATGTCCACGGTTCTCCGTTATCTTTCTTGGCAGTACCGTCAGAGAAGCTCAAAGCATCGGCTCCATTAGTCGATACCTTGGCCGCCGCAACGACCATACCGTCATTTCCCATCTGCATCACACAATGAACGTCGACGCCTGAGCGGAACGTTAAGCTCATCACATCTCCTAGAGAAAAGAAAGAGAGGAAGAAGAGAGAGGGGAGAGAACTATTCGGCGGTGTTAAGGATGTCGACTTGAAGACCATGTATTGTCTGCTTGCCGTCCGCCTGCTTGTCGCTTACGACTCCTAAAGGCAGGAGAGGTGGACGGGCAGGGATGGCAGGAAGAGGAATGCGGTCGTCGAGATCGGTACGTCCCTTGGCTTCCTGCTCGATCAACGTACCGATATTGAACAAAGCATGACTCAGGTGATCCTCAGACTGATCGCCCTCGGCGAACCGGGAGAGGTGCACCATTGCGTGAGAGATCAAATTACGGTAAGGGAACCCTTTACGCCAATTGCCGTGAGGATAGCCTTTGGCTTTACCGTCCTCAAATGCTTTGGCATAGGCGTGCAGAACAGAGGTCGGTACGTCTGCGATGAAGTCAGATGAGTCTGTTCCACGAACTGCACCTGATGGGAAGATCGTGCCAGAGATGCCGGGAGAAATTTCTGTTCCTTTGATCTCTACTGAATCGAATTGGATCTTGTGTGACATTTTAATTCCGGAGAAAGAGAAAGAGAAAGAGAAGAAAGAAAAGAGAAGAGAGACGGGGAGAAGAGGAATTAGATGATGGCAAATGAATCGTCATCATCGAGAATAGCTTGAGCATGATCACGTGGAAGCCATAAGGCTCCGTCGAGGGCCCAATCGAAACCCCAAGAATTGATATACTTAAACTGCCAGTATTTTTCTGGGGTGGAGGATGAGAGTGCTGGCTGTCCTGGTTCGGCACGGATGCCGCCGAACAATGTTGCGTGGCCGCCCTTGCTTCGTTCGGTGTATCCCGTACCGTATTTGTCAACAGCACCTGTAGGAATATGGAATGAACCGGTTTCAACCGGAACACCGTTAACCATGCAGAGAGCAAGTTCTTCCAGATTACTCACCGGTGGTGCTGCGTCGATCTTTCGATCAGCCATCAAGATCTCGTACTCGGCAGGAACACCGTTACGGGAGGCAGCCCATTTAACGGCAAGATCCTCGTCAGGTTCGAGGGTACGAGCATAGCAGTAGTTACGGTCGTGGTGCTCAGGCAGTTGCAGGTCTGAACGATACAAGGCACCAACATTCAGAAGTCCTGCGACGATCCATGACACTGCACAACCGTCCCACGATCCTACGTTATCAGTAGCCTCGACACGGCCGGCTGCATACGTGCCAGCTACTGAGTGACGTTTCCGTTTAGCATGTCGTGGATTGAACACCCACTTCATTGCTGCCCTGTAATCCATACCGGACTTACCGGCCTGACCTGCACAAGTTCCTCGGTGCTGGAACTGCCGCCAGAATTCACCAAAGAACTTCTCTGCAACTACGTCGAAGTCCGTTTCGACGAACAAGGCATTTCGTAGATCAGGGAATGAGATCAGTGCCGACGGAGCAGAGCAGAATGCTCTTGACGCTTTTAGATCTGGATTCCACCCGGAACCACCGGGCAGATCTGCTAAATGAGCGGGTAACATAGAACCTCGGGGAATGCAATGGAGAGGAACGGAATTGAACTTCGGAAAATGGAACAGAACAGAACAGAACAGAATGGACCGTGTTAGAGG
>JACCDS010468086.1_pt1 | contig 22194 bp, 20 predicted proteins | sample 7446441 | NCBI WGS metagenome assembly JACCDS01 (sample SAMN15323445, study PRJNA562643) | freshwater metagenome | isolation source: river surface water | place: USA:Blue River Watershed | collected 2017-08-17 | reverse complement strand
ATTTCCATATGGGTATTGCTTATCCGTTTAATGCAGCTGCACCACTTACGATCTCAGTTAACTCAGTCGTAATAGCCGCTTGTCTTGCACGGTTGTAAGATATTTTCAATGATTTTAATAATTCGTTCGCGTTCTCACTTGCCTTATCCATCGCAGTCATTCTTGCGCCATGCTCACTTGCATTCGCATCTAATACTGCTTTAAATAATTGAGTATTTAAGATCTTAGGCATTAATTCATTTACTAAAACAGTCTTCTCTGGTTCAAAGATAAAATCTACTTTTTTCTTGTTTGCAGCAGCACTGATTTTAGGAATAGGCAAGAATTGTTCTGCTTTGAAAGCCTGTGTAGCAGCGTTTTTGAACTCGCTGTAAATAATTTCAATAGCATCAAATTCTTTATTGGCAAAAGCATTCATAGCAGCTTTAGCAGCTACCTGAACATTTTCAAACTTCAAGTCTAAGAAGATATCTTTAAAATCTGCATTGGTATTATAGCCAGATTTGCTCAAGCTCTCATATCCTTTTTTACCAATGTTCCAGATAGTGATTTTTTGAGTAGGGTATTTTTCAGCAATGGTTGCTTTGGCTAATTTCACCACATTGGCATTATAACCTCCACATAAACCACGATCAGAAGTGATCACAATCAATAAAACATTGTTCACTGGACGAGTTTCAGCCAAAGCCAAATTCATATCACCTTCCAAGCTACCTACAATATTGCTCAACATGTCTTGTAACTTGTTGGCATAAGGTCTCATTTGGGTGATAGCATCCTGTGCACGACGTAATTTAGCAGCACTTACCATTTTCATGGCTTTAGTGATCTGCTGAGTACCCTGGGTACTTTTTATCCTATTTCTAACTTCTTTTAATTGTCCAGCCATAACTGTGTTTAATAAGCGAGCAAAGGTATAATTTTTTCGTCCATTTTCCACTTTTAAGGGGGTCCAAGTTAATTTTTATATAGATAGGGCCCGAAAATGGCCAAACTGCCCTCAAATGCTTACCTTTAAGGCCCTCAAAACAGGTCAAAAACAGAGCAGATTATGTTGCAAATTATTAGTAAGCTATTCGGTGGTTCAAAAAGCGAGAAAGACGTTAAGAAAATTCAGCACTTAGTGGGAGTGATTAATGGACATTTTGAGTCATATAAATCCCTAAGTAATGATGCCTTAAGAAATAAGACAAACGAGTTTAAAGAGCGTATCAAAAAACATTTAGAAGGTATTGATGCACAAATTGCTGCGGAGCAATCCAAGGCAGATGCATTACCCTTAAGTGATTTGATGGGCCGTGATGCGATCTATCAAAACATAGATAAATTAGGAAAAGATAGAGACCAATCTTTGGAAACTATTTTATGGGAAATTTTACCAGAAGCTTTTGCAGTGGTAAAAGATGCTGCTAGAAGATTTACAGATAACGAAGAGTTGGTTGCTACAGCCACTGAATTGGATAAAACATTTTCTGTTAAAAAAGAATATGTAACTATTAAAGGAGATCAATCAGTTTTTCAAACTACTTGGAAAGCTGCAGGTACGCCAGTTACATGGAATATGGTGCACTATGATGTGCAGTTGATTGGTGGTATTGTATTACATCAGGGTAAGATTGCCGAGATGTCAACAGGTGAGGGTAAAACTTTAGTATCTACATTACCAGCCTACTTGAATGCATTAGCTGGACAAGGGGTGCATGTAGTAACAGTGAACGATTATTTAGCCAAAAGAGATAGTGAGTGGAACGGAACTTTATTTGAGTGGTTGGGTTTAACAGTAGATTGTATCGATAAGCATCAACCTAATTCTGAAGAAAGAAGAAATGCTTACCGTGCCGATATTACTTACGGAACTAACAACGAATTTGGTTTTGATTATTTGAGAGACAACATGGTGCATACACCAGAAGAAATGGTGCAAAGAAAACATCATTTCGCGATGGTGGATGAGGTGGATAGCGTATTGATTGATGATGCGCGTACGCCGTTGATTATTTCTGGTCCTATTGGGCATAAAACTGGAGAACAACAATTCTTTGATTTAAAACCAAGAATTGAAAAATTAGTAGAAGCTCAAAAGAAAGCGACCAGTCAATTTTTAATTGAAGCCAAAAAGAAAATCACAGAAGGTAACGACGATCCACAAGATGGCGGATTGGCATTGTATAGAGCTTTCAGAGGTTTGCCAAAGAATAGTGCTTTAATCAAGTATTTAAGTGAGCCAGGAATAAGAGTAAAATTACAAAAGGCAGAAAACTTTTTCTTAGCAGATCAGCAAAGAGAAATGCCATTGGTAGATGAAGAACTGTATTTCCATATTGACGAGAAAAATAATTCAGTAGAATTAACCGATAAGGGTTTGCATTTAATCACAGGTGCGGGAGAAGATCCTAACTTCTTCTTATTACCAGATATCAGTGTTGCATTAAATGCGATTGATACAAGTGTATCCTTAAGTGCAGAAGAAAAATTAGCACAGAAAGAAACCATCATTAACGATTATAGCATTAAAGCAGATCGTATTCATACAGTCAATCAATTATTGAAAGCTTATACATTATTTGATAAAGATGTAGAGTATGTAGTGATTGAAGGACAGGTAAAAATTGTAGATGAGCAAACAGGTCGTATCATGGAAGGCCGTCGTTACTCAGATGGATTGCACCAAGCCATTGAAGCAAAAGAAAATGTAAAGATTGAAGCGGCTACGCAAACATATGCAACCATTACTTTACAAAACTTCTTTAGAATGTACCACAAGCTTTGTGGTATGACGGGTACTGCGGAAACAGAAGCAGCAGAATTTTGGAGTATTTATAAATTAGATGTGGTGTCAATCCCAACCAATATACCTGCAGTAAGAATTGATGAGCAGGATATGGTCTTCAAAACCAAGCGTGAAAAATACGGCGCTGTAATTGAAGCTATTCAAACTTTGAGAGATCAAGGTCGTCCAGTATTGGTGGGTACTACTTCTGTGGAAGTGAGTGAATTATTAAGTAGAATGTTGCGTCAGCAAAATATACCACACAATGTATTGAACGCGAAGCAACACGCAAGAGAAGCGCAGGTAGTTGCAGAAGCAGGTTTAACAGGTGCGGTAACTATTGCCACTAACATGGCAGGTAGAGGTACGGATATTAAATTAAGTCCAGAAGTGAAAGCTGCTGGTGGTTTAGCGATATTGGGTACAGAACGACACGAGTCTCGTCGTGTAGACAGACAGTTAAGAGGTAGAGCTGGAAGACAAGGTGATCCAGGTTCTTCTCAATTCTTCGTTTCATTAGAAGACGATTTGATGAGAATGTTTGGAAGTGAAAGAATTGCGAAAGTGATGGACTTTGCTGGATACAAAGAAGGTGAAGTGATTCAACATAGCATGATCACTAAATCTATTGAAAGAGCACAAAAGAAAGTAGAAGAAAACAACTTTGGTGTAAGAAAGCGTTTGTTAGAATATGATGATGTAATGAACAAACAAAGAGCGGTGATTTACAAGAAAAGAAGTCATGCATTGTTTGGAGAGCGTTTAGCTTTGGATATTGATAATGCGTTTTATCAAGTAATTGAAGGATTGGTGTTAGGACATAAATCAGCGAATGATTTTGAGAATTTCAAATTGGATTTAATTGTTCAAGCTGGAATAGATACTAAGATCACATCAGAAGAGTTCCATAAGAATAATGACAATGCTTTAGTAGAAGCAGTATACCAAGAAGCAATTGCTCATTACGAGTACAAGAAAAAAGAAATGATGCAGGATAGTATTCCTGTATTTAAGAATATTCGTTTGACCCAAGGCAATCATATCGAAAATGTGATTGTACCAGTAAGTGATAATAAAACAGTGTTTAGCGTTTTAGTCAACTTAGAGAAGAACTTAAGTACTTCAGGATTAACCTTAGCAATGCAAGCAGAAAAATCTATTGCATTAAGTTTAATTGATGATGCATGGAAAGAGCATTTAAGAGCAATGGACGATTTAAAACAATCTGTTCAAACAGCTACTTATGAACAAAAAGATCCATTAGTGATTTACAAAATGGAAGCTTTTGAAATGTTCAGAAAAATGGACTTATCTATCAACCATAGCTTAGTACAGTTCTTGTGTCATGCGCATATTCCTTTGGAAGGTAATAATGTGAAAGAAGGTAAGCAACAAAAAACAGACCTAAGTAAATTAAGTGCGAATAGAAATGATGAAGCACCAACAGGTCCAACTTATAATGATCCTTCAGAAGTAAAACAAGCACCGGTTCAAGTAGGTCCAAAAATTGGACGCAATGATCCATGTCCTTGTGGTAGCGGAAAGAAATACAAAGCTTGTCACGGAAAAGACGCAGTATAAAAAATAAACAATGGTAGCTGTAAATCAATATATCGATCACACAATTTTAAAACCTACTTGTTTAGTAACGGATATTCAAAAATTATGTGATGAAGCAAAGCAATATCAATTTGCTGCAGTATGTGTGCCTCCCAATTTTGTAAAATTGGCTAAGGAATTAGTGAATGGAACAAATGTGCAAGTAGCCACTGTGATTGGATTCCCTTTTGGGTATAGTGCAACAGAAGCGAAGATTGCTGAAATGATATTAGCCATGGTGGATGGTGCAGATGAATTAGATGTGGTAGCGAATATCTCGGCGATTAAAAACGGAGATTGGATGGCTATTGCAGATGAAATTAATCATATCATGCCTATTGTAAGATCGAAAGGAAAGAAAATAAAAGTGATTATTGAATCTGGGGTATTAACCGATGAAGAAATTATTAAGTGTTGTGATATTTACGGAGTAGCTGGTATTGATTATTTAAAAACATCTACTGGCTATGCAGAAAAAGGAGCAAGTGTAGAAGCAGTGCAATTATTTAGAAAGCATTTGCCAGAAGCAGTTCAAATAAAAGCCTCTGGTGGTATCAGAGATTATGCAACAGCCAAGCAAATGATCGACGCTGGTGCAACTAGAATAGGTTGTAGTGCAGGAGTAGCCATTGTAACCGGAGCTCAAATGGCCAATACTTCATCCAATTATTAATGGTATATATTAATTAGCGTGAATATGTTACTAGAAAAAATCAAATCCTTAGCAGCGCAATCTGCAGCTGAAAATATTCAGATCAGAAGACATTTACATGCGCATCCAGAATTAAGCTATCAAGAATTTGAAACATGTAAATTTGTACAAGCGCAATTAAAAGCCATTGGTATTCCTTTTACAGTGATTGCCACTACAGGTGTCTTAGGAATTATTGAAGGAAAGAATCCTACTAAGAGAGTGATTGCACTTCGTGCAGACATGGACGCATTGCCGATACTAGAAGAAAACAATATCGATTATAAATCCACCAAAGATGGTGTGATGCATGCATGTGGACATGATGTACACACTACTATATTATTAGGTGCAGCAAAAATTTTATGGTCATTACGCGAAGAGTTTGAAGGCACTATTAAATTATTGTTTCAACCTGGTGAAGAAAAAAATCCAGGGGGAGCAAGTTATATGATTAGAGATGGTGCATTACAAAATCCTACACCACAAGGTATTGTTGGATTGCATGTGCATCCAGGTTTGCCTTATGGAAAATTAAGTTTTAGAAAAGGAAGAGTGATGGCAAGTGCAGATGAATTATATGTAAGTATTAAAGGTCCAGGTGGACATGCTGCAACACCTCATCAAACCGTAGATACTATTTTAGTAGCTGCTCAATTAATTACTAGTTTACAATCTATTATTTCAAGAAATAGAAATCCTCAAAATCCTTCCGTATTATCTATCTGTTCTATCCAAGGAGGACATACCACCAATGTAATTCCAAGTGAGGTAAAATTGATGGGCACATTTAGAGCCATGGATGAGCAGTGGCGTTTTGAAGCACATAAATTAATGGTGCAACAAGCACAAGGTATTGCGATTGCTACTGGAGCAGAAATAGATTTCAAAGTAGATGTAGGGTATCCAACGGTTGATAACGAACCAAAAATCACAGAAGCTGCTTGGAGATTAGCAGATCAATATATGGGTGCCGAGAATGTGGAAGAAACGGAAAAAAGAATGGGTGCTGAAGATTTTGGCTACTATTCTCAAGTAATTCCAGGATGCTTTTTTAGATTAGGCGTTCGTAATGAAGAGCAAGGCATCATCCATAATGTACATACCCCTCATTTTAATGTAGACGAACGAGCTATTGCCCATGGAGTAGGCATGATGGCCTGGCTAGGGGTTAGCTTAGAGGCCTAAATACCCCAAAATCAACCAATTCTAGGAATTTTGTAGCTTTGTATTCAGTCAAAACTAACATTCGTTATAAATCTATTGCATGTCAGATAAAACCAATAAAGAAAATTTAAGAAGAGAACAGGCTTTGGAATACCATGCCAGTGGTCGTCCAGGTAAGATTGAAGTAATTCCTACCAAGGAAGCTAAGACCCAAAAAGATCTTTCATTGGCGTATAGTCCAGGTGTGGCTATTCCATGTACAGAGATTAAGAATAATCCAGCTGATGTATATAAGTATACCGCTAAGGGAAACTTGGTGGGTGTTATTACCAACGGAACAGCAGTATTGGGTTTAGGAAATATTGGCGCAGAAGCAAGTAAGCCAGTTATGGAAGGAAAGGCAGTCTTGTTTAAAATATTTGCAGACATTGATGTATTCGATATTGAGATCAACGAAACAGATCCAGATAAATTTGTAGAGATTGTAAAATCATTAGAGCCCACTTTTGGTGGTATTAATTTAGAAGATATCAAAGCGCCAGAATGTTTTTATATAGAGAAGCGCTTAAGAGAAGAGATGAATATTCCAGTAATGCACGATGATCAGCATGGTACTGCGATTATTAGTAGTGCAGCATTATTGAATGCATTGGAATTGCAAAAGAAAAAAATTGAAAAATCAAAGTTTGTAGTGAATGGTGCAGGTGCAGCAGCTATGGCTTGTATTAAGTTATATGTTGCATTGGGTGCTCGTTACGAGAATTTTATTTTATTTGATAAGGATGGTGTATTACACACAGAAAGAACAGATTTAGGAGAAGATAGAAAACCATTTGCGATTAAGCAATCTAATATGACATTAGAACAAGCGATGAAATCTGCAGATGTGTTTTTAGGATTAAGTGTGGGCAATGTAGTAAGCAAAGAAATGATTGCTTCTATGCCAAAGCATCCAATTGTTTTTGCTTTAGCGAATCCCGATCCAGAAATTACTTATGAAGATGCGACGAGCGTAAGAAAGGATATCATCATGGCTACTGGTAGAACAGATTATCCTAACCAAGTAAACAATGTATTAGGTTTTCCATACATTTTTAGAGGTGCATTAGATGTAAGAGCTTCGGCAATTAATGAAGCTATGAAATTAGCCGCAGTAAAAGCTTTAGCGGAATTAGCTAAAACAGCAGTGCCTGATTTAGTGAACATGGCGTACAACCAAAGCAATTTGGCTTTTGGTCCAGAATATATTATTCCAAAACCATTGGATCCAAGATTGTTAAGTACGGTAGCACCTGCAGTAGCCAAAGCAGCTGTAGAAAGTGGAGTAGCGCAAGTACAAATTCCTAATTGGGATTCTTATGTATTACAATTAAACAAGCGTTTAGGTTTAGATAACCAAATGATGCGTTTAATTAGCAACAAAGCAAGAAGAGATCCAAAGCGTGTGGTATTTGCTGATGCAGAAAACACAAAGATCTTAAAAGCGGCAAGTATTGTATACGATGATGGTATTGCTTATCCTATCTTATTAGGTAATGAAACCAGAATTAGAAATATCGCAGAGAAAAATAATATTGATATCACTGACTTACCCATCATCGATGTAAGAAGTGATGAGATGGAAGCGAAGCGTGAATTCTTTGGTTCATTATTGTTCCAAAAAAGACAACGAAAGGGTATTAATAAATATGAGAGCTTGAAATTAATGCGTACGCAAAATTATTTTGGTGCCATGATGGTAGAAACTGGAGAAGCAGATTCTATGTTATCTGGATTAACCAGAAATTATGCAGATGGTATCAAGCCTGCTTTACAAATTATTGGTGTAGATGAAGGTGTGAAGAAGATTGCAGGTATGTATATCTTGTTAACCAAGAAGGGTCCATTATTCTTAGCAGATACTACAGTGAATGTAAGTCCAACTGCAGAAGAGTTAGCGGATATCACTTTACTAGTGGCTAAGGAAGTAAGAAACTTTAATATGGAGCCAAGAGTGGCAATGTTAAGTTATTCCAATTTTGGAAGTTCAGATACGCCAGAAGCAAGATTGGTGGCAGAAGCTACTAGAATTGTGAAGCAAAGAAACCCTTCATTAATTGTGGATGGAGAAATGCAAGGTATGTTGGCATTCAATAATGATATCTTGAAAGAGAATTATCCATTTAGCGAATTAGTAGATGCAGATGTAAATGTGTTAATCTTCCCTAATCTAACAGCAGGTAATATTGCGTATCATTTATTAAAAGAGATTGGCGGTATTGATGTAATTGGTCCTGTATTATTGGGTATGAAGAAGCCAGTGAATGTATTGCAATTAGGTTCTAGTGTGAGAAATATTATCAATATGGCTACCGTAGCCGTGGTAGATGCGCAGTTAAAAACCAGAATTGATACAGATGCTGAAGTGCAAAGAACAAGCTGGTGGAAGCGAATGAAAAAGCGCAAGAAGTAGAAAAGCCTTAACTTTACGGTATGGATTTTCTAACACATTTTGGCAAATACCTTTTAATGTTAAAAGGGATGTTCTCTAAGACGGATAGTGGTGCCATGTTTTGGAAAGAGTACATCAAACAATGCGTTGATATTGGAATTGGTTCTTTGCCCATTGTTATCATCATTTCATTTTTCTTAGGTGCTGTAATGACGGTTCAAACTGCAGCACAATTGGTGAACCCCATGGTGCCCTTATCTACCATTGGTATCATTGTGCGTGATGGTATGATCTTAGAATTTGCTCCAACTTTTTTAAGTATTGTATTAGCAGGTGTGGTAGGAAGTAAGATTGCCAGTGAATTAGGCAATATGCGCGTTACTGAGCAAATAGATGCATTAGAAATTATGGGTATTAATACTAAGAGTTATTTAATTCTTCCTAAAATATTGGCTTCTTTTACCATGGTCCCTTTAATGGTAGGTATTTCAGCGGTGATTGGAATTTGGGGTGGTTATTTGGTAGGAGGCTGGACGAATGCAGTTCCTAATGAGGTTTTCATAGATGGTATTCGAAAAAGTTTGGATTATAATTATATTAATATAGCTTTTTATAAATCCTTCATCTTCGCATTTATTATCAGTACCGTTCCATCTTACTTTGGCTACTATGTTAAAGGAGGTGCTTTAGAAATAGGTAAGGCCGGCACCTTATCAGTAGTAGTAAGTTGTATTATTATTTTAATTGCCGATTATTTAGTGGCTTCCATTGCAATATAAGTTATCTTAGTGCTATAAATTATTGGTATGAAAATCAGTTTTCACGGAGCTGCTAGAACCGTTACTGGATCTAAGCATTTAGTTACATTAGATAACGGAGAAACATTCTTATTAGATTGTGGTTTGTTTCAAGGAATGGGTAGAGATACCGATGGCTTGAATGCCGATTTTGGTTTTGATCCAACATCTGTGAATTATGTAATTCTTTCTCATGCACATATAGATCATACAGGTTTAATCCCTAAACTAGTGAAAGATGGTTTTAGAGGAAATATCTATTGTACACCTGCTACCAAAGCTCTAACAGAAGTATTGTTAGAAGACTCTGCAATGATTCAAAGAGACGATGCTAAATATGGTAATAAGCGCAGAGCCAAGCAGGGCTTGCCTCCTATAGATCCTTTATATGATATGGACGATGTGAACTTAGCTATCCCAATGCTAGTTCCCATTGAATACAATAAACCTACGCAGATTACCCCAAGTGTAGAATTATTATATACCGATGCAGGACATATAATAGGAAGCGCTGCAGTAAGTTTAAAGATTAAAGAAAAAGAAGAAGTTAAAACATTAACCTTTAGTGGAGATATTGGAAGATATAGAGATATGATCTTAAGATCACCTGCGGAATTTCCTGCTGCAGATTTTATTATTATCGAAAGTACATATGGAGATAAGTTGCACGATTTAATACATACCACGCCAGACGATTTATTAAAACATATCGAAGAAACCTGTGTTGGAAGAAAAGGTAATTTGATTATCCCTGCATTTAGTGTGGGTAGAACCCAAGAAATTTTATACGAATTAAATCAGTTATCAATTGAAAAGCGATTGCCGCATATTCCAATTTATGTAGATAGTCCATTGAGCATTGAAGCTACTGAAGTATTAAAAGCCTATCCAAAATATTTTAATAAGAAGATTCAGAAATTGTTAGAGATTGACGAAGATCCATTTGACTTCGAAGGTTTGAGATATATTAAATCAGTGGAAGAGAGTAAGGCATTGAATGAAGACTTACATCCAAAAGTAATTATCTCTGCTTCAGGTATGGCAGATGCTGGTAGAGTAAAGCATCATATTAAAAACAATATCGACAATCCTAAAAACACCATTTTATTAGTGGGGTATTGTGAACCACATTCTTTGGGTGGTAGATTAATGGCTGGTCAGAAAGAAGTCAAAATTTATAGTGAGCTATACGAAGTAAGATGCCATGTAGCATCTATTAGAAGCATGAGTGCCCATGGAGACTATGAAGATTTAATGCAATTCTTAGCATGTCAAGAGCCGCATTTGGTAAAACAAATTTATGTAGTACACGGTGAGGCAGAAGTGCAAGATAAGTTTGCAGAAAGATTAATGAAAAAGGGCTTTAAAGAAGTAATTGTACCTCAAATGCATGAGGAGTTTATTATGCAATAAACTGAACAATTTTTAAGAGATTTTTAAAATAAGGTCTGCGGCGTAAAGATGGTATAATTTACCTGTTCGGTTGGGTTGTCTGTTTGCTGAAAGTTTTTCGCAACTGTATGCGCTTTCATTTTTTCTGTAGGATATTGATAAGATGCAATTTCTTGAATTTGTTTTTCTGTCAAATGCTCATTAATCCATCTATTGGCTTTTTCATCATCTAAAATAGTGGGCATTCTTTTTTTCACATTGTGAATCTTGCTCATTAAACTATTGGCTTCTGTAGTAATAATGCCAAAACTATTTTTGGTTTCCCCACTACTATAATCAGTCCAAGTATTCCAAACACCTGCTATATAAAATAAAGGCGTGTTTTCTATTTGAATACAATGAGGGTATTTTTGTTTTTCTACCTCCTGCCATTCAAAAAAATGAGAAGCTAGCACTAAACATCTATTGGTATGCACCACAGCTTGTGCAACCTTATTGGTAAAAATCCCTTCCGATTTTATATTAAGGGTAGTGTATTTTTTTCTGGACTCTATCAGTTCTTTTTGATTGCGGGTCCAATTGGGAATTAATTCCCAGTGCATTAGTCCTGGTCGAATGGCGTTTTCTTCCTTGTAAATTACCGGCCATTGGTTATAAGAGAATCCAGATTGAGCGGGAATATCAATTGGGTCCAATTCAATGGGGGCATCACCCACTTTGATGGTTTGTTTCTTAGGTACCTTAACGCCAATTACATAACACATGGCTCAAAATTAAGTATTATTTGGGATGAACCATTGGGTTGGTGATTTGTTATATAGATTATGAAAGCGCTCTACATACCCCTTATTTTAGCTGGAATTTACATTGTGTTCCAGTCTTTTAAAACCATCGGTTCATTAAAGACAGAGAAACAATCTTACCGTTTGGTGAAAAAGGAAGCGGGTTTTGAAATCAGGTATTATCCTTCAGCTACCATGGCTACAGTGTATTCTAAGGGTACTAACTATAAATCGGTGGCTAGTTCGGGTTTCAATAAGCTAGCTAAGTATATTTTTGGAGGCAATCAACAAAAAGAGAGCATTTCTATGACAGCTCCTGTAAGAATGAATATTACAGAAAAGGGTTCAAGCATGAGTTTTGTGATGCCTAAAAAATACAATGACAAAGCATTGCCTACACCCAACGATCCTCAAATTGAAATCAAGCAATCTAATCCAGAATATGTTGCAGTAATTAGTTTTGGTGGTTATGCCACAGATGCAAAAATAAAAATGCATTACGAGCAATTATCTGCAATGTTAAAAGAACGAAAAATAGAAGAAAAAGGTGGGTACAATTTTTTAGGATATAATGCACCATTTCAATTTGTTGGCAGAACCAACGAAGTAATCATCCCTATAGAATGGAAAGAGTAGATATAGATAGAATTATAGAAATGGCTTGGGAAGATAGAACTCCTTTTGAAGCTATTACCTTTCAGTTTGGTATTTCAGAAGCCGAAACTATTAAGATCATGCGCACTGAATTAAAACGAAGTAGTTTTAATTTATGGCGTAAAAGAGTGAATAGCGGGGTGAGTCAAAAGCATTTGATTAAAAGAAGTGCAGATATCAAGCGATTTAAATGCTCTAGACAAAAAACCATTTCTTTAAATAAGATCAGTAAGCGTTAAAATTTTTTCTTCTTGCAAGCATCGCTGCAATATTTTACTTCCTCCCAATCTCTTTCCCATTTTTTTCTCCAAGTAAAGGGCCTTTGACAGTTTAAGCAAATTTTGCCAGGCAAATCCCCTTTTTTTACCGCTTTATTTTTGGAATTTTTCATGATTGCATCTGTCTAAAAGTGAGATTAATTCTGGGGACACCAACTTTTTTGGTTTTAGGTAAACTATGCCACCAGTTTTGCTGAATGCTTCCTTTCATTTCCAAAAGCGATCCATTTTCTAGCATTACTGAAACAGTTTCTTTGGTGGCTTTATGCTTGAAAGCAAATTTTCTTTCTGCACCAATGCTTAAAGAAGCAATAGAACTATTCACTAAAATTTCTTTTTCATCATCACTATGCCAACCCATGCCTTCTTCTCCAGTATGGTATAAATTCAATAAACAGGCATTGTAAATGGACCCTGTATGAGACTCAATAAGGTTTTTTATTTCAAGCAGTTCTGGAGTCCATGGAAGACCTTTCTTCTTCACGCTGGAATAAGTGTAATCAATATGGTTATCTGCGTAAAAAGCCACTTTACGCTTGGTGGTAATGGGTTTTCCGAACATGATTATTTGATCTTGCTGCCAAGCTATTTTGTTGAATAAGTTGGTATAAATGGCAGGTAATGTTTCCGCATTTAGGATGCATCCATAGTAAACAGCTATGCCGTCTTTATTTATGATATTTGGAAAATTTGAATGCATAATTGATAATTCGTTTATTGCTGCAAATTTTTGTAGTTCCTTTGCAAATCTTACAACAAATAGAGTTCTATTTTGTTGATATTTAAACTGAAATTATGCAAAACCCAATAGAAAAACTAAAAGCAAATATTGAAGCTGCAAGAGTGCATTTGTTAGCCCATCCAGTATATACCAAGATTAATAATTTAGAGGGTTTGCAAAAGTTTACCCAATACCATGTATTTGCGGTTTGGGATTTTATGAGCTTATTAAAATCACTTCAAATAGGTTTGACTTCTGTTCAGTTACCTTGGGTGCCAGTGGGTTCGGCGAATACTCGTTATTTGATTAACGAAATTGTATTAGGTGAAGAGTCTGATGTGGATGAACATGATCAAAGAATTAGCCATTTTGAATTGTATTTAAAAGCCATGCAACAAATGGGAGCATCTACGCATTTAATAGACGCTTTAATGCGAGAGATTGCAAAAGGCAAAACTATTGATGCGGCTATTCAAGAAGCTCCGCTTCCACAAAAAGCAAAAGATTTCTTAGCTTATACATTTGAAATTGCTCAGCATGCCCCATTACATGTAAAAGCTGCTGTGTTTACTTTTGGAAGAGAAGATTTAATACCTGATATGTTTACTGAAATCTTGCATAAAATTTATGCAGATCATCCAGATAAGGTATCTACCTTTAAGTATTACATTGAAAGACATATTGAAGTAGATGGCGGACACCATAGTCAACTAGCTTTAGAAATGGTGGCTGAGCTTTGTGGTACAGATGAACAAAAATGGGAAGAAGCTAGCAATGCTTCACTAAAAGCACTTCAAGTAAGGTCTCTGTTATGGGATGCGATTATTGAAAACTAAGATGAATATTATAGTTTTTGATGGGGTCTGTAATTTTTGTAACCGAATAGTACAAATTATTATTCGCCACGACCCCTCAGCTCAAATACATTTTGCCGCGCAGCAATCAGAGGCGGGGGAGAAACTTCTAAATCAATATTCTATTCAAGAAAATACAAGCTCTGTGGTATTTATTACCAAGGGTATGGTTTACTATCAATCTGACGCGGTGATCGAAATTGCTAAACTTTTAAAAGGTTGGCCAATCATTTTTAAATACGGCATTATTGTTCCAAGATTTCTAAGAAATACAATCTATAAGTTCATAGCTGCCAATCGCTACGCAATTTTTGGAAAACAAGATCAATGCATAGTGCCCAAGGAAGATGAAAAGAGGAGATTTCTTTAAGCACTAGGCTATTTTAAGTTTCTTAATCATTTTTATTTTATCTCCTTTCAATTGCAGTTCTTCTTCAATGTCAAAATCATTTTGAAGCCCTAGCCAAAAATTTGGAGTATTACCAAAATACTTAGATAGTCTTAAAGCAGTATCGGCGGTGATACTTCTATTGCCTTTTAAAATCTCTGAAATTCTAGTTTGGGGAATATCAATATCCTTACATAATTTGTAAGCACTAATATTTAAAGGAATTAAAAATTCTTCCTTAAGTATTTCCCCAGGATGTATGTTTTTAAGTTTTTTCATTTATAAATTATTTATGATAATCAATTATCTGGACTTTTGATGCAGCATCAAGATCCCAGATAAAAATGATTCTCCATTGAATATTGATTCTTATTGAATAATATCCTTCCAAATTACCTTTTAGCTTTTCAAGGTGATTTGAGGGAGGAATGATAAGGTCTAAAAGATCTTGAGATCTATGAATCATTCTTAATTTTCTTCTTGCAACTTGTTGGATCTTAATAGGTAATTTTCTAGAAAATTCACCTTCCCAAACCTTCTTAGTTTCCTTATCGCCAAAATCAAGTATCATACTATCGTTTTACGATACTTACGCCAAAAGTAAGTATAATTAATAAAACGAAAAATACTTTTTTAGTTTAAATGAAAAATTTCGGAAAATACTCAAATTTTAAGATTCTCCTTCAGTATAACTTGCTCTTTGGAGCTTATCATTCAGGGCTTTACCAATTCCTATGTTTTTGAACTTGGTGGTGATGATTAGGTCAAATTTTTGTTGATCTAATTGGTATAAGCGGTGGTAGAATTCTTTGGCGATGGATTTGTTGTCTGTTTCTTTGAATGCTAGTACTCCAATATTTGTGTGAGGATGAAGTTTTTTATATTGATCAATATTGTCAACTACTATTAGTTTTGTTTTAGGTGCATAGTGTTTTAAATCCATGCCACTGGTTACTACTTTGGTGTTTTCTTTATTGTAAATTTCTACTTTGGGATGAAATTTTCTAAGGGACTCTATGGTGATACCTCCCATTCTGTAAATAATGATCGTATCCTTTTCAATACCTACAATGGTGGATTCCAAGCCAGAATCGCATTGGCCACCATCTAATACAAATGGTACTTTTTCTTTAAAGTAATCATCCACCTGTTGGGCCGTAGTGGGAGAAATGCTTTGGTAAGGGTTCGCGCTTGGTGCAGCAATAGGAAAGTCCACCGATTTTAAAATTTCCAAAAACATTGGATGACTTGGAATTCTTATAGCCACTTTAGAAGAGCCTGCTGTAATTAAATCACTAACTAAGTCAGACTTTTCAAAAAGAATGGTTAATGGCCCTGGCCAATAATAATTGGCCAGGTTTTTAGCAATTGGGGAGATATGCTTTACTAATTTTTTAAGTTCTTTTAACGAGTGAGTATGAAGAATCAAAGGATTTTTATTAGGCCTTCCTTTAACTGTAAAAATTTTCTGTACTGCTTTTTCGTCTAATCCATTAGCGCCTAATCCATATACGGTTTCGGTTGGAATACCTGCAATGTCTCCTTTTTTAAGAACATCAATTATATCTTGAATAGAATGGGTGATCATAGCTCATATTGATGTTTAATTTAAACTACCCATAGCCCATAAGTTCTTGTAGATGCTCAAATAGAACTTGGTTTTTAAGGCAATATTTTTTTGCTCGGTCTCAATAAATTTTAACTCACGGCTATTAATTAGGAACAAACTACTTTCACCCATTTGAAACTTGGTATTCTCTGTTTCAAATAATAGTTTATTCGCATTTAAAATGGCTTCGTTGGTTTTAATCTGTTGTTTTAAAGCATAAAACTCTGCAAAGCTGCTTCTAACTTTGTTTTCAATTTCAAGAGTTAGGTATTTTCTATCCCATCCTAGGTCTTCAATTTTGTTCTTGGTTTTAGCCAATTGACCTCTAGCTTGCCTTTGAAAAAGGGGCATGGTTAAGGAAAGACCATATTTTACATTATTGGTTGTATTGATGCTAGTAGAAATATTATTAAAATTATTGTCTAAAGCGTTATAGTTTAATTTAAGCGAAGGGAATAGCTCAATTGTTTTTAATCTTTTTTCTATATCTAAAATAGTAGACTTAGCATTGATCATCTTTAATTTAGGATGCATTTGAATGGCTTGGTTGACCATTTCTTCTAATCTGCCCAATTCGATAGGATTAATAGATGCCAAATCAAAATTATTAGAAGGTTTAATTACATCTTCTAATTCATATGGCATACCGCTTTCTGTCCAGAAATAATTACTTAATTCAAATTTTGCTTTTTGAAGATCTAATGCAGCTTGATTTTGCATCATCTCAAAAGTTTGCAATTGAGTCAAGGCTTCTGTGGTATCAATAGGGGCTCTATCACCTGATATATAAGACTTTTTAATTACTTCGTATCTGTCTTTATTGTTTTGAACAGATTTAATTAATACTGAATTAATATTATAGGCATTAACCCAGTTCCAATAGGCACTAGTCGCTTCTAATAATAAATCGTTTACTACCAATAATTGTTCATTCTTGGTCAATTCTACAAAGTTTTTAGCTTGTTTGACCACAGCACTTCGTTTATCTACAAAAATCCCCCTAAATGGATCCATACTTACACCTACAAATGCAGATTTGTTTCTTGTTAAAGTTGGATCAATTCTTTCGCCAATATTATTTTCAGTACCCGCTTTAATGTCAATACCATACCAAAGTGGAATCTTTAGTTCTGAAGTATTGTACTTGTAGTATAATTTATTATCGTAAGTTTTTTCTTGGGTATTGATTTGAATGCTTGGATCAAAAACACTTCTAGATGCTTGTAATTCATTCTTAGCCATCTCGTTTTGTAAAAAAGATTGCTTGATCACTGGGTGATACTTTTTTACAATGTCTAAGGTATTCTCAATACTCAAGCTTTTATCTTGAGCCATTGCATTACCCAAACTGCCGATAAATAAAAGGGTATATATAAATTGCTTTAATGGCATATTATTTTGCTTTTTTAGTAGGTTCTTTTGTTTTGTAATAATCTGGAGGGAATCCATTGATCTGACGCCATAATTCATACCAAATAGGCACCGTCTTTAACAATGCAAATCCTCTAGCACCTGTACCTGTCTTTAATTCTTTTGGCCATATTTTTTGTTGGCTATCTGGAATTACTAATATCCTGAATTTGCCGTTTTCGTTTCTGTTGTTTTCTACCATGGAGATTTCACCTGCAAAAGTTCCATAGCTATTGTCTGGCCATCCAGAGAATACAATGGCAGGGAAACCGTCAAAAATCATTCTTATTTTTTGCCCAGGATTAATCAGCATTAAATCCATTGGTTCAATAAATAATTCAACGGCATGATCAATTTGAGTGGGTACCATTTCCACAATCATTTCGCCTTCTTTTACGATCTCATTTAAGCCCGATTTTTTTGCTTTAATAATTTGACCATCCTGTGGAGCAATCAACCATTTTTGATTACCTCGGCTAATATAGTTTGCCAAGATGTTTTTGTTTTTTGCCACTTCACCAGTGGTTCCAGCAATCTCTCCTCTGGAAGTAGCAATCTCGCTTCTGGATTTAAAAATTTTATCATCTGCTTCTTGCCTAGCAGAGTTGATTTCAATTTTAACAATATTAATATCCTGTCTTGTATTCAATAATTTTTGTTGCTTTTCTGTTAGAATAGCCAAAGCTTTATTGTTTGACGCCGTTCTGCGTTCTAATTCTACTAAGGAGATGACCCCTTGATTATACAATTGTTTACCTCTGGTTAATTGTTCTTGAGCAATTTTATAATCTACTTCTGCAGCAACTACTTCAGAGCTATCACTGATTAATTTTCTCTTGTATTGTTCAATCTTGTTTTCGTAAGAGTTAATTTTTAAATCTCTGTTGTTTTCAATCGCATTGATCTGGCTTTCAATAGCATTGATCTTCTCACTGTAGAATAATAGCTTTTGCTCTTTAGAAATCAATTGATCCTTGGTTCTTTCAACTAAATTAGTATCCAAGTAATCGTCTTTGATATCTGCTAATTGTACAATGGTATCACCTTTCTTCACAATGTCGCCTTCTTTGATATACCATTTAATTATTTTACCCGGAATAACAGAGTTAATTTGTTGTGGTCTTTGGTCTTGGTACAAGGTGGTTACATGTCCACTACTAGCAATATTTTGTGTCCAAGGCAAGAAGAGTACAATGAGTAAAAATACAAATACACCCAATAACCAAAAGCCAATTTTGCTATTCTTCTCGTATCTATAAATAGATCTAATTGACTTGGGAGTGAAATTAGATTCTGTGTTAATATTTTCTAATGTTTTTTTCATAGTATTTAACTAATAACTAATGGTAAAATAGTTTCTGGTTTGCCTATATGTTTGATCTTTCCTTTTTCTAACCAAATAATCATATCTGCTCTTTTAGCAAATGGGATATATCCACTCACTACCATACAAGTGGTGTTAGGGATATCAATTAAGTATTTAGAAATTTTCTTACTTGATTCTGCTCCTGCTAATTCAAAAGGTTCGTCTAATACCAGTAATTCAGGTTGGTGTGCAATAGCTCTTAATAACAAGATCTTCTTAGCAATGATGGTGCTGAGTCCTTTACCTGTGGGCTGTAATGGGGTATATAAACCTTCAGGTAATTGGCTTATAAAATCCTTGATCTCTAGCATCTCGGCATGTTTCATAATGTCTGCAGGTGTGATAGATTCATTACCCATACATACATTATCATAGATGGTTCCATCGAAAATATCTTGCTCATTATAGAATATGCCAATATTTTTCCTGTAATCGTTTTGGTTAAGGTTATTAATTGGGATATTGTTAATATTAATTACCCCATCAAAATTTTTCAATGTACCTCCAATTAATTCTAGTAAGATTGACTTGCCAGATCCACCATCACCCATTACACAGATTTTAGTGCCTGGTTCAATGTTGAAATTTAGGTTTTCTAATATTGGCTTACTATCATCAAATTTGAAATTTAAGTTTTGTACTTCAATAGCAATCCCATTGCTATTAGAAACATAAGGCATTTTCCCTTGCACTTCTGTTTTCTTCTCACTTATTACATTTAATTTTTCTACACCCGTTAAGATATTATAAGCTACTTCCAAATTCAAGATCAATTTCTCTACTGCATTTAAGATTAATAGGATTACAATCTCTGCAGCAATAAATTGACCAATATTTAATTGTTGTTTAATTAATAATACTGCTCCAATAATCAACATCATAGCAGAGATAAGTAATTTAAATACAATCAAACTCCAATACTGAAACTTTAAGATTTCAAAGTGTTTGGTTTTAGACACTAAGTAATCTTTTACTAAATCGTCTGTTCTTTTTAAGTGAAAGCTATTTTGACTAGATATTTTAAATGTCTTGTAAGATCTAGCAATTTCTTCCAACCAGCTTGCTACTTCATATTTGTTTTCACTTTCATTATAAGAAGCGATCAATCCTTTTTTAGTTGTGTACTTGAAAATGAAGAAAAGCAATAAGATCAATAATAAACCTAGTACAATAAATGTTGAATTGTAAAAAGACAATAGTACCAATCCAAACACAATTTGAATCACCGCTAAAGGGATATCCAATAAAATTTTAGACAATCCTTTTTGTAAATTAATGATCTCAAAGAATCGATTCATTAATTCTGGTAAGTGGTTATTATTTAGTTCTCTGCTATCAATTTTTGGAATCTTGTGTGCAAAATCTAAAGAGAATCTAGCAAAAATACTTTGCTCAATTTTTTCTACAATTTTCATTTGATTTACCTGTAAAATGCCTGATATCACTATACCTATTAATACAATTAAAATAAGTAGCACAATAGATACCGGTAATTGTCCAATACCTGCAGCTGCCTGCGCGAAATTGATAATGGTTTGTATACCTAGGGGTAGGGTAAGTTGTATCACCCCACTTAATATTGCATAGAAATATATCGCAGTCACTTCTTTCTTTTCTAATCTGATGATTTTAAAGAATTTGTTCAATGACTCTCTAAGGGATATATCGTTATAATTTTTTGCCATATTCTTATTGATTAATACTTGAGAATACTAAGTGGTTTAAGAATTCAATGATTTGGTCTTCTTTTTTGTTCTTATCAAAATCTGTCAATGCAGGTAGGTTATGCATAAAGAAGTTTTGTAAGTGGGCCATTTCAATAATGGTGGAAGCCAAAGAGTGAGGGTATGGGTACTTTGGATTACACTCAAGTATAATTTCACCCACGGTATTACATAAATCCTTGTAAGGTTTAAAGTATTGTTGCTTATTATCTTCTGTTACATGCTTGGTTAGGTATGATTTAGATCCTTCTGCAATTAAGATTTGGTGTAGTAAGGATTCATCCACATGGCTGGTCATGATATCGTCTTTTACATTACTAGCCAATAAGGTGATCACTTGCTTTATTTTGGTCACCGGGTCGATCACATTCTTGGTTTGATAGGCAATCTGAAACTCTAACCATCCCCAATACCATGAGATAATATATACTAGTAGTTTATGCTTGTTTTCGAAGTATCGGTAGATGCCCGCTTCAGTGGTACCAATGGCTTCTGCTAGTTTCTTAAAAGTGAAGGATTCAAAACCTGTTTTGTGGATTAATTGAATACTGTGTTTGATGATATTTCTGCCTAATTCGGACTGCTCTGGATCCCTTAAATAAAGGGTCTCGTTCATTTTTATTTGTACTTCTAGTCTCATAGCTTTTAATGCTTTTTAAACTTGTGGGTACAAAAATAGTATAATTACCATTACAAATGATAGTAATACTATTATTTTTATGAGTAAGAGGGAGGATGAGGGTGTAAGGGGTTGAGGATGAAGGGGTTGGGGAATAGTACTCAAGCAATCTGAAATATAACTCTTTGCTTATTGATTTAATTTCTATTTATTAACTGCAAGGATCTGGTTCTTTAAATTAATACTATTATTGAATCAATATTGTAACTTATTTAAAAGAGCAATATAATTTTTTGAATATCAGATATCTTATATTATTTTGTATTCATCTGCTCCCCTTCAGATTAATTCTTTAATAATAAAACTTTTGTAATGAAGGGATATTTTAATTTCAAGTTTTTTCTATCTGTATTGCTTTTTGTTTTTTATTCTACTTCTTGTACAAAAACTGAAACATTGAATAATCAACAAATTAATCCAATTGTGCAGGAAGAATCTTTAAAATTCAACTCAAATATTGACTCCGTAAATTATATAATTGGGGATTCACTAAGTCTTAATTTTTCAATTACAACAAAGTTGCCATCAAATGGGATTACTTTTTCTTCAATTTTGACTTATTCAGATAGTTCTAAAATTATATCAAAGAAAGACTCAATTTTAAATCAATTTAGTTTAAATTATAGCATTACAGGTTTAAATAAGACTGGGACTTATGTGCTTGAGATAACTATGGTTTCAAAAAATAGCTCAACTAATAGCATTACTAAAAACTTTATTTTTTATAAAAGGTATTCAAAAAATCAATATGAGATTCAAACTCCTTTAAATCAAAAAACTGGTTGGTATCAAACAAATAAAAAGTTTGTAGGTAATTTTTGGATTGATTCCTCAAGTCAAGTTAGAACTCTATTTGAAAAAAATACAAATCAAATTTTATTT
>JACCDS011325288.1_pt1 | contig 22210 bp, 17 predicted proteins | sample 7446441 | NCBI WGS metagenome assembly JACCDS01 (sample SAMN15323445, study PRJNA562643) | freshwater metagenome | isolation source: river surface water | place: USA:Blue River Watershed | collected 2017-08-17 | reverse complement strand
GGCTATGAAAAGTACGGCTACTCCCCCGCGCAGCAGCTGCTCGTGGCTGCCTACGATTTGTTTTCCGAGTCGCGGGTGGGGTAATGTGAAATTAACGCCAATAAAGCCTTCCGAGTAAGTATCCCGAGATAGTTTAAATTTATCTGATTGTCCGCAGTTTTAATAAGTAGGCTGAGCTACTCCTAGCGTTGCGAATGATCAGCCCAAACTATATGAATCATATGTTACAAACCGATTAAACATGATTTATTTAGGGAAGTCTATTGATTTTTAGGTGTTTTGAGTTAGTTAAAACATCCTTTTATGAAAAAGACCCTAATAATTTTATTCGTAGGCTTGCTGGTATTCGCAAGTGGAGAGGCTTTTAGTCAAACAGCGCTAGATTGGTTTAATAGAGGCTCTGCAAAAAGTAATTTAAATAACTTTAGAGACGCTATTTCTGATTTTGACAAGGTAATTCAACTTGACCCCAATTTTGAAGATGCATATTATTACAGAGCTATGGCTAAATATAGTCTTCAAGATTACAGCGGTGCTTTAATTGACTATGACAAGGTTATAGAACTTAATCCCAAATACGTACAGGCATACAGCAATAGAGCGAGTATCAAAAGTGAAATGCAAGACTATGAAGGTGCCATCAGTGATTACAATAGAATTATTGAGCTTAATCCAAAATACGCAGATGCGTATTCCAACAAAGGATTAGCTAAAATTAAATTAAAGGACTACGAAGGTGCGATTAATGATTTCAATATTGCTTTAGACCTTAATCCCGATTATAGAGCGATCTATTACGATAGGGGCTCTGCCAAGTCTAAGCTCAAAGACAATGAAGGCGCGCTTGCCGACTACGATAAAGCGATATCCCATTTCCCTAATTTTTTCGAGGCGTACTACTCCAGAGGTTTCACGAAACAAAGACTTGGAGATACTAGAGGAGCTTGTTCTGATTGGAATAGAGCCTTAGAACTAGGGCTAGAAAGTGCCGCCGATCCGATCACTACGTATTGTAAGTAACTTCCTGATCTACTCCAAAAAGTAAAAGCCCTTGTAAATAAATAGTTACAAGGGCTTTTTTGCAGAGGAGGAGGGATTCGAACCCCCGGTACCTCACGGTACAACGGTTTTCAAGACCGCCGCGATCGACCACTCTGCCACTCCTCTAAATCGTGTCGATTGGTCATCGAGTTTGCAAAAATAGGGGGTTTAACCAGTTATGCCAACATCTTTCCTTCTTTTTATCGTAAGTACTTGATTTTTTTGACCTTAAATTTTACTTGGACTTGATTTGATTACTCCACTACCAAATTTACCAGCACAAAGGGAACCTGATGTTAAAGCAAAAAGAAGGCTCAATTACCGGAAGGCTTGCCCAGCATTTTCTTCAAGTTGTCCCGATGCCGCTGCTTCTCCTCTGCCAAATCAAAACTTACATTCACGGCATAGCAAACCAGCACAATCACGGAGGTGAGGTAGAGCCACAGCATCAAAGCGATGATCGTACCGATGGATCCGTAGAGCTTGTTGTAACTCGCAAAGTTTTCTAAATAGAAAATAAACCCATAAAACGACACCGTAATCAATAGCCCGGCAAGTTTTGCTCCTGTAGAGAAAAAATGCCACTTGTCGTGGATCGCCGGCGCATAGCGGAAAATAAAAGCCGAGGTCAGGTAAAATACAGCAAGTAGAATAAAAAACTTAAGGGTATTGAACAAGAAGATGACAAATGCATTTGAAAATAGGTGCGTATCCTTCAATTCTGTAATCCAGTAGCTGCCTACAATCATGACGGAGCTTGCTGCCAGGATCGTCACCACCAAGGCAAGCACAATGGAGATTGCAATGCCTCTACTGCTGCCCCAACTTCGATTTTCCTTGGTTTTATACACCGCATTGAACGAATTCATCATCGAGACCACCCCCTGTGTGGAAGCAAAGAGGGCAAAGAAAAAACCCAAGGAAAGTAGGCTTTGTCTCGGCTTGGAAATGATGTCCAGCAAGGTAGATTCGATGGTTACATACACATCCATGGGCATGATCCCCTGCACAAAGGAAAGGATATTGGACGTGGTCACCAATGGAAAGAAAACCTGCAGATATGGAACGAGGTTGAGCAAAAATAAAAGTAGGGGAAACAAAGCAATCGTGTAGCTGAAAGCCATGGAACCCGCACGCTCGTTGATGTCATGTTTTTTGAGCTGCTGAATAAAAATACGGAGTACATCGTACAGGTTTTTGCTCTTGCTGCCGAAGTGAATCTTCTTAAGCGTTCGAGCCTTGAGCTGTAGCCGGATTCTCCATTTCAATATTCTTTCCTTGAGCTCCACAAGCGCATGCTTAGTTAAAATAAGGGTTCATCAGCTCCATCAAACTTTTAGGAGGACGGGTAGGTTGGTGGTTTTCCTTTTTTATAAATGCCAAGGTAGTCCAGCCTCTCGCGATTTGCTCCCCTGCCTCGTTGCTTACCTGGTACTCAAATCGGATTTTTACGTTGGGAAGCTCTGGAATCACTGTATGAACCGTAAGCAAGTCATCGTACTTGCCGGGTTTGAGGTAGGTAATGTGGCTTTCCAATACAGGCATCAGGATGCCGCTATCTTCCATTTCTCGGTAGGAAAATCCCACCGCTCGCAATGCCTCTACCCGTGCCACTTCAAAATACATCGCGTAATTGCCGTAATAGACAAAGCCCATCTGATCTGTTTCAGCGTAGCGAACCCGAATTTGTGTTTTGGCTTTAAACATATCAGAAGATGTTGGCAGCATTCAACGCCCGCTGGTAGCGTCTGGCATTGCTGAGGTGCTCGTCGTAGCCTACTGCAAAGGAATGGTAGCCTGAAAAATCCTCCTTGGCACAGAAATAAAGGTAGCTATGCTTTTCGAAATTCAACACCGCATCCAAGGAGTTGATATCCGGCAGGTTGATCGGTCCAGGAGGAAGTCCCGCATATTTGTAGGTGTTGTAGGGGCTGTCAATCGCCATTTGTTTGGCAGTGAGGCGCTTGATGCTAAAATCCCCAGCTGCAAACACCAAGGTGGGATCTGCTTGCAAGGGCATGCCTATGCGCAGTCGGTTGAGGTAGACGCCAGCGATTTTGGGGCGCTCATCTGATTTTTGACTTTCTGCCTGAACAATGGATGCCAAGGTGCTGACCTCCTGTTGGCTTAGCCCCAAATCCTGTGCTTTCTGCTTTCGGGCATCTGTCCAAAAGATTTGGTACTCCTTGTGCATTCGTTCAAAGAGTTCCTCCGCACTAGTGTCCCACCAAAACTCGTAGGTATTGGGAATGAAAAGGCTCATGACGGTTTCCTCTTCAACCCCATACTTGCGGATGTAGACGGAATCTTGAAGAAGTTCAAGAAACTGTTCCTTGCTCACCTCAAGATTGGCACTGATTTTTTCAGCAAGATCTTCTTTTGTGCGTATGGTGTTGAAGGTGACCCGCACGGGAGTTTGTTGGCCAGATCGCAGCATGCGCACCAGCTGAAGGTTACTCATTTTGGGGTCAATGGTGTACAATCCCGGTTTGACCGCCTCTTGGTAGCCCAGGATCTTTGCTACAAAGCCAAAGCTTACTGCGTCATTGATGACCTTCTCCTCGTAAAGTTGGTCCACCACATTTTTATACACCGAGTTGGAGGGGATTTTGAGCAGGTAGGGTTGGTCTGATTCGACCAGGGTGTTGGCACTGAAAAAGACCTGGTAGAAATAAAAAGTTAGGGATATGCCCAGTACCGATCCTGCGATCAGGAAGACGAGTACAAATTTTTTGCGTTTTTCGAGTAGCATAGCTGCAAAAATAGAAAATAATGATTATCCGCAATCATGTCATTCGCTCAGCATGCTTAATTAAAACTGCGGATAATCGTTGACAGACCATGGGTCACGGCCCACAGGCTTTCAACAGTCCATCGAATTGAGCCTCAAACTTTTTTCTCTAGTCAGTGGTGAAAAAGTGGATGAACAGACAGCCAATTATTTTTAGTTGATAACGTTACTTACGCTGGGAGCGCATCGCTACGCAGTCAAAATTCCAGGAAAGCAGGGGATGGGGAGCGAATTTTTCTTTAATTTATTTCGCGTACCTTTCCCCATTCGTTTTTTGCTGTGAAAATCATCTCTGTATCCTGTCTAATCCTCTTGCATCAAGGGAAAGTGTTGGCCGTCCAGCGCTCCAAGGCCATGGATTTACCCGGATTGTGGGAGTTTCCTGGTGGGAAAGTGGAGCCCGAAGAAAGTCCTGCCACTTGCTTGATTCGAGAGATTTGGGAGGAGTTGTCCATTGGGATTCAGATTTGTAAGCCGCTAACACCGGTGCTTCATGCCTATCCAACAAAGACAATCCAGCTCATTCCTTTTCTTGCCAAATGGGAATCGGGAACTTTGCAGCTTACCGAACATGCACAAAGTCAGTGGTTGGCGCCGCAAGACCTCCTATCTTTGGATTGGGCACCAGCAGACCTTCCGATTGTCCAGGAATTGCAGGAGCACTGGGATTATTTCTTGGGACTAACCTAAAAAAACATGGCGGAATACATCCGATTGTACGAAGAAAACCCAGATCCCAAGCGGATCAAGCAGGTGGTAGACGTCCTTCAAAGTGGAGGTATCCTCATTTATCCTACGGACACGGTCTATGCTTTGGGCTGCGACATCACCCAAGCGCGTGCCGTTGAAAAAATCTGTAGAATCAAAGGCATCAACCCCAAAAAACATAATTTTTCGATTGTCTGTGCCGACCTCAGTCACTTGGCCAATTACACCCGTGTGATTTCCAAACCCGTATTCAAAATGATGAAAAAAGGGCTGCCTGGACCGTTTACCTTTATTTTGGAAGCGAATACCCAGGTGCCCAAACTGCTCCACAGTCAGAAAAAAACGGTGGGAATCCGTGTGCCCAATCACGGGATTCCTCGCGCGATTGTGGAGGCCTTGGGACACCCCATTTTATCCTCTTCCTTGCCCCATGGAGACGAAGATCCCTCGGAGTACAGCACAGATCCGGAGCTGATCTTTGAAAAATACCAGCACGAGGTGGACTTGGTGATTGATGGGGGCTATGGGGGATTGATTCCTTCCACAGTTTTGGATTGCACAGGAGACGAGGTGGTCTGTCTGCGGGAAGGGCTGGGAGATTTTTATGGCTTGCTCTAGGAGCGAGTTCTTCGCAACTCCAATCAACTGGTCCAGCGACTTACAAACTCTGAAAACTGTTCTTTGTACAAGTCACCCACAGCGATTTGTTGGTTTCCAACATGGATGACATTTTTGGAAATGGAGTCGATGTGATCCAGGGACACGATAAAGGAGCGATGCACCCGCATAAACCGATCTTTTGGGAGCAGCTCTTCCATATTTTTCATGGAGGTAAGCGAGAGCAAAGGATGGTTTTTGGAGGTCAAATGCACCTTTACATAGTCCTTGTAGGCTTCAATATGGGTGATGTCTTTGAGCATTACCTTGACCAGCTGGTACTCTACTTTCAAAAAAATATAGTCCGCCGAAGCAGCTTGAGTGGTGGCTGAACTCGGCTGAGCCAAGTTGCCAATCCTTCCAAAATACTGGTAAGCCTTAGTGGCAGCGGTCAAAAAATCTTCGTAGCTGTAAGGTTTGAGTAGGTAGTCCAAGGCTTCTACCTTGTATCCTTCCAGTGCAAATTGATGGTAGGCTGTACAGAAAATCACTCGGGTAGTTCCTGAATTTTTTTTACCATCCAGGATTCGCGCGAGCTCCATGCCCGAAAGATCTGGCATCTGTATGTCCATAAAGATCAAATTCACCTCCTGCTGATTGATGTAGCCTAAGGCTTCGATGGCGTTGGAGAATCGGCCTTGAAGGGATAAAAAGGGAGTTTGCTCGATAAACTTGGTGAGCAAGTCAAGCGCCAAAGGCTCGTCATCGATGGCTACGCAAGAGATCTTCATGCCAGATTGATGGTCAGCTGTACCCCATACTGCCCTGTAGCTTCATCCACACCCAGTTTAAGTCGGTGTTTGTCTGGATAGAGTAAGGCTAGGCGCCGCTGGGTATTGACGAGGCCAATTCCATTTTCTTGGGCCTCAGGGCTTTCAGGAGGAACAGGGAATATGCCATTTTTGGTCTCAAAAAATACGGTATCGCCCATCACTTCGAGGCTGATGCTGATTTCAGTGTCTTGCTGAGAGCTAATCCCGTGCTTGAAACAGTTTTCAAGAAAGGGCAGAAAAAGCATGGGAGCGATCACCAAATCATCCTTAGGATCTTCCAGATTCACCTGAAGCTTCACCTTTTGGCTGAGCCTCATTTTCATCAGCTCGAGGTAGTCTTCGATGAATTTCACCTCTTTGCTGAGCAAAGTTTCATCTTTTTGATTCTCATACAGCACGTAGCGCATCATTCTAGACAGCTTCAGTAGCGCCTCCTGGGCCTTACCTACATCCAAGGTCGTCAAGGAATAGATGTTGTTTAGCGTATTGAAAAAGAAATGCGGGTTGATCTGGGCCTTGAGGTAGGAGAGTTCGGTATTGATCCGCTGCCGTTCCAATTCACCTCGAAAAGCCTCATCCTTTTGCCATTTTTCTACCAGGGCCACTGAGGTGCTCAGACCAATTGAAATCACATACAAAAGCATTTGAAACACATCTCCCGGCACCCAGCGTTTGCCGGTGTAGGGCTTGTCTGGATTGAATAGTTCATGCATTTTGATGCCATACTGCGTAAACTGTTCGAAGTAGATGATCAATGCATAAAACAGGATGGATCCTAGGAGGATAACTAAGAGGTACAGGTAATTCCTACCTTTCAAGAGAAACTTGGGGACAATGCCCCAGGCATTCAAGTAAAAAATCAGGATCAAAAGCCCTACCAGGTAAATCTGCTTCCACCAGAACTGTACCGGTAACTCAATTTCCCCCATCCTCCAGGATAAGGGTGAAAGGATCAGCAAGACCACACAAAGCATGATCCAGCCCAAGAGGTGGACGAGAATGGAAAGCTTTCTTTTTCGTGTATTGGGTAGCATGGTCTTGATTTACAGGAGTGAAGCTAACGCATTTTATTTTTTTCTCTGAATCAAATCTACCAAAACGGCATTCTTGTCCATCAATAGTCAAAATCAAGGCATCAAGCCCTGATTTTCGAAGCCTGAAATTTTAGTCTTTCATTTTGGGCAATTGGTCGACAGGAAGGTTGTACTGGTCTATCGGATTTGAGTACCCCAAACAATACCCCCACCTTTGCGGTATATAGGGTGACTAAACCGTCACTTTGAAAACTAAACCATGAAAAAAGTACAACTACTATTTACCTTTTTCCTCTTCCTGTCTGTTCAATTGGCATTTGCCCAGCAGACAGGTGCGGAAAAAGAGCCCGTCCGTATTCTAGGCGTGGCCAAAGATCTTAAAACGGGTAGCCCAATCGGCTATGCCACCGCTGCGCTCAACAAGGTCGGTACCACTACCTCAGTCGCAGGGGCAGTAGCTGATGGAAACGGTGTTTTTTACATCACTGGATTTGCAGTAGGAACCTATGAATTGCAGGTTTCCTTTCTAGGCTACGATACCGTCAAGCGTACTGTCAATGTAAATTCCCTTGATTCAGACATTAATCTCGGAGAAATAGCCCTGTCTGATGAAGGAGTAGCTCTTCAGGAGATCACCGTGCAGGGTCAGCGTGAACTCATAGAGGAGCGTGTCGATCGCACCATTTACAAAGCTGAAAACGACCGAACTACTGCAGGAGGTGATGCCACCGATGTGCTTCGTCGAGTGCCGATGCTTTCCGTAGACTTGGATGGCAATGTATCCATGAGAGGTAGCTCCAATATTTTGGTCTTGATTGACAACAGACCCTCTGCCATTGCAGCTTCCTCAATTGCAGACGCCTTGCGGCAAATTCCCGCCGATGAGATCAAAGCAGTAGAAGTCATCACCTCCCCATCTGCAAGATTTGATGCAGAAGGAACCTCTGGTGTGATCAACATCGTCACCAAAAAGAATAACCTCCAGGGCATGACCCTCAATGTCAATTCTGGTGCGGGTTGGAGAGGATCCAACTTAGGTCTACAAGGTTCTGCCAGAAAAGGAAAACTGGGCTTTTCCTTGGGAGGTTTTGGCCGCTCAGGATACAATATCCTAGGAAGCTTCGAAAATCAGCAGGTGACCAACCTGGCCAACGGCAGTGTATCCACCTCCCAACAGTCGGCAGATACAGAACGAAGTGAGATTTTTGGTCGCTACAATTTCGGAGTAGATTACGAAATCGACGACAAAAATTTCCTCACGGGTGCAGTCAATTTTGGTATTCGAAACTCTGAAAACTGGCAGTACAATTTTCTCACGCAAAACTCGCTGAATAACGTGGTGCGTGCGCAGCAGAATCGCGAAACCAACACCTTGGATAACTCCAATTCGGTGGATGTGAGTTTGAACTACACCAAGACTTTTGAGAAGAAAGGCAAGGAATTGAGTTTCCTCACCTTGTACTCCAATAACCTGCGTGACAATTCGTTTACGAACACGCTTTTTGAAGAAAATGACCTGGAAACGATCTTTTCAAGATTGAAAAACGTGAACCCGAGCAAAAACGAAGAGTTTACGGTTCAGGTGGATTACGTCAATCCCCTCAATGAAAAGGGATCACAGATCATTGAATATGGAGCGAAAAACATTTTGAGAAAAGCATCTTCTGATTTCTCTTATTTCTTAGCCCAGGGTGCTACCGGTCCATTTGTAGCACTACCTGATCCTACCTTGAGTAATGAGTTTAGCTACGATCAAAATGTAACGGCAGCCTACTTCTCCTACACCTTCCAACTATTGAAGAATTACACAATGAAGCCAGGATTGCGGTACGAGTACACCACGATCAATGCGGACTTTAAAACGGACTTCAAAGCCGAGATTCCTTCCTATGGCACCTTGGTTCCAAGCATCAATGCAAGCAGAAAGTTAAAAAATGGAAATATGTTGAAGTTGGCCTACAACCGACGAATTCAACGACCTTCTCTTCGTTTTCTGAATCCAAACATTGAAGCCTCCAACCCGCAGCAGCAGTCTCAAGGTAACCCAGAGCTAGATCCAGAATTGACGGACAACTATGAGTTGGGCTACAGCACCTTTATCAAAGGGACCACCTTGAATTTTACAGGATTCTACAGAAACACCACTGGGTCTATCCAATCCATCCGCAATGTGCGTGAGGACGGCATCATCTTTACCACCTTCGAAAATATCGGTCGCGAGCAGGCTGTTGGTACCAACCTCTTTTTCAATGTCAACTTGAACAATAAGTTGTCACTTAATGGTGGAATGGACCTGTATTATTCCATGCTAGACAATGGTTTGACAGATCCTAAGTTTGCCGCTCAAAACGAAGGGTTTGTGGTGAGTGGCCGAATGTTTGGCAACTACACCCTTCCGAAAGACTGGCAAGCGCAGCTTTTCACCTTTGCGCGTGGCAACCAGGTCCAGTTGCAAGGTACTTCCGGAGGCTTTGCAGCTTATGGATTGAACTTCAACAAGCAGTTTAAAGAAAAAAGAGGATCCTTTGGATTCGGTGCTGAAAACTTCCTAATGAAAGAGTTTGTGGTTCGCAACGAGATCGTAACGCCTAGCATCGTTCAAAACAGCACAAATCGAATCCAGAACCTAAACTTTAAACTGAACTTCAACTACAGAATAGGCAAGATGAGTTTGGATCAACGCCCTAAAAAGAGAAAGTCCATCACCAACGACGACTTGAAAGATGGGGGTGAGGGACAAGGCGAACAAGGGGGAGCTCCGACAGTTCGAAACCGCTAACCAAGAAGCATTAAAACAGAAAAATTTACTAGATAGATAGTGCATTAATCCCGGGTTTGATGAACCCGGGTTTTTTTTGTTTGATTATCCGCTTTTTCGCCACTACCTAGAGAAAAAAAGGTTTGAGGTTCATTTAGGTGAGCTGTGGACCGTTGACTGCGTGTGGGCCGTGGTCCATGGTCTGTCAACGATTATCCGCAGATTAAGATAGGCGTGCTAGGCTAATGGCATGATTGCGGATAATCAAATTATTTGAAATCGAAAGGCAATAAAAAAACCCAGATCAATGGACCTGGGTAATTTTTATTGAGACACAAAAGCGCTTAGGCCTTGTACAATACTTTTTGGATGGCTTCTACCGTGCGCTTTACATTGGGGATAGTCACATCAATGTAGGACGGGGAATAGCTCAACGGAATATCCATGGAGTTGACACGAATGACTGGAGCGTCTAGGTAGTCAAAAGCATGGCGCTGGAAGTGGTACGTAAGTTCGGAAGAAATGCCTGCAAGTGGATTTGCTTCTTCAACGATCACTACACGGTTGGTCTTTTTGAGAGATTCCACGCAAGTAGCGTAGTCAATCGGACGAACAGTTCGTAGGTCAATCACTTCACAGGAAACCCCTAATTTCTCCATTTCTTCAGCTGCTTCGAGGGCTACCTTCATCATCTTTCCAAAGGAAATCACGGTTACATCCGAGCCCTTGCGCTTGATGTCAGCTACACCGATTGGAAGCAAGTATTCCCCATCAGGAACCATTCCTTTGTCAGAATACATCACCTCAGACTCCATGAAAATCACTGGATCTGGGTCACGGATGGCTGCTTTTAATAAGCCTTTTGCATCGTATGGATTGGAAGGAACGATTACTTTTAGTCCAGGAGTATTGGCAAACCAGTTTTCAAAGTTGGAGGAGTGGGTAGCTCCCAATTGGCCTGCATTACCTGTTGGACCCCGAAAAACAATCGGCACAGAGTAAGCTCCTCCCGACATGGCATACATTTTTGCTGCAGAGTTGATGATCTGATCGATGGCCACCAGCGAAAAGTTGAAGGTCATGAATTCGATGATCGGCTTCAAGCCATTCATGGCTGCACCTACTCCAAGGCCAGCAAATCCAAGTTCAGAGATAGGGGTGTCATACACGCGCTCAGGACCAAATTCATCCAGCATCCCTTGAGATACTTTGTAAGCACCGTTGTATTCGGCAACTTCTTCACCCATTAAAAAGACGTTTTTGTCTCGTCTCATTTCCTCGGACAGGGCCTCTCTCAAGGCTTCCCGAAATTGTAGTTCTCTCATTGCTTAGGGACAAATTTTTGGCTCGTAAAAATAGAAAGGAATTGGGCATTTGCAAAGCCAATCTATTTCTTTGTCTTCGTTGGTATTCAACCGAGGTAAATGGTTTTTTGGTTGACAAACTCTAAGATCCCCTGTCTGCTCAGTTCCCGTCCATAGCCTGATTTTTTGATGCCCCCAAAAGGCAGCATCGGATGAGAGGCCACTAGGGCATTGAGAAATACAGCTCCCGATTCCAAATGGGTTGCAAGATCTCCTCCGCGGGCAAGATTGGCTGTCCAGAGGGATGCCCCTAATCCAAATTCCGTAGCATTGGCCAAAGAAATGGCTTCCGCATCCGTAGCAACCTTAAAAATAGAGGCTACAGGCCCAAAAAGCTCGTCTTGATAGGCTGGGGATCCTTTGGGAATATCCACCAAAACGGTCGGTTCAATCCGTGCCGAACCCGGTTCTGGGGCCGTTCCACCCCGAAGTACCTTGGCTCCCATGGCTACCGTTTTGGATACCTGGGCATAGAGTTCTGCTGCCAAATCTGCCCGAGCCATACAAGCGTAGTCTGAAGATTCTTCCAAGGGAGGGCCAGACTTTAAGGCGCTTAAATTCTCTAAAAAAAGGCGGACAAACTCATCGTACACCCCTTCTTCAACAATAAATCGCTTGGCAGCAATGCAGCTTTGCCCAAAATTGATCATCCTCGACTTGACCGCTGCGGCGGCAGCCTTGGGGAGATCTGCGTCTGCAAGGACGATAAATGGGTCGCTGCCGCCGAGTTCGAGAAGTGATTTTTTAATGTGTTTTCCTGCTGTGGAAGCGATAGCGGCTCCCGCTTGCTCGCTGCCTGTAAGGCTCACTGCCTGGATGCGGGAGTCTGCAAGGAGGGCATTTGCTTCAGCACCAGAAATCAGGAGCGATTGAAAACAGCCTTTTGGGAAACCTGCCGCTTCGAAAATATCCTGAATGGCCAATGCACAATTGGGTACGTTGGAGGCGTGCTTTAGCAGGGCCACATTTCCTGCTAATAGGGTGGGTACTGCAAATCGGAACACTTGCCAAAACGGAAAATTCCAGGGCATGACCCCAAGGATTATTCCCAACGGCTGAAAAATCACTTGTGCCCTTTTGGAATCGGGGAGGAGAATCTCCTCAGCTGCTAAAAACGATGCGGCCTTATCTGCATAAAATTCACAAACCCAGGCGCATTTTTCGATTTCAGCCCGAGATTCCCGAATTACTTTTCCAACTTCTTGGCTGATGCAGTGTGCCAAAGGCTCTTTTTTTTTCAAGAGCAGCGCTGCCACACGACGCATGAGTCTGGCTTTTTCTGGGATTGGGAGCTCCCTCCAGGAAGAAAAAGTCTGCTCTGCAAGACTCAAGCAAGTTTCGATCTCCTGGGCAATGTGTGCGGAAGATTCTTTCAGCACGGCACCTGTCCAGGGATCTATGGACCGAATCAAACTCATTTGACGACTTCTTTGCCTGCTTCTTTCCAAGCGTTAATTCCGCCTTCAAGCATGTAGACGTGTTTGAACCCCATTTTTTGCATCGCATCCGCAGCTTTCCGTGTGCGGCTGCCCGAGCGGCAATAGAGCAAGTAGGTTCCTTTTTTATTTAAACCAGCCACCTGAGAAGTGAAATCGGGGCTTAAAAAATTAATCGTGGAGGCATCAGCCAAATGACCCTCTGCCACTTCCTCTGGGGTACGTACGTCGATGATTTTTGATTTCTTTTTGGCAGCCAATTTTTCAAATTGAGGAATGGAGAGTACCTGAATGGAATCTGGAGCCGCAGTTTGTGCGTAGCCTTGGAAGCCAAATAAAAAAAGGAGGGCGAAAAGAACGAAGGTGTTTTTCATCGAAGGATTTGGTTATTGCGGAAACAACTGCCTAATTGATTCGAAAATTTACTGCTTTCTCATCAATATGCCGCTAAAGATTGGATTGATTTCGGATTCCCACAGTTACTTAGGTCACAAAACCTGTGCATACCTGCAAGAGGTGGATGAAATCTGGCATGCTGGAGATATTGGTGATGTCCAGATTCTCAACATTTTGCCAGCAGATAAGCCCTTTCGTGCTGTTTATGGAAACATTGATGATCAGGCAGTGCAGGAGCAATTTCCAGAGTGGCAAGTATTTGAATTGGAGGGGGTGAAAGTTGCCATGATTCATATTGGTGGTACTCCTCCCCGCTATGCAAAAGGAGTCAAAGAGCGACTCCGCAGTCTTCAACCCCAGCTTTTCGTTTGTGGCCACTCCCACATTTGTAAGGTGGAGTTTGATCGGGAGCTCAACTGCTTGTACATGAACCCAGGCGCGGTGGGTCAGCATGGATTTCATCAGATGCGAACACTCTTGTTGTTTGATTTGGATGCTGGAAAAATTACCAACCTGCGGGTAGTCGAACTGGGAAAAAGAGGAGTCTTAAACCCGTAGGGCAAAAAAAAATAGCGACCAAGGCCGCTATTCTGTTATCTTAGAAAAAGAGCGATTTATTTTGCGAAAGAAGCCTTGATAGCTTCAACGTCCACATTTTTGATCACAGGCTTTGCGCTCAATTGCTTGATTTTAATCACTCGTCCAGTTTGACCCTGTCTTTTTCTTTTCAGTTTTCTTTTAAGCGTAGTAACACCCATGATCGTATGTATTTTAATTTTTGAATTCGAAACGGATTGCAAAAGTAAATAAACTTATCATTTCCGCCTACAAATCTTTCGATTTTATTCTTGCTTTCCATCCTTTTGGGAATTTTGGGTAAATTTGGTTTCAATTTCAACAAACCACCATGCAAAAGCCGAGTCTTCCAAAGGGTACGCGCGATTTCGGGCCTGTTCAAATGGCACGAAGAAACTATATCCTAGATGTAATCAAGGCTACTTTTCAACTCTTTGGCTACCAACAGATCGAGACTCCGGCCATGGAAAACCTGAGTACACTCACCGGTAAATATGGGGACGAGGGAGATCAACTTTTATTTAAAATACTGAATAGTGGAGACTTTCTCAAGGAGCTCTCTGCAGAAGATTTGGCCAAGGGATCCGGAGCAAACCTGAACAAGCTTTCCGAAAAAGGTCTTCGATACGACCTAACAGTCCCTTTTGCGCGCTATGTGGCCATGAATCGCAACGAACTTTCTTTTCCATTTAAGCGGTACCAAATCCAGCCTGTCTGGAGGGCAGATCGCCCCCAGAAAGGAAGGTATCGAGAGTTTTACCAGTGCGATGCCGATGTGGTGGGAACAGATAGCTTGCTCTGTGAAGCCGAAATCATTGGGATGATTCGTCAGGTATTTACCAAACTGGGATTGACGCAGTATTCCATAAAAATCAACAACCGTAAAATTTTGACCGGCATTGCTGAAGCCATTGGTGCAGATGGAAAAGAAGGCCCACTCTGTGTGGCCATCGACAAGCTGGACAAAATTGGTTGGGAGAAAGTACAGGAAGAGCTTCAGCAGCGAGGATTCGAAAATGACTCGCTTGACCGACTTGCTCCCCTCGTGAACCTAAAAGAAGGTGTGAGCGCCCGAATGGAAGTGCTCAATGGATTTTTGAAAAATTCTCCGACAGGGCTTCAGGGTTTGCAGGAACTTGAAGAAGTCTTCGGGCTACTGGAGCGAATGGGAACCAACCTAGATCATGTAGATTTTGATCCGATGCTGGCCCGAGGGTTGTCCTATTATACTGGGGCCATCTTTGAGGTAAAGGTGCACGGGGTCTCTATTGGTTCGGTAAGTGGTGGAGGTCGATACGACAACCTCACCGGAGTGTTTGGCTTGCCAGGAGTGCCCGGAGTTGGTTTTTCCTTTGGGGTAGACCGTTTGTATGACGTTTTGGAGGAGCTTGATCTCTTTCCAACGGATCGCCTGGAAGGGACACAGCTGTTATTGGCTCATTTTGACCAAGCGGGCTTTGACTACGCCTTGAAATGTCTTCCCATCTTGCGGGACGCCGGCATCCGGACGGAACTTTATCCGGAGGTATGCAAACTCAAAAAGCAATTGGAGTATGCTTCCAAAAAGGACCTTCCCTATGTGGGCATCTGTGGAGATCAAGAAATTGCTACCCAAACCCTCGCCGTAAAAGCCTTAGCCTCAGGAACACAAGAGACCTTGACCTTGAAGGAGGTGATTGCTAAGTTGCAAGGGGCCGTCTAGGTGCCAAAGTAAGGACTGACAACAACTGGGGTACTTGGGGAGTTAAAAATAAAAACAAATACAAAGCGCTATGTTTGATATCATGGGCATGATGGGCAAGGTAAAAGAGGCCCAAGCCAAAATAAAGGAAGCACAGGCCAAGCTGGTGCATTTGAGAGCCGAAGGCGAGTCTGGAGCGGGATTGGTGAAAGTCGTGGTGAGTGGAGAGCGAAAGGTATTGACGATGGAACTGGATGAGTCTTTGCTCACGCCGCAGGATCGTGAGATGCTCAGTGATTTGATCGTGGCGGCTACCAACAAGGCCATGGAATCAATCGATGAGAAAATCAAGCATGAAATGAAAGCGGCAACGGAGGGAATGATCCCATCTATTCCGGGGATGGATTTTGGCAATTTGTTTGGATGAAACCTTGTGCCATCGTCCTACTCAATTACAATGGAGAAGGGGTACTGCCCACCTTTCTACCTTCTGTAGTCAAGCATAGCCTGCACGAGGTTTGGATGATTGACAATGCGAGTACCGATGGTTCGCTGGCTTACGTAAAAGAATATTTTCCCGAGCTAAGGTTGATCTCTTTGGATAGCAACTTTGGATTTACGGGGGGCTATAATCTAGGTTTGGAGCAGTTGCGTGGGCAATACGAAACCTTTATTCTGCTCAATACCGACGTAGAGGTGACCCCAGGCTGGGACCAAAGTTTAGTAGATTTTTTAGTTAGTCACCCGGATTATGCTGCGGTGCAACCCAAAATCTGTTCTTGGAAGGATCGAACCTATTTTGATTATGCTGGGGCAGGAGGGGGATTTGTTGATTCCTTGGGCTATCCTTATTGCCGAGGGAGGATTTGGGATCATTTGGAACAAGACTCCGGGCAATACGACGACACTATTCAAGTGGATTGGGCCTCAGGTGCCTGTTTGGCAATTAACGCGACTGATTTTTATTCGCATGAGGGGTTTGATGCCAGTTTTTTTGCCCACATGGAGGAAATTGATTTGTGCTGGAGACTGCGCAAGTCTGGGCGAAAAATCGGATACCTCGGTTCCGCTGTAGTCTACCACCAGGGAGGAGCCACTTTGGACCGAGCGAGTGCCCAAAAGCTTTATTTGAATTGTCGAAACAGCTTGTCCATGCTGTATAAAAATGTGGGATTGATTCGCTTTGCTGCGATTTTTCTCGCCAAAGGCTTTTTTGAAGGAATGGCAGCGTTCAACTATGTACGCAAGGGTGAACCTAAATTTGCTAAAGCTATTCTTCGGGCTTATGGAGATTTTTTGAGTTCCCAAAAAGTCAAATCCCCTGTTCTGGAAACTAATTTACCGGAAGTGGGTGGTTCAGGACCTGTTGGGGTAATTTTTGCCTACTCCCTGTTATTGGGGAAGCGAAAATTCACCGATCTTTAATCGAATAAAGCAGGGTGATTCTTTTTACGGAAATAGGTTCTAATTTTCAGCATCATCGCCATGGACACATACAGTACTACAGGCGAACCCAGTGTGATAAAAGAGGTGTAAATGAAAAATAAGCGAATGCTATCAATTGGGAAATTCAATTTTTCTCCAAGTTTGGAGCAAACGCCGAAGGCACTTTCTTCAAAAAATAATTTAAGTTTTTCCATGGTTGGGGCAAGATGGATGTGTACAAAGGTACTAATTAATGCAAGCAATTCACAAACTCGCTTGGTAATCAGATTGTTTTGGATAGCGGTTCTATTTTTTTTCGCTGGACAACAGGGGTTTAGTCAACAAGCCCCACTGAAGTATTTAGGATCCATTGAGCTAGTTCCTCAAAAGCTTAAACTGGAACAAGATTCCATCAAATTTTTGATTTCTGGGAAACTGGCAACTGGCTCGGGTCTTCGCGCCAAACAGCCCGAGCTCCGGCTTCGGTTACTGGCCAAGCAGGACAGTCTAGATTTGGGAAGTATAGCACTTACCAATCAGGCAGGAATTCCCCACATTCAAAAAAAGGTAGCGCTTTACTTCCAACCCTGGATGGAGGAAGCCACCCTTGTACTAGAGTTTTCTGCGGGCAAAAATAAGTCGCCTCTGGAAACAAAAGTTTTGGCGAAAGGGGTGCATGCACCCCAGCTTCTCGTCCGTCTCGGGCAATACTTGCCAGGAGAAACGGTTCCTAAGGTAGGACGATTTGATTTTGTAGAGAAACCGACCGAGGTAAAGCCCCAAACCAAGGCTGTTTATTTCAAGTTTGAACCCGGCAAATCTGATTGGTTAGTAGATCCTCAAAATCAAGAAGCCAAAAGACAACTCACGGTTTTTTTAGATCAAAACCCAGAAATCATTTCTCTGAAAATTACAGGACTGCAGTCTCCCGAGCAGGCGGAAGGGCGAACTAGTCAGTTAGGGTATCGTCGGGCTGAGGGTATGGTACAAAAGCTTCAGGAGTTTTTCCCTGGAATCTCCAAAGATCAAATCAGCATTCAATCCCGGTGGAACGATTGGGCTGACTTTAGGCTACAACTTGCTGGTGATGCTGAAATTGCTGAAGAAACTAAGGTACGCTACTACAAGGAGCTCGATGCTGAAGGGACTTATTTCGAAAAAGGGCTTCGGATAAAAGCATTACCAGACTTTGAACGGGTAGCGGCAGCTATTTACCCGAAGCTGCGTTCGGTGCTTGTGGAACTTACAGCCAAACCTGCTATGGGTTTAAATTGGCAAAAAAATAATCTTTTAAAAGAATCTTTGGTTCCTGGTGGTAAAAATAAGCTCACCTATACAGATTGGGCGCTCGCTGCCGCGGAGGCTCCTAGTTTAGATGAAAAGGCTTTTTTGTATGCCAGTATGATCAAATGGTTTGCCAACCCTGCTCCCTTTATCAATTTGGCAGTGGTGCGGATGCGACAGGGACAGGAATTGAAGGATGAAGAATCGAGAGCAGTCTTGTGGGAGGAAGCAGCTCGACTGCTGGAAGCCGCAAATCGATTGAAAATGCTCCCATTAGGGCTATACAACCAAGGGCAACTCAAAGTGCTTCAAGGCGAATTCTGGGAAGGCTATAAAATTCTTTCGGAAGCTTCCGTATTGGCCAAGGGAGATGCTTCCCTTACCAAAGCCATTGAATCCTTGAGGGGTGCTTTGGATGTGCGGCGTGGAGATTACAAATTGGCACTTTTGCGCTATAGCTACCCAATGGATTCTGCCGAAGATTGGTTTAATAAGGGAATTGCAAGTTACATCCTTGGAGATTACTTGGAGGCTAATGCCGCATTTGAGGCTTCCGTGCTCGCGCAAAGGGAATTTGGCTATGGTTATTATGGGCTGGCACTGGTGGCAATGGAGTTAGGGCAGGTGGAGTCAGCTAGTTTTTACGTTGAAAAGGCGATTACTTCCAAAATTGCTTTAAGGCAAAAAATCAAGGCTGATCCCATCTTTAGTGATTTTGTCCATTGAGTGGATCCTATTATTATCAGCAGTTATGCCCTAGCTCAACCTCCCGAGTTTATCGCTGTAGGTAATCGTTCATAGACCATAGACCACGGTCCACATCTCAGCAAAATTGAAATTCAATTCCTTTTTTGGAGAGTGGGTAAAAAAGCGGATAGTCAAAATGAATTGAATTAATTCAAGAATAAACCCTTCTATGTCAAGAAATTAATCAGAGTTTGCAGGCCTTTTTTCGTAGGCTATGCGTAGAAAAAGGGTGGTTTTGTTTCAGCGCTATTTCAAGGAAAAACAAGGATTCACAAGGTTTAATCCTTGTTTAAAGTGTTTAAATGCGTGAAAAAGTATTTTTTTCTCTCGAATCACAAATTTTATTTATTCCATCCTGTTTGTTTTTTCTTTAAGATTAATTAACATTGAAGGTCGAGAATTGACAACCTAACCCAAAAAACTAGCCTATGAGTAAATTTGCTTAATTAATTCCCCTCTCTCACCTAGTATCGGCCGATACTAAACCTATCGGTTTTTTTTAGTTCGCAGGTCAATTGACCAGGTATAGGCGCAAAAGAATCTCCTAAAAAAATTAAGAAATCTCTTTTGCAAATATTTTAAGAATAATCGCAAACGATTGCATTATCAATTAACAAACAGGTTATTGAGATTAATCTTGTTACCCAATCTATCTATGTTTATGAAAAAAATTTACAAAATCCTAAGTGTGTGCCTTACGCTCTTAGTACTTTCTGTCTCTGCTGCCTATGCGCAAAAGACGGTGACAGGTACAGTACTTGACGAATTTGGCATGGGCCTTCCGGGTGTATCTATCCTTGTGAAAGGAACGACCACTGGTACTGCCACTAATATTGATGGAAAATATTCCCTCAATGTCCCTAATGACCAAGCAACTTTGGTCTTCTCTTTCATCGGTTACACTACTGCTGAACAAGTAGTAGGTGCACGAAGCGTGGTGGATTTCACCATGAAGCCTGACGAAAGAACGCTTACCGAGCTAGTTGTAACAGGTTACTCTATCGACTCTAGAAGAGAGACGACTGGTGCGATTGCTACAGTAAGCCCTAAAGATTTGACTGTAATCCCTACAGGTAACATCGAGCAGACCCTTCAAGGTCGTGTTTCTGGTGTGACTGTAATTACTAACGGTCAGCCAGGTACTTCTTCTATTATACGTGTTCGTGGTTTCGGTGCCTTCGGTGGTAACGAGCCTTTGTACATTGTCGATGGATTGCCTACTGCATCTACTGATTTCTTGAACCCTGACGATATTGAGTCTACTACAGTGTTGAAAGATGCGGCTGCAGCTTCTATCTATGGTGCTCGTGCTGCAAACGGTGTAATTGTTTACACAACAAAGCGTGGCGCTAGAGACAAGAAATTGCGTGTTGATTACAACGGTATGTTTGGTATTACTGATCCAGGTACAGGTATTGAGATGTTGAACCCACAAGGCTATGCAGACATCACTTGGTTGGCTGAAAAGAACACAGCTGCTTTGCAGAACCGTGCTCCAGCTTATGGCCACCCTCAGTTTGGTACAGGTGCAAGCCCTGTAATGCCTTACTATTTGAGCTCCATTAGCCAAAGCCCTTCAGGAGCACTTAGCGTGCTTTCTGGACAGCCAGGTCCATTTACGGCTGCTCAAATCGAACAGCAAAGAGGTTGGTACAACATTAATCCTGCTGCTGGAACCATCCGTCAATTAACCAAAGCTGCTACAGGTGAAGGTACAGATTGGTACGATGCTATCACTCGATTTGCGCCTCTTAACAGACACTCTTTGGGCTTCAATGGTGGATCTGAGACTTCTAGATTCTTTATTGGCTTGGGTATCCAGGAGCAAGGTGGTATCTTGATTGGTAACAACTTCAAAAGATATTCTTTGCGAGCTAACTCTGAGTTTGACGTAACCAAGCGTATCCGTGTAGGCCAAAACTTCCAGGCTACATACCGTCAGGTATTGGGTCAAACAGGGGGTACTGGTGGACGAGGTGTATCTGCTGATGAAAACGACATTCTTCAAGCATTCCGTATGCCTTCCATCATTCCTGTTTATGACGAATTTGGTGGCTATGCAGGTACGGCTTCTAGAGGTTTCAACAACCCAAGAAACCCAGTGGCTTCTCGTGATGGTCAATTGAACAACAGAAACTTCAACGCGAATGCCTTTGGTAACGTGTATGCAGAATGGGATATCATCGATGACTTGACATTCAGAACTTCTATTGGTGGTCAGTACAACAACTACTACTATTGGGATTATTCTCGCCTTCAGTACGAAAACTCTGAAAACAACTCTGCTTTCGGATACGGTGAAGGAGCAGGGTTCTCTTTTGGCTGGACATTTACAAACACCTTGTCTTATAAGAAGAAGATTGACAAGCATGACTTCAATGTCTTGGTTGGTCAAGAAGCTTTGAACTCTGGTGCTGGAAGAAATATGGGTGCCGTAGGTCAGAATCCATTTTCTACAGACCCTAACTTTATCACCATCTCTAACTTGCCTGTAGGTACACGTCAAGTTAACTCTAGCCAGTTCAAGGGCGTTAACTTCAACTCTTATTTTGGTCAGTTACGTTACACCTTTGATGACAAGTACATCTTGAGTGCTGTTGTTCGTCGTGACGGTTCTTCCCGTTTCGGTGAGAATGCTCGTTATGGTGTATTCCCAGCATTTTCTGCAGCATGGAGAGTTTCCTCTGAATCTTTCTTACAAGGTGCTACTTGGATCGACGATTTAAAGATTCGTGGTGGTTGGGGACAAATGGGTAACTCCAATAACGTAGACCCAAATAACCAATACTCTTTGTTTGCAGGTGATATTGGAGCTTCTTCTTATGACATCACCGGTTCTAACTCTGGTGCTCAGATTGGTTTCAGAAGATCTCGTATCGGTAACCCGAACGCACAGTGGGAAACTGCTATCACGCAAAACATCGGTTTTGACGGTACTTTCTACAACGGTAAATTGGATGTGATCTTCGATTGGTGGAGAAAAGATACCAAAGACTTGTTGTTTACTGTTCCAATTCCATTGACTGCAGGTAGCAACGCTGCTCCTCCAGCAGTAAACATTGGTGAGATGGCAAACAGAGGTTTGGACCTTTTGGTAACTACTCGTGGTAACTTGACTTCTGACTTGACTTATGAGTTAACAGCTACTGGATCTATCTTGAAAAATGAGATCGTAGCCCTTTCTCCAGGTTTGAGCTTTATTACCACCATCAACCCTTCTTACAGAGGTATTCAACCTATCCGTAACGCCATTGGTCAACCACTTTCTTCTTTCTTCGGATTCAATACCCTTGGTTTGTTCCGAAATGCTGAAGATGTAGCCAAGCATGCTAAGCAAGACGGTGCTGCTCCAGGTCGTTTCAAGTTTGAAGATGTAAACAAGGATGGAACAATCACTCCTGATGACCGTGTATTCTTGGGTAACCCAGTTCCTGATTTCACAGGGGGTATGAACTTTACCATTGGTTACAAAGCATTTGATCTTTCTGCTTACTTGTACACTTCTATCGGTAACGAAATCTGGAACCAATCTCGTTGGT
>JACCDS010084904.1_pt1 | contig 22214 bp, 10 predicted proteins | sample 7446441 | NCBI WGS metagenome assembly JACCDS01 (sample SAMN15323445, study PRJNA562643) | freshwater metagenome | isolation source: river surface water | place: USA:Blue River Watershed | collected 2017-08-17 | reverse complement strand
TGAAACATCGAGACAAAATCAGTAGAGTAACCTTTTGGGGCGTAGATGATAGTCATTCATGGTTGAATGGATTTCCGATTAGAAATCGGACAAATTATCCTTTATTGTTCGATAGAGCATTAGAACCCAAAAAAGCGTATCATGCTGTATTGAATTTGAAATCTGTTAAATAACTTGAAACCCCAATGAACAAAGAAAAAGAAGTACAGAAGTTATCTGTTTTAGAGAAAGTAGGTTACAGTCTTGGCGATTTAGCGGCCAATTTAATATTTCAAACATTGATGACCTTTTTGGCCTATTTTTATACAGATGTGTATAAAATACCCGCTGGAAAGGCCAGTTTAGTAATTTTTACGGGCGGAATCATTGGTGCTTTTTTTAATGTGGCGATGGGTTTAATAGCTGATAGAACCAGTACTCGCTGGGGTAAATTTCGCCCTTGGATTCTCTGGACTTCAGTTCCATTTGGGATTATAGCACTTCTAGCATTTTCAACCCCCAACTTTAGCGAAGATGGTAAAGTAATCTATGCCCTGATTACTTATTTATTGTTAGTATTAGTTTATTCGGCTAATAATTTACCGTATTCGGCATTGAGTGGTGTTATGACTGGTGATATGGCCGACCGTAATAGTTTATCTTCTTATAGATTTGTTGCGGTGATGGTAGCTCAGTTTATCATTCAATCTTTGTTATTGCCTTTAGCAATTTCATTAGGACATGGCGACAAGGCTGTTGGTTTCGAGAAAGTAATGTTTTTCTTTGCTACTGTAGGTGTTGTCTGTTTTTTAATTACCTTTTTTACTACCAGAGAGCGTATTATTCCAGCTAAACAAGCCTCAAATAGTATTACACAAGACCTTTCTGATTTAGTGAAGAATCGTCCGTGGGTAATTATGCTTTCCCTAACTATATTGATTTTCATTACTTTATCGCTAAAAGGCGGTATGTATATTTACTATTTTAAATATTATCTCAATCCAGTATCACAGGCTACTTTCTTACAAGAAATTGGCTTTAATAACTTTATCAGTGGCCTAAATCAGTTTATTACAGGTTTAGGATTAGGTAAGTTTGAATGGCCAGAAGATGCCCCAACTTCAGCAAACAGCTTGTTTAATGCTGGAGGAATTATCATGATGATTGTGGGGATTATGTTTTCAAAACCATTGGCTGATAAATTTGGAAAGCGAAACGTTTTTGGTATCTTTTTGGTGCTGTCTGCTTTGTGCTTGATTATGTTTAATTTTTACTCAAGAGATGCCATCGGAGTAGTGTTCGTGACGCAATTATTACACGGTTTTACGTATGGAGTAACTATTCCTTTGTTATGGGCAATGATTGCCGATGTTGCCGATTATAGTGAATGGAAAAACAACCGTAGAGCGACAGCCATTATTTTTTCGGCCATGATTTTTGGTTTAAAAGCTGGGCTAAGTATCGGTGGTGCTATTGGAGCAACCCTCTTATCTCAGTACGGATATATTGCCGAAAAAGTGGATCAAACCGCTGAGGCTGTATCAGGTATCAAAATGTCGGTAAGTATTTATCCCGGTATTATCTTTATTTTAGGAGCAATTCTGGTTATTTGGTACGAAATAGATAAAACCATGGAATTAAAACTAGAAAAAGAACTTAAAGAAAGAAGAAACTCATAAAATTATAAAAATGCCAGAAGCAAGTATAGAACATATTGATTTTGATGATTTGAATCGCAGAGCGATTTCTCAGCCACTTGTAAAACATATTTATACCGCTGACCCTTCAGCCCATGTATTCGAGGGTAAAATTTATATTTATCCTTCGCACGATGTTGAGGCAGGAATTCCTTTTGATGATTTAGGAAGCCATTTTGCTATGGAAGACTACCACGTTATATCGATGGATTCTGTTACTAGCGAAGCGGTGGATAACGGAGTAGCACTTCATGTAAATGATGTGCCATGGGCTGTACGCCAAATGTGGGCACCTGACGCTGCTACAAAAGCAGGTAAATATTACTTATATTTTCCTGCTAAAAAAGCTGACGATATATTCCAGATTGGGGTGGCCGTTAGTGATTCACCCGTGGGGCCATTTGTAGCAGAACCTCTGCCTATAGAAGGTAGCTATTCTATCGACCCAGCGGTTTTTGAAGATAAAGATGGCTCTTTTTATATGTACTTTGGGGGGCTTTGGGGCGGACAGCTCCAGAGTTATCGTAATAATCAGTACAGTGCTGAATATCAAGAACCGCAAGCGCACGAAGCAGCCTTGAACCCTTTGGTAGCCAAACTTACTGAGGATATGTTGGGCTTTGCTGAAGCACCCAAAGAGCTTTTAATTGTAGATGAAAACGGGAATCCGCTATTGGCAGGTGATAACGATCGACGATTTTTTGAGGCTTCTTGGATGCACTTCTATCAAGGAAAATACTATTTCTCGTACTCTACAGGCGATACGCACTTTCTTTGTTACGCAACAGGCGACAATCCCTATGGCCCATTCACATATCAAGGGCGTATTTTAAATCCTGTAGTTGGCTGGACAACCCACCACTCTATCTGTGAAGTTGATGGAAAATGGTACTTATTCTACCATGATTCAAGTCTTTCTAAAGGAATTACGCATCTACGAAGTGTAAAAGTTACAGAAATTACGTATAATGAGGATGGCAAAATTCAGACGATTGAGCCCTATTCGTAGTTGATAGAAAATACTAAATTTTAATTTATTACTGAGGTTATCCATTGTAGTTGTAAAGACAAATGGATAACCTTTTTTATTTTCTTGCTATAATGATGCTTATCATTTGTGCTTATAACCATACTTCGATGCTAATTATTTAGCTTAATTATCTCCAATATTTAGCACAATTGTATTTTATAGAGTATTTAAATAGTCTTATCGATGAAATTATAGGGAGAATAATCGCTTTTTTTCAACCCTATAAATCAGTATAAATTATTTAGACCTATAAACTCTGGCGTATATACATATATGCCATTTGTAACGAAAGTATATCATATTTATAGAGAAATTGGGGTATTCTGGATGTTTTATTTAATAATAATAGTGTAAAATAGACACTTTCCAAGATTGCTGAACATTTGTTGTTGATATTTAGTGATTAGTGCTAATCTATTTTTTACTTATCAACTTACTTTGCAATGTAATTTCATATTATTTATTAAATGAATCATATTATTTACCTATGAAACAATTCAACTTAGCAATTCCAATCAAAAGGGAAAAACTATACTTAGTTGTATGGTGTGTATCGCTACTGATTGGTTTATCGAGCTTTTCTTTAAATGCTCAGACAGTAAAAGGGACTGTTAAGTCCGCTTCGGGTGAGGGGATTCCCGGAGCAACCGTTAGTGTGAAAGGGACTAACCGTGGTGTTAGTGCCAGTAAAGATGGGGTTTTCACGATAGCTTGTACGCCCAAATCTATTCTAGTTTTCAGCTCTATTGGTTTCACGACAAAGGAGGTTCTAGTTGGTAACAAAACTTCTATCGATGTTGTGTTGGATGAATTCCAATCTGCTTTAGATGAAGTTGTAGTTGTTGGCTACGGAAAACAAAAGAAAGAAGGTGTAGTTGCTGCAGTGACCCAAGCAACAGGTAAAACACTGGAGCGTGCAGGTGGTGTATCAAGTATCGGAGCTGCGCTGACTGGAAATGTACCAGGGCTTATTACTAGCTCAGGTACAGGGATACCAGGAGGGGAAGATCCACAGATTATCATTCGTGGTATCAGTAGTCCAAACAATTCAGCTCCTCTTATCCTAGTTGATGGGGTTGAACGTCCGATGAACTCCGTTGATATTAGTTCGGTTGATGCCGTAACAGTATTGAAGGATGCTTCGGCAACTGCAGTATTTGGTTCTAGAGGTGCGAATGGTGTAATCTTGATTACCACAAAAAGAGGTAAAACTGGTAAAGCTACAATTAGAGCTACAGTGAACACAATCGTGAAGTCAGCTTCAAAGTTACCTGAGAAGTATGATTCATACGATGGATTGACCATCAGAAATCAGGCGATTGAGTATGAACTTGCCGCTAGACCAGATGGTTGGAGAAACTTTTTACCAGAAGCAATTCTTCAAAAGTACAGAAACCCTGCCAATTTAGAAGAGGCAGAGCGCTATCCAAATGTTAACTGGGAAGAAGCTTTATTTAGAAAAAATGCAGTATCTAACAATGCAAACATTAACATTAGTGGTGGTACAGACTTTGTAAAATACTTCACAAGTGCGGATGTATTGCATGAGGCCGATTTATTCAGAGTGTACGATAATAAGAGAGGTTACAAACAAGGATTTCAATTTGACAGATTAAATGTTCGTAGTAATCTTGACTTTCAATTATCGCCAAGTACTTTATTCAAGACCAATATTTCTGGTTCGTACGGTGTTAGAAAAAGTCCTTGGGGCTTTAATGGTGGTGGTGGACAATATGGCCCTTGGATTGATGCTTATAATGCTGCTCCAGATGCTATTCTACCTAGATATTCAGATGGTTCTTGGGGTTTTTATGCACCTAATGAGCAAAAAGCAGAAAATTCAGCTAGAATACTTGGTTTAGGTGGTGTTGCAAATACGACGACGGCTCAGATAACAACGGATTTCACACTTGAGCAAGATTTAGGAAGACTCATTAAAGGATTAAAGTTTACAGGAAATATATCATTTGATAATACTTTCGTGGAAAGCGATAGAGGTATTAATGATTTGTTTAATGATGCTCAATTGAAGTGGATTGACCCAGAAACAGGAATTGCAACTTATAAACAAGCGGTGGATGGAGTAACAGGATTTGATTTCCAAGAAGGTATCAGATGGTCGCCAGCTGCTGGGAATATTGGAGCGAGTCAAAGACGTTTGTTTTACCAATTACAGTTGAATTACGCAAAGACACTTGGAGGAAAACACTTCTTGACTGCAATGGGATTAATGAACAGAAACGTATTTGCTAACGGAAGTATTGTACCTACATTCAGAGAAGACTGGGTATTTAGAACAACATATACTTTTAACAACAAGTACACTGTAGAATACAATGGTGCTTACAATGGTTCTGAACAATTCGCTCCTGAGTATCGTTTTAACTATTTCTCGTCGGGAGGGGTAAACTGGATATTGTCTAATGAAAAATTTATTAAACAAATTAGGGCGATTGATTTATTGAAATTGAGATTGTCTTACGGACAGACAGGCTTTGATAATCTTGGTATCAGATGGCCATACCTAGATCAATGGGCATTCGAGCGATTGGCAAGATTGGGTACTACTGGGGAAGCTGCAGAGCAAAGCCCATACACACAATACAGACAAACAGGTGTTGGTAACCCAACAGTACAGTGGGAAGAATCAGAGAAATTTAATGTCGGAGTTGATGTTGAATTACTAAAAGGTCTAATTAGAGCTAAAGCTGATGTTTTCAGTGATAATAGAACCAAAATTTTGTTAGGCAACCGTCAAGATGTGCCTTCATATTATGGAGCAGCACCACCAGTAGCCAACCTAGGTCAAGTAAAATCAAGTGGTTATGAACTAGAGCTACACATTAGTAAAACGCTTGGTAAATTTCGTTTGTGGACTGATTTAAACATGACTCATACACAAAATAAAATTATCGAAGCAGCAAACCCTGAGTTATTACCCGATTATCAAAAAACAGAAGGGAAAGCAATTAACCAAGAGTATTCTTATGTAAGTGAAGGAAAGTATAATACTTGGGATCAGTTGTATGGAAGTACAATTCATAATGCACAGGATAACCAAAAATTACCGGGTAATCTTTACTTAGTTGATTATAACGGTGATGGTGTAATTGATGCACAAGACCGTGTACCATTCGGTTATACAAACTGGCCTCAGAATACTTACAATGCTACTTTTGGGTTAGACTGGAAAGGCTTCACAGCATTCGTTCAATTCTATGCAGTGAATAATGTAAGTCGTCAAGTTGGTTTTGCCAGTTTAGTAAACCAAAAAAACACGGTTTATAAAGAAGGAGAATACTGGTCGCCATCTAATGCTGAGGGTATTCCAATCCCTCGTTGGTCATCAACTCCTGCCGACTATTACCGTGGTACACAGTATTTGTTCGATGGCTCTTATGTTCGACTTAAAAACGCAGAAATTGCCTACAGTTTAACATCGGAGGCTAGTAGAAAATTAGGCCTTGCAGGATTAAGAATCTACTTAAACGGAAATAACTTGATTGCTTGGAGTAAAATGCCAGATGATAGAGAAGCCAATTTTGGGGGTGCTGCATTTTCTCAACAAGGTGCATATCCAACAGTTAGACGTTATAACCTTGGTTTAAACATCACATTCTAATAAATCAAAATCATGAAAAAGAAAATCAATATTCTAATTGCCTCTTTATTCCTTTCCATGACTTCAGGATTAACTTCTTGTAAAGAGTTTTTGGATCGTGACCCACAAGCGGCAGTATCTGACCAAGATGCTTACAAGAATTTTGTAAGTTTTCAAGGATTCACAGAAGAACTTTATCATACTATTCCTGACTTCTCTAACGGTTATTGGACAAGTTCATTCAACTGGGGAGATGATGAAATACAATCAGTTTCAGCAACAGGACACTTTGGTGTAAAAATTGATAACGGTGATTTCTGGGGATGGCAGAGAAACTTTGACGGATGGCAAGCTGGCTGGCTAGACCGAAATAATAACTCTACGAATGACGACCGTTTTACAAAGTCGTTGTATGGTTTGGGTTGGTATGGTATTCGTAAGGCCAATATGGGTCTTGCCAATCTTGATAAAATGAATGATGCTACCCAAGAGGAAAAAGACTTAATCAAAGGACAGTTATTGTTTTTTAGAGGCTGGTATCACTTCATGTTTATGCAATTTTTTGGTGGGCTTCCATACATCGATACAGTATTGCCTGGTGACCAAAAATTGACATTACCACGTTTGAAATACAGTGAGTGTGCTGATAAAGCAGCCAAAGATTTTAGAGAAGCTGCCGACTTACTTCCAACAAATTGGGATGCAACTACTGCTGGTAGAAGAACACTTGGTAAAAATACACTTCGTATTAATAAAATAATGGCGCTTGGCTACTTGGCCAAAAACTATTTGTGGGCTGGTAGTCCTTTAATGAACTCAGTTTCGGGTGGTGGTAGAACATACAATGTTGAATATTGCAAGAAAGCAGCAGATGCGGCAGCAGAGTTATTAAGCCTTTGCGAAAGTGGACAAGCGCCTCACAGTTTACTTCCTTTTGATAGATATTCAACAAATTTCTACACAACTGGACAAAACTGGGCGATTCCAGGAGGTACAGAAGCAATTTTTACAGGCCCTTATTATGGTGCACATGGCTCAACGTATGGTACTGCTAAGCAATACACTCCACTAATTATTAGCGAAGGAGATACTAAATTCCTCCCAACTGCTAATTATGTTGATATGTACGGTATGGCAAATGGCTTACCTATTGCTGATGCAACAAAGCCAGATCCAGTATCAGGATATAATCCAGAAACGCCTTGGAAAGGTAGAGACCCTCGTTTTTATCATGATATCGTTTATGATGGTATGAAAATGGTAAATGGTAACATCCCTAATGCCTCAGAAGCGATAAACCGCTATGCGAATTTACATACAAGAGGAACCTATAGAGATGTTGCTAGTGGAAGTAGAACGGGGTATTTAAATTATAAATTTATCCCAAGAACATCCAACAAATTTGATTTAGGTTATAGCTACGATAAAAGTCTTAACATTAAAGTTCCATACATGAGACTTGCTGACGTTTATCTAATGTATGCAGAAGCGGCAGCACAAGCTTATGGTGGCCCAAGTGGAAAGTCTCCAGGATATTCTAAAACTGCGGTAGATGCAATAAATACTTTGAGAACTAGAGCAGGCGTAGGTTTTGTGGCTCCGCAGTTCTTGACAAGTGTAGAATCTTTTATGAGCGAGGTAAGACGTGAAAGAGCCGTTGAACTTGCTTTTGAAGGACACCGTTTCAACGATCTTCGTCGTTGGTTATTATTGACAGAAAGCCCGTACACACTTAAAAAAGCTGTTGAGTTTGATAGAGCAAGCCCTCTTGACCCTGCCAAAGATTCTAAAGAAAACAGAGTGTTGAATTTAAGAGAAACGGTAATCTTGGAACGTAAGTTTACAGCGAAGCACTATTGGTTACCAATGAAGACCAACGATGTAAATTTATATTTAGAGTTTCCTCAAAATCCAGGTTGGTAAGAGTCTAATTATGAAATGTAATGGTAGGTTTTTCCTACCATTACTACCATTCAATATTCAAACAGATAAACGAAAATTATGAAGTTTATAAAAATACTAACTGTTTTGTGTACGCTATTAGCTTTTTCAAACGCTAACACTTTTGCACAAGACGCTTCAATTTTTAAAATCAGGGCTACCGTTTTAGGACCCGATAAAAAACCCATTATTGGGGCTACAGTAAGCTCTTCTGCTGAAGGAAGCATAACAACTACTACGGATGAACAAGGAATATTCACAATAGCGGTTCCGTCTGATGAAGTGTTGTCAGTTGCTGCAAAAGGTTACAAGACTTATCATGTAACGATAACAAAGCCGATAGCTGAAATTACGATGCAAGTGGTGAAAGAAGCGGACTTCGTTCGTTTGCCATTTCGTGACGTTGAAAAACGAGATTTGATAGGTGGTGTATCACAAGTAGATGCAAAAGATTTACTTAACAAAAACTATTTCACTTTTCCACTCGATGGAATGGACGCTTTAGTGCCTGGTTTTAATGGAAATAGCAACTGGGGTATGGGAAGCTATTTATTCATGATTGATGGTGTTCCTCGTGAACTTGGAAACGTAGCACCTACAGAGATTGATCAAATCGTATTCTTGAAAGGTGCTCATGCAGTAGCTTTATATGGTAGCCGTGCAGCTAAAGGTGTTGTGAATATTATCACTAAAAGAGGAAAGACTGGATCAAACACCTTGAATCTTAGAGTTAATAGTGGAGTAAACCTTCCAAAAAGTTATCCGAAGTATTTAGGATCTGGAGAGTATATGACATTATACAACGAGGCTAGAAGAAATGATGGATTAACTAACTTGTATTCAGAAAACGAGATATATAACTTCTCGTCTGGTCGTAATCCATATCGTTACCCGAATGTTGATTTTTATTCGCCAGAGTACCTATCAAGCTATTTTAGCCGTCATGATGCTACCGCAGAAATTACAGGTGGAAATGAAAGAGTAAGATATTATACCAATATTGGTTATTCTACTCAAGGTTCGCTATTAAATTTTGGTGAGTCAAGAAATAATAACAGTTCAGATCGTTTGAATTTTAGAGGAAATATTGATGTAAACCTGAATGAGTTTATTTCACTTAATGCAGATGCTGCCGCTATTTTCAATACTGGAAGAGGTGTAAATACAAACCATTGGAACAATGCTGCTACCATCCGTCCAAACAGATTTGCCCCATTAATTCCTATTGATTTAGTTGAAAAGGATGATGTTGCATCACAAATATTATTACAAAATAGTAATAATATTATAGATGGTAAGTATTTCCTTGGAGGAACGCAGTTAGATCAAACAAACGGTATTGCAACTACCTATGCAGGAGGTAATAACCAAAATGCCAATAGACAATTTCAGTTCAATACAGGTATTAAGGCTGATTTGAGAAATGTTTTAGAAGGCTTGAGTTTCAAAACTAATTTCTCGGTTGACTACGCTACGTCTTATACATTGGCTTATAATTATACTTACGCAACTTTTGCTCCTACTTGGAATAATTACAGTGGAACTGATTTGATAAGTAACCTTACAGTGTATGGCCAAGATACAAGATCGGGAACTCAAAACGTAAGTAATAATACTTATCGTCAAACAATCGCATTTTCTGGTCAATTAAACTATGACAAAACGATTGGCGAAAAGCATAATTTCTCAACTATCTTATTAGCTAACGGATTTCAGCAATCTGCCTCTGCAGTTTACCACAGAACAAGTAATGCAAATTTAGGATTTTTGGCAAGTTATAATTTTGACCATAAATACTATTTAGACTTTAGTGCTGCTTATGTGGTTTCAGCTAAATTACCAGAAGCAAATAGAGCTGCTTTATCTCCTTCACTTTCATTAGGTTGGAGAATCGGTCAAGAAAATTTCTTGAAAAACTCGAATGTAGTAGATGATTTAAAACTAACAGCGTCGGCAAGTATCTTGAATACTGATTTAGATATCAACGAATATTACTTATATCAAGGAATTTATTCGAATCTAGGTGACTGGTATGGCTGGAAAGACGGTACAGGTTTTCAATCAACGGTATCACGTAGAGGAGATAATCCAAACATGGTTTTCCCACAAAGACAAGAAGTGACGTTTGGTATTGAAGGCTCGTTTTTCAAGAAATTATTAACGCTAAATACTTCAATTTTTTACAATAAAATCAAAGGAAATATTATTCAATCGAATATCTTATTTCCAAACTATTTTCAAACAGGTCAGCCTGGTGGATTTTTATATTCATCATTTATTCCTTACGTGAATTATAATGAAGACGAACGCATAGGCTTTGATTTTGGGGTAAATGTAAATAAGAGAGTAGGTGAGTTGAATATGTCTTTGGGATTGAACGGAACTTATTACAATACAAAAGCTACAAAAAGAGCAGAAATATACGAAGATGCCTACCAGAATCGTCAGGGTAAAGCACTTGATGCGATGTGGGGTTTACAAAACTTAGGTTTCTTCCAAGACCAAAGCGATATTCAAAATTCTCCTTCGCAACAGGCTCTCGGCCCAGTTAAACCTGGTGACATCAAATACAAAGACCAAAACGGTGATGGTATCATTAACCAACGTGACGAAGTTTTCTTAGGAAAAGGTGGCTTTTTTGGAGCACCAATGACGATAGGGGTAAACTTTACTGCACAATGGAAAAAAATGACCTTTTTTGCACTTGGTACAGGTAGATTTGGTGCAAATGCAATGCGTCAAGGTTCGTATTTCTGGGTAACTGGAGAAAACAAGTACTCGGAAGTAGTAAGAAATCGCTGGACAGAGGCTACTAAAGAAACCGCTACTTACCCAAGATTATCGACTTTAGCAGGAACTAACAACTTCCGTTCTTCAGACTTCTGGCTTTACAAAACTGATAGATTTGATTTAACGAAAGTTCAAATTTCTTATGACTTGACAAGTTTGTTGAAGACTAAATCATTGGTTAAAGAATTCGGTGTATATGTGAATGGATTTAATTTACTGACAGTTTCGTCACAAAGGGAAATTTTAGAGTTGAATGTTGGTAGCTCTCCACAAACACGATTATTTAACTTAGGCGTACAAGCGCTTTTCTAAATTTTAAATTAATGTCGAAATATTATATCATGTCACATAAAATAAAAGGAATATTAGTAATGTTGGTGTCAGTCTCGGTTTTCCTCAGTGGATGCCAAGACCTCATCGAACCTGCGCTAGAAAATAACAGACAATTGGAAGCAACTGCATATTTACCTAATGATGCACGTTTTCCTTATGGTATTTTAATGAACGGGTACAATAGAATTCCAACAAACTTTTGGTCATTTAATGATGTAGCAACTGATGATGCTGTAACCAATGATCAAAACAATGGTTATTTGAGAATTGCTACAGGTCAGTGGACGCCCGCTAACAATCCGGCAGACCAATGGACAAACTGTTATACAGGAATCCAATACGTAAACCTGATGTTAGGAGAAGTAGATAAAGTTCAGTGGGTTGCTGATGCTGGTGCAAGTAAGTTGTTTGGAACTCGTATTAAAGGAGAAGCTTACGGTTTAAGAGCCTTGTTTTTGTATCATTTACTTCAGTCGCACGGAGGTATTGGTAAAAATGGGATGATGTTGGGAGTACCTATCTTGAATAAAGCACAAACAACTAATGATAATTACAATTTGCCACGTGCATCATTTGATGATTGTATGAAACAAATTTATCAAGATTTGGATAGTGCAGAAGCTAAACTTCCTCTTGATTATATCAATCTTGCATCAGGACAAGAAAATCTGATTCCAGCCAAGTACGGTAAAGTAACAGTTGAACAATATAACCGTGCTTTTGGAATAACTTTCAGTGGCCTAATAGCAGGACGTATCATCAAAGCAATCCGCTCTAAAGCAGCACTTTTAGCCGCTAGCCCAGCTTTTAATGGTGGCAATGTGAATAAATGGAATGATGCAGCGAAATATTCGTCTGATGTACTTAATCTTAACGGAGGATTAAATGCTATTGTAGCAAATGCTGCGAGTGGATTAACTTGGTATTCTAATGCAGCAGAAATTGGAACATTGAAAGATGGTGCCAATCCTCCAGAAGTATTATGGCGTAATAACTGGAATGAAAACAGAGATTTGGAAACGGCTAACTTCCCACCAACATTATTTGGAAATGGTAGAATTAACCCAACCCAAAATTTGGTAGATGCCTTTCCAATGTTGAATGGGTATCCTATCAATGATCCAAAAAGTGGATATGTTGCCAATAATCCATACGCTAATCGTGACCCTCGCTTGAGAATGTTTATTTTAGTAAACGGACAAACTTCAGGTGTAAACAACACAGCAATCAATACTGCTGCTGATAGCCCTACTAACGATGGTTTGACAATTGCTGCAACCTCTACAAGAACAGGGTATTATTTGAGAAAATTGTTACGCCAAGATGTTAACTTAAATCCAACTTCGGCAACGAATCAGCGTCATTATAAGCCACATATTCGTTATACTGAAATTGCCTTGAATTATGCAGAAGCAGCCAACGAAGCATACGGCCCAACGGCTACTGGAGGTAGTTCTTATTCAGCTTATGACGTGATTAGAGCGATTCGTAGAAGAGCAGGAATTGGTTTGACTAACAACGATGAATACCTTGAATTAGCAAAAAATAGTAAAGAAACGATGCGTGCATTAATCCGCAACGAAAGACGTTTAGAATTATGTTTTGAAGGTTTCAGATTCTGGGATTTACGTCGTTGGAATAGTGATTTAACTGAAGGTGCAAAAGGTGTAAGTATCCGTAATGGTAATGTTTACACAATTATTCCTTCAGTTGAAACAAGGACATATCAAGACTTTATGAAATATGGCCCTATTCCATACTCTGAAATATTGAAATATTCAGCGTTAGAGCAAAACCAGGGATGGAACTAATTTCTTATCAAAATTCTATTAAAAAATATTATATATGAAAAAAGTGGTTTTAATATTGGCGATAACCCTTGTAGGGCTTATTTCCTGTAACCAAGAAGCAGTATTTCCTGATTTCAAATACCAAACAGTGTATTTTGCCTATCAGTATCCTGTTAGAACAATTACGCTAGGGGAAGATGCTTTTGTGAATACAGATTTAGACAACGCTAAAAAATGTCAAATCTATGCAGCAACTGGTGGTGTGTACGAAAGTAAAAATAATGTATCTATCAATGTAGAAGTAGATAATACTTTGCTTGGAAATGGTTTATTATTTAGCGCTGGTAATGACGTGCTTGCTATGCCAAGAGAATATTACACGCTAGCATCAGATAAAATCGCTATTCCGAATGGTACACTTGCGGGCGGTGTTGACGTACAGCTTACAGATGCATTCTTTGCAGACCCTAAAGCAATCAAGAACACTTATGTAATTCCGTTAAGAATGACAGGCGTTACTGGTGCAGACTCAATTTTGAGTGGTAAGCATTTTATCCTATATGCAGTTAAGTATGTTAACCCATGGCATGGAAATTATTTGAGACGTGGAAGAGATGTTGTAACTGGCGCAGTTAATCAAACTATTGTGCGTCATGCACAGTACGTTGAACAGGATGAAATCAACAAATTGACAACTAAGGCTTTGAATGAATTGAATTTCCCTATTACTGTGAAAGATAAAGATGGTAGAAACCTTTCAGTAACACTTGTTTTAAGATTTGACGAAGGTGGAAGATGTACAATCTCTTCTGGAACAAGTGGATATACGGCAACTGGAAGCGGTGCATTCGTTAAAAAAGGTGAGAAGAAAAGCTGGGGAAATAAAGATAGAGATGCTCTTTATTTAAAATATGATATCAATCTTTCAGGTATTAATGTTTCCTCAAGTGATACTCTCGTAATGCGTGACCGTGCCGTAACATTTGAAACGTTTACTCCAATTGCAAAGTAATCAGTAAATTAAATACTTATAATCTTTAAATTGTATGAACAAATTATATAAAATTGCACTGGGTCTGACCACCGTTTTGGCGGCCTCGTGTACTGCATACGAACCGCTGGAATTTGATGTACTCAAACCTGAAAGTGTAGCTCTTCAGGAAGACATAGATGCTTATCCTGCATTAAAGTCTTACATTAACCGCACGGCTCATCCGAATTTTAAGTTAGGTGTTGCTTTGTCACTTAATGATTATGTTAATAAAGGCGTAATGTATCGTCTAGCTAACAAAAACTTCGATGAAATAGCTTTAGGCTACGAAATGAAGCATGGTGCAATAGTACAAGCAGATGGTAGCCTTGCGTTAGACAACGTTGGTAAACTGTTAGCAGCAGCCAAAGAAAATAATATTTCTGTGTATGGCCATACTTTATGTTGGCACGCTAATCAGAACGCTACTTACTTGAAAAAAGTAATTGCTCCTGACGTTCTTTCATCAACAGGGCCAGGTTGGGACTTAATCACTGCCGCTGATTTTGAAACAGACGCTGCTGCTAATTTCCAAAGCAATGCTAACGCAGTAGCATCATATACTGCTGCGGGCGGTGGAGCAAACGGCGTGGGTAGAGCATTGAAAATTACCAATGCAAGCGTTCGTACTAACGACTGGGAAGCACAATTTTTTGTAAGATTTGCTCCAGCAGCGGTAGCAGGTGAAAAATATACCCTTAAAATGGATATAAGAGCTGATGTGCCTGCAACGTATCCAACCCAAGCACACGTCACTCCGGGTGCATACAAACACTGGGACTTTTTTGGCGCTCTTTCAGCTACGCCTAACTGGACAACCTATACCAGAGAAATTACAGTTACCCCTGAAATGGCTACTTGTGGAGCAATTGCGTTTAACCTTGGTAAAACTGCTACTAACTTTTATTTTGATAACATCACTTTAACAAAATATAATGCTACAGGTAGTGTTCAAACCAAAGAAAAAACAGCTGAACAAAAAAACACCCTAATCACTGGTGCTTTAGATAAATGGATGGCTGGAATGATGAACGTAAGTAAATCTTATGTAAAAGCATGGGATGTTGTAAATGAACCAATGGATGATGGACGTCCTTACGAACTTAAAACAGGCGTAGGAAGAACAACTGCTGGTGATGAATTCTACTGGCAAGACTATATGGGTAAAGATTATGGCGTAACAGCATTTAAGTTAGCTAGAAAATATGGTAATGCTGGTGATATACTTTTCATTAACGATTATAACCTTGAGTATAGCCTTGATAAATGCCGTGGACTTATTGCGTACACAAACTATATCGAAAGTAAAGGTGCAAAAGTGGATGGTATCGGAACACAAATGCACATCGATATCAAGTCAGATAAAACCAAGATTGTAGAAATGTTCAAGTTATTAGCAGCTACTGGTAAATTAATTAAAATTTCTGAATTGGATATTGGTTTAGCTGGTGTAAAAACTGCTGGCGCTACACAGGCACAGTACAAAGAACAAGCTGAGATGTATAAGTATGTAATTGATAAATATTTTGAGCTAATTCCTGCTCCTCAAAGATATGGTATCACTTTATGGAGTCCGTTAGATAGTCCAGCTAATTCAAGTTGGAGAGCTGATGATCCAATTGGACTTTGGACTCAACAATATGTAAGAAAAATGGCATACTCTTATGTAGCAGAGGCTTTGAAAGCCAACAGCAAATAATAGCACTTAATCACTAAATATACTTACCCATTATCTATTTGTTTGCTCGTTTGTTAGGTGATATTATCGTTCTCAAAGCAATAATATCTGCCTAGCAAACGAGTTTAAACTAAACAGCCCCTTAATCAAAAAATCTTCATGGGTTTTTTATAAGCCCAAACACATAATTTATAAATGCAAAGCCAATATCACGAAGGCAAATACCTGTTTTAATAAAATATCAGTATAAATGACGAGCCAATATCTTGCTTTTTAAGTAAAGCAAGATATTTTTGGCTTTTATAAAGGCTAATCTTTGCAGTCAGCATTTCATGGGCTACTCTTTCATCGAGTATTTAATCAAATGTTTACTAGCAATTGATAGATTAACAGTATGTATAGAATGAGGAAAATTTACTTTTTGGTCATCCTTATTTGGATGGCTCATCTTACTCAAGGGCAGCAAAAGGAATACAAATTCATTAATTTTAGTAGTAAGAACGGATTGAGTTCAAACTCCGTTAGTGCTATCGTAAAAGATAATAATGGATTTATGTGGTTTGGAACTGAGGATGGGCTTAATAAATTTGATGGACATAATTTTGTTACCTATTATCACAAAGATACCGATAGCACAAGTATCGGGAGAGGCCCCATCACTGCAATGACGCAAGACAAAAGCGGAAGAATGTGGCTGGCTACTAATTTTACCCTGTCGATGTATAATCTTAACCTCGACTCTTTCATCAATTTTGACTTTTCAAACTACGGCTGGATTATTAGTATCTGTGCTGATCATGCTGGTAAAATTTGGGTAGGTACTTACTCTGGTTTGTTTGTTTTTGACCCTACAACCAAGAAAGTTCAATCTTTTAAAGCCAATAGTAGCCCAAAGTCGGGCCTGATTTCCAATACTGTATTGTGTATTTTTGAAGATAGTCAGCAGCGAATTTGGGTTGGTACAGATAATGGTTTACATCGCTACAATCATACGAATCAACAATTTACGAGATTTTTTAATGACCCTAACCGCCCAGATATTATCCCGCTAAATCAAATTAATAGTATTGCCGAAGATAAAAGTGGCAAACTGTGGATTGGTACCAATAAAGGTGGGCTTTATCAGCTGGATGTTGCCAAAGCAACATTCTCTTCATATAAATCTGAAATAGATAATGTTAATACGCTGTCTAGCAATCACATCTACAAAATAGTGTTTGACAAAACGGGTCAATTATGGGTAGGAACTGAAAGTGGAATTAATATATTCAATCCGAAAACTGGTACTGCAATTCGTGTAAAAACTTCTTTACTAGAACAAAACGGCTTTGTGCCAAGCACAATCGGACGCTCTGTTAGAGATATTTATATAGATAAGGCAGGTTTGTTTTGGCTGGCCATTTATCAAGGTGGCGTTAATAAATATGATACGAATCTCGCTTTTTTTAATCATAAAAAATATAATTCCTATGACCCCAACGGCCTTACGGGTAGTTCAGTAATGGCATTTTGTGAAAGTCCGTCGGGTGATGTATTTGTCGGTACAGAAGGTACGGGGTTAAATTTATTCAATCGAAAAACAGGGCAAGTAAAGCCCTATCGTTTACAAGAACAACGAGCTAACGTTGCCTCGGTAATAGCCCTACAAGTACACAATGAAAAACTATGGGTTGCCACGTATCAGGCTGGTTTGTATAGTGTAGATTTAAAATCTGGTGCTTCAAAATATTTTCATATCGCAAAAAGTAAAATCGATGCTGGCGATTCGCCAGTAAACTGCTTTAAGATAGATTCCAACGGTAAACTTTGGATGGGAACAAATGGAAGTGGAGTACATCGTTTTAATCCAGTTACAAAGGTTTTGGAGTCGGCAGACCAAATATTTGAGCTTGCACCAGGAACAAAATTTCCCTTGAATGGCTATATTTCTACTATCGAACAAGACAAATCGGGTAATTTCTGGATTGGTTCAAACGGTACAGGGATAGCCGTTTATTCTCCCACAGAAAAGCGCATTCAAGTATTCAATCACGGCAATAGTGGTTTGCCAATGGATAAAATTCAGACGATTTTTTGTGATCATGCTGGTAGAATCTGGATAGGCTCTTTGGGTGGCGGGCTATGTTTATACAATGCAAAAACAAAGGCTTTCGAGCGTTTTGATGAGAGTTACTCTTTGTCAAACAATGTAATATATAAAATTTTGGAAGATGAATACGGAAAAATCTGGCTAAGTACCAATAAAGGCATTAGCTCTTTTGATCCGCAGAAAAAAGTATTTAGAAATTTTACACATTATAATGGTGTACAGCAAAGTACTTTTAATATTGGCTCAGGCCTAAAAACAGCCGATGGAACGTTGTTTTTCGGAGGGCTAGATGGTTTTAATTATTTTAAAGCTTCTAGCATTTTTAAAAAGAAAAATATTCCACCTTTGGTAATTACAAGCCTCAAAATCAATAATAAACAAGTAAATGCTGCCGAGAATGCTGAAATTACCGAACATATTTCTATTGCCAAAGAAATGGTACTGAGTTACAGACAGAACTTTTCATTGGATTTTATGGCATTGAATTATACCGTACCTCATGAAAACAGGTACTCGTATAAATTAGAAGGATTTGACAAAGAGTGGAATCAAGCAGGAACTACCAATACGGCCGTTTATACAAACCTAGACCCAGGCGAATACACGTTTAGGCTGAAAGCGTACAGTGAGGATGGTTCATGGCAAACGCCAGAAAAAGTGATAAGTATTATCGTAAAACCTCCGTTTTGGCGAACTGGTTATGCGTACTTTTTTTACTTTGTACTCGTGGGTTTTGCCGTTTGGTTAATTAGAAGGAGCTCTATTCAAAAACTGAGAAATGAGTTTGCTAGAACCCAAGAGCGCTTGGAAATGAGGCACTTAATCGAAAAAGAAAGACATGATGCCGAACAAAAAATGGAGCTGGAAAAAGTTAAAATTAAATTCTTGACAAACCTGAGCCATGAGCTAAAAACACCGCTGACACTTGTATTGAATCCAATTGAGAATTTGATGTTTCAAGAAAATAGTACCGAAAAACTTGAAATGCTCAACTTAATCAGTCGAAATGCAAAACGCTTACTCAACTTAGTGAACCAACTCCTTGATTTTAGGAGAATTGAGGCTAATGAACTAAATCTCCATAACACAGAAAACGATTTGGTATCGTTTAGCCAAGAAATTGTTGATTCCTTCAAATATATCGCTGTTAGGAAAAGTATCAACTTACATTTTGTGAGTGCCTACAGCCACTATTTAACTTCGTTCGATAAAGATAAACTGGAAAGAATCTTAATTAATTTACTCTCTAATGCTATAAAATTCACCAACGAAGGCGGAAACGTTAGTTTTCAGATTACAAGCGATGGCGAAACAGGCGTGAGATTAATTCTTCGTGATACAGGAATAGGTTTGCCTAGCGATATGACCGATAAGATTTTTGAGCGTTTTTTCCAAGTGAATAATAACACTGATATTTTAAACCAAGGAAGTGGCATAGGTTTATCGATTGCACAAGAATTTGTGAAACTACATGGTGGAACAATCAAAGTAGAAAGCGAAGAAGGAGTAGGGAGCGCATTTATTATTTCATTGCCATTTTTGCCAATTACTTTTGAACAATCAACAACACAGGTAATTCCTAAAGAAAATGAAGAATTAGCGCCTATTGAAAGTTTTGCCAAAAATGAACCGCCAAAAATGGAAATGCCTATTGTATTAATTGTGGATGATGATGATGATTTAAGAGCCTACTTGGTAGAGAGTTTGAAGAGTAAGTATAAAATTATTGAAGCTTCTGACGGGCGACAGGGATGGCAAAAAGCCTTGGCTCATCATCCTCAAGTAATTATTAGTGATGTAAATATGCCTGGTGTTGATGGTATTGAAATGGTTCGAAAAATCAAAAATGATAACCGAACTAAACACATTCCTGTTATTATGTTGACGGTGCTGTCGGAAGAAACCGATCAGCTAAAGGGCTTAGAGTCGGGTGCTAGTGATTATTTAACCAAACCGTTCAGTTTTCATCTGCTAAGTATCAAAATCGAAAACTTACTTAGTCTGAACAGTTTGCTAAAAAATACTTATACCAAACATATACAAGTAGAAACGCCAGAGGTAGAGGTAGTGTCTGAAGACGAAAAGTTTTTATTGAAATTCTCTCGTTATGTAGAAGAACACATCGAAAACCCGAATCTTTCGATTGAGGAACTAAGTAAAGCAATGTTTGTGAGTAGAGGAACACTCTATGTAAAAGTCTTGAGTTTTACAGGAGAAACGCCAGTAGAATACGTGAGGTCACTCAAACTCAGAAAAGCACTTTCTCTTTTACAAAAGAACGATATGAAGATTTCGCAAATCGCTTATGCGGTTGGTTTCTCGAATCCAAATTACTTTGCTAGGGCTTTCAAAGCAAAATACAATGTATCGCCATCTGAATATATGGCAATCAATAAAAATACAGTTTCTTAAATACACAACCCATTTAGTAAAGTCTTAATTGTTTTTACTGAATGGGTTATGTAATTGAAAATTATTTATTTTCCAGCGCTATTAATTGCCGACTGGCTTGCGCCTTCCGAAAACGTTACTTGTTTTTGTGCTTTACTACCATCAGTTTGTTGAATATCAATAGCCTTGCTGCGTTCGCCTGCAATGGCAAAAAGTACTGAAGCATCAGCTTTATATTGTATTGCCTTAAAGGTCAATCCATCGCTGTTATGAATCGAGATTACGGGTTTGGTATTTTCCGAAAGTAGTGTAACATTTTCAAGATTGATATTACTGGCATCTATCAGTTCTGCGCCAATTTTGCTGGTTAAAACCAGATTACTCATCTGAATATTTTGAATAGGCATTTCAGATAAACCACGTACAAAAATACCTTTTTCGGCTCCTTTGCAAACAATATTTTCAAATTTCATATTTCTAAAAATAGGTGTTCCTTCGTTTACTACAGGGCGTTCGTCTCGTGGACTGTCAGTGGCAAACTTTACAAAATAGTACATATCAAAGAAAATGGCTTCTTGTGCAATGTCTTTCATGAAAATATTTTTGGCATAAATATGTTCCACAATACCACCTCTTCCTCTCACAGATTTGAAACGTAAACCTTTATCTGTACCAGTAAAAGTACAGTCATAAACAAAAATATTTCTTGCACCGCCACTCATCTCGCTACCAACCACAAAACCGCCATGACCATTATAGACAATACAATTTCTGACAATTCCGTTTTCGGTAGGCATTCCTCTTTTGCGTCCTTCCTCATCTTTGCCCGATTTAATACAGATAGCATCATCGCCAACATCAATGGTACAGCCATCTACCAAAAAGTTTTTACAAGATTCAATATCCATCCCGTCGCCATTATGGGCATATTCAGGATTTTTGATAGTTAAATTACGAAAAGTGAGGTTTTCGGACATCAATGGATGCAAGCACCAAGCAGGCGAATTCTGGAAAGTAACACCTTCGAGCAACACTTTTTTACATTGTGTAATCACCAATAAATTGGGGCGAAGAAAATCCTTCATATCAGCAAAACTTTGAAGCGATACTCCATCTTTCAATAACATACTTCTGTTTTCTACACTGGCTTTCATAAATTGCTCGCTAGGATACCATGTGAGTCCATTTGCCTTTAAAACTCCTCCAGAAGCTATTTTTTCTTTCCATTGTGGTTCCGTCAGTTGCGCTTTGTTTACCGCACGCCAAACGTCGCCGCTTCCATCAATAATTCCTTGCCCAGTAATGGCTATATTTTCTTGATTGGTTGCCGAAATGGGGGATTGATTTCTGGCAGCACGCTTGCCTTCATAACTCCCTTCTACCAATGGATATTGACTTTTATCTTCCGTAAACAAAAGAGTTGCCGCTTTTTTAAGATGCAGATTTACATTACTTTTCAGCACAATCGGCCCAGTTAACCACATCCCGTTTGGAACAAGTACTACACCACCACCTTTTTTGCTACAGGCGACAATTGCCGCATTAATTGCCTGTGTATTTAGGCTAATTCCATCTGGCTTTGCTCCGAATTTGATGATATTGAAAGTATCTTTTGCAAAAGTAGGTTGTGTAATTTTCGGGAGATTTTTCCAGCTATAAGCAGGCGCTTTTTGTGCAATAATATCATGACAAAACATTGCCAAACTAAGGGCAATCAACAAAGAAATTCTCTTTTTCATCTATCTCAAATTTTAGGATGTTTCATGAAAAACATCTTTTTAAACCCTCAAAGATTCAATCCATCGATTGAATTTAGCAAATAAAGGTTTGTCTTTTTTTGTGCAATCGTTGCCGGCAACGTTGCC
>JACCDS010457285.1_pt1 | contig 22218 bp, 25 predicted proteins | sample 7446441 | NCBI WGS metagenome assembly JACCDS01 (sample SAMN15323445, study PRJNA562643) | freshwater metagenome | isolation source: river surface water | place: USA:Blue River Watershed | collected 2017-08-17 | reverse complement strand
TAACCGGTTCGCTGGGCTCTAGGTAACCAACCGCAGAAATCTCGATGTCCGTGAGACTTTTCTGAGCCGCTCTAACGAGCTCTAAATCCTCTGAGAAGCCAATGGCCAAGGTTAGCGAGGCATCATCGACTAGCGAGTTGCTGATTAACCAGTAGCCATTTCGAGTTGAGCCATCTGCATTTAGCTGCAGCCGTCCTTCGACGATATAGGAGTTGCTGGAATCTAGTGTGGCACTGAAGGTGACCAGTCGGTCATAAACCGGTTTGTCGATCGGCTGATTTGGGCTAATGAGTTCCTCAAGCGGTCGAGGGGCAGCTTCTTCGACACTGACTCCAACCGTATTGAAGGTTCGGGAGAGCTGCCACTGCATCAAAAGTGAAAACACTGCGGCCACCAACAGCGCGGTTACCAACCCACCGATCCACTTGGGTCGCCGGGCAACCTCCCAAAAACTGGGCTGTTTCATCTACTGGTATTGGTTTACGACGACGTCCACGCGCTGGAATTCCTTCACATCGGAGTATCCAGTGCTAGCCATCGAGCGACGCAGCGCTCCGATGAGGTTGCTGGTGCCATTGGCGTTATCTGCCGGTCCTAGCAAAATGTTCTCGAGCGGCGCGTGCGAACCAACCCAAACTCGGTTACCGCGCGGCAAATTCTCGCTAACCGCCTCTTGACCCCAGTGCCAACCGTGACCCGGGGCTTCGGCCGCACGAGCCAAAACGGTTCCCAGCATCACAGCATCGGCACCGCAGGCGATCGCCTTCACGATATCTCCCGAGGTGCCAAGGCCGCCATCGGCGATAACGTGCACGTAACGACCGCCGGATTCATCCATGTAGTCGCGACGGGCAGCTGCCACATCGGCAACGGCGGTTGCCATCGGTGCGTGGATGCCCAGGATCTTGCGAGTCGACGATGCGGCGCCGCCACCAAAACCAACCAGCACACCGGCAGCACCGGTACGCATCAGGTGCAGGGCAGCCTTGTAGCTGGCTGCGCCACCCACCATCACTGGAACATCCAACTTGTAGATGAACTCTTTGAGGTTTAGGGGTTCGTGATTCTTCGAGACGTGCTCGGCAGAAACCGTGTTTCCGCGAATCACAAACATTTCAACGCCAGCTTTGAGCACCACCGATGAGAACTCCTGGGTGCGCTGCGGCGAGAGCGCACCGGCAACCGTTACACCCGCGGCACGAATTTCGGCTAGTCGAGCGGTGATTAGCTCAGGCTGAATTGGCTGAGAGTAAATGCGCTGCAAAACTGCAGTGGCATCTTCGTCTTTCGCGTTTGCAATTTCCTCAAGCTGCTGAGTCGGGTCTTCATAGCGAGTCCAAAGACCTTCGAGGTCCAGCACACCTAGACCGCCGAGTTTTCCGATCGCGATTGCGGTTGCCGGGCTCATGGCAGAGTCCATTGGCGCTGCTACCACAGGCAGGTCGAACTTATAGGCATCGATTGCCCAGGCGGTTGAAACGTCCTCCGGGTCACGAGTTCTTCGAGTCGGAACCACTGCAATGTCATCGAAGGCAAATGCTCTGCGCGCGTCCTTACCGCGTCCGATTTCTACCTGGTTCATCTGGGCCTCCTAGCGAGTTCCGTAGTTAGGGGCTTCGATGGTCATTTGAACATCGTGCGGGTGCGATTCGCGCAATCCTGCAGCCGTGATTCGAACAAACTTGCCGCGCTCTTTGAGCTCCGGAATGGTGCCGGCTCCGACATAACCCATCGATGCACGCAGGCCTCCCACCAACTGGTGAACCACCGAAGCAACTGAGCCGCGATATGGCACTCGACCCTCGATACCTTCCGGCACCAACTTGTCCTCGCGCAACACATCGTCCTGGAAGTAGCGGTCCTTGGAGTAAGACTTAGCCTGACCACGGGACTGCATCGCGCCGAGCGATCCCATGCCGCGATAGGTCTTGTACTGCTTACCGCCAACAAAAGTGACATCTCCCGGAGCCTCATCGGTTCCAGCCAGCAGTGATCCGAGCATCACCGAATTTGCACCAGCAACCAAAGCCTTTGGAATGTCTCCCGAATACTGCAGACCGCCGTCGGCAATTACCGGAACTCCGGCTGGCTTAGCAGCCAGTGATGCCAGGTAAACCGCGGTGACCTGTGGCACACCGACACCTGCGACCACGCGAGTGGTGCAGATGGAACCTGGACCAACGCCAACCTTGACGCCATCAGCGCCGGCATCGATTAGTGCCTGAGCGCCTTCTCGGGTAGCAACATTGCCGCCGACGATGTCGGTGAACTTTGCAACCGGTTCGTTCTTAAGCTTTTGAATCATCTCTAGCACTGCGGTGTTGTGGCCGTGAGCGGTGTCAACAATCAGCATGTCTACGCCGGTTTCAACCAGCGCCATCGCGCGCTCCCAAGCATCTGGGCCAACACCGATTGCGGCACCTACCAAAAGCCGACCGGCACCATCCTTAGACGCGTTTGGATACTTCTCGCTCTTGTCAAAGTCTTTGACTGTAATAAGTCCGCGCAACTTGCCATCGTCATCAATCAGCGGCAGCTTCTCGATGCGGTGCTGAGCCAGCATCGCCATCGCCTCATCCGGGTTGATTCCAACCTTGCCAACAATCAGCGGCATCGGGGTCATTACATCTTTAACCAAAGTTGTGGTGCGCTGCACCTCGAGCACAAATCTCATGTCTCTATTGGTTACGATTCCGACGAGCTTGCCCTCTTCATCGATTACCGGCAGCCCTGAGACTCGGTACTTGCCGCATAGATCATCCACCTCTTGAATGGTGGCGTAAGGGGTGGTGGTCACCGGGTGGGAGACCATCCCGGCTTCGCTTCGCTTCACCAAGTCAACCTGGTTGACCTGGTCATCGATTGAAAGGTTGCGGTGCAGGATTCCCAAGCCACCCTGCCTTGCCATGGCGATAGCCATGCGAGCCTCGGTAACGGTGTCCATTGCAGAAGAGATAAGCGGTACGTGAATCGAGATGTTTCTAGAGACCTGAGTCTGAGTGCTCACGCCAGATGGCAGCACATCAGATTGCCCCGGTAGCAGTAGGACGTCGTCGTAGGTTAGGCCGACCAGGGAAAATGGGTCTTGAAGCTCCAATTGGCAATCCTCTGCTTGTGGTGGATTCGTCTCACAATTCTAGCCAAGCAATCACCCCTATAAATAAGGTGCATTTTCTGCCCATTGAAATCTTTTTGAAACCAAAGTTTTATAACTTGAACCAATTCACACTACGTTTACTTTGCTAGTGTTTTGAAAGGCTCCGAAGGGGCCTTCGAGCAGAGCAGCTCAATACGATTTGGAGGACAGGTGCAATTCCTCTCTACCAGCAACCCCAGGCGGTTGTTCTCATCCTTTTTTCTACTGCTGATAGCCATGGTTCTAAGCCTCGGGCTCGGCGCAACTTCTGCTAGCGCAGACAGCGTCGGCGAGGACCTAGAGCGCGGTATCACCGGAAACGTCAAGCTAGACGGCGAGCCACTCGGTGGTGTTCGCATGATCGTTGACGGAGGCGGCTACACCGCCGAGACCGTTACTGGTGCTGACGGCAAGTGGTACATCGGCGTTCCAGGCACCGAGGGCGACACCTACAAGGTGACCCTGGACCAGGAAACTTTGCCAGAGGGCATCGCGGTTACCGGTGAGGGCGGCGCCACCAAGGACGTTGTGCTTGGTAAGACCAGCCCACTGGTCGCAAACTTCTTTATCGGTGAGGGCACTCGCGTCACCGTCTCAATGTTTGACCAGGTTGTAGCCCGCTTGATCTACGGCTTGAACTTCGGCCTCATGCTTGGCCTAGCGGCGGTTGGTCTGTCGTTGGTGTTCGGCACCACCGGTCTTTCAAACTTTGCCCACTCTGAGATGGTTACCTTCGGTGCGATCGCAGCCTTGGTGCTGGGAACCGTGCTTCAGCTCCCAATGTGGGCAGCGATTCCAGTTGCGGTTTTGCTATCCGGTGGTCTCGGCTGGGCACTTGATGCCGGACTCTGGAAGCCTTTGAGAAAGCGCGGCCTTGCGCTGGTTCAGCTGATGATTGTTTCGATTGGCTTGTCGCTGACTGTTCGCTACCTATTCCAGTACTTCATCGGTGGCGGCACCGAGCAGCTACCGGGTGCTGACTCGACCTTGGTACCGTTATTTGGTTCGGTCGCCCTTTCGATGACCGACCTGGTTTCCATGGCAATCTCAATCGTGGTGATCAGCGGATTTGCCTGGTGGCTACTAAAGACCAAGACCGGTAAGGCAACCCGCGCCATCTCTGACAACCCAGACCTAGCAGCAGCATCTGGTATCGATGTTGACAAGGTGATTCGCACCGTTTGGATTATTTCTGGAGCACTGGCAGGTCTAGCAGGTGTGCTCTGGGCTTACTTCCGCCCAGGCATCAAGTGGGACATGGGTGCTCAGATTTTGCTATTGATCTTCGCTGCCGTGACCTTGGGTGGACTGGGCACCGCATTTGGTGCGCTGATTGGTTCGATCGTGGTTGGTGTCTTGGTTGAGACCAGCTCGCTGATCATCCCCGCCGACCTAAAGTACGTCGGTGCACTGGTAGTTCTTATTGGAATCTTGCTGTTCAGACCACAGGGTCTGCTCGGTAAAAAACAGAGGATAGGTTAGGAGGTCGACCATGGACTGGGGATCAATTCTCAATAACACCCTCGCGGGACTGCTCACTCCAACCATTCTGGCGTTTGCACTGGCAGCCCTAGGTCTGGCTATGCACTTCGGTTTCGCCGGATTGTTGAACTTCGGTATCGCGGGCTTCATGGCCGTCGGTGCTTACGGATATGCGATTAGCGTGCTGACATTTGGACTGCCATGGTGGGCAGGCATGCTGATGGGTGTTGCCGCATCGGTGGTCTTCGCCCTGATCATGGGTATTCCAACACTGCGCCTGCGCGGTGATTACCTAGCGATTGTGACCATTGCAGCTGCTGAGATTCTGCGCTTGCTATTCCTAACCACCGCATTTGAGCCGGTCACCGGTAGTGCCGACGGCCTATTTGGTTACAACACCTCCGGTGGTTTTGCTGATGCGAACCCATTCCCAGTTGGAAACTACGGTTGGGGTCCATGGACCTACAACGAGCAAACGCTGTGGATGCTGGTCTTTGGTCTAATCGTGCTAGCGGTTGCAACCTTCTTGCTATGGGCGCTAATGCGCTCACCGTGGGGTCGCGTTGTAAAGGGTATTCGTGAGGACGAGGACGCCGTTCGCGCCCTTGGTAAGAACGTTTTTGCCTACAAGATGCAGGCACTGATTATCGGTGGTGTATTTGGAGCCCTAGGTGGCATTGTGTTGGCAACCAGCACCAACGTCTCCCCCGGTGTCTACGTCACCTCGTTGACCTTCTTCCTGTGGACCGCACTTTTGCTTGGTGGCGCCGCCACCATCTTTGGTCCAGTGCTCGGTTCGATTATCTTCTGGGTACTTCAGGCCTTCCTTACCAACGTTTTGCCAGCGTTGGCAGAGTCTGGCATCTTGCCGGTTTCTGGAATCCAGGCAGCAACCCTGCGCTACGTCTTGGTCGGTATCGGTCTGATGCTGATCGTGATTTACCGCCCACAGGGTATTTTCGGCGACAAGAGGGAGATGACCTTTGTCAAGTAACCAAGAACCACAGAAGACCACCGGTCTGCACGTTGGCGTTGCAGCTCCAGGAGTCAAGAAGGTTAACCCAATCCTGGTCATCGACCACGTCAAGAAGAGCTTCGGCGGTCTGACTGCGGTTGACGTCGAGCACCTCGAGATCCCAAGCGGAGCCATTACCGCGCTTATCGGCCCTAACGGTGCCGGTAAGACCACCTTGTTCAACCTACTGACTGGTTTTGACACCCCAGACACTGGCGCTTGGTCCTTCGAGGGCAAAGAGCTCGCTGGTGTGCCATCGTTCAAGGTGGCCAAGATGGGTCAGGTTCGCACCTTCCAGCTCACCAAGGCGCTGAGCCTGCTAACCGTGCTGGAGAACATGAAGCTCGGTGCCAAGAACCAGACCGGTGAGAAGCTGTTGAACTCGCTGTTCCCATTCCTATGGCGCAAGCAGGACTCTGAGCTTGAGACCAAGGCGATGGAGCTACTAAAGAAGTTCAAGCTCGATGCCAAGAAAGATGACTTCGCTGCCTCGCTATCCGGCGGTCAGCGCAAGCTTTTGGAGATGGCGCGTGCACTAATGACTGATCCGGTCCTAGTGATGCTGGATGAGCCAATGGCCGGTGTGAACCCTGCTCTGACTCAGTCGCTCTTGGAGCACGTGCTAAACCTCAAGAAGGAGGGCATGACTGTGCTCTTTGTTGAGCACGATATGCACATGGTGCGCCACATCGCCGACTGGGTGGTTGTTATGGCCGAAGGTAAGGTCGTGGCCGAGGGTGCTCCAGACACCGTCATGAAGGAGCAGGCCGTTATTGACGCCTACCTAGGTGCTCACCAGGACACCGACCTAGGTGTGGTAACCGGTCGTATCAATGTCGTCAGCGAGGAAGGTAAGTAAATGACTCGCGTTGTAGAAGTCAAAGATCTAGTAGCCGGCTACCTGCCAGGTGTAAACATCCTGAACGGCACCAACCTCTATGCCGACAAGGGCGAGTTGATTGGAATTATCGGACCTAACGGTGCCGGTAAGTCCACCCTGCTCAAGTCAATCTTCGGACTTGTAAAGGTTCGTGAGGGCTCTATCACCCTAAACGGTGAGAACATCACGGGACTCAAGCCAAACCAGCTGGTTTCCAAGGGCGTGGGCTTTATCCCACAGACCAACAATGTCTTCCCGTCGCTCACCATCGAGGAAAACCTCCAGATGGGTATCTTCCAGGAGCCTGCGAAATACAACGAGCGCTTGGAGTTTGTGGTTTCGATCTTCGCCGAGCTCGGCAAGCGCCTGAAGCAGCGCGCTGGTTCGCTTTCCGGTGGTGAGCGTCAGATGGTTGCCATGGGTCGTGCACTGATGATGGACCCAGCGGTATTGCTACTGGATGAGCCTTCTGCTGGTCTTTCTCCAGTTCGCCAGGACGAAGCGTTCTTGCGCGTATCGGAGATCAACAAGGCCGGTGTTACCTGCATCATGGTTGAGCAGAATGCTCGCCGCTGCCTGCAGATCTCTGACCGTGCATATGTTCTTGACCAGGGTAAGGATGCAGTTGTCGGCACCGGCCGTGAGCTGCTGAATGACCCTCAGGTCATTGGCCTATACCTCGGAACCCTGGGTGCCTAAGCGGCCCCCTAAAGGTCTCTGGCTGGCCGTTGGGGCCGGAATTGGTGTCTCAGTTGGTAGTGCCATCGACGAAGTTGCTTTGTCGTTGGCGCTGGGTGTGGCTATTGGTGCAGCCCTTGATTGGTTTTATCACCGTAAACATGGCTAGCTAAAGTTTTTGCGCCTTTGCCTGATTAATAAGCGATGCTAGCTCAGTGGCGTTTTCGCAACCGAATAGCACCCGATCCCACTTTGAGTTCACCAACTCAATAACCACAATCTCCTGGCCGCGCGACCAAAGTGACAGCACCTTCTGGCCATGCTTGCGGAATGTTCCCTTCGCAATCAGTCCAGGAAATCCTGTTCCAGGGCTTCTGAGGCCCAGACCGCTACGAATGTATTCGGAGTCCTCGGTGGCCCCTCTGACATCGCTGAGCTTGAGAGAGAAGCTGGTCTGCAGCGCCTGAAGCGCTTCAAAAGCACTCAGTGAGATGTCAATTCGGTCACTGCTAATCGATAACTTAGCCATTTGGGTTCTCCTTTACCTTTGCTAAAAGATTGTTTCCGAGCAGGTTGGGCATGCCTTCGCCAACGCTGTCGATAATCTCAAGACACAGCTGTCGGATACGAGCATCTTGAGTGGCGAGGTCCTTGAGGGCAACCGTCAGTAGATCTAGTTGTTCTTCGGAATTGTCAAACGTTGCCACCACGTCCGCGAGCACACGCTCAAATAGGTTTTGCTTTGAACCAAATGCCTTATAGAGGCTGCCTCGCAGCAGACCGGTTGCCTTTACTAGATCGTCGATTGACGTGCCGTTGTAGCCGCGGGAGGCGAACAACGTCCGCGCTTTGGCCAAAACGGCTGACTCATCAAACTCTCTTGGTCTTGCCATGACGTCAGCCTAGCACAATTAGTGAACGAATGGTCAATAACTAACTCTGACCGGAAAAGCAAAAACCCCCGGCCGAAGGCCGGGGGTTTTTGTTGGTAACTAGTTACTAGCCACGGATGGTAGCTGGAACGTTGTTTCCGTCGAACTGCTGAATCAGGATGTTACCGTCGGTTGGGTCACCCAACTCGTTGAAGGTAACGTTGCCCGATGGGCCGTCGTAGTCGGCGGTTCCACCAGCGTTGATGATGTCAGCACACTCGGCGAAGGTGGTGCACTTCTGGCCGTTGCCGGATCCACCGGAAACTTCCTGTAGCTTCACGGACATGTTGGCACCCTCGGTGCTACGTGCCTCTAGAGCTGCAAGAGCTAGAAGAACAACTGCGTCGTAGGACTCTGGGCCATAAGCGTTTAGCTCTAGTGGCTCGTTGCCCTGTGCCTGCCAGTTCTCATCCATGCGAGCGATGAAGTCACCGATCTTGGACTCGTTTACACCTGGGTAGGTACCCTTAGCGCCCTCTAGGGTGCCAGCTGGGAAAACCTCAGAGTAGTTGGTCAGGTTACCGTCAACGAAGTACAGCTTGTCGCCAGGGAACTGAGCTACTAGCTCAGGAACGATGGTCTTAGCCTCGTCGAAGGTGATTAGCACGATTGCGTCTGGTCCAGGAGCTAGCGCCTCTGCAATCTGGCTGGTGAAGTTAGTGTCACCAGTGTTGTAGGTAGGAGCAGCTAGAACCTCGCCACCAGCAGCCTCGAAGGCCTTGGTAACGAACTCAGCTAGACCGGTTCCGTAGGAGTCGTTCAGAACGATCAGGGAGATCTTCTGGTGTCCGTCTTCTGCGATTAGGTTACCTAGCACCTCACCCTGTAGGACGTCAGATGGAGCGGTACGGAAGTACAGACCCTTGTCCTCGTAGGTGGTTAGTGCAGCCGAGGTGTTTGCAGGGGAGAACTGAATCACACACTCTGCAACCAAACGGTCGATGAACTGTAGCGAAGTACCGGAGGATGCGGCACCGATAACAGCCTCAACACCTGCGTTTAGCAAACGTGGGATCTCGGTGTCGTATGCCTTGTTGTCGGTGTCACCAGAGTCACCCAGGGTGGCCTCGATGGTGATGCCCTTGCCGGCCTCGTTGATGTCCTTGATAGCTAGTGCAACACCAGCCTCCTCAGGTGGGCCGAGGAATGCGAGGTTACCAGTTAGCGGTAGAGCGGTACCTAGCTTCAAAGTTAGGTCGCCTTCCTGCTCTGGGCCAAGCTCACAGCCGCCAGGAGTGGTGGTAGCAGCAGCGCTAGTCTCCGACTCGGTGGCCTCAGTCTCAGTGGAAGTCGCCGCACAACCCGCCAAAGCCGCTGCGCTAAGTGCCAAAACACCTAGGGCCGAAACGGTCTTGAGGGCCAAGCGTGACTTGATGTCGATTTCAGTCATTCTTGCTCCTTGAATAGCAATTAGAGGGCAAGTGTGGGCAATCGCTCACACTGCTAGGCAAAAGCATACTGAAAATGACAATTTGCAACCTTATTTTGCTTCGAAAAGAGCGTTGGCTGAGGGGAGTAGATTGCGATATGCGTAGATTTGATGACTATTTGCTTCTGTATTAGAAGCGATTTGAGTTTGTGTTCTTCGAAATTGGTTGAAAGTTCCGCAATGTAAGCAGTGCGTAACAATTAGGTTTCGGCTAGCCCTGCTCGATTACCGCAATCGCTTTGCGCTTGTTTCTGATCGCATCAAAACTCAGCACCACAAGCGAGAGCCACACCAAGCCAAACCCCACCCAGCGCACCGCAGGCATTGGTTCGCGCAGAATAAAAAATGCGGTGACGAATTGCAGCACCGGAGTCATGTATTGAATAAAGCCGATCGTCGAAAGCGGAACTCGGGATGCGGCGGCGCCAAACAGAATCAAAGGCACTGCCGTCATGATTCCAAACCCGACCAGAATCGCCGCATTGAGTGGACTATCCAACAAGGTGATGCGATTACTAGATGCAACTACCAGAAGTTGGATGATTGCGATCGGCATCACCAAAAGCGACTCAAGTGCGAACGATTGAGTGGCTTGGATCTTGCCGCCAACCTTGTTTTTAGCCAGTGAGTAAATCGCGAAACTAACCGCCAATACCAGTGCAATCCAAGGTGGCCTTCCGTAATCGAAGGTCAACACCGCAACCGCCACAAAACCAATCGAAAGCGCAACCCACTGCGGGGTTCTGAGCCGCTCCCCCAAAAAAACCACGGCAAAGACAATTGTGATCAAGGGGTTGATGAAGTATCCAAGCGAAGACTCAATGGTGTTGCCGGTGGCAACTGCAACCACATAGGTCTCCCAGTTAATAAAGATAAATACCGAGGCAACAGCTAGCCAGCGCAATTTCTTCGGGGAGCGAATTAGCTCAACAATCTTTCCCCAGCCGCGAATCACGGTCAGTACCAGGGCTGCAAAAAGAAAACCAAACACCACCCGCCACACCACTACCTCAAAAGGGTTAGCAAATTTGGTGGCATTGATGATCAGTGGAAATGAGCCCCAGATTAGATATGCGCTTACGCCCAAAAGCAATCCGGTGGAGTGGCTCGAGCGGGTCTTCACCCTCAAAGCCTAGGGGTTAAACGAAAACGACCCAGGTTTCCCTGGGTCGTCCTCTAAATGATTTAGCGCTCGATGATTGCTAGCACGTCGCGAGCCGAGAGCACTAGGTACTCCTTGCCGTCGTACTTAAGCTCGGTGCCGCCATACTTTGAGAAGATGACGCGGTCGCCGACCTTTACGTCAACTGGAATGCGGTCACCTTCGTCGCTGAAACGACCAGGACCAACCGCGATAACCTCAGCCTCCTGAGGCTTCTCCTTTGCGGTGTCTGGGATTACCAGACCGGATGCGGTTACCTGCTCTGCCTCAACTGGGCGAACAACAATGCGATCTTCGAGTGGCTTGATAGAAACCGACACTTTGACCTCTTCTTTTCTTAAAGTTGTGATTTAGCAGACTCGATGTTCGAGTGCTAATAAAACTTTAGGGCCTAATTAGCACTCAGTCAAGGTGAGTGCTAGTAGCAAGACCGCTAGCCTTGCTTCATGAATCATTTGCTGACCGCCGAAGCGCTTCGGTTGCTCGATGAGGTCGGCGAAATAGATTCCAAGGCTGATGTGCTGGCAATAATTACCCGGCTGAGAAAAGCAGGCCACGATGCGCTTTTGGTGACCGAGGTAATCACCCAGGCCAGACTAAGAACCAGAGCCAAGGCTAAATTTGGTGAGTTTGCGAAGAGCATGCTGTTCACTGAGGCTGGTCTGGAGCAGGCCACTAGGTTGCAGGTGGCAGCTCTGCATGCCGAGAGATTTAAGCAGGCGGGATTTAGGTCGATTGTTGACCTCGGTAGCGGCATTGGCGCCGACTCGCTCGCCTTCGCATCGCTTGGACTGAACGTCACAGCAATCGAACAAGATCCGCAGACCGCGGCCCTAACCTCCTTCAACCTGGCCGCATTTCCAAATGCCCAGGTGCAAGTTGGCGATGCCGAGCAAGTAGACCTTGGTGGTTTTGATGCGGTTTGGCTGGATCCAGCCAGACGCGAGCTTGGTCGCAAGGGCGCAAAGCACATCACTTTGGCTCCGGCGGATTTCAGCCCAAATCTAGATTGGTGCTATCAAATCCCCAAACCCAAGGGCATCAAGCTTGGACCGGCCTTCCCGCTAGATCTGATTCCACGGCAAGTTGAGGCCTGGTGGGTCTCACACCAGGGTGACCTGGTGGAACTGACTTTGTGGTTTGAGGGGCTAAGTCAGCGAGTTGGTCGCAGCGCTTTGATGCTGAAAGATGGCCAGCGCTATCAATTCGATGGTGATGGTATCGAACGGTTCCGCATCGATACCCTCAAGCGATTTGTTTATGAACCCGACTCCGCACTGATCAGATCCCAACTGGTTGGTGACTTTGCAAATCAGCAAGGCTTCACCGGCATTAGCGATGGAATCGCTTATCTGTCGAGTGAGCAGCTTGTCCTCTCCCCATGGCTCAGGGCCTATGAGGTGCTCGAGGTATTGCCATTGGATGAGATGCAAATCAGAAAAGCACTCTGGGCCCGCGGGATTGGGAAACTGGAAATTAAAAAGCGCGGGGTAGATATCACCCCTGAGGAGCTAAGGCCAAAGCTGAAGTTAAAGGGAGAGGGCGCCGCCACCCTGATTCTCACCAGGGTAGACGACGCCCGACGCGCTCTTATCGTTCAACCGATTCGCTAGATGGCTCTTCTAGCGAAGCGATTAGCGGTCACCGAAGTGCATTCCGCCGAATCCACGTTCGAATTCAAAATACTCAGGGCCCATCGGCTGGAGTCCGAAAGCCCCCGAGAGGATAAGAACCTTTGTAATAACACCGAGGATGCCGAAAATAATCCATCCCGCTAGGTGAACGTAACCAAGAACCGTTCCGGTTAGCGCCAGGGTGCGGCCAGACTCTCCGGATGCCTTGATTTGCTTCAGGGCAATGTGACCGGTGATAACTGCAATTAGCGCTCCGATACCGCTGATGGCGCTGGCCAGCGACACTACCGCGAGAGTGTTTAGCGAGGTCCAGTCGAACTTCTTCTTTTCAACCGGCAAAGCGGTTGGGGTTTCCTGAACAGCCTCTGTGTTGGCTTCAGCTTCTGATTTCTTCTCTGCCATGATTTCCTTTGATTGGGGACAACCAAACAATGGCAGCTCAGCGTGATAGTTAGCTGGAGGAAAGCTGGGAGATTCTAGAGAGTCTGAACCTGGGTTACTTCGAGGGTAGATTCTGATCCAAAACTAAGGCTCGATGGCGCTGTGCCGGCCATTACCAGCTGGGAACCGAGAGCGGCAATCATCGCTCCGTTATCGGTGCAAAGCTGGAATCTGGGGATTCGAAGCTCGATGCCGTTTTCGCTACAGCGCTTCTGAGCCTCTTCTCGAAGCCGGGCATTTGCAACCACACCGCCACCGAGCAGCAGGCGATTGACACCGAAGTCTTTGCAGGCGTTAATCGCCTTGGTCAGCAGCACATCGACCACGGCCTCCCGGAAGCTGGCGGCAACGTCCGCCTTGGAGAAATCTTCCCCGGCATCCTGAGCCTTTTCGACATGTCGCGCCACCGCGGTCTTTAGTCCCGAGAATGAGAAGTCATAGCGATGTTTTTCCATATCTTTCGGAAGCGTAAGTCCGCGTGGAAAGCGAATCGAGGCAGTGCCATCGGCGGCCAACTTATCGATCTGTGGACCACCGGGATATGGCAACCCCAAGACCCTGGCCACCTTGTCAAAAGCCTCACCAGCCGCATCGTCAATGGTCTCCCCCAAAAGTTCAACGTCATTTAGCAGGTGCCGAACCAATAGCAATGAGGTGTGACCACCGGATACCAAAAGTGCAATGGTTGGTAGCTCTACCGCTCCACGCTCCAAGACATCTGCGCCAACGTGACCAACCAGATGGTTCACCGCGTAGAGCGGTTTGTTGTGAGCTAGCGCCAAGCCCTTGGCGGCACCAATTCCGACCATGAGTGCCCCGGCAAGTCCCGGGCCATTAGCCACCGCGATCGCATCAATGTCTTGCATGGTGAGTTTTGCTTCGGTAAGGGCCTTTTCCAGCGTGGGGCGAATCGCTTCGAGGTGGGCTCTTGCCGCCACCTCCGGCACCACACCACCGTACTTAGAGTGCTCGTCCATTGAGCTGTGAAGTGCATTTGCCAAAAGTCGATTGCCCTGCACAATGCCAACTCCGGTCTCATCACAGGTTGACTCAATACCCAGCACAATCGGCTGCCGGATTGGCAATCGCATGATCAGGGCATCAATGCCGGCAGGCTGGTAGTAACGCTTTCGAATATCGATCTGCTCAAATCCGAGGTCTTTATAAAGCGCAATTGCCACGGCATTGTCGGCCCGGACCTCAAGCATTACCTGCTCGGAACCAAGCTCCTTGGCCTTTGCAATAAGTCGCTGCATCAGCTGACGACCAAGCCCGTTTCCACGCTGATCGCTTGCGATCCCGATGGTTTGAATATCCGAGCTAAATGAACCAGCCGCAGTAGCAAGCCCGGCGTAACCAATAAGCTCCGGGGCAAAAATACCCAGGTAATAGGTGTGGGTGGCCGCTAACTCACTCGCCATGCTGGTTGCCGACCAGGCATCCTCAGGAAATAGCTTGTGTTCCAAATCCATTACCGAGGTCAGATGCTCCTTGGAAAGTTCTAAAAATTCCACTAGCTGCTCACCCGCTTCCCAGCCGATGGCGCGACATCTGGCGATCTCAAATACAAAGCAGATGAATCACTTAGATCGATGCCTCGCTCCAGCGCCCAAATCGCATACCGCCCAATCAGCTCGGCATTGCACTTGCCATCGACGCTCTCAAAATCTGCAAACTGCTCAAGCTCCTCGGGCTTTAGCACGGCTGGCCCAAAGACCCGCTCGCCTAATTCATAGGCTGCAACAAATAGCTCGCGACGTTTGGCGTCTGAGGAAACCACAATCTTCGCGTCTCCAAGCGAAAGTGCGACGGCATCTAAGTTCATCACCGAATACATCGGCAATCCAAGTGCGGTGGCAAATGAGGTTCCGGCCGCCATTCCAACCCGAAGCCCGGTGTATGGGGCTGGGCCGCGACCAATCGCCACGGCCGTCACAGCGTCTGCCGTTTGATCTGCACGATGCAAAACCTCTGCGATCGCGTTTCCAATGTTCTCGGCGTGACCGAAGGGGTCGTCGAACTCAATCGTTGCCAGCAGGGTTTCGCCATCAAATAAAGCAGTTGAGGTTCCCGCAGAGGTATCAATTGCTAAAAGCAATTTCCACCCCCTGCCAGCGAGCGCCGTGACCCAGGATGGTGACCAGCCGGGACTCATCGTGAGATTCACGATTGATATCAATCTGCAACCAGTGCTGGGCGATGCCATCGATGTAATCCCTAGCCCACTCGACCACCACTATCGAATTTGCAAAATCAATGTCCAAATCGTCAAGCTCAACAGCCGAATTCAATCGGTAGGCATCGACGTGCACCAGCTTGGGCCCAAGTGCCGTGCGGTGGGTGCGAGCCAGCACAAAGGTCGGTGACTGAACGGTGCCCTGAGCGCCTAGTCCCTCGCCAATACCGCGAGTCAAAGTCGTTTTCCCAGCACCGAGAGGACCGTTTAGCAACAGCAAATCGCCAGCTTGCAACAGCTTGGCAATAGCTCCGCCAAAAAGATGCATTTGGTCAGGATCTTGAATTCGAAATTCCATACCTAGAGGTAAACCCTTTTTGCCCGTCCACCAATCCTGGTGACAATCTCATAGTTGATGGTGCCAGCCGAAACGCCCAATTGATCTGCCGAAGGTTCGCCAGTCGCCGGATCGCCAAAGATCACCACCTCACTGCCGAGAGCTATCTGATGATCGCCGACATCGACCACGAACTGATCCATGGCAACTCGGCCCGAAATTTCAAATTGTCTACCCGCAATCAAAACCTTGGCGCCGACCGCAATCCTCGGCATGCCCTCGGAATAGCCAAACGGCACCAGGGCCAAAGTGGTCTCTTTATCGGTGCGATAGCGGTAACCGTAGGAGACGCCCTGACCCGCCGGGACTCGCTTTAGGTTTACCACCTGGGCAACCGCTCGCATTGCCGGCTGTAAACCATACTCGCCAAATTCCCGATCTTCCCAGGGGTTCAGGCCATAGAGACCAATGCCGACACGCACCATGTCGTAGCGCATGCTTGGGTAACTAAGAGCTCCTGCGGTGGCGGCAAGGTGGCGCTGTGAGATTTTTACCCCGGACTTTTCGGCTAACTCGACTGCCGCCAGAAACTCCTGCTCCTGTTTGCGGTCTTCTTCCTCTGAGGTGTTAGCCAGGTGAGAGAACAGCCCAATGCTCATACCGGAGAGCTTGGTGAAGACCTGCTCCCAATCGGATCTCGGAAAACCTGCCCGCCCTAAACCGGTGTCGACCTTGATGTGAATCTGCTTCACCCCGGCGGCAAGTGCCGATTCCAACACTGCAAAGTTTGAGATTCCGAGCTCAATCTGCTGCTCGGCAGCCATTTCGAAGTCGTCCTCAGTGGAAAGAATCCAGCACATAATCCGAGACTTGATGCCTGCTGCGCGCAGCGCAATTGCCTCCTCGAGATCGGCCACCCCCAGAGCATCGACCGAAATATCTTCTAGCGCCTGCGCCACCTCGTGCATGCCGTGACCATAGGCATTGGCCTTCACAATCGCCATTACCTCGCTGGGTGCAACCAAAGCCTTGAGCTGTCGGTAGTTGGCCTGGATCTTGCTCAGGTCGACTTGTATTTCGCGCATCTAGTTAGCCTCCAGCACAACGAAGGCAGATGCAAGTTCTTGCTCGTGACTTAGTGAGAGCTGAATTGCGGTAATTCCGAGGTCGGCGACTTGGGACTTGGTTTCACCATGCAATTGAATGCTTGGCTTACCTAAGGGATCTTTTACGATTTCAATCTCTGCCCAGCTCAAAAGCGCAGGGTTCCCAACTGCTTTGGCAAGCGCTTCTTTGGCGGCGAACCTTGCAGCTAGGGAGGCATCGGAGAGCCCGTGCTCGTTTGGGTGAAACAGCCGCACTTTGAGATTTGGAGTCCGCGCCAAAGCTGCCGCCATGCGCACCACCGAGCAAAGATCGGTGCCGACCCCGTAGATCACTTATTCGACCGTAACGCTCTTTGCCAAGTTTCTTGGCTGGTCAACATCCAAGCCCTTGGCTGATGCCAGCTCCAGCGCAAAGGTTTGCAGTGGGATAACAGACAAAACAGCAGCCATCATCGGATGAGCGGCCGGAATGCTAAATACCTCATCTGCGAATTGACCAACCAGCTCATCGCCGGACTCGGCGATTGCGATGACCTTTGCGCCACGAGCCTTGATCTCCTGGATGTTGGAAATGACCTTGGGGTGAAGTGAATCTTCGCCCTTTGGCGATGGCACCACGACGATAACCGGCTGGCCGGCTTCGATAAGCGCGATTGGGCCGTGCTTAAGTTCTCCGGCCGCGAAGCCCTCGGCGTGGATATAGGCCAGCTCCTTGAGCTTTAGCGCACCTTCCATGGCAATTGGAAAACCTACGTTGCGACCGAGGAACAAAACCGACTTGGCGTTTGCGTACTCGCGACCAAGATCACGCATGCGATCAAGTGACTCCAAAACCTTCTTCACCTGACGCGGTAGCTTTAGTAGCTCCTTACCCAAGTCCTTTAGATGCGACTCGGAGTGGGCCTTGCGCAACCAGCCAAGTGACAGCGCGACCAATAGCCCGGCTGTGATTTGAGCGGTGAAGGCCTTAGTGGATGCAACCGCAACCTCGGGTCCGGCGTGAGTGTAGATAGTGGCATCAGACTCGCGAGCCAGGGTGGCACCCTGGGTGTTGCAGATGCTCAGCACCTTTGCGCCCTGCTCCTTGGCGTAGCGAATTGCCATTAGCGTGTCCATGGTTTCACCGGACTGGCTGATCGCAAGGATCAGGGTGTTAGCGTCAATAATTGGGTCCCGATAGCGGAACTCGTGCGACAGCTCAACGCTGACTGGAATCTTTGCCCACTTCTCGATCGCGTACTTGGCAACCTCGCCGGCATAGGCCGCGGTGCCGCAAGCGGTGATGATGATGCGGTTGACTTCAGAGAGCTGCTCTAGGCCAGCAAATTCATCCAGCTTTACCCGACCATCAGAGTCAAGTCGGCCCATCAAGGTGTCGCCAACTGCCTGCGGTTGGTCCGCAATCTCTTTGGCCATAAAGGATGGCCAGCCACCCTTTGAAGCGCTCGAAGCATCCCAGTCGACCGTGAACTCCTTGAGCTCAACCGGCTCGCCTTTGAAGGTCGATACCTTCACCGATGCACGACGCAGTTCTACGATCTGATCTTGCCCTACCGACACCGCACGCTTGGTGTGCTCTACAAAAGCTGCCACGTCGCTGCCCAGGAAGTTTTCATTCTCGCCCAAGCCAATAACCAGCGGTGAGTTACGACGAGCCGCCAATATGAGATCTTTGTGATCCTCGTGAATGCAAAGCAGAGTGAATGCGCCATGCAGGCGGTTCACCACCGATACAAAAGCACTCTTGAGGTCTTTGGTTTCGTCATAGGCACGAGCCACGAGGTGAGCCGCAACCTCAGAGTCGGTCTCGGAGGAGAATTTCACGCCCTGTGCCAAAAGCTCTGCCTTCAGCTCCGAAAAATTCTCAATGATGCCGTTGTGAATTAGCGAAAGCTTGAGATGCTCGCCACCGAGGTGCGGGTGAGCGTTGCCGTCGGTTGGAGCTCCATGCGTGGCCCAGCGAGTGTGACCGATGCCGATGTGAGCATCGGATAGCGGAGAGTCTTTTAGGTCGTCAACCAAAACCTGAAGCTTGCCCGCACGCTTGCGAGTTTGCAGACCCAAATCTGGGTCAATTACAGAAATACCAGCGGAGTCATAGCCTCGATATTCCAGACGCTTGAGGCCTGATAGCAATACATCGAGTGTTGACCCCGGCCCTACATAGCCGACGATTCCACACATGTCTCCTAATCTACGGCAGAATAGCCAGTTATGAGCGCAGCACAGGGCCTGGGAGAGCTATCTCCCTATCTCGCAATTGAACGCGATGATTGGGCCGAGCTTGGCAAAAACACCCAGCTGCCGCTGACCGAGCAGGAGCTGACGAACCTCAAGAGCCTCGGTGACTTTTTGGATATGAAAGAGGTAGAGGAGGTTTACCTCCCGGTCTCTCACCTGCTGTCGCTATATGCCAATCAGACTCAGAAACTGCACTCCGCCTCCTCAAACTTTTTAGGCGAAAGATCCGCCAAAACCCCATTCATCATTGGGATCGCAGGATCGGTTGCGGTTGGAAAATCAACCGTTGCCAGGCTTCTAAAAGAACTCATGTCGCGCTGGGAGGGGACTCCCAAGGTTGAGCTTGTGACCACCGACGGCTTCCTTTACCCAAATGCTGAACTTGAACGTCGCGGCATTTTGGATCGCAAGGGCTTTCCCGAAAGCTATGACCGCAAGCGACTCCTAAAGTTTGTCAGCGACGTGAAATCAGGTGTCGCCAGCGTCACCGCCCCGGTGTACTCACACCTCTCCTACGACATCGTTGAAGGAGAATTCGAAGAGGTCAATACCCCCGATGTGCTGATTCTCGAGGGCCTAAACGTGTTGCAACCCCCTGCCATTGGCCAAGAACTGGCGCTAAGTGATTTCTTCGACTTTACGATTTACATTGATGCCAATCCGCAGACCATTGCAAAGTGGTATCTGTCTCGCTTTCTGCAGCTCTGGACCAGCGCCTTCACAAATCCGCGCTCATATTTCCACCCGCTGACTAAGCAGCTCAATCAGGAGCAGGCGATTGAACGGGCCGAGGGGTTTTGGAAGAACATCAACCTACCCAACCTGCGCGAAAACATCGAACCGACTCGGTCAAGGGCGAAGTTGGTCATGCAAAAAGGCGACGAACATCGCGTCCAGCAGGTTCTACTTAGGAAGATCTAGGGCTTCCACGAAGCTGATCTGCATCGAGTCGATGCACCTTGGGAAGGTTTCAAACGCCTTGGCCCGCTCGCTTGATGCGTTGTATCGCTCTTGAATCTTCAAAAATTCGGCTTGATCACCCGCAAGCGATACACACCAAACAAACTCATTCGCCTCGTGATCGATTAGCTGAAACTCGACTCGATATCCAAAGCCCTCGCGCACCGGAATCAGTGTGCTGTGAAGCCAATCGGTGAAGCCAGGCATTGCCCCGGCGGCAATCTGGTAGCGACGAAGTTGGTAGGTGCGCACTAAAGCCCAAGCCTGCGCTCAACAGCGAGTGCAATGCGCTCCGCCCAGCTCTGGGCGGTGCCCTGATCTTGTGCTTCAACCATGACGCGAACCAAAGACTCGGTGCCCGAGGCACGCAGTAGCACGCGGCCGTTGCCACCAAGTTCCGCCTCAGCAGCTGCCACTAGCTGGTTGAGCTCCTCATCGGAGCCAACCTTGGTCTTATCCACGCCGGGAACATTGATCAGCACCTGTGGGTAGTTCGGCATCACAGCGGCCAGCTCACGCAGGGTCTGACCCGAGGATGCCACCTTTGCTGCGATGTGAAGTCCGGTGAGCACACCGTCACCGGTGGTTGCATACTGAGCAAAGATTACGTGACCGGACTGCTCGCCACCGAGCGAGTATCCACCCTCGCGCATTGCCTCGAGAACATAGCGGTCACCGACACCGGTTTCAACAATGTCGATGCCTGCGCCGCGCATTGCGACCTTCAAACCAAGGTTGGACATCACGGTCGTGACCAGAGTGTTTCTGGCCAGAGAACCAGTCTCGCGAAGTGCGAGCGCCAAAATTGTCATGATGTGATCGCCATCCACAATCGCACCGGTGTGGTCTACAGCTAGACAGCGGTCAGCATCGCCATCGTGGGCGATGCCCAGGTCGGCCTTGTGGCTTAGTACCGCGGCCTGCAAAGCTGAAAGGTGAGTTGAGCCATAACCTGAGTTGATGTTGTTGCCATCTGGATCGGCACCGATAACGATCACCTTGGCACCGGCGTCCGAGAATATCTGCGGTGAAATGGCGCTGGCTGCTCCATGAGCGCAGTCCAACACAATCTTGAGGCCATCCAGACGGTTTGGAAGCGTGCCCAGAAGGTGGACGATGTAGCGATCTTCGGCATCTGAGAATCTGGTGACGCGACCTACTTCAGAGCCAATCGGCATCAAAGCCTGGCCCATTGCCTCGGCAATTTTGTCTTCGGTAGCATCCGCTAGCTTGTGGCCACCGCGCGCGAAGAACTTGATTCCATTGTCTGGAGCTGAGTTGTGACTCGCGGAGATCATCACGCCAAAATCCGCATCGATGTCAGCGGTTAGGTAGGCGGCCGCTGGGGTTGGCACGACACCGGCGTCAAACACGTCAACGCCAGAGGATGCTAATCCAGCCGCCACGGCAGCCGAGATGAAGTCCGATGAGATTCGGGGGTCGTGAGCAATTACCGCACGAGGGCGATCGCCGCGTTTTCTAGCTTCTGCACCCAAAACCAAAGCAGCAGCCTGCGCCAAACGAAGCGAAAACTCTGCGGTGATTTCTTTGTTCGCGGTTCCACGAATCCCGTCAGTGCCAAATAGCCTGCCCATGGCAGAAGCGTATCTTTAGCGCTTCGAGAACTGAGAAGCCTTGCGGGCCTTCTTCAAACCGGCCTTCTTGCTCTCGATGATACGAGAGTCACGGCTTAGGAAGCCGGCCTTCTTCAAGGCAGCGCGGTTGTTGTCCTGGTCGATCTCGTTTAGTGCACGAGAGATACCTAGGCGAAGAGCTCCAGCCTGACCAGCAATACCGCCACCATCGATGCGAGCGATGACGTCATATGCGCCCTGTAGCTCTAGCACCTTGAATGGGTCGGTGATTAGCTGCTGGTGCAGCTTGTTTGGGAAGTAGTCCTCAAGAGTACGGGAGTTGACAGTGATCTTGCCGGTGCCTGGGATTAGGCGAACGCGAGCAACTGCCTCCTTGCGACGGCCAGTGCCGGCACCGTTCTGAGTCAGGTTGCCACGAGAGCGCACTGGCTTCTCAGGAGCACTCTCGGTGGTGTAAGAGGTTGCTACCTCTTCTGCGACGATCTTCTCAGCCAATTGGTATTCCTTACTGGGCAATCTGGTCAATGACGAATGGCTTTGGCTGCTGTGCAGCGTGAGGGTGTGCGGCACCCTTGTAAACCTTTAGCTTGGAAAGCTGCTGGTCGCCGAGGGTGTTCTTTGGCAACATGCCACGGATCGCCTTCTCGACTGCGCGCTCTGGGTTCTTCTCCAAAAGCTCAGAGTAAGTGGTAGCGGTTAGACCACCTGGGTAACCAGAGTGACGGTAAGCCTTCTTCTGGGCCAACTTCGAACCGGTCAGTGCAACCTTGTCTGCGTTGATGATGATGACGAAGTCACCGTTGTCCATGTGAGCAGCGAAGGTTGGCTTGTGCTTTCCGCGCAGCAGTGCTGCGGCGTGAGAAGCAAGGCGACCCAAAACCACGTCGGTGGCGTCGATGACAAACCACTCGTGGGACAGCTCGCTGGCCTTAGGCGAATAAGTACGCACGCTAAATTACCTCTTAGTTTCTTATGTGTGATTCCGCATGACTATCGCGGTTTCAAACCCTTTCG
>JACCDS010030980.1_pt1 | contig 22231 bp, 16 predicted proteins | sample 7446441 | NCBI WGS metagenome assembly JACCDS01 (sample SAMN15323445, study PRJNA562643) | freshwater metagenome | isolation source: river surface water | place: USA:Blue River Watershed | collected 2017-08-17 | reverse complement strand
GGGGCATGCTGGGGTTGGCGGCCATGCCGGGCTCTTCACGCAGGCCGCGGGCGCGGGCCAGGGCTTGCGCCAGGGCGGGGTCGTTGCGGTAGAGGGCTTCCAGGCGCGAGACCAAGTCCGTGCCCGGCTCGGGCAGGGCCGAGGGCGCCCAGGTGTCCACCTCGGTGGGCCCGCGCAGCACCAGCGGCACGGCTGTCTGCAAGGCCACGGCCTTCAGCGCCGGGGCGCCTGGCTGGCCCGCCAGGGCACGTCCCAGCCAGCCGGTGCTGAGCTCGTAGGGCCGCATGCCGCCGCTTTCCAGCACCTGCTGCGCGTCAAAGTGCGAACGCTCGCGGTAGGGCAGGCCCACGGCGTGCAGCACAGCCAGTTCGCCGCGGCCGTACAGGGCGTGCAACTGCGGCAGCAGCGGGTTCAGGGCGAAGGTGCTGTCCAGCGCCAGCGGGCTTTCGGGAAACTGCCCCAGCACGCCACGTGCGTCGGCAAAGGCCGGGTCGCCCACGGCGGGCACGGCGGTGAGGCCGTCCATGCCGCCACGCAGGATGACGAAGACCAGGCGGTTGGCGTCCGCCGTGCCGGTGGCGGCGATGCTGAGCGTGGCCCAGGGGGCCAGCGTGGCGGCCAGAGCGGACTGCAAAAGGTGGCGGCGCGAGGCGGTCATGGCAATCTCCTTCAACGGCGCTGGAATTCGGGGGCCATGAGCAGCAGGGCCAGGGCCTGCGGGCCGTCGGCGGCGCGTTCGATCTGGCGCAGCGTGTTGTCCTGCAGCAGCGGGCCCAGGCTGGCGCGGGCGATGGCGCGGGCGTCGGCGTTGCGGCCCAGGCGGTCGGCCACGCGGGTGGCCCACTCCACGCGTTTCCAGACGGCGTCCGGGCCCAGCCACTCCTCGGCGCGGTCGGGCCAGCCGGCGGGGGAGGGCGCGGCCTGCACACGCTGGCCCAGCACGCCGATGGAGGCGTCGGCCTGGCGCGCAAACGCGGGTTCGCCGATCTTCAGCAGCCGCACGGTGCTGACGACAAATTCTTCCGGTGTCTTCAGCTTGGCCGGCTGCGGCGCCCAGGCCTCGGGCGACAGCACCAGCGTGCGGTGCAGCTGGGCCAGGTCGCCGCCGCTGCTGCGGAAGCTGGCTTCCAGCCGGGCCACCAGCGACAGCGGTGGGTCGTCGGCGACGAAGTGCCGTGCCAGCTTGGTGCTGACAAAGCGCGCGGTGGACGGGTGCTGGGCCAGGTCGCGCAGCACCAGGTCCAGCGCCTCGGGGCCTTCGGGGTAGACGCGCCCCAGCACGGTCTTCTGGCCCGGCTGGTGCCAGGTGGCGTCAAAGCGCACGGGGTCCTGGGCGTTGCCTTGCGCCATCAGCTGCGCAAAGGGCACGCGCCAGCCGGTCAGCACACGCGCGAACTCGGTGACGTCGGCCTGCGTGTAGCCGCCCCAGCCGCCGTAGGCCGCGCCGCCATGGCTGACGCCCAAGGTGTGCAGCTCCAGGATCTCGCGCGCCAGGTTCTCGTTGAGGCCGGTGATGCGTGGCGGCTGCTGGCCTTCGGCACGCGGGCGGCGGGCCTGGCGGCGCACCAGGGGCGATTCGGGGCCGGCCGAGCTGTCGTTGTCCAGGTAGCGCAGCATGCCGGCGTGGTGCACCACCGCCTTCAGCAGGCCTTCAAACGTGCCGTTGATGTGCGGGCGTATGGCTTCACGCTCGAAGGCACCCACCACACCGCGTGCGCTGGCCTTGGCCATGCTGACGGTGAAGTGGTTGGCCCAGAACAGGGCCAGGCGTTCGTTGAAGGGCTGGGCGCTCAGTGCCGCGGTGCTCAGGCGCGCGCGGATGTCGGCCTGCACGATGGCGCGGAAGTGTTCGCCAAACTGCTGCTCGGCCGGGCGGGTGTCTGCTGCCATGCCTTCGCTGCGGGCGGCCGGCGGGTTGCGCCGCTGCTCGGCCAGGAACTGGGCAAAGCGCTTGACGCCTTCGGCACCGCTGGCCAGGCCGCTGCCGCGCTGCGGCTCGGCCGGCCCCAGCTGCTGCAGCAGCCAGGCCTGGGCGTCGGCGCCCACTGTGGACAGCCGGGCCTCGCCCAGGCCAAAGCGATGGGCTGCAATCGCTGCACGCGTGTCAGCCAGGGAGTCGGGCGAGCTCATGGTGTGCCTCCATGGCCCGGAGTGTGGCTCAGCCGCAGGTGGCGCGGCGTGGCTCCCAGGTGAAGAAACGTTGAGCCGGCGTGGCGCCGGCCCGGCCTACTTGGACAGCAGGCGGTTCACCGCATCCACGTCGGTGGGGGCCAGCTGGCCGGAGGCCTGGCGCAGCTTCAGGGTGTTGACCAGCACGTCGTAGCGGGCCTTGGCCAGGTCGCGCTGGGTGCTGAAGAGCTGGGTCTGGGCGTTGAGCACGTCCAGGTTCACGCGCACGCCCACCTTGTAGCCCAGCTGCGTGGCTTCCAGGGCCAGCTTGCTGGACGATTCCGCCGCTTCCAGCGCCTTCACCTGGGCCAGGCCGGACTGCACGCCGAAGTAGGCCACGCGTGTGCCGCCGGCCACACCGCGGCGCGCGGCTTCCAGGTCCTGCCGGGCCTTCTCTTCCAGCGACAGCGTTTCCTTGATGCGGTTCTGCACGGCGCCGCCGCTGAACAGTGTCCAGTTCAGCTGCACGCCCACGCTGCCGGCCGTGCTGGTGCCGGCGCTGCGGCTGTAGTTGGGCAATTGGCCACGGGCGTCCGAGCCGCTGATGGAGGCCACCGCATCCACCGTGGGCAGGGTGCCGGCGCGGGCCTTCTGGCTCTCCAACTGGGCCACGTCCAGGCCCACACGTGCGCGGCGCACGGTGGGGTGCTGCTGGTCGGCCACGGTGACCCACTCCTCGGCATTGGCCGGCATGGGGGTGGGCAGCACCACCGGCGTCAGCAGCGGCTTGGGCGCCACGTTGCTGCGGCCCACCAGGGTGTCCAGGTTGACGCGCTTGGTGCGCAGGTCGTTCTCGGCGGCGATTTCCTGCGCGCTGGCCTGGTCGAATTTGGCCTGCGCTTCACGGGCGTCGGTGATGGTGGCGGTGCCGACCTCGAAGTTGCGCTTGGCCGAGGCCAGCTGCTCGGTGATGGCGGCCTTGTTGGCGCGTGTGGTGGCCAGCCCGTCCTGGGAGGCCAGCACGTCGAAGTAGGCCTGCGCCACACGCAGGATGAGGTCTTGCTCGGCAGCGTCCAGCTCGGCCTGTGCCGACACCAGGGACTTGCGGGCCTGGTCCATGGTGGCGCCGTTGGCGCGGTTGAACAGCGGGTAGCGGCCCGTGACGGCACCGGACACCGTGGTGCTGGTCTTGGCGCTGGGCAGGCTGGGCGAGTCGTTGACGCCGGCGCTGGCCCCGGCGGTCAGGGCCGCGCTGGGGCGGCCCAGGGCATAGGCCTGTTCGGCCTTGAACTCTGCACTGGCGGCGTTGGCCTTGGCGGCCAGGTAGGTGGCGTCGAAACCGCGCGCGGCGTCGTACAGCTCCTGCAGGCTTTGCGCGCCAGCCAGGCCGGGCAGCGCCGCGGCAATGAAGGCGGCCAGGGCCGTCTTCGCAAAGGGGGCCAACCGGTGGGCAACAGACGAGGGCATGCGGTTTCCTTGGAATCCTGGGGGGAGATGTCGGGCGGGCTTCAGGGGCCGCTCAGTACCGGGGCACGGAGCCATCCACCTGCGTGGACCAGGCGTCCACGCCGCCGGCGAGGTTGTACACACGGTCATAGCCCTGGCGCAGCAGGAATGCGACGACCTGCGCGCTGCGGCCCCCGTGATGGCAGATACAGACGATGGGCTGCGAGCGGCTCAGTTCGTTCATGCGCGCAGGCACGGTGTGCATGGGCATGTCCAGCGCGGCCGCGCCCGGCAGGGCGATGCGGGCCTGGGTCACTTCCCAGGGTTCGCGCACGTCCAGCAGCAGCAGGCCGGGTTCACGGGCTGCAAAGTCCTTCAGGTCCGTGACGGTCAAGGATTCCATCCCGCGTCCGGCCCGGCTCAGAAGTGGAAGCGCGAGGGCTCGGCAAAGCCATCCAGCCGCGGCGCGACGGTGTCGAACAGGTCGGCCTGCGACCATGTGGCGTCGCCGGTGCGCGTGAACAGGCGGGCGCGCATCACGGGCTCGTCGCCCACGATGGCCACCAGCCGGCCGCCCTTCTTCAGCTGCTCCAGCAGCACACGCGGCACCTCGGGCACCGAGCCACTGAGCACGATGGCGTCAAAAGGGCCGTCCTGCGCGCGGCCCTGGGCGCCGTCGGCGGCGGACACGTCCACCACGTTCACGTTCACCAGGCCGTTGCGCTGCAGGTTGGCGCGCGCGGCGCGGGCCAGTTCCGGCTGGCACTCCAGGGTGGTGACGTTCAGTGCGCGGTGTCCCAGCAAGGCCGCCATGAAGCCGCTGCCGGTGCCCACTTCCAGCACCGTTTCGTGGCGCTGCACCTGCAGGGCCTGCAGCAGGCGCGCTTCCACCTTGGGCTCCAGCATGGCCGGGCCATGCGCCTGGCCGGCGATCAATGGCACCTGGGTGTCCATGAAGGCCAGTGCACGGTGGGCGGCGGGGACAAAGTCCTCGCGGCGCACGGTGGACAGCAGCGACAGCACGGCAGGGTCCAGCACCTGCCAGGGCCGGATCTGCTGTTCGATCATGTTGAAGCGGGCGAGTTCGGTGTCCATGATTGGTACGGTATAGGGTATCAAGAAAGGGATGCTTGATGATTTTATGGGGTCACCTTGACGGCGGCCTGATCCGCGCCGGCCGCGGCAGGCGACCCGCCCAGCCGGCGCTTGGCCCACTGGGCCAGGCTGTCCAGCCAGCAGTAGATGACAGGCACCACCACCAGGGTCAGCAGCGACGAGGTGATGACGCCGCCGATCACCGCCTGCCCCATCGGAGCGCGCTGCTCCGAGCCTTCGGTGAGTGCAAAGGCCAGCGGCACCATGCCGAAGACCATGGCCAGCGTGGTCATGAGGATGGGCCGCAGCCGCACCTTGGCGGCCTCCAGCAGGGCCGCGTTGCGCTCCATGCCCTGTTCGCGGGCGCGGATGGCAAAGTCCACCAGCAGGATGGCGTTCTTGGTCACCAGGCCCATCAGCATGACCACGCCAATCACCGAAAACATGTTCAGCGAGCTGCGGAACAGCAGCAGCGCACCGACCACGCCGATCAGCGTCAGCGGCAGGCTGCTCATCAGCGCCAGCGGCTGCAGGAAGCTCTTGAACTGGCTGGCCAGGATCATGTAGATGAAGATCACCGCCAGGCCCAGGGCGCCCACCGCGTAGGTGAAGCTTTCCTGCATGTTCTTGGTGCTGCCGCCAAAGCTGTAGCGGTAGCCCGGCGGCCAGGCGATGCTGTCCAGCACGGCGCGGATGTCGGCCGACACCTCGCCGCTGCTGCGGCCCAGGGCGTTGGCGTCGATGTTGACCTCGCGGTTCATGTCGCGGCGGTTGATCTGGTTGGCGCCGGTGGACCCGCGCACCTCGGCCACCTGCGCCAGGCGCACCACGCGTGCACTGCCGTCGGCGTTGCTGCCCACCACCAGGGGCAGGGCGGCCAGGTCGGCGTCGGCCTTGCGCGCTTCTGGCGCCAGGCGCAGGCGCACGTCGTAGTTCTCACCGTCGCTGGCGCGCCAACTGCCCACGGACACACCGGCCAGCAGCGTGCGCAGGGTGTTGGCCAGGCTGTTGACGTTCAGCCCCAGGTCGGCGGCGGCGTCGCGCTTCACGTCGACGGCGATGGTCGGCTTGTCGGGCTTGAGCGTGCTGTCCAGGTCCACCAGGCCGGGGATCTCGCGCAGCCGCGGCATCAGCTCGTTGCTGATGCGCTCCAGTTCGCCCAGGTCCGTGCCCTGCACGCTGAAGGCGATGCTCTTGCTGCCGCCCAGGTCGGTGACGCCGATGTTGGTGACGGTGACGCCGGGGATGCGGTCCAGCGCGGCGCGGAACACGGGCGTCAGGTCGTTGACGCTGCGCGCGCGGTCCTTGCGGTCCTGCAGCCGCACGTAGACGGAGCCGTAGATCTTGCCGGCGGCAAAGCCGCTGTTGATGGTGGTGACGGTGTGGCGCACCTCCGGCACGGCGCGCAGCGCAGCGTCCACCTGCCGGGCGCGCATTTCCGTCACCTCCAGCGACGAACCCACCGGTGTGTAGAAGTTGATCTGCGTTTCCGAGAAATCGGCCTTGGGCACGAACTCCTTGCCCACGCCGCCCAGCATCGCCAGGGCCAGCACGAAGGTGCCCAGCGCGATCAGCACGGTCTTGACCTGGTGCTTCAGCGCCCAGGCCAGGATCCACTGGTAGGCCTCCGACAACTGTTCCGTGAGGCGGTCGAACCACATGGTGACCCGGCCCAGGGTCTTGTCGTAGAACGTGCGGCGCTGGTCGCTGAGATGCGAGCCGTGCTCGGCCTGCGGGTCGTGCCACACGCTGCTGAGCATGGGGTCCAGCGTGAAGCTGACGAACATGCTGATCAGCACCGCCGCCACGATGGTGATGCCGAACTCGTGGAAGAACTTGCCCACGATGCCGCCCATGAAGCCGATGGGCAGGAAAACGGCCACGATGGACAGCGTGGTGGCCAGCACGGCCAGGCCGATCTCGTTGGTGCCGTCCAGCGCCGCCTGGCGCGGTGTCTTGCCCATCTGCACGTGGCGCACGATGTTCTCGCGCACGACGATGGCGTCGTCGATCAACAGGCCCACGCACAGGCTCAGCGCCATCAGCGTGATGCCGTTGATGGTGAAGCCGAACAGGTGCATGAACAAAAAGGTGCCGATCAGCGCGATGGGCAGCGTGAGGCCCGTGATGACCGTGCTGCGCCAGCTGTTGAGGAACAGGAAGACGATGAGCACCGTGAGCGCCGCGCCTTCGATCAGCGTGCGCTGCACGTTGGCCACGCTGACGCGGATGCTGCGCGAGTTGTCGCGGTTGATCTCCGTGCGCATGGTGGGCGGCGTCAGCGCCTTGGCCTCGTCCAGCGCCTTCTTGAGACCGTCGACCACGGCGATGGTGTTCTCGCCCTGGCTCTTCTGCACGCTCAAGAGCACCGTGCGCTGGCCGTTGTAGAGCGCCAGGCTCTCCACTTCCTGCGGGCCGTCCACCACGTCGGCCACCTGCCAGAGCCTCACCACATTGCCGTTGGCTTTGCGCGTGACCACGATGTCGCGGAATTCGCGCGGCGTCTTCAGCCGCGCGTTCATCTGCACCACGCGGTCCTGCTCCGCTGATCGGATGTTGCCCAGCGGCAGCTCCTGGTTCTCGCTCTTCAGGGCGGCGGCGACCTGGTCGGTGGTGATGCCCAGCGATTCCATGGCCGCGGGCTTCAGGTTGATGGCGATCTGCCGCTGCACGCCGCCCACCACCGTGACGGCGCCCACGCCGCGCACGTTTTCCAGCTTCTTCTGCAGCACCTGGCTGGCCCAGGTGGTGAGCTCTTGCTGCGAGGTCTTGCTGGGGTCCAGCGCCAGCACGGCGGCGTTGAAGACGGGTTGGGCCGCGGGGTCGAAGCGCGAGATGCGCGGCTCCTTCACCTCGTCGCGCAGCAGCGGGCGGATCAGCGCCACTTTCTCGCGCACGTCGTCGGCGGCCTTGCGGCCGTCCACGTCGAGGTTGAACTCGATGATGACCACCGAGGTGCCTTCGTAGGAGCGCGAGGACAGCGTGTTGATGCCGGCAATGGTGTTGACGGCCTCCTCGATCTTCTTCGTGACCTCGGCTTCCACGATCTCGGGGCTGGCGCCGGGGTAGTCCATGGACACCACCACGGTGGGGAAGTCCACGTTGGGGAACTGGTCCAGGCTCAGGCGCTGGTAGCTGAACAGACCCAGCACCACGAAGGCCAGCATGACCATGACGGCCATGACCGGGTTGGCGATGGAGACGCGGGTGAACCACATGGTGCGGCGGCCCCAGCGTCAGCGGCTGGCGGCACTGGCCGGGCTGGCCGGCGTGGTGACGGCCGGTGCGCTGCCGGGCAGCGCCAACCGCGTGCCTTCGCGCAGGCTGCCCACGGTGCCGCGCAACACCACGGTGCCCGGGGCCACGCCGGCCGTCACTTCCACCGCAGGCTCCACGGCGCTGCCGATGCGCGCGTCGCCGCGCAGGCCCAGGGTCACGGGCAGGGCCTTGGCGCGGCCGTCCATCACGGCCAGCACGTAAGGGCGGGCCTGGTCAAAGCGCAGTGCGGTGGCCGGCACCACCAGCGCCTGGCGGCGCTGCAGTTCCACCGCGCCACGTGCAAAAAGGCCCTGCCGCAGGCCGGCGCTGTGCGGGCCCGGTTGCAGTTCCAGGTAGGCCGACACCGTGCGCGTGCCGGCTTGCGCCACCGGGTTGATGCGTGCCACCTTGGCGGCCACCGGCTCGGGCAGGCCGTCAATCTGCACGCGCGCCGCCTGGCCCACACGCAGCTGCACCACGTCTTCGGGCGCCACCGCGGCTTCCAGTTCGATGCGGCTCAGGTCCACGATCTCCACGATGCGGCCATCCAAGGCCACGCGTTCGCCGGGCTGCGCCAGGCGCTGCGACACCAGGCCGGCGATGGGCGCGCGCACCTCGGTGTCGGCCACGGCCTTGCGGGCGATGTCCGCTGCGGCCTGCGCCGCCTGCAAGGACGCTTGTGCGCCCTGCATGCTGCTGGCCGACGTGTCCAGCGCAGTGCGCGAGATGAAGCCCTGGTTGACCAGCGCCTTGTTGTTGTCCAGCGCGCGCCGTGCAATGTCCAGCTGCGACTGCGCGGCAGCGGCCTGGTCTTCGGCCTGCTTGAGACGCAGCCGCACTTCGGTGGCGTCCAGCTGGCCGATCAGCTGTCCGGCGCTGACGCGGTCGCCCTCGCGCACGCTCAGCGTCTTCAACTCGGCGGCCACCTTGGCCTTGACCACGGCGCTTTGCACGGCGCGCAGCCCACCGTTGACGGCCAACTGTCCCACCAGCTCGGCTTGGGCCACGGTGACGGTGTCGCCCGGCGCCAGCTCAAGAGAGGCTGCTGCGGCGGCCGACGCGCCCGCTGCGGGCGACGCCGCGGTGGGCGCGCCAGCAGCCTTGCGCGCCATGAAACCGCGGCCCACCAGGGCCAGCAGGGCCAGGGCAACGACGGTGACCAGGATCCAGCGGGTTTTCTTGCTCATGCCATCCACATCATTCGGCCTTGCGCACCTCAAGCCCACGCAGCACCAATTCCAGGTGCGTGTTGAGCACCAGCGAGGCGTCCATGTCGGGCCCGTGCCCCGGGCAGGCACCAAAGGAGTGGCGGTGCACGGCCATGAAGATCAGCGGCGCCATCAGGGCGTGCGCCACCTCGTGCAAGGGCAGGGCGCGGAACTCGCCGCGGTCCATGCCGCGCTGCACGCAGCTGGTGAACAGGCGGTCGGCCGGGATGATGACTTCGTCGGTGTAGAACTGGGCCAGCTCGGGGAAGTTGCGCACCTCGGACAGCACCACCTTGTGGATGCCGGCTGCTGGCGTGTTGCCTATGCGCTCCCACCAGGTGTGCAGCAGGAAGGACAGCAACTCGGAGCTGCTGCCCTCAAAGCTGCCCACGGCTTCCTGGCCTTCGGCAATCAGTGCCGACAGGGTCTGGCGCACCACCGCCTTGAACAGCTCTTCCTTGCTGGGGTAGTACAGGTACAGCGTGCCCTTGGACACGCCGGCCCGCTGCGCCACTTCTTCCGAGCGCGTGGCGGCAAAGCCCTTTTCCACGAACAGGGCCAGGGCCGCATCCAGCAGCTCCTGCGGGCGGGCTTCCTTGCGGCGTTGGCGGGTGCCGCCCTCGGGGGCGGCGGGACTGGAAGGTGACGGAGGGCTCATATTAATGACTGACCGGTCAGTAATGTTAGAGGCCCCAGCGCGCCGGGTCAAGCCGCCGGGGCCTGGTGGCCGCTCGCTATGATCCGCCGCCGTTTCTGCACCGCCACCGCACAGCCACCCTGGAGCCCCGCCGCTTGGACATCCTGCTACTCATCAAGGCCGCCATCATGGGTGTGGTGGAAGGCCTGACCGAATTCCTGCCGGTGTCGTCCACGGGGCACCTGATCCTCACCGGGGCGCTGCTGGGCATGACGGACGAGAAGTCCAAGGCCTTCGACATCGCCATCCAGACCGGCGCCATCGGCGCCGTGCTCATCGTCTACTGGCAGCGGCTGGTGCAGGCGGTGGGCGGGCTGCCGGGCAGCGCTCGATCACGCCGCTTTGTGCTGAACGTGGCCCTGGGCTTCCTGCCGGCGGCCGTGATGGGTTTTCTGTTCTACAAGGCCATCAAGGCGCACCTCTTCAACGGGCCGGTGGTGGCGGCCGCGTTCATCGTGGGCGGGCTGATCATCCTGTGGGTGGAGCGCCGTGCGCAGACCCAGGTGCGTGTGCAGGACATCGACGACATGACGCCGCTGGACGCGCTCAAGGTGGGCCTGGTGCAGTGCCTGGGCATGGTGCCGGGCACCAGCCGCTCGGGGGCCACCATCATCGGCGGCATGCTGTTCGGCCTGTCGCGCAAGGCGGCCACGGACTTCAGCTTCTTCCTGGCCATCCCCACCCTGGTGGCGGCGGGCGTCTACAGCCTGTGGAAGATCCGTGGCAGCCTGTCCATGGCGGACCTGCCCATGTTCAGCGTGGGCCTGGTGGTGAGCTTCCTGTCGGCCTGGGCCTGCGTGCGCTGGCTGCTGCGGTATGTGTCCACGCACAGCTTCGTGCCCTTTGCCTGGTACCGCATCGCCTTCGGGCTGGTGGTGCTGGCCACGTGGTGGACGGGCGCGGTGAACTGGGCCGACTGAGGACTTGAGGCTGCGCCTGCGCGCAGCCGATAGCCTCAGGAGGGGACCGGCATGTCCCGCATGCCGGGCGAGGGCTGCAAGCCGACTGACTCGGCAGATCAGCTGGGACGACGGAACACCAAGTCCCACACGCCGTGGCCCAGGTTCAGGCCCCGCTTCTCGAACTTGGTCAGGGGCCGCCAGTCGGGCTTGGGGGCGAAGCCGGGGGCGGTGTTGCGGAGGCCGGGCTCGGCTGACAGCACCTCCCGCATCTGCTCGGCGTAGGGCTGCCAGTCCGTCGCGCAGTGCAGGTAGCCGCCGAGCGCGAGGTGCTGCACCAGCTTGGCCACAAAGGCCGGCTGGATGAGCCGGCGCTTGTGGTGCCGCTTCTTGTGCCACGGGTCGGGGAACCAGATGTGCACACCCGCCAGGCTGGCCAGCGGGATCATGTCGCGCAGCACCTCCACCGCGTCGTGCTGGACGATGCGCAGGTTGCCCAGCTGACGTTCTTCGATGCGCTGCAGCAGCGCGCCCACGCCGGGCGGGTGCACCTCGATGCCGATGAAGTCCGTGCCCGGCTGCGCGGCCGCCACCTCGGCCGTGGCGTCACCCATGCCAAAGCCGATCTCCAGCACGCGTGGGGCCTGGCGGCCAAAGGTGGCGTCCAGGTCCAACGGCGCGTGGGCGTGGGGGAGCACGTAGCGCGGGGCCAGTTCCACCAGCGCACGCTGCTGGCCCGTGCCCATGCGGCCCGCCCGCACCACGAAGCTGCGGATGGGGCGGTGCTCGGGGGGCGTCTCACCCCCCGGTGGGGGCGGCGGTGTGGCGGGCGCTTCTTTCATGGGCGCCGGATTGTGCCCGCTGCACCGGTTGTGCAAAGCGGCACGCAGCATGGGTACGGCTGCGGGTAAGTCCTGCCCCTGCGGCGCGGTGCCCGGGCGGCCGGCGCGCCGCCGACTTCCTACACTGCAACCCGGCCCCAACCGGGCCAGCCGCAGCCCTTCCGGCGACAAGCCGTGCGGGCGTCGAGAACGAACCCACCACCTGGAGTGTGCTTTGATGAAGTCGTCCGAAACCCGCAACCCCTTCCAGCCACTGGCGCTGGCCTTGGCCGTTGCGGCTGCCTTGGTTGCCCCCGTCGCTCAGGCTGCCGCAGACACCACGCGCGTGATCGTCGCGTTCAAGCCCGGTGCCGCCGCCCAAGGCCGCGCGGCCGTGGCCGCCGCGCGCGGCCAGGTGAAGCTGGAGATCCAGGGCACGGACGCGGTGGCGGTGGAAGTGCCCGTGGCGGCGCTGGCCGGCCTGTCGCGCAACCCGAACGTGGAGTACGTGGAAGAGGACGTGCGCCGCTACCCGCTGGCGGGCAGCACGCCCTCCACCGGCGCGCCCTATGCCAGCGGCCAGCTGGTGCCCTGGGGCATCAAGGCCGTTCAGGCCGACCTGCTGGCCGGCACCAACGCCGCCAGCCGCACGGTGTGCATCATCGACTCGGGTTATGCCCGGGGCCACGCTGACCTGTCCGCCGGCACCAACGTCACTGGCGAGTACGACAGCGGCACCGGCTGGTGGTACACCGACGAGAACCACCACGGCACGCACGTGGCCGGCACCATCAGCGCGCTCAACAACGCCGGCACCGGCGTGGTGGGCGTGAGCGAAAACGCCAGCCTCAAGCTGCACATCGTGAAGGTGTTTGACGCGGCCGGCTGGGCCTACAGCTCCACGCTGACCAATGCCGCCGAGAAGTGCCGCCTGGCCGGTGCCAACGTCATCAGCATGTCGCTGGGCGGCGCGCTGTCCAGCCGCACCGAAGACACGAAGTTCAAGCAACTGCTGAGCACCTACAACATCCTGCCCATCGCCGCGGCCGGCAACGACGGCAACACGCGCACGTCCTATCCGGCGGGCTATGCCTCGGTGGTGTCGGTGGCGGCCGTGGCCGAGGACAACACGCTGGCCACCTTCTCGCAGCGCAACAAGGACGTGGAGATCGCTGGCCCGGGCGTCAACGTGCTGTCCACCGTGCCCGCGGGCTCGGGGCGCCTGTCGTCGCTGAGCGTCGGCGCCAGCACCTACGCGGCGGGAGGCATGGATGGTTCGCCCGTGGCCACGGCCAGCGCGCCGCTGGCGGACTTTGGCCTGGGCGGCACGGCCAGCCCCGGCACCATGACGGGCAAGGTCTGCCTGATCCAGCGCGGTACCTATGACTTCGGCGTCAAGGTCAGCAACTGCCAGGCCTCGGGTGGCGTGGGCGCCGTGGTCTACAACAACGTGGCCGGCAGCTTTGGCGGCACGCTGGGCACGGCGGTCACCACCATCCCGTCCGTCACCGCGTCGGACACCGAGGGTGCGGCCATGAAGACGCAGCTGGGCCAGACGGCGACGGTGGCCGTGACGGGCTGGGACTACGCCTTCTTCGATGGCACATCCATGGCCACGCCGCACGTGTCCGCGGTGGCGGCCATCGTGTGGGCGCGCAACCTGAACTGCACGGCCACCCAGCTGCGCAATTCGCTGAACCTCAGCGCCAAGGACCTGGGCGCGGCCGGGCGCGACAGCAACTTCGGCTACGGCATGGTCCAGGCCAAGGCGGCCGACGACCGCATCAAGGCGCGGGGCTGCGGCCTCTGAAGACGTTCAACCGTCCCGCCACCACCGAAGGGGGCTCCAGAAGGAGCCTCCTTCTTTTTGTTCCTGCCCCTTCCTGCTGAGCCGCCTTCCATGCCAACGCCTGCACCCTGGCTGCTGGTTTGCCTCTTGACCCTGACCGGCGCTGCGCGGGCCCAGGTGCCCGCGGCCGAAGCCACGCCCGCCATCACGCCCGCCTTGCCTGCCCCTGCGGCCGCCGCCTCGGCACCATCCGCCTCGGCAACACCTGCCTCGGCAACACCTGCCCCGCCGGCCCAGGCAGAGCCCGAAGCCTTCCAGGGCCTGCCCTGGGGTGCCAGCGAGGCCCGCATCGCCGAACGCTTTGGCGCCCGGCTGGGCCGTGGCGCGTGTGACGCCGCCGCGCGACAAACCGCCGCGCGCGTGGGCGAAGCCTGCGACAGCCCCCAGATCGACCGCTACGACGTGGCCGGCATCCCCTTTGTGCTGCGCCTGCACCTGCATGCGCAGGAGCGCCACCTGGTGCGCGTGAGCCTCAGCCATGTGCTGGACGGCGTGCGGGGCGACGACAACCGCTGGAGCGAACAGCACCGCGTGCTGCGCCGGCTGCTCTCGCAGCGCTACGGCAGCGCCGAGACCACCGACGTCAGCAACGAGGCGGGCATCACCACGGCGTTTGCGCGCTGGCGCCGCGGTGTCACGGTGATCGAATTGCACTCGCTGGTGACCCGCAGCCCCGGCAGCAGTGGGCGCGAGCAGGTGCAGATCACCTACCAGAACGTGCTGCACGGCGAGGCTGGCAAGCTCTGATCGTGGCGCAGCTAGGCGGTGCCTGCGGTACGGGGCCTGCGGCCTAACTGGCCTGGGGGTGGCCAGGCGCCTGGATGGGAGGCAGCGGGTCAGCGGGTATCACGATCCACATCACCAGATAGACCAGCGCACCCGCGCCGCCGCACAGCGCCAGCAGGCCGAATGCGAGTCGCCAGACCCAGCTCTCCAGCCCGGTGGCGCGGGCGATGCCACCGCACACGCCGCCCAGCCAGCGGTCGTCGCGGCGGCGGCGCAGCGTGTTGATGGCCACGATGGCCGGCGCCGTGGCGGCGGGCGTCCCGCCGAGCACGCGGGCCTTGGCACGCGCGAACTCCTCGCCCGACAACACGCCGCGCTCGTGCAGCGCACCCAGTCGATCCAACTCTTCACTCAGGCTCATGGCGACTCCCCGGACGGACAACCCCGCCCAGGCAGCAGATTGACGCCCTGGCCCAAAACTTCAAGCGCCCTGCGACAGGCTGCGGCCGCGCGCGACGGAGCAGCGAGTCTGAAAGCGGAGGCTAGTCAGCCTTTGACGCACGAGTACGCCCCAATGATGAGGCGACCCGATCGCGTAAACTGCCGCCTGCTGCGGGTGTAGTTCAATGGTAGAACGGCAGCTTCCCAAGCTTCATACGTGGGTTCGATTCCCATCACCCGCTCCATGACTTCGGTGGCCTCCTGGCCCCGGCCGCGCCAACGGCGCGGCGTTGTGCGGCATCATGCCGGCCATGCCCGAACAAGCCCTGTCTGCCTTGCTGGTAGACGCCCCAGAGATACATGCCCAGGCCTTGCGTGATGCCGGCTGGCATGTCACCCAAGCCCACACCCTGGCCGATGCAGGCCGGCACGACGCCGTGCTGCTGTGCGTGGCGCAGGCCGCCGAACTGGGCGACCGCCCGGGCCTGACCGACGCCGCCTTCGAAGCCGCTTTGGTGGTGCAGACCCAATTGCGCAGCGACGACGCCGAGCTGGCCCTGCTGCGCCGCGGCGTGGAAGCCGTCACCGGCCCGGCCGGCCCTGCCGAAACGGCGCGCGAGCTGCGCCACGCGGTCGAACGCAAGCGCCTGGAACGGTCCGCGCGCACGGCGTACGCCACCGACCTGGCCACCGGCCTGCCGCACCTGGCGCAGCTGGTGGAGCACATGACGCAGCTGCTGGCCCTGCGCGAGCGCGAGCCCGCACCCATGGTGCTGCTGGTGCTGCGTGTGCAGGGCTTTGACGCGGCGGCGGCCCGGCTGGGCGTGGAGTCCGGCAACGTGTTGCGACGCAAGGTGGCGGTGCGCCTGCGTGGCGGCTTGCGCGCCAGCGACGTGGTGGCTGCCATCGGCCCCGACAGCTTTGGCGTGCTGCTGGGTCGGCTGGAGTCCAAGGGCGACGGCGAGCGCGTTGCAGCCAAGCTGGTGAAGGCCTTGCAGCAGCCCTTGCTGGTGGCCGGCCAACGCTGCGCGGTGGGCGCGTCCGTGGGCCTGGCCATCTACCCCGAGCACGGCAAGGACGTGGACAGCCTGCTCAAGCGGGCCAGCGCGCAGGCGGGCTCGGTGGCCACTGTGGGACAGCAGGGCTTCGCGTCCAGCGTCGTGCGCGGCGGCGGAGCAGCCGCCAACGACGACGACGGCTCAGCCTGAACTTGCGCGGCGCTCAGTCGCCGGTCTTGCGCCGCACGGCCTTGCGAGGCGCTGCGGCTTTTTGATCCGCCTTGGCCGGAACGGGCCTGGCCTTCGGCCGTTTGATGCCCAAACCGTCCTCCAGTTCAGCCAGCGCTTCCACGGCATACACCGCCAGCTTCTGCGTGCTGGGCAGCGACGTGTGGCAGGCCGTGAAGCCGAAATTCATCTGCCCGTTGTAGCTCTCGCAGGTGATGTTCAGCGCCTGGCCGTGCGTGACGATGGACGCCGGGTAGATGGACAGCAGTTCCGCGCCGCGGAAGTACAGCGGCTTGTCCGGCCCCGGCACGTTGGACACCGTGATGTTGAACATGGGCGGCGTGCGCCCGCCGATGCCGGTGAGCAGCGTGATGATGGTGGGCGCCATCAGCAGCATCGTGTACTGCAGCATGGCCGCACGCGGCAGGCTCTGCACGTGGGCCTTGGCGTGCTTGACGCTGGCCTTGATGGCGGCCAGCCGTTCAATGGCGTCTTCGACGTCCGTGCCCAGCGTGGCCACGATGAAGCTGATGGCGTTGCCCGTGCCTTCGTCGTCTCTGGGCCGCACCGACACCGGAATGCCTGCGGTCAATGGCTTTTCCGGCAGCGCGTCGCGTTCCAGCAGGAAGCGGCGCAGCGCACCGCCGCACACCGCCAGCACCACGTCATTGAGCGTGCTGTCGGCCGCGTCGGCCACGGCGCGCAGGCGCGTCAGCGGGAACTGCTGCGTGGCAAAGCGGCGCTTCTCGCGCACACGGCCGTTGAGGATGGAGCGTGGCGCATCGAAGGGCACGGCCAGGCCGTCGCTGGGGTCGCCGATGCGCTTGAGGATCTTGCCGAAGGCGGTCACCAGTTGTGGCAGTGAACGGGCCTGGCCGCTGAGTGCTTCCACGATGGCGGAAGTGGCGTTGGCCATGGTGGGCGATGGTCCCGCCTTGGTGGGCCGCGGGGCCTTGGGCGTACCTGATGAGCCAGAAGCCCAGAAGGGCGGCAGCGTCAGGCTCTTCTCGGCCGTGGTGGCCATGGCCTTCTCCAGCAGCTTCATGCCACTGACGCCGTCGATCAGCGAGTGATGCATCTTCACGAAGAGCGCAAAGCGGTCGTCCGACAGCCCTTCGATGATGGTGCACTCCCAGGGCGGGCGCTGCAGGTCGATGGGTGCGCTGTGCAGCCGGCCCACCAGTTCGCCCAGCTCGCGTTCGCCGCCCGGCCAGGGCAGGGCGGCGTGGCGCACGTGGTACTCCAGGTCGATGGCCCCTGCCTCGGTTTCGTCCACCCACACCGGCACCGGGTTCTTGTTGAACGGCAGCTTCAGCCGCTGGTTCCAGGGCGCCGTGAAGTCGCGGTGGCTGCGGAAGTCCTCCATCAGCCGACGCAGGAAGTCCTTGGGCGCGTCGGGCGGCAGGCGGAACTGGAGCAAGCCACCCACGTGGTTGGGCGTGGCACGGGACTCCGTGAACAGCCAGGCGGCGTCCAGTGGGTTGAGGCGATTGCTCATGGCCAGGGCTTTCGCTTACGCGGCCTTCTTGCGGGCGGGGGCGGCTTTCTTTGCAGGAGCGGCTTGCTTCGCGGGTGCTGCCTTCTTCACTGGCGTGGCCGCCTTCTTGGCTGGCGCCGCAGTCTTCTTGGCTGGCGCGGCGGCCTTCTTTGCCGGTGCGGCTGCCTTCTTCGCCGGCGCCTTCTTGGCCGCCTTCGCAGGTGCCTTGCCCCAGGTCAGCCGAGCTTTCTTGGCCAGCTCCACGACCTTGGCGATGTCCTCGTCGCTGTACACGCCCTTCACGCCGGAGATGGCCGACAGCTTCATGCCGTGCTTCAGGCCCAGCTTGTAGATCTCCTTGACCTTCTCCCACTCCGTGTCGCGGCCGATGGTGAAGACCTCGAAGCGGCCTTCCAGTGCCAGCACGATGGTCTCGGCCAGGCAGGCGTAGATCACGTTGTTGGGCAGGCCTATGCTCTTCATGCCCCTCACTTGGGTGGGCAGCTCGATCTCGCCGGACTCGATCACCAGCACGTCGGGCCGCTTGGCCACTTCCTCCGGCGGCAGGTCCAGCGGGCGCGCCACGTCGGTGATCACGCAGCCGGGCTTGACCTTCATGATGTCCAGGATCTTCTTGCCCGCACCGCTGGTGCTGGTGACGATCATGTCCATGTCGCCCAGCAGCTCGTCGTAGTTGGTGCTGCAGACGATGTTGGCGTCGGGCGTGTCTTCCAGCATGCTGGCCTTCAGCTCTTCCAGCTTCTTCAAGTCGCGGCCGGCAATCACCACTTCGTCGAAGGCCATGGCCAGCAGGCGTGCGCTGACCGAGCCGATGGAGCCCGTGGCACCGATCACCATGGTCTTGGCCTGGATGCGCTTGCCGTTCTTTTCGGCGTGCACCAGGCCCATGCGCTTCATGGCGTCGGCCGCGGCCCAGAGTGCGCCGCTGGCGGAGTAACTGTTGCCCGTGGTGATGGGCAGGCGCGAGCGCCGCGCCACGGTGATGCCGGCGTCGCCCACCACCTTGGTGAAGGCGCCCAGGCCCATGATCTGCGCGCCCATCTTCTCGGCCATGCGGCTGGCGGCCAGCAAGCGGCGGTAGGTGAACTCGGGGCTGCGCGCCAGCATTTCCTTGGGCGTGCCCCCCACGCTGATGAGCCAGCCTTCGGCTTCCGCCCCGGTGGGGGAGACGATGTTCTCCATCTTGCAATAGACCATGGGCGGCATGTGCGCGGCCAGGGTCTCCACCTTGTCCATCACGAACTTGGGCGTGCCCTTGGGGATCGGGAAGCCCTTCTTGATGAACTCCTGGCTCAGCGGGTGGATCACGAAGGCGAAGCGGCGGATGTTGCGGAACTTGCCCGTGGGGTGCAGCAGGCGCGGCTTGATGTCCAGTTCGTCCAGGATCTCCACGAAGTCGTCGTCGGAGACGGCTTCATGCGGCTTGCCCAAAGCGGCCAGGATCATGGCCTCGATGACATTGGTGCCCACCACGCGCGGGAACAGCTGCGGCGACACGTCGATGACCAGGTTCACCTTGCACTTGGTGAAGAAGGCCATGCGCTCGTCGTCCACGGCCGAGGTGATGACGGTCTTGCCTTCCAGGTTGGCCGCGTTGCCCACGGCCTTGATCTCCGCGAAGGTGCCCACCACCACGTGCGACTTGGCCACGGCGGCCGACAGGCGCTTGTTCTTGAAGCCGGCCAGCGCGGCTTCCAGCATCTCGCCGCGCTTGCCGGTGAGCGCCAGGTCGTGGCCCTTGGAGTACAGCTCCAACTGCGACAGCGACGTCAGCAGGGTGGGCGCGCCGGTCTGCGTCAGCGCGTCGGCAAAGCTCAGGTTGGGCGTGTAGTCCGACAGGGCCACGGCCATGTCGTAGTTGCGCATGCCGCTCAGGAACAGCACCAGGTTGTTGTTGAAGTAGTCGCCCAGGTGGTTCTGCACATAGCGCACGGCACGCACCTGCAGCAGCCGGCGCAGCGACGCGCCGGTGGTGGCGGGCACGCGTGTCACCACGTTCAGCAGCCGCTTGGTCTCCTTGTTGACCACGGTGTTCTGGCCCACGTTCCAGTGGTCGCCGATCTCGCCCAGGCCGATGGCGTCGGCCGTGGTCTGCTGGCGGCGCATCAGTTCCCAGGCCTTGCCGGTGTCGTTGTCGGCACCCAGGCGCTTGACCTGGAAGCGCTGGCCGAGGAAGGTGGTCTCGAAGCTGAAGTCCTGCTTGGACGAACCCAGCGAGACGGTGACGACTTTCTTCAGGGAGCTGGTCATGGGGCTTGTGTCTCCGAACGGAAGGGTGCTCAGGCCTTGGCGGCGCGGGCTGAGGTGGTTTTCTTGGCTGCAGGCTTCTTCGGGGCGGCCTTCTTGGCGACGGCCTTCTTGGGCGCAGGCTTGGCGGGCGCTGGCGGCAGCAGCCGCGTGATGATCTCTTCGCACTGCGCCTGCGTCATGTAGCGCGGCACGGGGTAGCCGGTGTGCGCTTCCTTCAGGGCCGCGCGTGCCAGCGCGGGCACGTCTTCTGCCTTCAGCGCGTCCAGGTGCTGGGGAATCTGCAGGTCGCGGTTCAGCGACTCCACGGCGCCCAGGAACTTCTCGGCCAGCGCGTCTTCGTCGCCGCAGGGGTCGTGCAGCTTGGCCTGCACGGCCAGCTGCGCCAGGCGGTCGGTCACGGCCGGGGCCGAGAAGCGAAGGATGTGCGGCAGCACCATGGCGTTGGCCAGCCCGTGCGGCGTGTGGTACCTGCCGCCGAACTGGTGGGCGATGGCGTGCACGTAGCCCACGTTGGCGCGCGTGAAGGCGATGCCGGCGTAGGTGGCGGCCAGGGCCATCTGCTCGCGGGCCTTCACGTCGCTGCCGTGGGTGAACACCGTGCGCAGGTTCTGGAAGATCAGGCCCACAGCCTGCAGCGCCATGGCGTCGGTGGCCGGCGTGGCCCAGTTGCCCAGGAAGGCCTCCACCGCATGCGTGAGCGCGTCCATGCCGGTGGCGGCGGTGGTGGCGGGGCTCAGGCCCGTCATCAGCAGCGGGTCCAGCGCAGCGATCTTGGGCACCAGGCGGGTGTCCACGATGACGATCTTGCTTTGACGCTCCGGGTCGGCAATCACCGCGGCCACCGTCACTTCAGAGCCCGTGCCGGCCGTGGTGGGCACGGCGTAGATGGGCGCCGGCGCGGTCTTGCCGTTCAGGCCCTTGAAGTAACCCGCCAGCTTGCGCACCGGCTTGGCCGGATTGGCCACGGCACAGGCCATGGCCTTGGCCGCGTCCATCGACGAACCGCCACCGAAGGCGATGAAGGCGTCGCAGTCGTTGGCCTTGAAGAACTCCACGCCTTCTTCCACCAGCGGAATGGGAGCGTCGGGGGTGATCTTGTCGAACACGGCGTAGGCCGTGCTGCCGGCGGTGAGCGCGTCCGTCATGGCGGTGAGCAGGCCGCCGCGCACCGTGAAGCCGCCGGTGACGATCATCACCTTGCGGTGGCCGAAGCCCGCCACCGCCTGGCCCAGCCGCGCGCTGGAGCCCGGGCCCACCAGCAGCGTGGGCTGCGGGATGGGCATGAAGCGGGTGACCATGCCCGCGCCCTTCATCAGCGCGCCCAGGCCGGCGGCGCGGGTGGCTTCGGGGATGAAGTCGAACGTCAAGGCGGGTCTCCTCGAGGGCTGGGCGCTTGCCGCGGGGGAGCCCGCTTGCGCCTCGTTGAATGTAGACGGGCTGCGGATTCTGGGGCCCGGTGCGTTCCCGTACGCCAGCCTGACTGTCGCTTAGAGCTGGGCCTCCAATTCCTGCGGCCCGCTCAACCGCCGACCGATCAAGCTTCCCGCCGCGGAACCGGCTTTGCCGGGCCGCTGGCGGACGGCCCCCTTGGGGGGTAGCGAGCGGCAGCGAGCTTGGGGGTCTACTTCAGTATGTCGCCCAGGCAGAGGTACTTGACCTCCACATAGTCGTCCATGCCCTGGCGCGCGCCTTCTCGGCCCAGGCCGCTTTGCTTGACGCCGCCGAAGGGCACCTCGGCCGTGCTGATGAGGCCGGTGTTGACGCCCACCATGCCGTACTCCAGCGCCTCGCCCACACGGAAGATGCGGCCGATGTCGCGGCTGTAGAAGTAGCTGGCCAGGCCGAACTCGGTGGCGTTGGCCAGCTGGATGGCCTCGGCCTCGGTCTCGAACTTGAACACCGGTGCCACGGGGCCGAAGGTCTCTTCGCGGGCACACACCATGTCGCTGGTCACGTCGGCCAGCACGGTGGGCGTGAAGAAGCGCTCGCCCAGCGCGCTGTCGCGCGCGCCACCGGTGACCACGCGAGCGCCCTTGCTCACGGCGTCGGCCACATGGCTTTCCACCTTGGCGATGGCCGCGTCGTCGATCAGCGGGCCCTGGCTCACGCCGGCGTCGAAGCCGTTGCCCACCTTGATGTCGCCGGCCCTGGCCGCCAGTTTTTCCACGAAGCTGTCGTACACACCGGCCTGCACATACAGCCGGTTGGCGCACACGCAGGTCTGGCCGGCGTTGCGGTACTTGCTGGCCATGGCGCCTTCGACCGCGCTGTCAATGTCGGCGTCATCGAACACGATGAAGGGCGCATTGCCGCCCAGCTCCAGGCTGATCTTCTTGATGGTGCTGGCGCACTGCCGCGCCAGGATGCGGCCCACTTCCGTGCTGCCGGTGAAGGACAGGTGGCGCACCACGTCGCTGCTGCACAGCACCTTGCCGATCTCGATGCTGTTGTCGCTGTCGGCGCAGAGGATGTTCAGCACGCCGGCCGGCATGCCCGCGCGCTGCGCCAACTCGGCCACGGCCAGGGCCGAGAGCGGCGTCTGCTCGGCCGGCTTGATGATCACCGGGCAGCACGCGGCCAGGGCCGGTGCCACCTTGCGCGTGATCATGGCGATGGGGAAGTTCCAGGGGGTGATGGCGGCGCACACACCCACGGGCTGCTTGATGACCAGGAAACGCTTGCTGGGGTCGGTGCTGGGCACGGTTTCG
>JACCDS010405813.1_pt1 | contig 22241 bp, 12 predicted proteins | sample 7446441 | NCBI WGS metagenome assembly JACCDS01 (sample SAMN15323445, study PRJNA562643) | freshwater metagenome | isolation source: river surface water | place: USA:Blue River Watershed | collected 2017-08-17 | reverse complement strand
CGCGCATGAAGACATGATAACCGCGATAGGGCTCGAGATTGCGGTTCACGAAAGTCACGACCTCGTCGCCCCGTGTGAGCGACAGCCCGCCGGCAAGCTGCAGGCGCGCCCCCGGATCCGGCGCGACTGCGGCCGTGTCGATGCCGTCATGGATGACGGCAATCTTGCGGCGGAAAGGTTGCGGAAAGCCGCTGGCCTGCCACTCGGTCGGCGCGAGGCCGGCGTCGGCCGCCTCGAAGTGCAGCTGATAATTCAGGTTCTTCAGCCGCAGGCGACAAGGCGTGCCCTCGTCGGGCGCGCCGAACTCGGGATCGAAACCGACGTCCGCGCCCTCGGCACGATAGAAGAATTCACAGTAGATGCCGAGCTTCGCTTGCGGCCACACATCCTTGACGAACAGGCTCTCGCCCCATGCAGGATGAGCAACGATCACGTCCGGCACATAGCCCTGCGCCTTCAGCCACAGCGCCGCCCGATAACAGGCGTCGCCGCGGATGGTCTTGGTCTCGAAGTCCGACAGCCACGGATGCACGCCCGGCGTGGAGCCACGCGCCGGGGCATACGGAAATAGGCGCACGCCTTGCCATTTCGGCGCATCGATCTTGCGCATCAGCAGTGCGCTGACCTGATGGCCTTGTCTGGCCAGTGCGGGCGCGAGGAATTTGAACTGCCCCGGGAAATTCTGGTGGATGAAGAGGATCTGCATCGCGCCACCTCAACGATCTTTAGCAGCACAAACAAGCATTTCGCTGCCCGAATACAAATGCAAATGCACCGGATCTGAAAGCGAAAATAAAGCCCGCGACTGATTACGCTCGAGCGGCCGCAATGAACTCGGGATTCAAAATCGGTCGATCCAGCCCGTAGCTCAAAGCATGGCCTTCCAGGTCAATGACTGAGCCGCCAGCAACTTCCAGTACGCATTGGGCAGCGGCCGTATCCCACTGGCTGGTTGGGCCAAAGCGGGGATAAACATCCGCCACGCCTTCTGCAATACGGCAAAATTTCAGCGAGCTTCCGGCCGCAACAAAGCTATAAGCGCTGGACAGGGAAGATAACCACTCCGAGAGCTTCTCGCCGCCATGCGAGCGACTACCAATAACACGGAGCGGCTGCTCGGCCGAGTGGTTCGACACAATGACCGGGCGCAGTCCTGATTTGTCCCGCTTCCACGCGCCCAAGCCAACAGCTGCATAGAAAAGCTCATCGAGCGCCGGAGCGAAAACGACGCCGGCGACAGGCCGACCGCGCACGATATACGCAATGTTTACCGTGAATTCTCCATTGCGCTTGATGAATTCCTTGGTACCGTCGAGAGGGTCAACCAAAAAAAACTGATCACCAATGCTCTGCCCGGAAGAGCTGGACTCCTCCGACAGAATGAATGTACCCGGAAAATGCTGCTCGAGTCCGGCCCGGATCACGCGATCCGCTCGCAAATCCGCTTCGGTCAGGGGCGAAGCATCATCCTTCTGCCAGATTTCCCCGCCGTGTTCATACACCTCGAGGATTTCGCGGCCCGCCGATTCTGCAATACGGCATAGTGTGCCGAGTTGTACTTCAGATAGTGTCATCATCCATCATCCAAGAAGCTCTATTCCTGTCACGAGCATTGCCGGCAGCGAGCTGGACGCTGCACCATGGGCAAAAAATCTTTGCCCTCGAATGCCGAGAGGCTGGCAATTCGTTCTGAGCCGGAATGGTAGCAGCGTGACCGGAAATGAAGTCGCTTAAATTACCTCGAAGTCAGCCGCGGTGACGGTTCCCACCACATCGACCAGCGTCATGACATGCACGGCACCTCCCGCGCCGTTGCCATCGGCATCATAAAAAACGCGACCGGTACTCGTATCGAGAAGAACGTAATCATTGCTATCCAAAGCGATCCCGCCAGCATTTGCCCGGAAAGAAGCCGCGCCAAGAACACCGGTCTTCGTCAGTTTGGCAAAAAAGGCATTTTCGAGCCGAATCGTGTCATCCCGCGTATTGAAGCCCTGGAGCGTGTCGACATTGCCTGCGCCGAACTGCGTATCGAAAATGAAGTAGTCCTTGCCTGCGCCACCAACCAGAGTATCCAGGCCCAGCTTGCCATAGATGCTGTCATTCCCTCCCAACCCTTGGATCAGGTCGTTCCGGGACGTTCCGCTCAACCGGTCATTCCGGCTCGTGCCGGTGATCACGGTAATACTCGTCTCGGTCGAAAAATTCAGCGTCGTCGTGTCAGCGATCCCGGCAAACTCATTGCCAGCGAGATCCATGACAGCATCATGTTCGATCTGGACATAGTACGAGGCATCTTTCACCAGGTTGACGGTCGGATTGATCGTAACGACCGCTCCCGAAAATGCGAGTGCACTGGCCTCGAATCGCTCGAACAGATTTCCGTTTGCGTCATAAATGGACACGGCGCCAGCCCCTGCCTGCACAGCCTCACTGAACGTGAGCACCAGGTCGGCCCCCACCAATATTCCGCTCGCGTTGTCAGCAGGCGTACTCGAAAGCAGCGTCGGCACGATCTCATCGGGAGGAACAAAAGCGGCCGATGGATCATCGAAGTCGCCATCCGTAAATCGCAAAATTTCGAATCCGGTCTGGGTATCCGATCCATCGGGCCCGATCACCGTTGTCACACCGCCGGCAGCAAGGATTTCATACTCGGATCTCAGGCCCCGGAAACCGGCAATATCGACCCCATCACCACCGATCAGGGTGTCGTTGCCCCCCATGCCGTACACCGCGTCATTGCCGCGCATACCGTAAAGCGTATTAGCCGCATCGTTGCCTTCCAGGCGGTCATTGCCATCGCCCGCGATGGCGTTCTCAATCAGCGTGGCTTCGGCAATCGTCATGAAGGCTTCGCCACCGATCGTAGAAGTACTGCCCGCATCGAGGTCCAACACCAGATTGCCCACGATGGCCGCTGCATCTACCCAATCGGCACCACCATCCACATCGGTCAGAGCAAGCCGACCGGTCTGCCCCGCCGATTGCAAGACGGCCAATATTTCGTTCGTGTAGTGATAAACATCATTCGAGCTCGCGACAGAACCATATCCCGTCAAGGCGACGGATCTCAGCAATCCGGCATCGCCTGCCGCAGCATCTTGAACCTGCACGGTCCAGGAACCCGCGCTGCCTTCGCCACGAAAGCCATCTGCACCAAAAGTGTAGGTCAACGTCCCATCTGCAGTGCTCCCATCACCGGCACTACCGTCATAAAGCGACATGACGGTGCCATCGGGTGAAATCAGGCGGATTCGCAAGTCTGTGAAATAAGAATGCGAAAGCGACAGCGTCAGTGCGACATGATCAAGGGCAATCTCATCTGTGACAGTGAAGTTGTAATTCAGTGTCCCGAGATCTGCGATAGACTGATTGACCGTCAGGGTACCGGTTGTGACGCTGGCCTCGTTGGCCGACGTCGCAGCCTGCGGATAAAGAGTGCTCCATGCCTCGGCCATCCGTACCGCACTGTAGGCATTCACCATTCCGTAGCCGTAATCTTCGCTGAAATGCAAGCCGCCACCATTCCAATTGGTCGCGCCATTCCACTTCCACGCAAAGTTTTCGCTGGTAGTCACGCCGCTGTACATGCTTCCGACACCAATCGCACTGTACGCGAGAATATTCTGGACATCACGCCAGCCGAGGCCGGAGTTAGCATCCAGCATCAGGGTAATTACGCCAGCGGTTACTGGTCCGGCGGCCGAAGTCCCGCCAAAAACATTGGTATAGTCGCCGTCCAAGAGCCCGTCATAGCCCGGACCATTTCCCTGGAGATCGGTCGTCACGGACGCAGCCGGCGCAGACACCAGCACGTGGGCACCATACGTCGAATAGGATGCAATATTGCCCGTGGCATTGTTGCCAATCGCAGCCACGGTGACGGTAAATCGCGACGAGTCCAGCGCCTCGCCATTGCCGTCAATATTGCTGTTACCGGCAGACTTCACATTGACCGTACCCAGCCCTCCTCGTCCGGACTCGGAAGCCGCCTCAAATTTCGCGACATCGCCGAATTTGTAAAAATCCGGATACCCGCCATAGCTATGATTGGTGACATCAAACTGCGCAAGGCTATCCAGCGTCAGCAAATACCGAGACCATGCGCTATTGATATCGTCAGCACCACCGAAGATCCTGATCGCGGTGATTTTTGCATCGTGCGCGATACCGACTCCGCCACGCCCGTTGTCGTCCGCGACAATCAATCCCGCGACAGCTGTCCCATGACCATCCTCGGCAGTTACGGGTTGACCGTCATTCAGCAAGCCATTGATCGTTACCTGTTTGGAGAGATCGTAATTCGGACTGATATCCCAGTGTGTGCGCTGGATGCCGTCGTCCCAGATGCCGACAGAAATACCGTCGCCCTGGTAATCGGCCCAAACTGCCTCGATCCCGCCCGTCGTCAGCGCTGATCGGGTAGGGCTAAATCCCAGGCTGCCAATGTAACCCAAATGCCACTGGATATCGCCGGCGAACAAGGGATCAACCGGAATCACATACAAAAAACGAAACGGCTGGGAAGGCGAAACCGAGTCAGGATCCATCGGCGACCCACGCTCCTGATCCGTGTTTGTCTTTTCGTTAGAAATCATCTCGCCGACTCCACATTCTGAATTGTTTTCCTGACACTTCACACTGATTCCCGATGCCGCTTTGTGCGAGCGTCTCACCTACCTGCCCGGGACTGCGCCGGAGAACTCGCTGACCATCGGCCTTCAGTCACCACGATGAGCGCAAGTGAACGGATGCTTGCGCTTGAAGGGGACATCTTCAGATGTCGCCTTACGGAAAACAAAGCGCAGACATTTTTAATGCCGGAGGGCGAAATTGACTCAATCTCGGGCAGCGCAACAATCCATTACCCGCAATTTGATTCGTCAGCGGAGTTGCGGCAATCGGAGACGAACTCGGCAATCCGCAAAAGGCCGCAGCACAGTGTCTTTAACGACTGAATTCTTCAAGATTTTAATATGGATTACCGATCGCGCCGGCAGAGGCATGCCTGCACTAACTACATCGCATACCCGAACAACGCGTCCGCAGAGCCGGAGACAGTGATGCGTTAGCGAAGCTTTACAAACATCCATCGTGCCAAACAATGCCCTGGGCCATACCGACCGACTTGCAATGTCTGTTTATAAAGGGGCTCTGGCATCACATGCCTGATGAATGAGTGGGCGCCACCGGAATAGCGACGCCGACGTAGTGGATCGGGCTGATGGCAACACGCGAGGTCAACGCGTGGAATCTGCCCATCCGGATCGTGTGCGCCGTGGCTACACCAGTTCAGGCCTTTCCGTCTTGGTTGGCTGGACGCTCAGATCCCGATGCGATTCGGCTGTTTGAACACACCGCCGCCGACATCGAGACGGATCTTTCATGATCCTCCACAATGGCTCACCGGCCGGAGGCCTCCTGCTTGAGAAAGTCTTCGAGCTGGCGGGCCACCTGGCCTCGGAGAGCTTTACCCATTGCATTGCGCGGCACCTCGGTTATGCGCACCAGATATCGAGGCACCGACCGCGGCAGTATTTTTTCTGCGCGCGAACGTATCGACATGGAATCGACGTTATCGTCGTGTACCACTGCGACTCCCAATACCAGCCCATGTGCATCGTTCAAGGGCACGATGCACACGTCTTTTAACCCTTCCATATGCAGGAACCTGGTTTCGAGGTCGACGGCGGAAAGTTTTTCACCCCCCAAATTGAGTACATCGGAAATGCGCCCTGTAATGATCAGCATGCCGTCTTCCGTCAACGCGCCAACATCTCCAGGGTAAAACCATCCTTGCCGGAACTGCGGCGAATCGGCGTCACCAACATAGCCTTTAGCCATGCCGGGTGTTTTGCATCTGACGATGCCCGGCTTGCCCCAGGGGACTGGAAGGTCATTCACATCCACGATCTGCACCTCGACAGCCGGGAGAACATGCCCGGCCGCCCCCGGGTATCGATCCAGAATGGCGGCATCACAACTCGCCACCAGCCCCAACTCCGTAGCCCCGTAAGTGGTCTGCAAACGACAGCCTAGGCGCCGCAGGGCGTCGTCACGCGTCGATGGATGCAGTCTGGCACCGCCGACACGCACAATGCGCCGTTCCCTGCCGGGGAATACGCCGGTTGTCATGTCCAGCAGCATCTTGAGCTTGACTGGGGAGGCCGACAGCAACGTGCTTCGCTCCAGCGGGATATCCGTGTCGCCTTCGCTTTTGTCGGATGGCCGCCCAAACAATACGATACCGCCATGCAGCCACGTGAGCAGCGTGATCAGGAAGCCACCGATGGTGTCCAACCCCATCAAGGTCAGCGTCTGCGTCTGGGCGGAAATATCCGCACCATATTGTCGTCCTGCGACATTCAGGCGGTCGCGTATATCTCTCGCACTCAGGCAGACCATTTTGGGTCTCCCCGTCGTACCGGATGTCAGCAAGAGTCGCTGGGAACGCGCCCGCAATTTCAGCCGCAGTCGGCCGCGAGTTTGTTCGCTTGCAGGTGGCTCGTCCGCGACTTTCCTTCCCAGTTCGCGGATCTGGCCTATCGACACCTGAAGGACTTTGCCCTCGGCCCGGACGGGCGCGTCGCTCAGGCACAGATGGAATCGTTCCCCCTGCACTGGCGCCAATGTGGTTGGCCTCGGTATCGATGCACAAGCCTTGCCCATTTGTAGCAGCGCCAGGCTGAAAATCCAGTTCCAGTACGAGTGACGCAGACTGACGGCTATGCGCTCCTCACCCGGCTGCAGATGTTCGCTCAGCCAAATTTCCGCGGCCCGAATGTCGCTCATCAGCGTGGAGTAAGTGATCTCCTCCTGACCAACCACTGCCGCGACCGGAGAGGGCTTCAGTGATGAGGAAATTTCGCTTTGTCCGTTGGTGAATTCATTCATGAAAAATACGTCCTGAGGCAAATTCTTCCGTAGTTTGTATTGGGAACGACAGACGCTCGCCGCTGATCAGCCCTCCGCCCATCGACGGCAACAGCAAAGCGCCGCGCCATGCAGTAACGAGTCACCGCGCCATTCCGAGACTCAACCAAAGCTTCACGCTGATGGAAAGGAGAACGACTGCCAATGCCGCGCGCAGCAATGCGTGAGGCAGCCGTGCAGACAGCATCGCCCCGATCAGGACCGCAGGAATCGATCCTAACAGCAGATTGCCCAGCAATCCGAAATCGACATTGCCGATCAATACATGACCGAAACCGGCAAACATTGCCAAAGGTATAGCGTGCACAATATCCGTGGCTATCAGCCGAGGTGGCGTCAGGCGCAACGGATAAAGATAGGCGAGAAACACGGCACCCAGCGCCCCGGCTCCGACGGAGGTCAGCGTGACCAATATGCCCAACACAACGCCTGCCAACACCGTCAGTGGCGCCTGCAGTGCCTTGAAATGCTGGCCATCCGTCGTGCGCAGCCTGCGTCCCAGCGCGTGCAGGGGCTTTTGAAACAGCAGACCGATTGCAGTCACCATCACTGCCAACGCGATCGCCGTTTTGAGAAGAACGACCGCTGCCTGGTCCACCGGATGAAGTTTCATCCATACCAGCGTCAGCGCTGAGGCGGTCAGGCTGCCAAACCACAAGCGTTTGACAACTGTCCAGTCGATCAAGCCATACCCATGATGGACCCGCGTGGCAAATAGCTTGGTCGTCGCCGCAAACCACAAGTCCGTACCGACCGCCGACAAGGGGGCGACACCAAAGACCAGCAGCAACAGCGGCGTCATCAGGGCGCCTCCCCCGACGCCTGTCAATCCGACCAGGAGCCCGGTAACGGCCCCCGCCGCAATCAGCATTCCATCCATCACATCACTCTCAGCAATCCGGATAACTATAAAGGGAGGGCATACCCGCAACGGAATGGATCTTTGTTATCCGCCCCCCGTCGGCACCATGTCTGATCCGGCGCGGGCGCAATCCCATGCTGGCGAAATTCAACGATACCGTGATCGGGTGCCTGTTTCTCTGTTCAGGATTTTTCATGTTGCGGGCGTGTCTGGCAAATTACAGGTCCGGCCGCACCCCGAAACTGTGGGCGATGCCGCGCAACTGGTAACGTACCGCTGTCCGGAAGTCGCGCCCGATATCGGAATCGAGGCCGTCGGCAAGTTCAAGCAGTTCTGTCATGGCGAGCAGGTTAAAACTGCGAACCCGGTCGAACACCTCATCGGCATCCACGTCAGGCCAGTCCGTCAATGCTTTTCTCAACAGCGTGCGCGGCATACGAGGGGTGTGCTCCATACCGATGCGCAAGTGAGAAATCCGCAGGTGTGCGCCTTCCGCTTTTACGTCCGGAACGGGTATCTTGCCGCCTGCTGCCACCCGATTGGTGTCATACCCAATATGCAGCATTTTGTCGCCGCCAATTTTCAGGCTCATCGGCAGGCTGAACGCCACCGGCTCGGCACAGCTGAATCCGTAGCCGAAAAATCGCATCAGTGAATCGCTGGTGCGCGAATAATTGACGGTAATCTCGTCCGAAAATTTGCCCCTGAACTGAATGCCAGTACCAATCAGATAACCCGGACTGCGCGGAGAATGATTGATCAGTTCAATAATTGGCATCAACACGCGGCGCTCATGATAATGAATGCATCGCGACTGCAGAAAACGACGACGCAAGACATCGTTCCAGTCGCCTTTCTGCCGTACAGACAAGTTCAGCACCCGATTCTTCCGCAGGCGCTGCAGCGCGGCGGCCGGCAGTTCTTTCAGGGCGGTCTCGAAAGAATCAACGTATTTCCTGCCGTCCGCGCCCCACGAATAATGGCGCTGGTAACGGTTAATGAAATCGCGGACCTCAGCGGAAACGGCGGCGCCAGAAGAGACCACAAGATGGTCACCGTCGAGCACCAGATCGTCGGCATTCACCAGCAGCGTGTCTGGCACCACAATTCTCACCGGCTTGTCCGGATCGATCGGAAACAGTCCGTTGCCGTAAATGCCACGCCTTTGCTCGATATTGTCAGCGATACCGCCCAGCTGCCGGAAATCCGCCAGCATTTTCGCCCAGGGATACGTACTGCCCATGCTTCGTCCTAATTCAGTGCAATTTCCTTGCGTTTTTCATGGCGGCGTCAACCAGCAATGCCGCCTCCAACCTCTCCAGGGCTGCTGCCGCGTCCCAACCGGCGCGTTCGGCCTGCTGCGACAACAGGGACTGCAGCTGCGCTACACCTTCCGGAGAGAAGTCCATGCTCACGGCTTGTTCGCCCAGAACAAAGATCAACCGGGCGCCGGCCTGCAGCGCAATCAGGCGCAGCGCACTCAGCTCGACCGGTTCGGCCACCCCTGACGGGGTGCGCCGCGGCCGGGGCCGCGGCGCATGGACAGCGAGTGTCCCGTCCCCTTCGTCGCCCGATGCAGGCACGACCTTCGGCAACGCATGCATCAGGTTCAGCCATTGCTTGCGAGTCACCCAAATGGCGACCGGCGCCCCCTCGGGGGGCTGCACGGTCAGCAACATCCGGTCGGCGTGCAAGTCATACTTGGCGTGCAGGCTCATTGCTTACTTTTCGAGCAGGTGCGCGATCTCGCTTTCATATTGCGGCACGATGTCGCCCAACTCTTCCAGCAACGGCTGCAGATATTTCTCGTACTTGCGCCAGCGGTTCGTGCTGGTGGTGTAGATCGGCTTGCGCACCTGGGTGACGCTGGCAGTCTTCACCGGACGGTCGGTATTGTAGAAATTCAGGCAGTTCTCATTCCACTCCAGGCCCAGGTAATCGATCAGCTTGCGCGCAGATCCTTCGACGTCGGCCACGTTATCTTCATAGCAGACCTCGTACATCACGCCCGGGAAAGCTTCACGCCAGTGTTTCATCAGGTTCCAGTAACGCTTGTAGAAGCGCCCCAGTTCACGCAACCGATACGACCAGTGGTGTCCTTCCGCAAAATGAATGCGGTATGCCGAGAGACAGGTTTCGACAGGATGACGACGGCTGTGAATGATTTTCGCATTCGGCAGTATCGCGTGAATCAAACCCACGAAATTGAAATTCCCGGGCATTTTGTCGACGACACGCTTGTAATCCGGATGATCCGCCAGCTTTTTGATACGTTCGACATAGCGCTCCCCGCGCACAGCCCAGGACGCATTGTCTTCATAGGGGAACACGGGCTCCTTGTCGCCCATACGCAGGCGTGCGCCCTGGCCAACCGTAATGTTCTCCAGGATACCGGTCAGGTATTTCAGCTCGCCGGCACCGAAGATGTCCGGGTGGGCCGACAGGATCTGCTCCATTAACGACGTACCCGATCTCGGCATGCCGAGGATGAACACCGGCACCTCGCTTTCGCAACCGCGCTGCTGGGCAGCCTCGAGATTCCTGGGCGTCACGACCTGCGGAATTACCTGATACAGCTTGGCCGACTCCTGCTCGTTGTATTTCATGGTGCGGCGCTTTTTCTCGCCGCCGATCGCATAGTGCCGGAACGCCGTATCCAGCTCGCCCACATCTTCGGCGGCCTTGGCCAGCGCATAGTGCAGGTTGATCTGTTCCGGCGTGTTGAATTTCGTGAAATTGGCGGCGACAAAATTCAGGCGCCGGTAATTGTCATCGCCATACGCATATTTGATGTCCGCGCCATACGTGCGGATCGCGGCCGGATTGTCGGGCTTGAGGTCCAGCGCCTTCGCGATCAGCTGCTGCGCGCGTTGCAGGTTTCCGGCGACGCGCTCCATGACGCCGAGATCGTAATAAATCCGCGGGTTATTCGGGCTCAGTGCGATGGCCTTCTCGAACGCCGGCCGTGCCAGCGCCGATTCACCGGCACGATTGGCGAGCACGGCAAAGCCGTAGACGAACTCCAGCGTGTCTGGATGGGCTCTCTGCAATGCCTCCAGCTTGTCTTGCGCATAGCGATTGCGCTCGAGGCTTTGCAAGGTGTTCATCCACAAATCGATCGAATCGGCATAGAAGTCATTCCGCTCGATATTTTTTTCCAGCAGATTCAGCGCTTCGTCATGCTGTCGCTTTTCAATCAGCAATTGGGCCAGCACATGGCTTGCACGCTTGTGGCCCGGCTTTTCCTTCATCACTTTTCTCAGGTACTGCTCCGCCGGGCCGGCGTCTCCCTTGTGCATCAGGCACTGCGCCCAGCCGACCATGACCTCCGGATTTTTCGGCGCCTTCTTGATCAACTGCCCGTAGATATCGGCCGCTTCCTTGTGGCGCTCGCAATCCAGCAGGCAACGTGCCAGCCCGGTCAGCACCAGCAGGTCAGGCTTGCCCTGGGCCTGTGACTCGTCATGCAGGGATTTGAACAGGCTGAGCGCCTGGTCCGCCTGCTTGGAGTTCACCAACAGGAAAGCTACGCGCACGGCCAGCTCGCGCTCCTGCGGATGCTTTTTCATCGCCTGCCGGGCCAGGGTCAGTGCTTCCGCATAGTCCCTTTGCATCTCGAGCCGGTTCAGCCTCTCGATGATCTCTTTTACGGTTGACATTTCGCTAAATCCAAAAAAAAGAGGGCATCGCTGCCCTCTTAAAGTATTACGGATTGATTAAATTATCAGACTACGTCCTGAATGATCAGGTGAAGTCAGCCGAGGACACGGTCGACACGCCGACCAGCTTGATAACGAAGTCAACTTCATCGCCGTTATCCGTGTCGATCGCGACATAGTAGTCGCTACCGATTTTCGCTGCGTAGATATCCTTGTCGGCACCCTGCGCATCCGACAGGAACTCTGCGTAGGTGACACCAGAGGAATCCACTTCGAAATCAGATCCGGCCAGAGCGAGGTCGATCAAGTCGTCATCGCTATCGAAGCCGATGATGACATCGACATCGGAAGCGTCGACCAGACCGCCACCGTTTTCGCTCACCAAGATCACGGTGTCCGCACCGTCACCCAGGGTGATGGTGTTCTGGCCGTCGTTATCGGTGATGGTCGAACCACCCTGCGATGCCTTGATGTTGGCAGCGCCGAGCCAGCCGTCGACATCGATCGTCACGGCACGCTCGTAGCCGCTGTAGTCGATGTCACCGACGGTGATCGTGCCATTGGTCGCATACAGCTTCAGCCAGCCAGTGTTGTTCACACCGATGTAGCCGAAGTTGTCGTTCGCATCGCTGGACTCGGTCGTCACATAGCCGCCGGTCACCGTGATGTCGCCAACCACCAGATCGCCGTTCCAAGCCGACAGATCCACCATGGCGTACATTTCAGCGTCGCTTATGGTGTCTGCGCCGGTCGTCACATCGTTACCACCCCAGTCGGTCATGTCGCCTTGGGTCAACGAAATATCGCCGACGTTCAGATCGCCATAGGTATCGACGTCAACCGATACCGCTGCGTCTTCCTGTGCTTCTTCGGTGTTGGCCACCAGGATGTCGATGTTACCCAGCGTCATCGCACCGATCACGCCCGAGTCGCTGTCAGCAGAGATGCCAACAAAGACGTCAGCCGACGAACCGCTCGCCATCAGGTCCAGGTTGCCGACCTTGATGTCGCCGATGGTCTCAAGGTCCGTATCGTCCGTACCGATGTCCAGATGGAAGTCAGCATCGGCATCTTCGCCGATCGCCGACATCGTCACCGTACCAACGGTCACGTCGCCGATATCGCTCGAGCCCGTGATGCTGATATCCACGGTCGCATTAGCGCCGCCGTAAACCACGTCAGGGGCTTGACCATTTTCGGCCGAAATCACGAGGTTACCGAATTTCACGTCGCCGAAATCGTTGTAGGCCCACATGTCAACGTCGACCTGCGCATCAGCGTCTTCACCGGCGGCTGCGGCACCGATGTTGCCCACCTGGACATTGCCGATCGTGCCCGAGCTGCTGATATCGACCGAGTAATCGACATCGGCGTTATCGCCATCGGACGTCAGCGAGACGTTGCCCATGGCGACCGACTTGATGCTGTCTTCTGCCCAGAAGCTGGTGTCGACGGAGATATCCGCATCATCACCATTCGCGTCGAAGGTGACGTTACCCATCTTCACGGCACCGATTTCGCCGTTTTCGGCGTAGAAGTCATTGTCGAACGACGCGTCGTTGCCGAAATCAGCGCTGGTGGCTGCGGTGACCGTCTGGTCGCCGAGGGTCACGTTGCCGATGCTTTCGAATGCGTAGGCCTTGATTACGCCGTCGTTGTTCAGATAACCCGATTTTCCGAGGTCGATGTTCAGGGCGCCGACGGTGACATTACCAACGTCCGCGGTGCTTGCCGAAACGGAAACGGACAGATAGTCGATGTACGAGTTCTCGCCTACGGTGATGTCAACGTTGCCGTATTTAACATCGCCGACCGTACCCGCATAAATTTCGTTCCAGAACGAAGCTACAGCATCGTTTTCAACCGTGATCGTCACATTGCCAACCGTGACGTCATCAACGGTCGTATCCGCACGGTCGCTGTCCTCATGGTTGTAGGCATCCACATACAGACCAAAGCCTGCAAATCCACTACCGCCCGAATACAGATTGACATTGCCCACGGTGGTCGTGCCGATGGTGGCCGTCGCGTCTTCCGACGAATGCAGATCAGCGGTCTGCTCAACGCTGAAATAGACGTTACTATCCACGCCCGCCGACATGTCGACGTTGCCGACCTTCAGGTTGCCCACGACAACATTGCCCTCGGTCGCGTCAGCGAATTGGTACACATAGCCATCCAGCTCCGCACGCGCGCCACCAGTCTGCACGACATTGCCAACGGTGACGTTCCCGATCGTGGCATCGCCCGACACTGCGGTGGCGTATTGCTCGACGGTGAAGGCAGCATCACCATCATCGCCAATGGTTTGCGTGATATTGCCCACAGTCGTATTGCCGACGGTGGCATTGCCACTCGCCGATTCAGCTTTCTGGTAACCATAGGCCCACAGCTGCTGATCGTCTGCAACGATCACATCACCCGAACCGTCGAGTTTTGCATCGCCGGCCGATTGCGTGATGTTGCCGATGGTCATGTTACCGACGCTTGCATCGCCCGTTTTCGAAACGGAGGCAGTCGCCTCTGCCGAGAAGCTGTAAGAGCTGTACTCGCCATCACCATCACCAAAAGTCATGGTCACATTGCCGACTTGGGTGTTGCCCACCGTTGCATTGCCTTCGTCTGCCTTAGCCCAGGCGTAGACGTAATTTCGTTGGCTATCGACTTCATCGCCACCAGTGACGTTGATATTGCCGACAACAGCATTGCCAACCGTTGCGTTACCAGAGACTTCTGCCGATGCATAAGCACTAATTTCCACTTCGTTGGAATCGCTATCGATATCGCCCGAACCCAGCGTAATGTTGATGTTGCCAACAGTGCGGTTACCGATGGTCGCGTCATCGCTGTCCGCGTAGGCGTACTGATACAGGTTGATCTGCGAGAAGGCTGCGTTATCCGCTGCGTTCAGCGTGATATCGCCCACCTTCAGGTTGCCGACCGTCGCTGCGCCGTCTTCTGCATTTGCATACTGCTCGACGGTCACATCCGTATCGGTAGCCGACTTTGCCAGCGTTGCACCGATGTTGCCCACGGTGACATCACCAACGATGGCATCACCCTCATTGTCGTTGTATGCATAGCCCTCGACGGAGAAGTCCACTTCGCCATCCACGCCAGCGGTCAGCACCACGTTGCCGACAGCAATCGCACCAACCTCTTCCACCGGGCCGTCGCCGGAGGAGGACAGCGTCAGTTCGAGATCAGCGTAGGCGTCGTTGCCAGCAACAACCGTCACCGTCGCCGCGGTCAGATTGACGCTCGAATTGGTCGAGTCATCGGAATTGGTCAGGTCGATATCGAAATTGAGGCCGTTCCACTCGCCCGACACATCCAGGCCACCGCCGGTTTGCAGCGAGGCGTTCAGCGTTTCGTCTGCCTGCAGGTCATACACGTTGGCATACATGCCATCGCGGCCCGACAGCGACACCTTGCTGATGTCGTTACCGTAGGAGCTTGCGTCAAAGCCCACGCCACCGAAAGTTGAGCCGGCTTTCAGGGCGAACTCATCCACGCCTGACATTTCAACGTATTCGGCATCGACGAAGGCATCTTCACCGAAGAATCCGGTGTAATCTTCACCCAGCAGCGACGAGCTCACATCGAGGGTAAGTTCGACCTTGGTGTTGCCATTACCCTGAATCGTGTCACCGATGCTGAACGTCGAATTGTCGACGCCACCGATCGAGTAGTTGAACATGTCTTCGCCATAGGCGTCTTCGCCGCCAATGCCGTAGCCGAAGCTCGTCATGTCGAAGTCGATCACGCCGCGGACGGTGTCCGTCGTGTCGATCGCGTCGAGCACAATATGGTCTTCATCCTGGGTCAGGATCAGGGTCTGCGAATTCAGCGCAGCGTTTGCCGCGATTTCGGCCTGGGCGTAAGTATGCGCACCATCGATCTCATAGGAGACGCCTTCGGCGCCGAGGTTCAGCTTCTTGACGCCCGAGATGCCGCCAAAGGTCCACTTGCCCTTGACTTCGCCCGGCGCATTCGGAACGAACGACACGTCGACCGTGCCATCGAGGAATGCCAGGTGATCGGTGCCACCGTCGGTCGTGTCGAGCTGGACCTTGATGATCACGCCCGCGGACGGGGTGTTCTTCTGGCCAATCAGGGTCATTTCATTTTTCTTGAACTTGACCTTGAAATCCGAGCTGACAGCATCGATGGCCAGCGTATCGCCGTCCGAGTTGCCTGCCAGCGTGAAAGTCTTCAGCGTAGCGGTTGCGCTGAAAACGTAAGTCGTGTCTTCGGTCGGATTATCGACGCGATTGCCGTCCACGATGTCGTAGGATATCGCCATTGAGTTACTCCTGTCGGTTAATTAACATTCACTGCTCGGGAATTACTTTTTTGCCAACTGCTTTTCCGAATGGCTTGGTGCCGTCCCGGGCTTTTTTTGGCACCTTATCGTAGGGCGATGCGCAATTGGCTTTTGTGGGCATAGTCACAAAATTCGGAATAGTCATGGCGCGCGCCCGCTCCCGCGCCCGGGCGCGGGCGGTTCAGACGGAAATTCGGTATGACGCTCAAAGGCTAATATTGATAACGAAGCCCGATCGCGGCCCGATTGTTGTGCACATCGAAAATATCGAGGTTGGAACGGTCTTCCCACCGTTCGAGCTCAGCCTGCAGCGCCCACTCAGGCCGCGCCGGATTGAATTCCCAGAGCCAGGACAGCTTCACGCTTGAGCGGACGACCCGCCGCACCGCCCCGTTTTCCAACAACGGGCTGTACCCGTGTGCGTCGCGATAATGGCCGACCGTTCCCGAGGCGACCATCATCAGGCGCGGACTGAGCTGGCGTGCGTAATGCACTGCCAGCTCAAGCCGATCAGTGCGCCCGCCCGCCCGTACCGCTCTCGGCTCGTCTCGCGCAAAGCTGGCGACGACACCGGTTTGACTCAGCGTCTGGCGACAGGTCGCAGACAAGCTGACCGTCGGCACGTCGGCATCGACATAACCGCCCAGGCCATAGTCGCGAATCTCATTGGCGAAGCGCGCCCCCCAGCGGCAAGCGCCATCGTAGGCGACCAGACCGACGCCTGCGGTCGAGATGGTCGCAAGGCGATTGCCACCGGTGGCTACCAGCCGCGCCCCCAGAATGCCTTCGAAGGCCAAAGCAGGCATCTTCTGCAATGCATATTCATGCGCATAGCTGAGCGCCGCATCCGCCAGACTGTATTCGTTCAGGCTGCCATATTCCTTGTACTGCCCTGACAGGTAGACACGCCCCTTTTGCCACTCACCAAATTGCAGGGTCTGCTGCAGGTCGCCACGCAGTTGCAGGTATGCGTCGGCCGCCGCGCGCGCCGATGGTGGAATCTCGACCAGCAATGGCGGTGCGCCGACCGGCGTCAGCGGAAATACGCTGGTGGCAAGACCGAGGTTAGCGTTCGAGTCGCGCCCTGCCGATAGCTGCACGTAGCCGCTGCGCGCGCCAAACAGCGCATTCGGCATCCACTCGGCACGCATGCGCGGCCCGACCAGTTCCGCGCGCAGGTTGCTTAGCTGCAGACGTAACGGCAACGGCACATCAAAACTGCCCTCGATATGCTCGACGATTTGCAAGGCAGTCTCCGTCTCGCCGAGTCGCGCATGCGCCAGAGCGAGGTCAATCCAGGCACCCGCGAAGTCTGGCCGGACCAATACGGCGCGCTCTAGTGCCTGCTGCGCCGAGACCACCTGCCCGGACTCCAGCGCCGCAACGCCCAATTGGTAATCGAAATTGGGATCACCTGCGAATTCATTTTCATACGCCGATAGCAGCGCCAGAGCATCGCGGGCTCGGCGCGCGCGCTGCAGCGCCGCCGCTTCGCGCATCACGTCCTGATACGTAGGGGATTGTCCTGGGCTCAACGGCTGCGCACCGGGCGGCGCGGGCTGCGCGGCCACCGTAAGCGGGACGAGACAAAGCCCTGCCAAAACCACTAGCAGTGGCAGCAGCAACGGCTGGACTACTTGAACTCGGAGATCTTTCCTGGACAGGGTCTGCTCTAGCGCGCTATTGGGTCTACTTATGAAAACGGATCATGCCGTACGCATCATCTCCGGTCAGGCGACGCATGAAAACATAGGCAGCCTCGTCGCCGGCGTTGTTGAGACCACCGGAAATCGTCATGTTGGTGCCGCTGCGGGGAACAAACTGCCCCGTCTCGCTGATCCCACCGGAACTGCGCATTTTCAGGCTGCGATCGTCGGTGAACCAGGTGAACGCCGTGCTGTAAGTTTGGTTATTGAAGTTCAGCGTGAGTGTCGGCGATGCCACGCCGGCTGGCTTGAGTTCGCCATCGGCGGCACGCGCGTAAGCGACGGCTTCCATCGGGACAAAACTGAACTCTCCGCTCTGCGGCAGGCTGAGCGTCCCCTCCGAACGATACACGTAAAGCAAATCGTTCTTGCCCAGCAGCTCGTGGCCTGAGGGAACTGCGGCCTGATCAGACCAACGCCCCCAATACAGACTCTTGCTGAAAACTTCAGCACTCGGTGCGCGCAGCGTTGGCGTATTCACCACCGGCTCTTCCGGACGGGGAAAACCGAATATGCCTTTGCCCTGTCCCGGAGCGAGCGTCTGCAGCACAGGCTTGCTGTCTGGCGAAACTTCGAGGTAACTGCCATTGAGCGACCCTGCCAGCTGTGCCGACAATCCGCCACCACAAGGCCCGAACGCATCTCGCGTACAGTGATCGGAAAACGGCGCTGCCACAATAGCGCCCTGCTGAACTGCGATGCGAGTGATGGCATCACGCGCCTGCACGACGAAATCAGTGCCACGAATGCCGATTGCAGCGACTGGCGTATTGAGCCGGAAATTGTCCTTGGCCGCCTGACCCGCTTTTCCCGTGATGAGCCGTGCCACACCTTGGGAAAGACTGAAACGCACGCGATTGTTTTTGGGCTCCCGCTCGTCGTAGCGATACTGATCAACTTGCAGCTTCGAATTCGGACGCACGCTCACAAAGGCATCGTCGACAAAACGAATGTGTACGTGGCCGTTCGGCCCCGTGACGATGGCCTGTCCCAAGGCAACGTCATCGTCTTTTTTCAACCGCGTACCGTCTGCAAGGCGTGCATCACCAATAGCGAACAATACCCGACCGACAGGCTCACCTGCGCTTGCCCCGACACACGACATCGCGAACAGGATCGCGATCAGGCAGGAACGAAAAACAGCGGAACTATTCATCTTGCGCAGAGATACACCCATCTTTACCGGACCCTTCGGACCGGCACGAAGACGGCCGCGCCGCTTGCGCGGGCAACCTCCCCTGGAAACTCCCGACAGTTCAATCGGGGCGAACGTTGCGAAAAATTCAATTATTCTGATCTTTTGATCTATTTTCGCACAGCCTACTGCCGGAGCCTATTCCATAACTGTGATGCAGCTAACATTTTTCTACAGGTGCGAGCGAAAAGTTTCCAAAAAGGAATCAATTGAAATTTTCAGCCCTGAAATTTCAATGCCGCAACAAGACGATTCCGGTCGGCGCTCTGGAAAAGATATGAATTTCAGTTAAATTTTATGCAACTTGTAGACAGCCACAGGAGTTGACACGCCCTTGACCGCGAAATCGCCGATCTTGCCGGTCACTTCGGGCGACAGCATCAGCGCCGTTTCTTCGCCCATCAACAGACCTTCCCCGACTTCGCGGGTCAGGCTCTCGATGCGGCTGGCGATGTTGAATGCCTGGCCTTGCGCTGACCAGGCCAAATGCGTCTGCCCGCCAAATACGCCAACGGACATCGGACCGGTATTGAGGCCGATACTCAGCTGCAGCTGGCGGTAGCCATGGTCAGCAAACCACGAGGACAGATCGTTGACGGCACGGCGCATTGCCACGGCCGCACTTACGGCCTGAGCGGCATAAGGTGCGTGATCCAGATCGACTTCGGCGCGGGCACGGCACATCGCCGGCCGCACGTACAGCGGCGGTGAGGATTCCTTGCCGTGAGAGCCTTCCGAAGCGGTCGGCAACCCCCACAAGGCCATCAGGCCGTCACCGGTGTACTTTTCTATCGTGCCCTGGTAACGCGCGACCTCGGCCGACAGCACCTCGAAACATTTTTGCGCGAACACGGCAATTTGCTCAGGCGTCTTGCCTTCGGAGGCTGCCGTAAACCCTCGTACGTCGACGATCAATACCGTCATCGTGTGCCGCTCGGTCTCGGGGCCTATGCGGGCGTCACGCAGCAACCTTCCGACCAGGCTGGCCGGCAGAAACTGGCTGAATTGCGTACCGAGGCTGCGGACTCGGGCCGCCAGCGCAAAGTTTTGCTGCAGCGTGTTCATACCGGCGATCAGGAACACCAGCAGCGGCAGTGGCGTCAGCGGCAACAGCACTCCCCGGCCAAGTGGCAACCATACCAGCGGGACGAACGCCAATGCCAAGGCAACCAACGGCCAGCCGAAGAACAAAGAGCGACCACGCCCTGGCCACCACAGATAGGACAGCAGGATAAGGCCCGCGAGCGTGAGGAAAAGCGGCGCCGATACCGGCAGAGGCCGAATGAAGCTGCGATCGAGGAGGGCGCTGAGCAGCTGTGCATGCACCTCGACACCCGGGGTCAGTTTGTCGAGCGGGGTAGCGACGCGATCACCAATGCCGAGCGCGGAGCTGCCGATCAGGACGATGCTATTTTCCAGCCACGGCATGGCGTGCGACCGATCCATCACATCGGCGGCCGACAGCACCGGAAAGCCACCTGGAGCGACCCGGTAAGGCACCAGCATCGCCCCCTGCGAATCCAGCGGCAGCTCAAGAGGCGCGTCATCTTGAAAATCGACCCGCAGCCAGGTCCCGTCGCCTGACATGGCGGCACTGGGGGCCTGCCGTCCGGCGGAAGTCAGTTGTGCGTACATGCGAAGAGCCAGCGCCATCGTGCATGCCTGCTTCAAGCAGGCAACCGGATAAATGCGCCGGATTCGCCCATCCTCGTCAATCACGGGGCTGATATGCCCGACGGCCGCGTCCGCCGGGAGGACACCCGGATCGTTCGCAACGTAGCCGCCCGCTCGGGGCGCGTGCCGGCGCCCCCTCAGATCGATCAGGCCGGCGAGGGTGCCGGCGTGGTTGCCGGAGACTGTCGCAAAATCGAGCGTCTGGCTCATCACCACCTGCGGCCGGTCCAGCGTGGCTCGCAGCATGGCATCGCCGTCACGGCGCGAGGGAAAAACGATGTCCAGACCGAGCAGCCCCACATGGTGCCGATCAAGGAGTTCGGCCACCATCGTTGCGACAGCGCTGCGCGGCCAGGGCCAGGCACCGTATTGCGCGAGACTGCGCTCGTCGATATCGACGATCACGACTCGCGCCTCCTCGGATATGGGCGGTGAAGCGCTGACAAGCGCATCGTACGCATAACGCTCCATGCTCTCGCGCAGTGGACCGGCGGCGACGACGTAGAGCAGCGAGAATGCGACTGCAAGCAAGGAGACTAACAGCCTGCTGCGCAGAAATGCAAAGTCACGGTTCGCCGCATGCATTCGTGGAAGGGTCAGGTTGGTCTCTCTCCGGCCTGCGCTCATGCTGCGGGCGGTGAAGGTCTCACTGATGCTCGCGTATGAGCTCGATCAGACGGGCCGGATTGCGAACTATCGATCGCCGCCCGTCTTTTTCCAGAATGCCCTGCTCATAGAGCACCTGAAGGGCGCGCGTTACAGTTTCTCGGCTTGTATTGGTCATCAGGCCAATCTGCTCGTGCGTCGGCATGTTCTCGATCGTTATCAGCTTTCCTGGATCAGGACGAGCCAGCATGCGCAGGAGACTGTAAACGCGGCAGAAGGCATTCGGAATGCCAAGGAGCACTCGGTACTCTGTGGACGCGCGAAGCTTCAGCGACACATGCTTGAGCATGCGCTCGGCAACAGTGGGAATGCCGAAGATCAGCTTGGTCGCCGCACTCTTCGGCAACACACCAACGAGCGAGGGCGCGGCGGCGACCACAGTCGCAGAACGCGGCAAACCATCGATCGAAGCCAGTTCACCGAAGAAGTCGCCAGGGGAAATAAAGTTCAAGCCGGTCTGACGCCCTTCTGGCGAGATGTCCACCACTAGCAGACGCCCCTCGAGCAGGAACAACAGGTCCGTGTCGCGCGCTCCCTTGTGCATCACGAACTGTCGCTTGGCATAGCTCACAAGCCGAATCTCCGCCGACAACTGCGCGAGGATCTGCTCGGGCAGCCCGGCCAGCAACGGAACCCTGGCCAGAAGCGCAGGCGCGACCCTCAGCCTCGCGGCGGGGGCGGTCTCTGGCTTCGGTGGTGTCGGTAAGGTTGCGCTCTGCAAAATTCGTCTCCGGGTCCACCCGGACGTAAATCGGCCTGCGTGCCGGATGCGGGATGTCGCCCCCGCCGGTGCGGGCAAACTCATATCCTACCAGCAATATCCTTACAACCAAATGGATAGTTACAAAACATCTAATTTGCTCGGGCGGCGGGACAAGGGTAGTTTTCCACCCCGCGGATAATTGTGACAGCCATCACAATACGCATCGACCGGCATGGCCTCGTCCGGCCTAAAGAACGACACCCCCGGGCCGATTCAGACAGTGGATGGTCTTGTCTTGCGGGGCGCCGGGCAGGACGGCCGGCAAAGTTTTCATTTTCCGAACGAAGGCGGGTGTACAGATGAGCGTATTGAGTGGACTGTCGTCGGCGCAGATTGCAGCGCTGAGCACGGCGCAGATCGCGGCGATCGCACCGCGCGATCTGGCGGCGCTCGAGGCCACCGAAGTGGCCGCCTTCACGTCGGTACAGATCGCCGCACTGTCGACACGCCAGG
>JACCDS010306372.1_pt1 | contig 22244 bp, 7 predicted proteins | sample 7446441 | NCBI WGS metagenome assembly JACCDS01 (sample SAMN15323445, study PRJNA562643) | freshwater metagenome | isolation source: river surface water | place: USA:Blue River Watershed | collected 2017-08-17 | reverse complement strand
GCTGATGGCTGAAAGTCCGATCAGGATTGCCGCTGGGATGGTTTGATTCATGGTCTCGGGATAGGCGTAGGAATATATACGACCATATTGGTCATTAATATCCTGTCAAGGTAACTACCTCAAAAAAATAGCTCATTCCAATTTACTGATCCTGAGTCACGTATGGCTCAGTCTTTCCTGCCGCTCCTTCATAAGATCCCGTATATTGATGCCTTCATTTTCATGAAATGGGCTTCACATTCCTTCTTTCAAGGATGCCGGTTTTGGATTGCTTGGTTTGAAAACAGACCTTGGTGATGATTGCGATGAGGTCTCGGCGAATGTGACTCCCTGCGGGATGATTGCGGAATTGTCACATGAAACCCATTGCAGGAATCGGCGGCGTCCTCTAACACATCCAATCGTGATGCTTCGCGCATCGCCACGACGCAGTCCGGGAGGGTCGGGGGGCTTTCCCGGACTGCGTCTGTGCATCACCGCAGTTTTCATCCTCCGCTGACCAGAAACCATGATTCCTTTGGCCGATATCCCGATGCTTGCGGACCTTTCCACCGGGACGATCATCCTGCTCGGACTGGCATTGCTTCTCGCTCTCGGATTTGAGTTTGCGAACGGCTTCCATGACACGGCCAACGCCGTTGCCACGGTCATCTACACCCACACGCTTCCAGCGGTGCCGGCCGTGATCTGGTCGGGGTTCTTCAATTTCCTCGGGGTATTGACCTCCACCGGGGCGGTTGCGTTCGGCATCGTGAACCTTCTCCCCGTGGAATTGGTCATTCAGGTGGGGTCGGCGGCCGGGTTCGCCATGGTCTTTTCTCTTCTGCTTTCAGCGATCCTCTGGAATGTCGGCACATGGTTCCTCGGGCTTCCCGCATCCAGTTCCCATACCCTCATCGGGTCGATCATCGGTGTGGGTGTTGCCAATGCGATCATGGGACCCACTCACAATTGGGCCGACGGCGTGAACTGGGCCAAGGCCAAGGATGTGGGAATGGCGCTCCTGATTTCCCCGGCCATCGGATTCTGCGTGGCGGCTCTCCTGTTGATCGCGATGAAGATCGTGATCCGCAATCCCAAGCTCTATACCGCCCCGGACGCCCATCATCCGCCACCGGGATGGATCCGGGCCTTGCTCATGTTCACCTGTACCGGCGTCAGCTTTGCACACGGCTCGAACGACGGGCAGAAGGGGATGGGGCTGATCATGCTGATCCTCGTCGGCATCATTCCCGCCACTTTTGCGCTCAAGCCCCACTCCACGGGCGCCGAGATCGCCTCACTCCGCCGTGATCTTGCGGCAACCGCAACATACTGCCAGTCCGCGAGCACTGCCTTGGAAGGGCAGTCAGGACAAAGCGTGAAGGATGCCGCGGCGATCCTCTCCGGCTATCTCCGACACCCCGACAATGCCTCGCCGCAGCTTTTCCGGGCGATGGGCATTATGGTGGATGCAAGTCAGAAGAAGCTCTCCGATGTCGACTCCCTGACTGAAATTCCCCTCAAAGAGCGCGGTGCCTTGCGCTCAAACCTTTATTTACTCTCCACTGTCTCGGGCAAATTGGTGAAAAACCACCAACTGGAATCCCCAGCCCAGGAAGCAACAGCAAAGTCCCTTGCCTCCAGCATCAATTCGGTCACCAACTACATTCCCGTCTGGGTGAAAGTCTCCGTGGCCCTTGCCCTCGGGCTCGGCACCATGGTGGGATGGAAGCGCATCGTCGTGACGGTCGGCGAGCGGATCGGGAAGTCCCATTTGACCTACGGTCAGGGAGCTGCCGCGGAGTTGGTCGCCATGCTCACGATCAGCATGGCCGATGTGCTGGCCCTGCCGGTGAGCACGACCCACGTCCTCTCCTCGGGTGTGGCCGGTACCATGGCCGCCAACGGTTCGGGGCTGCAGTTGCAGACCGTGCGCAACATCCTGCTGGCATGGGTTCTCACATTGCCTGTCTGTGTTTTTCTCGGGGCCTCGCTCTTTGCCTTGGGGCTCAACCTGATCGTCAGACTCGGTGGCCACTGAAACCGTGTTCTCATTGAGAGCGTCAACTCACCGACAATCGGCTGGAACTTCCTTTGGATCTCGTAAACGATGATGGAAGGGGATAGATGTTTTTCCAAACCTTGCGAGTAATCCACCTTTCAACTCTTATTTCCGCCATGTGCCGTCCAGCTCTTCTCTCGATTGCCGTCCTCCTTATTGCCCTCACGAGTCGGCTTCATGCCGACAATGGAAGCGATAGCCCCGCTTCCCTGGCAGTGCTACTCGGCCTTGATGGCGTGAGGCAGGAACTCGGCATCACCCCGGCTCAGTGCGGTCTGCTTGATTCCCTCCAGGCCGATTACAAGAAACAGGCCAAGAACATCATGGCCATCGGACAGGCCGATCAGGATGCCGCCCTGCGCGCCGACTGGGATATCCGCTCCCTCCGCAAGCAGTACAATTCCCGCTCCCTGTCGGTTCTCACCGCCGACCAGCAGCAGCGCCTTATGGAGCTCCAGCGCCAGATGCTCGGAGGATCGCTCCTCTCCTCGGTTGCCGAACAGAAACTGCTCGGCCTCTCCGCCCAGCAGCGTCAGCAACTTGCGTCCCTTGCTTCCTCCAGTCAGGCCCAGGCCACCTCCGTCAACGCCCAGTCGCAGGCCGGACAAATCTCTGATTTCCGAAAAGGAATTGAGCTTCGAAGGATCCAGCGACAGACCTCCGACCAGATGATGGCCCTTCTGACGCCCGACCAGAAGAAGCAGTGGAAAATCCTCAGTGGCCAGAAGAGCGGCATGCCGGAGATCCACGATCCGAACGCCCGCACCCAGAGCCTCTTCGAGGGATATTGAGGCTGGGGAAAAGCAATAAACCTTAAACTGGCTCTGGGAACTCCGAGCACCGGGAGGCACGGCTTAGACCGTGCAAGTACACAGCTCTGTAGGGCAAGGTGTGCGGGAATGATCGAGGCATTGCGGCGCGGAAGATCACGTCCGTAACTGTGGGATGCCCCGGAGGGCGTCACCGCTTTTTGGAAGGCAAGTGTGCTAGGTGGCAGTCGTGATCCGTTCCTTCATGATTCTTTCTTCGCGACTTGGTGCCTCTGCGGGAGAATGACTGAAGAATGAGAGTGCCTGCGACCTTTCCTCATCAGCAGAAGCGGTTGCCTTAGTGATCCCATTTTTTGGGGTATCGCAGGAAGCTGGTGAGCAAGCAGGACTCTCCATCATTGGGCCCCGCTGCTCTCAATGGAGTTGCTGTTTCGTGGCAAGCGTGCGTCCTGATTTCGGTGACGAAAACGTAACATTAAAGGCCATGACGAGGAATGGGAGTGCGGGCATGATCCGCATCGTTCCAAGCACCCATAACCCAGCCTCATAACCGTAAACCTAGATTTTATCAGCCTTCACCTCGACCCGCTCGCAGAAGCCATCAACACCCACCCGTAGTAAAAACTCAGTAACCCAACCCAACAAACCCATGAAAACCACCAAATCCATCCTGCTCGCCATTCTCGCGGCGGCCGCCGTAGGCTCCGCCTCAGCGCAGACCATCAAAGAGGGCATCGTCATCCGCATTGCCGGATCCACCGCCATGCGCAGCATCAGCATGCCTGCGCTCGATACATATCTTACAGGATTAGGCACCAACTCTTACGTCCGAGTTGCAGCCGACAACGCTTCAACAGCCAGTCATGGAATCGCTCTTTACCTCAGGGATAGAACAAATGGATCAGTGATCACACGTGATGCGATCAATGTCCGTTTGGTTGGATCCGAGGGTGGTCTCCTGACAACGGCCGGCACACGGCCAGCCAATCGCCAGAACTTCCTTCCTGTGATCGGTACCAATACCTGGAACAATGCCAGTGCTATCGCAACTGCCATTGCCAATGGCCGCGCAGCGGTCACGGCTGACAACTGCACTATTCCTGGATTTGCCGCAGTCACCTTTGCGGATCAGTCCCAGGATGTGAGTGCCTATAACAGCGCAACCACCGCCCGTGTGAAAGTTGCCAAGCTTCCGCAGGGGACTCCTCTTGCGGCACTGAACTTCGCGTTCTTTGCCAATACGAACTTCCCCGCCTCCAACATCACATCCCAAGTGGCTAAGGCGTTGCTTGAGAAGGGAAATCTTCCTCTCTCATTCTTCACTGGTAATCCTGCCGACACGAATGCTGGAGTCTGGATCACGGGTCGCGACATCGACTCCGGAACCCGTGCCGTCACCCTGCTTGAGACCGGCTACGGCATCAACAAGGCAGTGAAGCAGTATGTCGCAAATTCCAACAACGCTCTGGTCTTGGCCCCTGCCACCACGCTTCTTGGAACGGTTGTTGCCGAAGGTAACGGCGGGTATGCATCCGGCAGCACCCTCCGTTCCGTTGTCACGAATCCTGCTGTGACCTTCCCCGCTAATTCCTATACAACCAACTACCTGATTGGTTATGCAGGTACTCCCGATGTGATCTCCGCTCGTGCCAAGGCTCTCTCCTTCAATGGAGTTCAACCTTACTGCCCTTCCTCCGATGTGAGCACTGCCCAAGGGTTTAGCACCACCCTGAATGGAGTTGCTAATGGTAGCTACTCCTTCTGGAGCATTGCTTATCTCTACAGCAACCCCACGAAGGTGACCACTCCTGCTGCTAGGGCCGCAGTTGCCGCCTTGGTTGACAACATCCGGACAAGAATTCAGGATGCATCAACTGCTCAGCTCAAGAATGGCAACACCAAGCTGAGCGATCTGAAGGTTCAGCGAGCCAACGGTGTTGCTGGGACGATCCTTCCCCAGCCTTAGTTGCTAGCTCCTTAGACTTCCCTGAAGTCTGATTGTTATCGAACAGGCCGATGGTTCATCCCATCGGCCTGTTCCATTTTGCAGTGATGCGTTTTTGCAACGTTCGGAATTTCTTTCGCGATTCATTCTCAGGATATCTCCCATAAGCGGACTTTCACTTGTTGCGAAGGTGTTCTATCTTGGAGATGTTTTCTTTGAGCCCACTAGCTTCAGAATGCAATGATCAGTCCGCCATCTTCACGACTCCTCTTCGGCGCGGTATTTTGCGGTCTTCTTCTTGCAGCAGGTGGGCTTTATCTCTCCTGGCACTCTCTTGATGAAGATCATCGGGGGAGTTTATTGTCTCCTGCGCAGCAAGGCCATCTGCTTGAAAAGTCTTCCTCCGGCTTTCCCACTCGCCCCGTGGACTCTGTCGTTCCATCTTCAGGGACCTCACTTCCAAGTGAGAGTAAGCCAGTCTTCATATCAGATTCTACCGGTGCAGCAGATATGGGGCCGCCGGGTGGTGCGCCCCTCGCGGAGGAGGCTAAAGGGGATGTCACAGTAGGAGGAGATTCCAAAACAGCACCCGCTAGTACGGGTAGTGGTGAAACGGAGGAGGAACCATCGGCTGACGTGGCACTACCCCCGGCCATCTTTAACGCGACCAAGCATCCTGAGTTGACCGATATCCCTCCGGATGTCATCGAGAGGCTGGCCCAAGAGTTCGTTGAGAAAGTGAAGCAGGGAGGGTGGGATACCACCTCCGAGGCCTACCGCAAGAATTGGGAAAAGGCGGTTGAAGAGGCCAATGAGGCCTTCAAGGCAGCCTTCGGCTACGATGCATACCTCAAACTGACGAGCGGGGGCACAAACTGATTGAGGGAAGGTATGGACTACTGCGATGGAGATCCGATTGCGCTTGCGCAATAAATAACGACCAATATGGTAGTCAATATTTCATTTAGACCCAATTTTGACGAAATTGTAACAAGCGAATCCGATGATTTCGGTTACTCTATCACTCTCTGATGCCTCACCTGCGGAACAAGTCTGATTTTAACGCCATGATCCCGGCATGAAAGGGGCTGATTCCGTGACTGTGCACCATCATCCGGCCTTGCGGTTTGTTGCCTTTTTCCTGACGGGAGCACTTTTCCTCTCCTCGGGGCCGGTCTTATTTGCCCAGAGTGCCCGATCGGTGATGAGCCCTGCGGGTGCAGGGGCCGGCGGTGGGGGTAGGGGGAGTGCCGCCAACCTCAACAATGCCGGCGCCGCCTCGGCTGCCCTGACGGCTACCAGGGCACGGGAGGCACTTCAGAGAAGCGAGGCTTCCCTCAATGCCATGAAGGCACTGCAGCTCAATGCCCGGAACCTGATGGCTCGTCCGGAGACAGATAACGGACTGAAAAACGGCTGGCTCGAACCCCATGTGGTCGGTGGAGGCGACGGGATTTCCGATGATGGAACGCCCAACACTTCCTCCTGGACCGGTGCCAGGATTACCTCAGCCAAGGACTCCGCATCCGTGGTGATCAAGCAGAGCGTTCAAAACGCCTTCCTCTACTGGAACAGGTTCAATGTCGGCTCCAAGACCACGGTGCACTTCGATCAGAGTGCCGGCGGAAATGATGCCGGCAAATGGATCGCCTTCAACAAGGTAATGGGGGAGGTGGATCCGTCCCATATCCACGGTTCGATCAAGGCCGAGGGACAGGTCTACATCCTCAACCAGAACGGCATCATCTTCCATAATGGTTCCCAAGTGAACACACGCGGGTTGGTCGCCTCGGCGCTCCCGATCAATGAGAATCTGGCAGGCGATGCCCTCAAGGGGATCAAGGGACGCGGCATCGCTAACAATCCCGATTCCCAGTTCCTCTTCTCGGCAATGGAGATCGCGGGTAACGCCAACAAAAAAACCGAGTCTTTCGTCCCCGTTGTCAGCGGCCCTATCGGCGATGTCGTCGTGAAGCGTGGTGCCTCCATCATCTCCCCCGCCAATGCCAACAACACCGGAGGGATGGTCGCGCTGGTCGGGGCGAATGTCCTCAACGAGGGTTCCATCTCCACTCCCAACGGGCAGACGGTGCTTGCGGCCGGACTTCAGGTGGGATTGACCCCTCACCCCTCCTCCGACCCGAGTCTCCGTGGAATGGATGTCACGGTGGGACGCGTCGTGGATCCGGACGGGGCGGTGACGACGGTCTCGGAAAGCTCGGGGGAGGCCCGTAACGCGGGGATGCTTTCCGCCATGCAGGGTAATGTGACCATGGCCGGGAAAACACTCCGTCAGCATGGCGTGATCGAGAGCAGCACGGAGACGGACCTTAACGGACGCATCGACCTCTCGGCGGTCTTCAATGCGTCGATGAATCCGGAGTTTGGTACGCTTGGGGATCCCATCATCTATGATCCCGATGAGAACACGGGCCTCATCGAGATCGGGCCCGGAAGCCTCATGAGGATCCTACCGGAGCAAGGAAGTGGCAAAAAAATCACAGGCACGGCCCTTGCGCTGAATTCCCTGATCTCGATCACGGGGCGTAATGTCCATTTTGGCAATAATTCGACCGTGCTTGCCCCGGGTGCCGCGTCGACTGCCGGAGCCCTCTCCCAAGCGGGAAAAAAACTGGACTCCGGCATTACTGTAGCCGCTGGAAAATGGGCGGATCCGCTGGAGTCGGGGCAGCCCTCTTTTGTGAAGACATCGGGGAGGGTTCAGCTGGAGTCGGGTTCCATGATCAATGCCGCCGGCTCCACCGGAGTCACCGTGGATAGTGAGCGGAACTTCCTCAAACTGCAGCTCCGCGGATCCGAGTTGGCCGACAGTCCGCTCCAGCGCAATGGTCCTCTCCGGGGAGAGGATCTCGTCGTGGATGCCCGTCTGGGAGGCACGTTCAACGGACGGCAATGGATGGGCACCCCTCTCGGGAACGTATCCGGTTACGCAGGGATCATCGAGAGATCGGTCGGGGAGCTCACCACCCGCGGCGGATCGGTGGCCCTGGATGCGGGCGATGCCGTGGTGCTCGCTCCCGGATCCGTGATCGATGTCTCCGGTGGCTGGGTCAATTACACGGGAGGTCACTTCTCAACCTCCAAACTGATGTACCAAGGGCACCTTGTGGATATTTCACAAGCCACTCCAGATAGGGTCTACTCCGGGATTGTGACCGCCGGAGACAGGACCATCCTGGGGAAAAATTACAAGGATGTCGGCGCCTCGACCGTGGAGATTTCCTCGAAGTGGGGGGTTGTGAATGTTTTCAAGAGCCCTCTTGATCCGACCCGAAAGCAGTATGAGGCCCCCTACATCAGCGGAGCCGACGGTGGAAGCATCACGATCCAGGCTCCCTCCGTGGCGCTCGACGGGAGTCTTCTCGGCCAGACGACAGCGGGACCGCGCCAGACTAGATCAACCCCCGTGATAAGCACGCTTCCGGGGAACTCGGCACTCAATCTCTCCCTTGAAAGTCAGTCCCTTATCAACGGAGCCTACGTGAAGGTCTCTCCCTATGCGCCCAAGGTCACCTTTTCAGATGAAGGCAGGGCCGGGCAATCAGGAGACTTCATTCTTGATGATAGCGGTGAAGCAGAGCAACTCCCCGAAGATCGCAAGAATTCGGTCCTGCTCTCTCCGAATCTTCTGGGCAAGAATGGCTTTGGTGTGCTGGATGTCCGTAATCATGACGGATCCATCACGGTTCCCTCGGGAGTGATTCTTAATGTGGGTGCGGGTGGGAGCGTGAAGTTAATGGGCTCCAGCATCGACGTGGGTGGAGGGATCATCGCCCCTTCGGGAATCATCGATCTGTCGGCAAGCCTGACGCCCTATTCTCTTGCCTACACGATCCGACCCAGTCCCCAGAATTCTTCCTATGCCGACATTCTAGAGATCAACGAGTCGGGTGAAAAAGTCATCCAGTATGGCCCCGCCGAGGGTGATATGGTGAATTTCATTCGTGCAGACGGATCAGAGGACTCGCTTCCGCTCAGCGATGTCACATCGCTGGCCGCAGGGGGTGTGAAGTTACGTTCCGGATCCGTGGTGACCACGGCGGGACTTGTCAGCGATGATTCCACGGGTGCGGCCGCCCGTTTCTCGATGCCGGTTGCTTCCCATGGGGGACAAATCAGGATTGCCGGCTATAGGCTCGAACTAGCACAGGGGTCTCTTCTGGATGTTTCCGGAGGAGCGCATATCATGGGTAGTGCAATTCCAGCGGGCTTCGGAAATCAGTTGGGAGGGGGCGTTCCCCTGTATGGTGATGCTGGAAGTCTTTACCTTAGCGCCGGAAGGGATTTGGTTTACCCCGAGATCCATGATGGGTCGCTTTCTTTGGGTGGCAGAATGGCCGGTTATGCGGGTCCGGATCGCCTCGGCGGAGCGTTGTCGATCACGGCCCCCGCTTTCCAGATCGGTGTTTCAGGAACAGCTGCGGAACCGACAGGTGGTGCAGAGTCGTCCGCTTCCGATCCTAAGGATCAGCGCGTGACCTATCTCTCATCCGGGTTTTTCGACCAAGGCGGATTCTCCAGGTTTTCTCTCTCCGGGGTCGGGCTTGCCATGCCGGAGGAGGGGGTCTATGTGCCGGGTGTCTTGGTGACATCAGGCACCAGAATTGAACCCAAAGTGGCCTCCCGTATCCTGCAGCATGACAAGAACGGGTTTGCACTCGCGGAAAAGGTGCTTCCTGATCTGTTCCGGCCAGCCCCATCGCTCTCACTCGAGGCCACGGGGCTTGTCAATTCGGCGCTTGAACTCGCCAACAAGGCCTTGGTGATCAGGGGTGATCTCGTGATTGCTCCGGGGAGCTCCATTTCCCTCAATCCCCAACTCGTGATCCAGGATGTCTTCGCCGGTGCGAGAAGCGGTTCCCTGCTCCTTAAGGGAGGGACGGTGTTTGTGGGCGGATCATTGAGCGTGCCCGGTGGGAACATCACGGTTGCGGGTGCCGGGGCCCTTCCCTCCAATGACCCCGCTCCTGCCTCTCCGTTCGTCACGGTCAATCTCTCGCCAACGGCAAAGCTATCAACGGCAGGTGAAACGCTTCATGCCAGCGATCCTCGGAATGGAATGAGAGAGCGTTTCGGAACGGTTCTTCCAGGTGGTTCCATCAGTGTGAGCGGCAATATCCTGGCCGAAAAGGGGGCGCTCCTCGATGCATCGGGAAGTTCGGGTGTCTACGACTTCTTCCGCGGACAACTCACCCATTCCCTGTCCGATCCTCACTCCGCACGGCAAGCTCTCTCCCCATCGACGCTGGAGTTGCGTCTTGATTCGCCGGGGGGAAGCATCGCCCTGTCAGGAGGAGAAGCCCTCCTTTCAGACGCATCACTCGTGGCGCGAAGCGGCGGATCAACCGCAAGCGGTGGAAGTTTTTCGGTTTCCTCGGGTCGTTTTTATTCCGTCGGGGAGGAAAAGTTACCGACGGACATCACTCTTTCCGTGGGGGCAAGCGGACTCACGATTCCCGAGGATTTCGAGAAAACAGCTGTTTCCGCGGTCGGAATGGAGATGCCGTCCGCCAGAGAGATTTCGGGCGGGGGTGGGCAGATTGCGGTTTCATCCTTCAAGAACGGCGGGTTCAGTCATTTGACTTTGGGTGGAAATATCCTCTTCAACGAATCCCTCTCCATCGCCCTGCCTGGAAGTATCAGCGCGGGGAAGGGAGGTGTCATTTCCGCCGCTTCGGATTCATCCGTTGATCTGAAGGCCGGATACGTGGCGCTGGGCCGCGCATTTGTCTCACCGCTTGCCCCGGATGCCTCGGAAAGAATCAGTGTTTTTGATCCAGTGAATCAGGCTTACTATGCGCCCCCCTCCTCGGGCACAGGGCAACTCTCTGTCCGTGCCCGCGTGATCGATATCGGGAATCTATCGCTTCAGAATATCGGCAACGTGAATCTCGATGCCACCGGCGGGGTGATCCGTGGGAACGGCACCTTTGTCATGGCCGGGGACCTGATCCTCAAGGCTGCCCAGGTTTACCCGGTGACCGGCACGACCTTCACTGCTGTCGCGTTCAATCATGATGATGCCGGAGCGGTCGTAAGCTCGGGAGAAACCCCGGGATCCATCACGGTGTTGAACGGTGGCCATGCCCCGTTGCCTCTTTCGGCCGTCGGTTCACTGGCTCTCTATGCGGACTCGATCATTCATTCGGGAACTCTGGTAGCCCCTTTCGGAACGATCACACTCGGCAATCTCGGGGAGGGACAGTCACCCGTGGATCCCGTTTCGGGCCTTGCCTCCCCGATCACATCAACTTTGCGGCTCACCGGAGGAAGCATCACGTCCGTCTCCGGTGTGGATCCCAAGACCGGTGCATCCATCACGGTGCCGTACGGAATCTCCTCCGATGGTAGCAGTTGGAAGGACCCGTCCGGAACACTCATCACCTCGACAGGCATTCCCGAGAAAAAGGTTGTTCTCAATGGTCTCAACGTCGAGATGGAGACGGGTTCCCTGATTAATCTGAAGGGGGGAGGCCATCTCACGGCCAGTCAATTTGTCTCAGGGTTGGGAGGCTCCATTGACTGGCTTTCGGACACTTTGGGTTCGTATGCCATCATTCCCGGATTTGATAGCCCGATCGCACCAAAGGGGTATAGGGAGGATGGCATTCCCATCGGGACAAAGATTACACTGGCGGGTGGTGCTGGATTACCGGCCGGAACTTACACGCTGCTTCCCGCAAGCTATGCCAAGCAACCCGGTGCCTTTTTGCTGACCCGTTCCACGAAAAACCGACCCAATACCTCTCAACTCCAGCCGGATGGATCGGAACTGGTGCTTGGGTTCACGTTCAATGGTCTTGATTCCTCCGTGAAAGGGGCTGGTTTGCCTGAACTCTTTGAGGTCTCTTCCCCGGGGGTCATTTCCGCCAAAGTCGACTATCGGATTCTCGATTCCGATCGGTTCTTCGCCTCCACTCCCTCTTCCTCGCGCAATGTCGACGGAGCAAGGCTTGTGATCCAAAGCACCACGGCAATGATCCTGCAAGGAAGTGTTTCGGGGCAGGCGATGGGAAGTGGCAAGGGGGCGATGATCGATATCAGCAGTTCCCGGGATTTTCTCATCAGCGCGAATCAGGATGTGGACGTTCCGGAAAACACGATCCTGCTGGATCCGACCTCGATCAGTTCCTGGAATGCGGGAAGCCTCCTGATCGGAGGAGTGCGGAATCTGGCCGACGGCAAGGTGTCCCTGACTCCCTCAACCCAGAAAATCACCTTGGACAGCGGGGCTTCACTCTCCGGAAACGAGGTGATTCTGGCAGCGGCACCCAAGACCCACACGGTGAAAAATGTACCCGATGAAACCCCCAAGGACACAACCGACGATGTTCTTGAGGATCTCTCCTCGATTGCCGATGCCCAAGGTGTTTCCGTGGAGGATCTGATGCAGATCAACGGGCTTACGGAGGATTCCGTGCTGAAGTTTGGGCAGATTCTCAAGATCCCGGGTTCATCGGCACGGATTGACCTGCAGGACGGCTCCTCCATTACCTCAACGGGAGGGGAAAAGAGTGCTCCGCTCACGGTGGTTGGCAACGGCGCCTTCATTCGGGCTTCCTCCGGAGGACAGACGGTCACGCGGCGCGAGGGATACGATGCCAATGCCGCTGATCTGGATGGCACCCCGCTCGGTTCTTTGGGTGTTGGCGGAAACGTCGTGATTTCCGGGACTTCCCTGGCGATTGATTCCTCCGGCTCCGCATTCATTGATTCCTCGGCATTGTTGAAGGCGGAGGATGTCAAACTTGGAGCAGGCCGTATTGAGGTGAATGGGGACAATCCCGAGGCCCTCACGTTGAGCGGTTCCTTCCTGAGCGGTCTTTCCTCGGTGAAATCACTCTCCCTTTCCAGTTATTCAATATTGAAATTCAATAGTGGAGCGGTGTTGGGATCCGCGGGTTTGGCAGATCTCCAGATTCATACGGCAGGGATAACAGGGGATAACTCCGAAGGGAACGTGATCAGGGCCGCCTCCATCCTCATCGATAACCGTGACGGGGCGATCTTGCCGGAGGATTCTTCAATCGGTTCTACGGATGGTTCTCTTGAGATCAGGGCCGATTCACTAAGGCTTGGTTCCGGTGCTGTTCTCATTGATGGATTCAAGACCGTGGCCATGAATCTCTCCGGGGGCCTTCAATCAAGTGGTGCTGGCGTCGATGTCATGACCACCGGTGATCTCTCAATCTCCACTCCGGTGATCACCGCCGCCGGTGGATCGTCGGCCAAGATAACGTCCGATGGGCATCTTTCCGTTGCCTCCTCGGGTCCGGATCCGGGAAAAATGAGTTCCGGTCTCGGTGCTTCCATGACGCTTCAGGGTGGATCGGTGGCCATCTCCGCACCAGTGATTCTGCCGAGCGGTGTGCTGACTATTTCCTCCACAACCGGTGATCTCTCGGTTTCCTCACGGCTCAATGTGGGGGGCGTTGAGAAAAAATACTATGATGTCGCAAAATACACCGATGCGGGCACGGTGAGTCTCTCCGCGGCCAATGGCACGATCAACCTTGCCCAATCAATCATCAATCTGAGCGCCCCCGATGGGGGGGGGAATGCAGGCACCCTCAAGGTTTACGCGCCAAACGGGACTTTTGCATTCGACGGAACCTTCCTTGCCTCGGCCCACAAGGGACAGGGGGGGGCATTCCTGGCCGATCTAGGAGGATTCAACGGGGGAGTTCTTGCACCCCTGATGGGCAAACTCGGCTCATTCACCAAGTCGCAAAATATCAGGATCCGTAATGGGAATGCGGTGCTGGGTTCAACAACAACAGGTAATTTCAATCTCAGTGCCGACCTTGGTGACATCACGGTCACTGGAGTGATCAACGCCTCCGGAAAAACCGGGGGCACGATCGGCCTTTTTGCGGGAAAGAGCGTGATCTTGGAAAACGGAGCTGTGCTCAATGTCCGCGGAGAGGTGCTCGATGCCGCTGGAAAGGGGGGGCTGATCAACCTGGAGGCAGGATCGTCACCTGCCGCCGTTATTGCAACGGCAGGGAGGGTCAATACCGGGACCGCATTCGCCTCAGGTAAGTCGGTGATCGATCTTAAGACCGGAAGCAGTCTCCTGCTTGGAGTCGGAGCGGATCAGGAGGCCGGCACGGTGCTGCTCAAGGCTCCGCAGACGACCGATGCCACCGATCTGCAGATCAATCCGATCTTCTCCGTGATCGAGAGGACTGGGGCCATCATTGCTGTCGGAAACAACAGGATCGACGCGGCGACTCCCGGTTTGTTCTCCATTGATTCCCCCGCTGAGTGGACCGAGGGAAGCGCCTATGCGCCGGGTCAGAGCGTCATGTACAATAACGCACTTTACCGTCTTGGAATGCTCGATGGTGCCGCTTACGCCGAGTATGTCGCCAACAGCCGGTCGCTTGCCCCCGACGATTCCTCCGGACCTTGGGCACGCACGGCAGTTGCTTGGGATGACGCGCTTGCTAGCGGGTATTCAAGGGGGGACAAGGTTTACCTGGAGGGCGTGACCTATACGGCAACCCGCGACAACAAGGCATGGGATGCGGCGGGAAGCTATGTTGCCGGGGAAACGGTTTTTTACGATGGCAAGACGTATGCGGCCAGCAGCGACGTCTTCTCGGGATCCGCCGCTCCTGATGATCCTGCCTCATCATGGACCGAGGTTGAGACAAAAGTTCCCGGGGCTTCCGGATCCTCCGGCGTCTGGGAGGTCAATCTGGTTGATGGAAACGTGAAGCAACTTGCGCTGGAAAATGCAAAGGACTTCACCGCAAATGCGAGAAAGGGTTTTGCCGGAGACTACGCAGGTCAAATTCAACTCCGTCCCGGCGAGGAGATCCTCAACTCCAGCGGAGGATTGCTGCTCAACAATGATTGGGACCTTTCCCGCGCCCGTTACGGCGAATCGCTGACGGTGCTTGATGCCAGGGGCGAGGTGGTGACCAGGGATGATGCCAGTGCTTACACCATCGGCAGGGACCCGGGTATGCTGACGTTCCGTGCCACTGGGGATATCGTTTTTAACGGAAGTCTTTCGGACGGCTTCGGTGACAGCGTGAACAATGCGGCAGATGTGATCGCCGCCGATGGCATCCCGCACGGGCTTTACTTTGCACCGCTTCTCCCGTTGCTCAGGAATGGTGCTGGTCAGTCCGTCAGCCAGCAATCCTGGTCCTACAGGATCGTTGCTGGTAGTGACGCGAATGCGGCGGATTATTCATCCACGCAGCAGCAGAACAATGCACGGCTTACCGTGGGTCGGGTGGGCAACCCCGTGGATTATTCGGAACCCGGTCCGAATGCCATGCAGCAGGACATGATCAATAAAAGCGGGCTTTATCAGGTGATCCGAACGGGCACCGGGGATATCTCGGTAGCCTCGTCGGGAGACATTCGCCTGATCAATCCGCTCTCATCCATCTATACTGCCGGCAGCAGGGTCCTTGATCCCACGCTCGGGGTAACCTTCGATACCCCGGTTGTTTACCTTCAGGATCAGAATGAAAGCCTTGGTTCCCCTCAGCAAGGCACGCTCGGTTCGTATCCCGTGCAGTATGCATCGGGGGGGGGGAATATCTCGATCCGTGCCGGACGTGACGTGACGCGCCTCAATGCCCTCCTCGATCCTGACAGACTTTTCCAATACGATGAATCGGGCGAATTGATCCTTGCCGCTGAATCCACCAGGCAAATGCCTTCCAGTTGGCTCTACCGCAGGGGATCGGTCGATCCGAGCACGGGGCTCTTCGAGAGGATGTCCATCAGCGGTGAGGAGAACAACGATGTTGCCTCGACCACATGGTGGGTGGATTACAGCAATTTCTTCCAGGGTGTGGGGGCTCTCGGAGGGGGTAATATCGCAATGAATGCGGGCAGGGATCTGGCCAATGTCGACGCTGTCATTCCAACGAGCTTCAGGATGCCGGGCAAGGATGCCGATGGAAACGCCATCGCTCCCTCCGTCACGGGATCGGTCGAGCTCGGCGGCGGAGATCTCTCCGTCAATGCCGGGCGAAACATCGATGCAGGCGTCTATTATGTAGAACGCGGCAAAGGCCTGCTGAGGGCCGGTGGGGAAGTCATTACCAATCCGTCCCGGGATCCGTTGGCTCCATCCATCACGGGACAGCAGGCAAGCGCGCAGGAGGCTTATCTTCCCACCACGCTTTTCCTCGGCAAAGGAAACTTCTCGGTCAAAGCCGGGGGCGACCTCCTGCTCGGCCCCGTTGCGAACGTCTTCCTGACGCCTCAGGGGGTCAACAACAGCTACTGGTACAAGACCTATTTCTCGACTTTCGCGCCGGACAGCTCTGTGTCTGCGGAGTCCCTTGCGGGTAACGTCACGCTCAGGCAGTCTGCGGCCCTTCAGTTGGCGCCCACTCCCTTGCCGCTCCTTCGCCTTTGGTACGAGGGAATGACCGGAGCCGACAACAGTGGCTCGGCTTCTTATTACCAACCCTGGCTGAGAACGGCCGAACTCAGGATCAATTCCCTGGATGCGCTGGTGTCCCTGATGCCTCCCACGCTTTCGGCGGCAGCCCTTTCCGGGGACATCACGCTTCAGGGTAATCTCACGATGGCCCCGGCTCCCCTGGGTAATCTCTCCCTTGTCGCGGGAGGACGGGTAACCGGACTCTCTTCCGCCGGCACTGTCACTCAGGAGGGTTTTGGAACGGGAAATGTGTGGAGTTCGTCGACCATCAATCTCTCCGATGCCGACCCTTTGCGGATTCCCCGTATCGTCTCTCCCCTTTCAAAACGATCCACCTTGGCTGAAGAGCTCAAGGACAGTGGCTTCGAGAACGCCGGCACAGAAGGTGCCAATTACTTCACGGATACGATATCCTCGCTATTTGCCGAAAGCGGCTCCTACTTCGGATCAGGCGCCGACATCGTCGTGAAGAGCACTCTTCACGACACCTCGCTGCTTCATGCTTCAGACAGGGAACCTCTGCGTATCCTTGCATCGGGTAGCGACATATCGGGCCTGACCCTCTTCTCCGGAAAAAGGGCTGTCATCTCGGCGGCAACCGATATTTCGGACATAGCTCTCTACATCCAGAACCTCTCCGGCTCCGATATCACCACGGTCAGCGCCGGTGGCTCCATCAAGGCATATGATTCACAGTCCACGCTCCGCGGCCGTGCCTTGGAGGTTTCAAGGTTGATCAGCAACCCTCTTTACGCAAGGGATGCTTTTCCAAGCGGGGACATCCAGATCAGCGGCCCGGGAACACTTGAGTTGCTGGCCGGAGGCAATCTGGATCTTGGAAACGCCCCTGGGTACGATGGTGACCCCACGATATGGAACGGCATCTCCAGCATTGGAAATGCCAGAAATCCCGGCCTTCCGTTCCAAGGTGCCGACATTCTCGTGACGGCCGGATTGACGCTCCCGGTGGGGCTTGGCTCCGAGGGTGTCCTGAGACTTCAAGACTTCAGTACCAAGATCCTTTCGGGTCAGGATGGGGCTTATTATACGGCTGAACTGGCAAAATCCCTCACCTATTCAGGATCACAGTTGTCCGAGGGACTTAGCCCCGAGAGTCTCAGTGCTGACTCGACCATCTTCACCCCCGAGGAGAAAGCACTGCTCCAGATGCAGCTTTTCTCGATCGTCCTCAGGGATACCGGTCGCAACTACAACAAGGAGGGATCACCCGGTTACAGAAATTACGACGCAGCCAGGGAGGCCATAGCGACGATTTTTGGCAATGTTCCCGGTGCCGGTTCGGTGAGCACCTGGTCGCGGGATATCCGCACCAAGAGCGGTGGAAATATCAGCATCCTTGCGCCGGGGGGAGCCTTGGCCCTTTCCAGCATTGCCGCCAATGAGGGGATGACTCCTCCGGGCATCGTGACCGAGTCGGGTGGAGGGATTAATATTTTCACGGAAGGAAATGTGGATATCGGGATCGGCCGAATCTTCACGCTCCGCGGGGGTGACGTGATGATCTGGTCGGACAAGGGCAACATCGCCGCTGGATCTTCCGCAAAGACGGTTGCTTCCGCGCCTCCCACACGGGTGCTGATTGATCCCCAGAGCGGTGCCGTGGAGACGGATCTGGCCGGTCTTGCCACCGGCGGCGGTATCGGTGTGCTCGCCACGGTTAAGGGTGTCCCTCCGGGAAATGTCGATCTAATCGCCCCCGAGGGTGTTATCGATGCCGGTGATGCCGGCATTCGTTCGACAGGAAACCTGAATCTTGCCGCCACGAGGGTTCTCAATGCCAATAATATCGCAGCAGGAGGCTCCACCTCGGGTGCGCCTCCCGCCCCACCACCACCTGCGGCGCCCAATGTCAGCGGAGCGACGGCTGCCTCGGCCGCTTCGGCGGGAAACAACGCGTCTGCACAGGCCGCCACAAAGCCTCCGGCTGATCAACCGAAGGAGGAGGCGCCCTCGGTCATTTCCGTCGAGGTGCTTGGTTATGGAGGGGGTGACGGTGCTGCCGAGGAGGACGAATCCCGGAAAGCGGCCGGCGGTTCATCCGCAGCGCCGCCGCAGGCATCCCTTTAAAGATCCGTCTTTGTGTTTATTGTAGGTGACGTCCATCGGGAGTTTTTGCCTGAAAGGAATTGAGCATTGGCAGTCCAGGGGCGTTGACGTCAAAGTTCAAGGCCATGCGGTTTTCACTATGGTGCCTGCTCTTCTTGTTTTTTTCGTTCGTGTCTTCAGGAAGATCTGAAGGCACTGGGATTACGGTTTTGTCCCAGTCTCAGGAAGGGCATTTCCAACTGCGACGCCTGCCTGCCGATCCGGGAGACCGTGGGGAGGCCAGGAAGGCCCTTGAAATTACGGATCAATATGGGAAAACGCTCTTCCAGTGGAATTCCCCCTTGGGAACTTCCGCCGCCTCCTGGAGTCAGGACGGTCGATTTCTTGCTGTCAATGACGCTCCTGGAAGGGGAGGGGATCAGGTTTGGGTTTTTTCCCTGGATCCAATTTCGCGCAGGGTGATTCCCATCCGCGAACCCGATGCAAGGAAGTTGCGTTCCGAGGTTGAATCAAGGCATGGCGGATTTTTCATCACCTTGGAAAAAGTGACCCTTCGGTTCATCGAATGGAGGGATGACCGTCTCTGGTGCCATGTCACAGGGAGCTTTGCATCGAAGCGTCAACGCGGAATTCATGTTCCCTTCCACTATCTCTGGGTTTTCAAGTGTTCGGCGGAGGGAGTTCCAATGCTTGAGGAGGAGTGGACGAGAACCGATCCAAGGGAAAGACCTGCTCGTGATCCGGAGTGACATGGCTTTCTTGATTCGCTTTGGTGAAAGTCGGGGGTAAATGGGGTCTCTCTGTATCTTTTCCGAAGTGATGCCAAAGTTTTTATTGACGACCAAAAAGGTAGTGAATAAAAAGAGGCCAATACTGATTCTCTGATAAAAATCATTTTGAATCCCTTCATCTTCGAAAATAAACACGATCCATGTCGTGTGTATTTGTAAGGAAACTGCCCCCCCCCAATTAGAACTCTTCGTCAACACTCCAACAAAACAACTCATCCCCAAAAACAATGAAAACAAAAACACTCCTCCTCATGGCCCTTCTTGCAAGCGCGGGATTCGCCTCCGCTCAAACCTTCAGAACCAATTCCGTTGTGTACCTCGCCGGATCGCAGGCTTTCTCCAAACTGGATAACCTTGCGATTAGCAACTTCGCAGCGGAGCGAGGCTACCAACTGGTTGCCTCCACGGGCAGCACGAATGCCGTAAGCGCCAAGGCTCTGCTCTACAGAAAGCAAGTCACCAATAGTGCGGGAACGATTGTCACTGTCGACCTGTTCAATGTTCACCAGACGGGCTCCGAGGCAGGTGTTCAGTCTCTTGCAGGAAATGGCAGACAGACGATTCCGTTCTTGCCGAACAACGCCAACACGCTGGGCCTTCCGGATGACAGCACCAGCTACAGCAATCCTCAGCAGGCTCATATTGCCACGTCTCCCGTTTGGCAGAAGTCATCCCGCTTTGCCAAAGGTGCGAGAGTGAACGGGGTGACCTACAGGGAGCTCGTTGAAGTCTCCCCTGCCACAGGGGTTCCGGGAATTGCGGCACAGACTTGGGCATGGAGTGCCAGCTCCAACTTTCCGACCAATGCCGCGAACATCACCTCCCAAGTCGCCCGTGCCTTGTTTAAGGATGGCCATGTTCCTCTTTCTTTCTTCACCGGCAACAGCGCCGATGCCACCAACGGGGTTTGGCTCATCGGTCGTGACATTGCAGCAGGTGCGCGCATTGCCCCCTTGCAGGAATCGGGATACGGCTCCCTGAATCTTGTGAGGCAGTTTGAGGTCACCACCAATGGGGGCCAGGTCGCTCTCCGCCTCGAACCCTCAGAGAGTGTCCTCGGTATCAGTCAACCGGTTGGAAACAGCGGATACAACGGCACCACTCCGCAACTTACCGCGACCAGGACCGCGATTCCCTCCAACCTGCGGGTGGATATCAATGGCAGCGGGAATTTTGCGCCCTCCCCGTACACGGGTATGAATTATTTGATCCAGTACAATGGATTCGCCCAGAGCACGAGCGCCGGGGTGGTGACACTCAATTGGAATGGTGTTACTCCGAGCACCAACGGAGTCGCCTCCGGAGCGTATTCCCTCTGGACGTATGAGCATCTCTACAGGGCCCCCTTTACTCCCACCCAACTGAGAACACCCCTTGGTAGCAATGTGGTAGCGGTTTCGCAGGCTGTAGCGGCATACATCAATGGTCTCACCAGTGCCCAAATTGCGTCGCAGGCAGGCACTGGATATTTGAATGTGGGTGACTTGATCGTGAAGCGTGATTCTGACGGAGGAGTTATCACAAAAAAACAGTAAAAGACTGCCGGATCGGCTGAATTAGCATCTTGGCAGGCCTATGAAAATTGGCCTGCCAGGACCTGTTTCAGGGGAGAAGAAAGTGGTGGTGGGGTATTTTCCCCATATTCTTTTTAAGAATGTCATCGGGGCACGAATAAACGGGTTCGTTCAGAGAGGGTATTTACCCCATGATCCTTTCACTGATTCAAAGTGGTTTTGCGACAAAACTGTAACAATTGATCGGTTTTGCACATGAGGCACTTTTGATAAGTCTACGAACCATTCTTTTCTCTTTTGGAGAGGGGTATGGTACGATCCCAAATCCTTGAAAAAGCAGTCGCACCAACAGAATGCATTCAGGCAGCCAGCTTCCGAGCTGGCTGCTCTGGTGTTCATCATGATGGTGATCTTCTTGGTTCAGGGAAATTCCCCGGTCCGGGCCAGTATTCCAGATCGTCCGTATGCCTCCGATGAGGCTCCCCCTCCCGTACCTCCCGTGGCGGCTTCTCCTGCCGGGGTTGCCACCAATGCGGTGGACAGAAGCCAGATGCTTTATATCCGGGAGTTCAGGGTGATCGGTTCCCACCAACTCGACCGGGCTGAAATCGAGAAGGCCGTCTACCCGTTCATGGGACCCGAGCGGACTCCCGAGGATGTGGAGCAGGCAAGGGCCGCACTGGAAAAGGCTTTCCAGGACAAGGGATACCAGACCGTCAATGTCCAGATACCCCAGCAGACCGGAAAGAAGGGAATTGTCTTTTTGGAGGTGACCGAGGCCAAAGTCGGCCGTCTGAACGTCGAGGGATCACGGTTCTTCTCTCTCAAGGCAATCAAGAAGGGTGTTCCCTCACTGCAACCCGGCAATGTGCCGAACTTCAATCAGGTCTCAAGCGAGATCCTTGCCCTGAATCAGTGGAGTGACAGGCAGGTGATCCCTACGCTCACCCCGGGATTCGAGCCCGGCACTGTCGATGTGAACCTTAAGGTCAAGGATACCCTCCCTTGGCACGGGAGTGCGGAGTTCAACAACAGGTACAATCCGAACACCGTTCCCTATCGTCTGAACCTGGCTTCCAGCTATGACAATCTGTGGCAGCTTGGGCATTCGCTTGGTGGTTCCTTCCAGATTGCCCCGCAGGATCCCTCCAATGCTCTTAACTGGAATGTCTTTTACACCGCCCGCTTTCCCCGGATCGACTGGCTTCGTCTGAATCTCTCCTACGGGGAGCAGAACAGCAATGTCTCCACGCTCGGCGGCACAGCCGTCAACGGAGCGGGACAGACGGCGGCCTTCAGGTTCCTGGCCGCCCTTCCCAATGAAAAGGATTTCAGCCATTCGATCAGTGCCGGGATCGATTTCAAGCACCTGAACCAGGCGGTTAACCAGACGACTTCGGATGCCGCCGTGGCCGAGTTGCCCCCCACGCCGCTTGACTATGCCCCCGTACGCATGAATTACAACGCTGTCTGGGCCCCGAAGAATTCGATAACCATTTTTGATGCGGGCATCTCCTTCGGGATCCGTGGCGCCATCATTCCCGTTTACCAACTTGGATATTATGGAAATGAGGATCAGTTTGCGGATCTGCGTTACAATTCCGACGGTGGATTCTTTGTCCTCAAGGGTGATCTTTCCCACACGCATGATCTTCCGGCAGGATTCCAGATCT
>JACCDS011360524.1_pt1 | contig 22257 bp, 7 predicted proteins | sample 7446441 | NCBI WGS metagenome assembly JACCDS01 (sample SAMN15323445, study PRJNA562643) | freshwater metagenome | isolation source: river surface water | place: USA:Blue River Watershed | collected 2017-08-17 | reverse complement strand
AGTCGACCTTCTATTGTGCTGCTCACGGTTCTGCTTTTGCTGCTGATGGCGCTGTGACGCAAGGACCTGCGACGAAAGGTTTGACGAAATTGACCGTGGAAGTGACGGGTGCGACTTTGAGTGTGAAGGCGTAAGTTCGATTTAGGCCACGGGCATTGTATGGCTATTTGGGCCTTATTTAATGGAAAAACGGCGTAAGTATTGAAAGGCATTTTCGCCTATTGACAATTTCTGTCAATACCTGGAAACCTCTTTACATATCTCACGAGTAATATCACAATAAACGGCCCCCAGAACACAGAAACTGAAAAAACCCTTCAGCCAATAGCCAAAGGGTTTCAAAACTCCGTGTTCTAAATTAATTTATCACTTCGAAGTCTGCGAGATCAAAAAAGATCTCATCCGAAGTCTCAAACCGCGACCAGCGCAGGTTAATTATTTCTACCGTCTCAGATACGCCAGATAGCGAAATCTCTTCTCCTGTCTTTAAAAACAAGCGTATAAAAACAACTCCATCCTTCTCTGAAATAACGTGTTCTTTCAGATTTGCTTTGTTCACAAACTTAAATGTGCAGCCTTGGGCGCTACAATATTTTAAGCGAATAGATTTCATTATCTCCAAATCCGGACTTCCACCCGGCGATTTAATTGTAAATCTGTTTTAGAGGCTGGAACCTCTTCGGAGAATGCCTCCGCTTTAAAACGGGCTGCAGCTACTCCGTGTTTAACTAAATACAAACGCACATTCTCCACCCGCTTCGCAGAAAGTTTTAAGTTGTAATCCTCTGATTTTCGGTAATCTGTGTGTCCTTTTAAGTGCACCTTCACGTCCGGATATTTTGCCATTAAAGCGACGATTAAATCGAGTTTTTTGGCAGACTCAGGACCCACCCAAGACTTATCTGTCTTGAAGTAAATTTCTTTATTGAATAAGCTGTCCAAATTCACTTCGGCCACCACTACCGCAGCAGGCACAGCAACTGGCTCAGCACGTTCATCAACAGGCGCAACAGCTACCACAGGTGCTTGCTCTTTAATTACCGGTGCAGGAACTGTGGCTTTCACAGGTTCAGGACTCGCAACAGCCGCAACAATTGGCTCCTCCACTACCACAATAACAGGCGCAACAACAGCCTCTTTCTTCGAAGGCAATAAGAACACTAAACCGATCCCTGCTGTAAAATTAGATCCACTGTTTGTGTACGGGCTTAAAGACCCGGTTGAAAGGAAGGGCAACCCTAAATTTGCGGAGCCACGTAAGGATACAGCAGACGAAATTTTAAAGTCAAATCCTGCACCAGCCGCACCGATAAAATCAGCATCACGGTTCGTAATCGCATAGGAATTATCTAACAAAACCTCCCCCGCAAATTGGCCAAACACCCGAAGGCGCGCAGGCAAAGGCAAGTTCAGAAAATACCGCATCCCGGCCTGCGCGCCAGCAAACTTAGCAGTACCCGATGACTGAAAACCATACGAAACACCGCTAAAAAGCTCTGCTTTAGGCGAAGTGAAATAACTGAACTGCGCACCCACAGAAGTGTAATCCAAAAGCACATCTCGGCGGTTCGATGCCTGTTGTAAAGAAAGAGCGGTGGAACCGAGGGAGAAGGAAAGGGATTTTTGGCCGTATGAAAAATACGAAACGGCACATAGGAAAAAGACTAGTGTATATGATCTCATTTTTGTTTCTCGAATAAGGAAATTTTAAGCGCTAATTCGTGCGTCTGCACCCCAAACGCATTCAAGGTCGCCAGCGGAAATTCTCCCGTGTAGGCCACATACACTTTCTTAGAAAAAGGTACACCTACACGCGCTCCATAACTGATTTTATCGCGGTAAATCAGACCCACATCCACTTTTTCTTGTAGATTCACGATCACGTTCGCATCCCAGCTAAATGGCGTCGATGAAGCTAAACGCGCCATCACCGATGGGCTCACACGAATCCCCGGAGCCGCCTGAATAGCCGTTCCTGCTTGCAAATAGAAATACGAAACGTCCTTAAACGCACCGGATAAATTGCCAAAATCATAGCTCAGCACCCGAGGTTGCGAAACTGATAAGAAGCTACCCCCGCGATGCGCGAAATGTAGGCCCCAACCGGTGTTTGCTTTTAACCCCGTCGACTTGTTGACTTGAATGTAGGGATCGTTGATATCGATCGCCGTAAGTCCCGCATAATCGATGTAAACGGACGCTAATGAAAGACGTAGTCCGCCATTCATCTTCCAGTCCTCATTCAAACGAACCGAGTACGCTAAATCACCAGATACACTCGTAATGCGCAAAGGACCCGCTTGATCGGTCGCTAAAATAGCACCTATCCCGATCTTCGGTTTCAACTGGTAATTTCCCGTCATCAACGAGGTGCGGGGCGAACCCTGCACGCCTATCCATTGCTGGCGATTAATGGCGACGAATTCCCCTTTCGCGCCATTCGCCACTAGGCCTGCAAAGGCTGGCGAAGAGACGATGGGGTTGATTTGGTACATCGAGTACATCGATTCGATTTGCGCTGAAACGACGTGTCCCCCTAAAAATAGAAACGCTGCTAATACTATCTTTCTCATTTTCCTGTGCGATCTAAGTAAATAAAGTTCGAAATAGTCGGTTTCGCTCCCTTGAAGTCGACGACATAATAATACGTTCCGTCAGGTAATTCACCGGAGTCGCCTGTGCCACCCCAGGTGTTTTGGTAATTTTCTGCGTCATACACCACAGCACCCCAGCGGTTAATAATCGTGATGTGATTAGGTTGTAGGCGCATAATACCTGGAATCTTCAGCACGTCATTCAGGCCATCGCCATTCGGTGTGATAATTTGCGGAAGAATCAGATCGCACACATCTGGGTCGATGCGGTTCTCTATTCCGTCATGATCACAGTCTTTGATATTGCCAAAATCCAAGTCATCCTCCTCCTTATCTAGAATACCATCTCCGTCTGAGTCCGTATCTTGGAAGTCTGGAATACCATCCTTATCCGTATCGATACTCTTCTCATAGCTATCTAAATAGCCGTCATTATCTGCATCTAATTCTCTGAAATCTGGAATGCCATCACTATCTGAATCCAGTGGTTTTAATGGATTAGGACCGGCTTCGATTTTGTCCAAAATACCATCACCATCAGAGTCCGTATCCAAGTAATCTGGGATGCCATCTTTGTCCGTATCAGCTTTCGACTCTAATAAATCTGGAATACCATCCCCATCGGAATCTGTGTCTTTGTAATCCGGAATTCCGTCCTTATCTGTATCAATTGGATTTGATGGATCTGGACCTATTTCCTCGTCATCTAAAATGCCATCATTATCCGCATCGATGTCGATGATGTTCACCGTAAACACCGCGTGATCCGTTTTGCCACTTAAATCTTGAGACTGAATATCAAGCGTATAAACAGGCTTATCATCGTAATTAGGGCTGTTCTTGAAACGCAAGACTCCGGTAGCAGGATCTATAGTAAAGAAGGCTCCATCTAAACCTGATAGTATCGAGAAGCTCGTTAAATCTTGGTAATCCGGTAAGGTTTGAACCTTTATCACGGCCACCGTGGTCGGTTGTTTCTCTCGGTACGATACCGTTTTACCCGAAATGATGCGCGGATATTCATCTACGTTAGTGATCGTCTGAGTATAGGTTGCTAAGTCAAAATTCCCATCCGTATCAGTCGCCTTCACCACGATGTTAAACTTCGCTAAACCATTCGCATCCACGAAAGATTCGTAGTCAAAACCACCCGCATCGCGCACCGAAATCACCCCAGTTAAGGAGTCGATTTTAACCGCCGCCCGAACCGCAGCGGAGTTGTTAGTGGAGTCGATGGTGTAGTAGAGTTTTTGGCCTTCTTCATCTACATCTAAACGAGAATTCCTGTCAAAAACATTAAACAAGGCAGTCGCCGTAGCCACTCCCTCCGCACGGGTAGGAAGCGTCGCATCATCGATCACCGGCTTAATGATTCCCAGCCCACCCGGGTCACTAATCGAGTTGTTCACTAAAGTATCCTTATCCCCAAAAGCTCCGTCCGTGAACGTCAACACAATACGTTCAATCGTACTAGGGTCATTATCTAAGTCGATTAATGTGGCACCATCGTCATAGGTCGCCAGATTTTGATCGTCCTTAAAGCTCTTCCACTCTCCTGCTTTATTCTGTTTCAAATAAGTAGAACCTTTCATTCCCACTGGGAATTCCAATACCGCACGAACCTGTAATCCTGGTCTAGTAGGATCTAAATCGCGCAGAGGTAAGCGTGGCGAAAGTGTATCCGCTGCGTTTGTTAGTAAACCTTCGATCGTGAATTGATACAAGTCAGACGAGAATTGGCGATCCGTATTTGCGATGTTAGGCGTAGGCAATAAAGCTACATTTCTGAATTTCGCATTCGGATCTAAATCAAGTGAATCCAACCCACTTTTACCACCAGGAAGAGATCCGATTAAGAGAGATCCTACTTTCGAAGTAGAAGGGCGCGTAGCACCCGGAACACCATTCGCCCAGTCAATTCCCGCTTGGTAATCTGCAAAAGAACCTAAAGGCACGTTCGTGATATTATTCTGCTTACGATCCGGAATACCATCACCGTTCACGTCACCCCCATTAGGAGCCACCTCTTCTAATTTCGATGGAATACCATCAATATCTGGGTTTTCTGCGATGACAATTTTTACTTTGTACGGACCATTTAAGACCCCACTTTGATCTTTAATGTAATAGTCAAATTCTTGCTCACCATAGTAGTTTGCATCTGGCAAGAAATTAAATGAACCATCCGGATTGAAGACGAATTGTCCGTTAGAAACGGAAGAGTTTTGATCTAAGGTATAGGTCACCGAATCATCATCCGGATCGATTCCTGGTACGTTCGTGCTTACGCCTACTCCCTCGGTTAATGGAATACCCATGTTTTGGCCATTAATCACGACCTGGTTTAAAGTCACGGCTGAACCTGTAGGCTGGTCATTTGCACCTATGATGTTTAAGACCGCGTTCGCATTTAGGTTATTATTCCCATCCGTCACCACATAAGCGATGTTAATTTGTCCCTTCTGTGAGCCGTTCAAGAACTTCGACTTGCTCATTTCGATGAATAAATTCGTTCCCGTTAAATCCGAAGTGGAGACCACATCTTGGAACTTCGTCAACAAGGTAGAATTAATCACCACTGGCTGATTCGTCACCACATTTTCAATCGAATAAGAAATCGTTACGTTGCTGACGGTGAGTGGATCGCCTTCGGGGTCCACAATACCCGCTAGTAAATTGATACTTTGATCAGGCGAATCTTGCGAAAGCGTAATATCCGATGAATTATCAATTGGGGTTTGGTTTTTAAGTACTGAAACTTCTGAACCATCTGTTGCAGTCGTTACAGTTGTTCCTGCATTTCCTGCAACGTCCGTATAATCGATGGTGAACGCTAAAGGGCCATCATTTGTGCTATTAATGACTACATAACTAGCTGTCCAGTTCGTTCCATCACCTGACACGAAAGCTGTTTGGCCATCAATGGTTACGATAGGTGTATTAACAGTTTCTGTAGATACGAAATTAATTGAAATCACATCACCAATATTTCCCAAAGCTGGATCCGCATTACTACTTTGAATCCCCACAGATGACAAGGCAGGAATACCAGAATCTACTGACAATGTGTAGGTATTATTTGCCTCCGCACCATCGGTATTGCTATTCCCTATAGTATCGCTGAAGGTATTACTTGCCACAGAAATAGACGCTGATCCATTAAAGTTAGCAGCAGGCGTAAACACACTAGAATAAGCGCTTCCAGAACCCGTTAAAGCCCCTAAGCTACCATTGGTCACCACAATATCTGATGCCGCAAATCCAGCAACTGATTCATTGAAGGTAAAGTTTATCGTCGCCGTTTGGTTACCATTTACTGAATTTACGTTACTTGTTAAGGATACCGTCGGTCTAAACGTATCGATGATAAAGGAGACGTTATTGCTCACCCCATTGTTATTACCAGCTGCATCTGTAAACTTCGTCGCAGCTACACTTAAATTACCGTTTAGCGCTGTATTTGCGTTTGGAGTAAAAGTAGCACGGTAAACTGTGCTGCTGACTGCTGTCCAGTTAGTTAAAGTTCCTCCTGCAACGGTCACATCACTTTGAATAAAGTTCGTGGTGGCTTCAGAAGCCGTGAATGTAATCGTTGCTGTAGAGCCTATTTTAAAGGTGCTCGCACTACTCAAAATCGTCATCGTAGGAGCCGTTCTGTCGATCGTAACGTTTGAACTATTCGTGGTCGTAGTTCTATTTACCCCCGGATTTCCTGCCACATCTGAATAGCTAATTAAAATCGCCGCTACACCTGAAGTGGATGTCGCGATGACAGGGTAAGTGGCCGTGTAGATTGTGCCTGAACCTGATACGGTGGCCGCTACTCCAGCAATAGAAACAGTTGGAGTTTGGATGCTTTCTGAAGCCGTTATCGATAGCGTAATCGTGTTTCCTGATTTGGCCAAATTCGTAGGCGTATTATTACTCGTAATCGTCACCGCCGTTAAAGTAGGGGCTGTTTTGTCAACTGTAAATGTAGACGTTCCGGCAGGTGCAGCGTTACCCGCGGCATCACTCACATTCGTAGTAACTGTGTACGTTCCTCCATTACTTAGTGCGGCTAAATTCGCTGCTGGAATGATGACAGTTGCAACACTAGACGCAACGGTTGCTGTATAGGTTTGGCTGTTCACAGAAACACTAACTGTTCTTCCATCTTCCACATTCGTTAAGGCCAAAGTAACCGACCCATTCGTAGCTGTCTCTGCACTATTTAACGAAGTACCCCAGCTAAGAGTAGATGATCCGATACTAGGAACCTTTGTGTCAATATTCAGCGGAGCTAAACTCGCTGGAACCGCATTATTATTACCCGCTAAATCTGTAAATGTGTTTGCTCCTAAACTAATAGTTGACGTTCCCTCCACATTCGTATTAGGGGTAAATGCCGCCGTATAAACACTTCCGGTTCCGCTTAATGTCCCTAAAGTCCCGTAGTTCAACGTCACGTCTGTCAAGTCAAATCCTAAGACCGCCTCAGAGAAAGTAAAGGTAATCGTAGCCGTCTCTCCCGCTTTCAAGGCCGATGCGCTCGATGTAATAACTACCGTAGGAACGGTATTGTCTATCGAGATGGTCACGTTATTACTTGCCGAAGTATTCGCATTACCTGCCGCATCCGTGAACTTATTCACATCCACATCAATCACTCCACTTGCATTGCTGTTCGCCGTAGGCGTAAACTCAGCGGCGTAAGTAGTTCCTGTTCCACTCAAGGTTCCAATGCTTCCTCCTGAAATCGTGATATCACCCGCCACAAAGTCTGAAACCGCCTCTGAAATCGTGAACGTTAACGTAGCTGATTGGCCTGAACGAAGGTTCGCGGGATTGCTCGCGATGGTCATCGTAGGAGCCTTCGTATCTACGGCAATCGAAATGGCATTCGCTGTGTTTGAACTTTCATCATTCGGGTTACCATTTGGATCCGTGAATTGGTTACTTGCTAACGTAATACTCGCCGTTCCCTCATAATTCGAAGTAGGCGTAAATGTTGCAGAATAGTTTCTACCCGTTCCACTCAAGGTCCCTATCGTACCTCCAGCAATAGTTATGTCTCCAGCTACAAAATCGGTAGCCGCCTCTGAAAGAGTTATCGTAAGTGTGGCGCTTTGACCTATTTTTAGATTAGCCATAGACGAACTAATCGTCGTCGTAGGTTTCGTTTTATCGACCGAAATACTAAAGCTATTTTGGTTCGCCGCATTCGCTGCCGCATCACTCACATTAGTCGTAACGGTGTAGGTTCCTCCGTCCGTTAATGCCGTTAAAGCAGATGCTGGAATGGTAATGGTCGCCACATTGGAACTCACTGTCGCGCTGTAAGTTTGGCTATTTAAAACCACGCTCACCACTTGACCATTTTCCGTTCCGGATGTATTCACTGTAACAGTAGCCGCAGAAGCAGATTCTGTCGCATTAATCACGGTTCCCGCACTCGTCGTTACACTCGTGATGGTAGGCAAGGTTCTATCCACGGTAAAGGTCACCGTTCCTGCTGGAGCTGCATTTCCTGCTGCATCATTTACATTAGTCGTAACGGTGTAGGTTCCTCCGTCTGTCAAGGCCGTTAAATCAGCTGATGGAATAGTGATCGTTGCGGCATTGGAACTTACTGTAGCCGTGTAGGTTTGGCTATTCACAGAAACACTAACCGTTCTTCCATCTTCCACATTTGTTAATGCCAAAGTAACCGTCCCATTCGACCCAATCTCCGAATTATTTAAAGACGTCCCCCAGCTAAGTGTCGATGATCCGATGCTAGGCACCTGGGTGTCAATGTTCAGTGGAGCTAAACTTGCTGTCACCCCATTATCATTACCCGCTAAATCCGTAAAGGTCGTCGCCCCAATGCTGATCGATGACGTTCCCTCCACATTTGCATTAGGGGTGAACGTGGCAGTATAACTACTTCCGGTTCCACTTAAGGTCCCAAAAGCTCCATTATTCATCGTCACATCGCTCAAATCAAACCCTAATACCGCCTCAGAGAAAGTAAAGGTAATGGTAGCTGTTTCCCCTGCTTTTAAGGCTGTTGTGCTGGAGGTGATGGTGACGGTAGGCAGCGTATTATCAATTGAAATCGTTACCGTATTACTCGCCGCTGTATTTGAATTCCCCGCAGCATCCGTAAACTTATTTACGGCTACATCAATCACACCGTTTATATTACTATTCGCTGTAGGCGTAAACTCTGCTGTATAAGTAGTCCCGGTTCCACTTAAGGTTCCGATGCTACCTCCTGAAATCGTAATATCTCCTGCCACAAAATCAGTAACCGATTCTGAAATCGTGAAGGTTAAAGTAGACGTTTGTCCTGAACGAAGGTTCGCTGGATTACTAACAATGGACATCGTAGGAGCCGCTCTATCAACTACTACAGATGAGGTATTAGTCGTAGAAGTCATAGTACCAGCATTTCCAGACAAGTCAGCAAAACTGACTGAAATGGAAGCTGTGCCTTGCGGTGTAGAACTAGTTACTGTGTAAGTAGCCGTATAAGTTCCTCCCGATCCGGTCATGGATACCGTCCCTCCCGCAATTGAAACAGTAGGAGTGGCGATGGATTCTGATGCGGTCAAAGTTAGTGTAATAACATCCCCTACTTTAGCCAATGCTGAATTTGCATTCGACGAACTGATGAGTAAGCTGCTTATCGTAGGATTGCTAACATCCACCGTAACAGTCGAACTATTCGTCGTCGAGGCAACAACAGTTCCAGCATTTCCCGCTAAGTCAGAATACGTAATTGAAATCGCTGCAACACCCTCTGTAATAGGCGTAGCAACCGTGTAAGTAGCCGTATAAGTTCCCCCCGTTCCGGTAACAGTGGCTGATTGGCCTGCAATAGTTACGGTAGGCGTAGCTATCGATTCACTGGCTGTGATTGAAACCGAAATAATATCCCCCACTTTTGCCTTGGCTGGATTAGCATTACTCGAGGAGATTGCAACCGGATTTAAAGTGGGAGCTTGTGTATCTACTACTAAATTAGCAGATCCTCCTAGCGATGCCGCTGCGTTTAATGCAGGCAAAGTTAAGGTGGCCGGATTATTTCCTAGGTCATTTATCGTTCCGCTATTTAATGCCAAAGCAGTAGTAGAAACATAATTTAAGTCTGTTGAATTCTCCCCAGCACCAATAGTGTAATTAAATGTCACAGTACTCGTACCACTTCCCGATGCATAGCTAACTACCGCATCTGAGCTTCCCGTTTCTAAAGTTAATTGCGGTGTTCCTGTAACATTGACTGGCTCTGAAAAAGTAACGATAATCGGAATAACTTGACCCGCTTTATAATTTCCATTCGTGACAGTTGAGTTTACTGAAGTAATTGTAGGAACGATAACATCCTTGGTTGTGTTATGAGAAATTACAGATCCACTATTACCTGATGCATCTGTTAAGACTAGTTCAACCGTTAAATTACCATCAGGGAAGCCTGTTAAATCAATTCCAGATATAGAACTTATGGCCGGACTTCCAATATTGCCTGCAGATATCCCCATCATACTAAACGTGCCAGATATCACATTCACAGAATAAGTAGTTCCCGCTTCTGGAGAAACTAAATTTAATGTCGTATTCGACTGATTTGCCGCGTTAACACTTGTATTTAGGAATGTAAAATTATATCCCGAAGGAGCGGTAACATCCACCGTAACCGTCGAACTATTCGTTGTAGAACTAACTGCTGTGCCAGCATTGCCTGCTAAGTCAGAATACGTAATTGAAATCGCTACTGCACCCTCTGTAATAGGCGTAGCAACCGTGTAAGTAGCCGTATAAGTTCCCCCGGTTCCGGTAACAGTGGCTGATTGGCCTGCAATAGTTACGGTAGGCGTAGCTATCGATTCGTTGGCTGTAATCGAAACAGAAATAACATCACCTACTTTTGCCTTTGCTGGATTAGCATTACTCGAAGAGATTGCAACTGGATTTAAAGTGGGTGTTGTTCGGTCAACTACAACGGAAGAACTATTTGTCGTTGCCGTTGCAGTACCATTATTCCCTGCTAAATCTGAAAATGTAACAGATATTGTCGCTGATCCCTCATTAGTAGTAGAAGTTACCGTATAAGTTGCTGTATAGGTACCTCCGGATCCTACAACGGTAGCAGATTGCCCAGCAATCGTTACAGAAGGAGTTTGAATTGTTTCACTTGCAGTAAGACTTAAGGATATTATGTCGCCTACTTTTGCTTTTGAAGTGTTTGAATTATTGCTAGAAATTGTAATAAGACTTAGGGTCGGAGCTATTCTATCAACCGTATATGATGAAGTTGTAGGCGTTGCAGTATTTCCTACCTGATCATATACATTTGCGGTGACATCAAAATCCGCAGTTAAGCTAGATAATGATGAAGGGGATATGGTAAAAATTGCTACATTATTAGTGACAGTAGCATCAAATAATGGAGTTATCGAACCTATTGAAATAGATAATATTTGACCATCTTCCACACCAGTTGTTGTAACGGTAATTGTTTGCGAATTAGCAGTCTCCGTAATATTAAGATTGGCTCCAAAGCTTGTGGTAATCGTACTAATTACTGGTAATTCATTATCTATAATTACGTTAGAACCTGAAGTGATAGCCAAAACTTGAGTCCCTGGATTCCCTGCTAAATCACTAAAATCAATTGTAATAGATGCCGTACCATTGGGTGCCGAACTAGTTACTGTATATGTAGCCGTATAATTACCTGCAGTTCCTGTTACAGTAGCAGATTGTCCCGCAATAGTTACGGTAGGCGCAGCTATCGATTCACTTGCCGTCAATGAAAGGGTAATTATATCTCCTAATTTTGCTTTGCTAGTAATAGAACCATTATTTGAACTTATAGTAACAGAAGATAAAGTTGGCATAGTGTTATCAATAGAAATTGTCACTGTGTTACTAGCCGCTGAATTAGTATTACCAGATAAATCTGTAAACTTTGTTACGGCCACATCTATTACTCCATTTGCACTAGAATTTGCGGTAGGTGTAAATTCAGCAGTATAAGTAGATCCATTTACAACGTTCCAGTTCCCTAAACTTCCGCCGCTTACAGTCACATCTGATTGAATGAAATCATTAGTGGCTTCAGATAAAGCAAATGTGATAATAGAGGTCTGACCTGAACGTAAATTGGCAGGACTACTTGAAATGCTTATGGTAGGTGCAATCAAATCTACCTCGACTGTTGAGCTGTTTGTCGTACTCGAAAGATTTGAAATTATATTCCCTGTAACATCTCTTAGATTAGAGACTGATAAATTCACTAATCCAGAGGTAGTTAAAGATGTAACAGTATAGGTGGCTGACCAAACGGCACCTGAGCCTGTTGCGGTTATAACGTTACCTGCAATAGAAATAGTTGGACTTATTATAGTTTCACTTGCAGTTAAATTTACAGTAATTAGATCCCCGGCTTTTGCTTTTGATGGATCAGAATTATTACTCACAATAGTCAATTGGCTTATTGTTGGAGTAGTGACATCGACATCAACAAATGAACTATTTGTTGTACTGAATATTGGAGATCCTGTATTACCGACTAAATCTGAATAATTAATTGAAATATCTACCTGTCCTTCTGTAGTCACAGAAGTTACCGTCAAAGTCCCTGCCCAGCTTGTACCTGATCCTGTTGCTGAAACTGTATTTCCTGCAATAGATATTGTTGGTGCATTAATTATTTCATTGGATGTTAATTGAACTGAAATAACATCACCAACTTTTGCTTTAGAAGAACTAGAAGTATTATTACTTGAAATAGTAACTGCATTTAAAATCGGAACAGATTTATCAATTACAACTGTGGAACTATTGGTTGACGAGCTTACTTCCGTACCTGGATTGTTTAAAAGATCATAATAATTGGAAATGGATATACCCACCTGCCCATCTGTAGCATTTGAATTTACCGTAATAGTAGCGGTATAGCTACCTCCTGTTCCTGTAACTGTCGCAGATTGTCCAACAATAGTAACAGTAGGTAATGTTATGCTTTCACTTGCCGTAATACTAATACTTATCACATCTCCGGGCTTAGCTTTTGCAGAATTTGCATTATTACTTGAAATAGACACGGAATTCAAAATAGGCTGAACCGCATCAATTGCTATTGATTTTGAAAAATGAGCCCCTGGTGTAGGCAATGTGGTTGTTGCTGGATATCCACCAGCATCATTTATACTAGCGCCACTTGGAATACCTAGGGCGGTGGTAGAAACATAATCTAATGTGTTCGTTTGATTTCCAGCAGCAACTGTATAATTAAATGTCAACGTATTTGTTCCGGATCCCGAATTATAAACAGCAATAGAGGTACTAGAATTGGCCCCAGAATTTAAAGATATTGTAGGACTTCCTACGACAGTTACTGGACTGTTAAAACTAACCGTGATTGGAATTATTTCACCTACACCATAAGTACCATTTGCTTTAGAGGTAGAAATTGAAGTTATTGAAATTGGCACAAAAGGTCTTGCATCAATTTCATCTGCACCTAAATCATATGTTGTACCGCTATAAACTGCAGATGTAAATGGGCGAACTTGTGAATCAATGTCTTTAAAAGGGACAAAACCAGTTAACATTTGACCTGTAGTTCCGGCGTCAATTACGCATCCCTTTGATTCCATAGCATTAGTAACATTTCCAGAAACTAAATGTAAATCAACAATATTTTCTGCCCCATTTTTGGAAATAAATTTAGGATCTAAAGAAATTGCTTTGTTATCAACATTAGATTGAAGTGAACTTAAGCTATTGTATGTTGTAGCACCATGTTTAACCAATAAATGATTTGAAATCCCGTTATAATAGTTATTATAGTTAATGTATGATGATGAAGTCATACCTGTTGCATTATCATTTTTTAGTGAATAATGCACCCCCCCACTTCTTTCATTAAATAAAATATTATTTTTAATAACTCTGTAATCACTGGATGCTTTGTCAGTCGCCCTAGTATACATCGCACTAGTTTCAGTTGTGCCAGAACCTCCTATATAGATTGAATTATTAAAAAACGCACTTCCACTTGTAACCGCACCCGATTGATAAATACCGTAAATCGCTATATCACTATTAATTGGATTGCCTAAATTATCTACACCCAGCCTTATCATATTATTAAAAATATAGTCCTGGGCACCTGCCTGATCTCCGATTTCTATTCCTACAATTGTTGAAGCTGAAGTAATGGCATTTAAAGAATAGATTATATTGTTATTTACTGTTGCTCTTTTTGACGAGGTTTGTTGACTTTGAAATGGCCCTTCAAAATAAATTCCCTTAACTAAACTTGAAGACGTTGAATTACTTTTGAGGTTGCTAATGTAATTGGCCGAAACAGTACTTTTAGAGCCCGAATTCTGTTTCCCACATATATTATAAATACCATAGATGTTTCCTAATCCTGAAATATCTTTTATTAAATTACTTTCAATATTATAGAATCCGTTGTTACCTGTATAAGGAGTAGCATAGGTTTTATTATTGTATGTAAAAATTGCAGCTACATCTGTAGTTGATCCTGCATTACCATTTGCAACTAAATTAGATATATGATTATTAGTAATTTGATTAAGATTAGCATTATAGCTACTGGTATATATAGCATACAAAGAACTATTATTTAAAGTTTGATTAATAATTGCATTAGAGTTGCCAATTATATTATTGATAATATTTATTTGGGCGCCAGTTAGAGAATTTTGATCAGAATAAATATTTATTAGATAGAGTGGATATTTAAAATTTGCATTAGTGCTTAATGTAGATCCTGCTCCTAATCCAACCCTTATACCACCAAACGAATTGTTTTTAATTTTTACTATATCATTATCATTTGAGTTTGTAATTTTAATTATATACCCTGTATTTACCTGTTGAGCGTTTGAAGCATTTGAAGAAAGATAAAAATTAATACTATTATTAGAACTTAAACTTCCAAATAGATTTCCCGTTATAGTTCCTATTTCAAAATTTCCTTTACCTAGATTTAGTATCGGGTAATCAATATTAGTTGTATTACTATTTGTATTCTTCGCATAAATACTGATATTAGATATAGTATTTCCTTGAATACTGGTTGGTGAAATAGTACCGACACCCGAAGTTGCCGTAATAAAAGATAATGGTCCATTAACTTTGTTATATCCACCAAAATCTAATACACCGCTATGATCATTTGAGGCACCCCCAAAATAATTATTTGTAATATTTGTGCCATTAATTACCCCTAAGTTTATAGCAGACATTGCCACATTTGCTTCAATGGAGACATTTGTTGTTTGATAAAAATTATTACCATTAATATTCCAATAATCACTAAATGAATTAAGTAAAATTCCATTCGAAGCATTATTTAAAAGAAAAAAATCATAAATATTATTATTACTAATTGTATTCGAATTATTAATCTTTCCACTAGCCCCATCAGAATAAATAGCATTTGCCAATTGCTTAATAGTGGCATAAGAAATATCACAATTTGTAATTGTGTTATTTGAATTCCCGGTTGTTGCTGATCCACTGATACTTCCAAAGAAAATTGCTCCCGAAGCAGTGTTTTTATTATTACTTAAAATTTTTAAATATTTAAGGGTATTATCATGACTTCCTAGTAAAGAAGATGCAAAACTGATAGCGGGACTTTTATTTGTTCCATTATAAACATTTTTGATAGTAATAGCGCTTAAAACGCCTTCTCCTCCAGGTCGCCCATCAATAATCCAATAGGCTGTTGATGAAAAAGTTAATGCCGGAATTTCTGTAGTCAATTGATTAGATTGAAGAGTAAAACCAGGATGAGAAAGCTCTGGTCTTATTGTAATTGTATTAATAGATGAAGCGCTAGAAATTGGAGGTAATATTACTTGAGTTGAACTAGTATAGCTACCGGCCAACTCAATAATTGTAGGTTGTGTAATACCACAAGTTGCTATTGCATTTATGGCATTTGTTAATGATGAATATTGAGCTCCACCTATTTCAGCTTGACCAGGTGCAACTTTAATAACTGCCTGCATTGCCTCGCAAGCAGTTAGAGTTAAAGTGCCAGCTGGACTACTTGTATTATAAACTGGACTAAAGTTGTACAAATTACTTGTTAATGTACAAATACTATATGGGTACACTTGGTAGCTGTAGGTGCCTATTTTTAACCCAGTATCATTGAACGTGAATGAAGTTGAGGTGTTTGTATTAGAATATACGACAGTTCCTAACCCTAAGGCCTCCCCCACATGATAAATTTTACCATCACTTGGCTTTGTCACCGTTGACCCACTTGAGTACCTAACAATTGTATAACCAGTAGGAGTTGAATTTCCTGAATTTATTGTAACAGTTACATTACCATTAACCACAGTTCCAAAGGCAGTTGAACCCGCATCCATAGGTAGTGTGCAATACTCATTAATACTTACATCATCTATATAGATATTTTGCTGAGCCGCAGATTTAAATGTTAAAGAAATGTAGACTTCTGGATTTCCTAAAAAAGATGGCAACTGAACCCCTTTTAATTCCCAAGATCCTGTATTCAAGGGTAAAAATGGATTATGTCTAGAAAAATAAGCTCCTGGAATTTCAACCCAACTTGTCCCTTGGTCTAAAGTATATTCTACCTGTATCCCTTCTGCTAAATTTGAACTTGAGGCAATATTTTGATTAAACATATAAAAGTTTAATCCGAAGTTTCCTGGCGTTGAACTAGTATTAAAAGGGGGTAAAACAAGCCGTTCTTTTGTACTAGTTCCGCCCGTTAAAGTATTCGAGGATTCATATTTAATGATATTTGAACCGCTTCCCTGCGAAATTGATATTGGACTTAATGATGGATTTGAGCTTGAAGAAATGGTAGATATTTTAGAGCTCGTTTGTGAGGCATAAATTATTTGATTTTGCCAATCGCTAGGATAAGCAGCTACGCCATTGGTTTCAAAGTTTTGGTAATAAGGAAAAGTAATCGGTTGTTTTGGAATAGTTGCAGAACTATTTTCGGCTCCTAAATTCACTGAAAAATTAACTAATAAAGATGAGGCGCTGTTCCCAGCAAGATCATTGCCATAAATTGTAACAGTGTAAGTATTATTATTAACTAATGTGCCTAATGTGGTTTGAGGAATTATAAATGTAGCAGAATTGGAATTAACTGTAGCTGTAGAGGAAATACCATTTATTAATGCCGAAATAGTAACACCATCTTCGATCCCTGACAAAGTTGCTGTGATGGTTCCGCTAGCTGCTAATTCTGTACCATCAATAACAGATCCCCAGCTTAATGTTGCAGATGATATCGTGGGATTAGTTTTATCGATGATGACATTGCTTCCATTAGTTGTACTTGAAACATTTGTTCCAGTATTTCCGGCTACATCTTCAAATAAAACACTAATCCCTCCTCCTTCTAATGAGCTTGCGCTTACTAAATATGTTGCAGAATATGTGCCTGCAGAACCCGTTACTGTCAACGTATTACCCGCAATTGAAATAGTAGGTAAGGAAATGGATTCACTGGCTGTTAAATTAACAGTTATTAAATCGCCTAATTTGGCAACACTTGCATTATTTGGATTATTACTTACAATTGATAAAACGCTAATCGTAGGAGCTGAATAATCAATATTAACTGCAGATGCATCTGTAGTACCACTTGTTGTAACACCAGCATTTCCAGATAAATCTGAATAATTACTAATATTAATTGCAGCAACACCTTGAGTAGTAGAATTGGTAACCGTATAGGTTGCGGTAAAAGTTGTACTATTTATGCCTGTTACTGTTGCAGTTTGTCCAGCAATTAAAACACTAGGCAGATTCTGTAGCTGCTCACTTGCTGTTAAACTAAGTGAAATAACATCGCCAACTTTGGCTCTGGTAGAAAGCTTCGAATTGTTTGAACTGATACTCTTTACAGTAAAAGTAGGAGCAGTATTATCTAACTGTATCGTGATGGGTGAAGTATAAGCCCAAGTATTTGTAGTCGCGCAATATACTCCTGACCTAAACACATTATTATAAGGGCCTATTGTTTGAGTAGTAGTTAAACCAGAAATACTTGGTGCCCAGTCTGCATATTGATTGAAAGCAGCGACATAATATTGCCACTTTTGACTTACTCCATAAAGAGTTGTATTATTCGCAGTAGAATTTGTTAGAGACAATAAAACGGTTCCGTTTGTTGCGGAAGTCATACTTGATGAAGTAATAGTGCCTGCTATGGGCGTACCTGAACATTTATCTGATATATTTAAATCATCTAATGCAATCCAATCATTATATCCAGTTTTGTAATAATTATCAGATGAAATAAATCGAATAATAATGTCTTTGTTCAAATTACCAGGTAAAGTGGCAGAAAAGTTATTCCATGCACCATCACTTCTGCGAATATCCCCTAAAGAAGTATAGGTTATACCATTATTCAATGAATAAGAAACATTCACATTTAATTGGCCTCCACCACTCATAACCTCCAGTGATTTCCAATAAAAACTAATATTTTTATCTACCCCAGAATTGTCGTGAATGACATAAAAATGTTGCCGAATGTCTCCCCAATTTTGACTATTTTGAAAAAATAAAGACCCATTACCCGTTTTTACAGCAGAAGATAATCCACCGTTTGTTTTATCATTTAATTGGATGCCGGCACTTCCATTTGCAAGAGCTGCAGAATATAAATTAGTAGGCAACGTCTCAAACCCATCTAATACTTGATTATTCCCGTCTTGATTTTTAGCCGTTACTTGACCTGATACCCCTGTTAGTTTAATATTAGTAATTTTTAATGCGACAGCTTTTTGGGCATACACATTTGAAATAATATTGTATGCTGGAGCTTCTTGAGCATAATTTGAAATTTTAAACTTAACAGCATTTGAAACTTTACTGAGTTTAAAGTTGATCTTTGAAGTAGCAGGATAGATATTTATATAAGCTTCAAAAACCTGTGACTCCGTGTAAGTGGAACCTCCATCATAAGAAATATCAACTTTAACGGTAGAACGCGAACCACTTAATTGTTTGGGATTATAGGAACCCAAGTCAATGGTTAAATAGGAATAACTATAAGAACTTAAATCATAAACACCAGTATAAATAGCATCAATATAGGGTGTATATACTGTTAATCCAGTACTTTGCCTTCCCCACGCAACATTTTCTAAAAGAAAATACCCATTCTTAACTATATCGAAATCAACGTTAGTACTAACGATGTTATTCGTATTGTTTCCATAAGTCCCATCAAGTCCTCCATCGCCAATATACAATCTTGTCTTATCAGAAAGTTGCCATCCTGTGGGCAAAACAGGATTATTAGATCCATCAACTACACCAGTCTCATTAAAAACCGTGGTAGAAGTTTGTGCTGTAAGCTTTGTATGAACAACGCTAATTAAAGAGATAATTATAACACCACGAATAAAAATAAAGTAGTTGCGACTTTCAAACATAAAGAACAGACGTTGAATTTTTTCGGTTAAACCATAAAACTACCCATTCCTTTCCCCTTATCAGTACAAAAGACAAAAACTAAAAAACCATAAAAAACATCAAATAATGTATTTTTGATCCATTTAAGTACTATATTTGCCCAGCAACCACTTTTCGTTATAACCTATTTCAGCTAAAAGTGGAGATAAAAAATGAGCAAATTCATAAAACATCTCGGCCGATTAGGCGCCCTATGGGCACTTTTCTTGATGAGTCAATTGATTGCTAGTGCGGACGATTTGTCTGGCTACCAGCTCATTTCAGTGAGCTCAGAACGCTTCCATTATAACTTTGAATATGTGGGGACGAACCTATATATAGGGAGTGACGCCGGGGTTTTGGCCTATAAAGATCCTTTACATATAAAAGTAGATAACTCGACTAAGAAGGGTTATATCTTTCTAGAGAATGGGCAGTTAAAAAGTTCCATTTACTTAAACGGAAACCTGTTTACACCGCACTACAAGCCACTTTTACCGGATGGATTTAGGCACAATTCAATTATCGGGACTACTTTTAAAAACAATCTTTTGATTATTTCTAAAGGGCAGTTGTTCATCTACAAAAAGACGGTAAAACCGAAAGCAGATACACTGAGTATTCGAACCTTATCTAAAAACTTTATTGGATCCTACGGCGGCTTATTTTCCAATGGCAAACGGTTCACTTACCCAGAATACACTAATGGGTATATTCGGGAATATCCCGGGGAAACATTCATCTGTTATGATGGATTAATGCGCATAAAGGGCAAGGATACGCTGCGCTATGAGGCAAATAATGGGAACACTCAAGTAGCGAGTGTGGATTTAGGTAAAGTAAAAGATATCTTCAAAATAGATACAAGTCGCTACCTTCTTTTTTCTGATAAAGGGTTATGCATCAGTGATTTGAAAACAAAATTGCGTTGGATTCAAAAGAAAACATCTGGCCCTGAACCACGATTTATTAAGGCCTATTACCGCGACAATCTACCAGTTGTAATTTATTACATCGATAATAATAGAATACAAAAATTCAATTTGCTTAATGATGCTTACACCACATTATTACAAATTGATGCTAAACTAGGCAACATCGAGGATGTTTACATGAATTCCACTGCAAACATCTATTTTTTAACTGAAAACAAGTTGATTAAGGCGATGTCTAATCTACAAGAGAATAAGTACTCTTATCAATATCTTGCAGAAAACTTACTGGGAAATCACCACATTATTCCATTAAACAATCTCCTACTGATTACCTCTAATGAAGGGTTGTCTAGCTATAATATAGATACTAGGGAATGGATTCCTCATTTAATTCGAGATGAATTCAATCACCGAGCCGTTTATATAACCCCTTCATTTTTCTTTTTAGGGACTATTCACGGCTATTACCAATTAACAAAAGCTCAAATAGAACAGCTGGTCATTCAGCGCCAAGAAGAGATCAAGCTAGAGGCCATACCTTCGTATGAGAACCATTCGCAGGAAATTATTTATGGCTTAACAGCACTCATTGTGCTTCTTTTAGGACTAAGCATATACCTCATTATACGCAAAAAATCTCCTGTTTCTGATAGTAAAGCCAAAGCCGCAGAGATCATCGCCTACATCGACGCAAACCTAAAAGATGTCACCATCGTAAACATTTGCTACGAATTCAAAATCAACCCACTCCAGCTAAATGATATTTTAGGCAACGACAAACCCGGCGAACTCATCCGCTCTAAGCGCCTTGAACTAGTCCGCAAAATGCGCCGCGAACGCCGCCGAGAAGAAGACATCGCCCAGGTGACTGGATTTTCCGTTTCCTATTTGAAGAAGATTAAAGCATAAAAAAGGGAGACTGAAAGCCTCCCTTTTTAATCAAACCCTAAACAAAAAAATCTATTTCTTTTGTGAGACAGCCACCTCTTCCATTAAAGCAGTAGGATCAAAGTAGCGGTATTCTTGAACAACTTTGTCACCTTCCCAAACGAAAATTAGGTGCAAAGGACAACTGATGTCTTTATTAGAGAATTTCCCTTTGCCAGTCCACAATCCCCAAAGCCCGGTATGGACTCTTCCATCTTTAAATTCAAAGGTTGTAATCAAATCCGTAGGGATATTGATATTCGTAAAATAATCATGGTTCATTCGCTCATTTGCTGCGAAACCCGTTCTGCCACCTGGGTTAGCGATTGTGTTGCCATTTTCCTGGCGATTCGCCATTTGATCATATATCTTAACGGTATCTACATAATACTCATAGATTTTTGAGGAATCATTCTTCATGTAGGCCTCAATAAGCTCTTTTACTTTTTTAGATTTATCATCTTGTGAAGTAAATGTTCCGGTTCTTGGATCATCAGACGCTGAAGCTTCCGCCTTTTTTTCTGGTGATGTACAAGCAAACATCGTTGCCAATAACATCAGGGGTAAGATTAGTTTTTTCATAATAGAGGGGTTTTTTTGGATTATATTTAGTCAAATATAAGTATCATTTTGAAACTTAAAACAAATTCCATGTTATTTTTGGAAAAATAAATCAATAAAAAAGCCCCCGGTAAAAATACCAGGGGCTCAAAAAATCAAAAAGCAGGACTACTTAAATTATAAGCGATTCTTTAAACGACTTATAACTCTCGATCATCTCCTGGATGTAATTATCTTTATCATGTTTCATCCGCGTTTTCACCACTTCTGTGTACGTATCTCCTAAGTGATCGTAAAAAAAATCGGTGGTAAAAAGTGCGATTTCAACCATAATGGGAAATGTTTCCATCCCTTTTTCTTCCAAAAGGTAATGCACATTTTTCTTATTTACTTCTCCTTTTTTCCTAGTAATAAATCCAAGTGACTCCAATTTTTTCAGCCGATTCGAAAGCATCTTACTCGGCATTAATTCAGGCGCATCCTTGAATTCATTAAAGGTAGATTTATGAAGAAATAACATATCTCGCAAAATCAATAAGGTCCATTTATCCCCAAAAACATCCAAACCGGTTGCTACAGGACACAAGGACCGAAACTGCGTAACAGTATCGCTTTCCATAATTGTCCCAAAAGTTGGATAAGATTATTTAAAACCAATCTTCTCTAAACCTTTGTGACTAATCACAATCGCCTCTAATGGCGTCTCGTTGAAACAAGCATCTTGCTCCACGAAATAGTATTGCATGCCTGACAATTTTTTATTGTCT
>JACCDS010847699.1_pt1 | contig 22269 bp, 25 predicted proteins | sample 7446441 | NCBI WGS metagenome assembly JACCDS01 (sample SAMN15323445, study PRJNA562643) | freshwater metagenome | isolation source: river surface water | place: USA:Blue River Watershed | collected 2017-08-17 | reverse complement strand
TGGTTGACGAAAGCCGCTGGATCCCGGCTTTCGCCGGGATGACGATTTTGGCTTCGTCACTGCGGCACCGGATACGTCACCCCGGACGCGTAGGGCGGCTGGAGGCGAAGCCGAAAGCCGCCGCCTTTCTTGCCGTCGTCGTTGGTTGGCGAAAGCCGCTGGGATCCAGCGTCTTTCGTAGCGCACCACCAGCCTCTCTCTTGCACAAGAGTCATCAGTCGGCCCTCCCCAATCCCCCCGATCAGGCTCCCATTCCCGCCGCTGTTCCCCCGATGGCGGGCAGGCTGTCCGCCTGACAATCCCTGCATCAACCACGCCCATCGACGGGTCGCCTTCGCATGAGCGCCTTACGCCTGCCAGCTTTCCTGAACGGCGCCCAGCCGGGCGCCCTTGCCGCGCCGCTGCTGATCGTCCTGATGCTGGGGATGATGATCCTGCCGCTGCCGCCGATCCTGCTCGACCTGCTTTTCTCGTTCAACATCGCGCTGTCGATCATCATCCTGATGACCAGCCTGTACACGGTCAAGCCGCTGGATTTCATGGCCTTTCCGGCCGTGCTGCTGGTCTCGACCATGCTGCGGCTGTCGCTGAACGTGGCCTCGACCCGCGGGGTGCTGACCGAGGGCCATACCGGGCCGGGTGCGGCCGGACAGGTGATCGAGGCGTTCGGCCACTTCCTCATCGGCGGCAACTACGCGGTCGGCATCGTGGTGTTCGTGATCCTCACGATCATCAACTTCACCGTCGTCACCAAGGGCGCCGGGCGCATCGCCGAGGTTGGCGCGCGCTTCGCGCTCGATGCGATGCCCGGCAAGCAGATGGCGATCGACGCCGACCTGAACGCCGGCCTGATCGGCGAAGCCGATGCGCGCGCACGCCGTACCGAGGTGTCGCGCGAAGCCGAGTTCTACGGCGCAATGGATGGCGCGAGCAAGTACGTGCGTGGCGACGCCATCGCCGGCATCGTCGTCACCGTGGTCAATGTAATCGGCGGCTTCATCGTCGGCATGCTGCAGCACCAGATGGATTTCGACGTCGCGTTGAAGAACTACACGCTGCTGGCGATCGGCGACGGACTGGTGGCGCAGATTCCGTCACTGGTGATCTCGCTGGCGGCCGGCGTGGTGGTGTCGCGCGTAGCCAATGAGCAAGACGTCGGCAGCCAGCTGGTCGGCCAGTTGTTCGCGAAGCCGCAGGTGCTGGGGATTACCGCCGGCATCATCGGCGGCTTCGGACTGATTCCCGGCATGCCGCACCTGCCTTTCCTGCTGCTGGCGGTCGGGCTGGGCTTCGCCGCCCGGTGGGCGCAGGACAAGATCGCGGCGAAGCAGGCAGCGGAACAGGAAGCGCCGGCACCGGTTGCCGCCGTGGCGTCCGAGGAGGCAAGCTGGCAGGACATTGTGCCGGTCGATACCCTGGGCCTCGAAGTCGGCTTCCGCCTGATTCCGCTGGTCGACGCGGCGCAGGGGGGAGAGCTGCTCAAGCGCATCAAGGGCGTGCGCCGCAAGTTTGCGCAGGACATCGGCTTTCTTGCGCCGCCGGTACATATCCGCGACAACCTCGAGCTCAAGCCCGGCGCTTACCGCATCACGCTCAAGGGCGTCGATATTGGCAGCGGCGAAGCGCATGCAACGCAATTCATGGCGATCGATCCCGGCATGGTCAGTGGTCCGCTGGAAGGCGTGACAGCGCTGGATCCCGCCTTCGGCCTGCCGGCGGTGTGGATAGACGCATCCCAACGCGCGCATGCGCAGGCGCTCGGCTACACCGTGGTCGATGCTGCGACCGTGGTCGCGACTCACCTCAACCACCTGATCTCGCAGCATGCGGCCGAACTGCTCGGCCGCGCCGAGGTGCAGCAGCTGGTCGAGCATCTCGAGCGCGACACGCCGAAGCTGATGGAAGACCTAGTGCCGAAGCAGATCACGCTGGCCACGCTGCAAAAGCTGCTGCAGAACCTGCTGGCTGAAGGCGTGCATATCCGCGACATGCGCAGCATCGTCGAAACGCTGTGCGAGCACGCACCGACTGTGAAGGACCCGGCCGAGCTGACCGAGATCGTGCGCGCGACGCTGGGCCGCGCCATCGTGCAGCAGCTGTTCCCGGCCTCATCCGACGTGGCGGTGCTGGCGCTCGACGCGCAGCTCGAGCGCGTGCTGAACGGCGCGCTGCAGGCGGGCGGCGCCGCGCTCGAACCCGGCCTTGCCGACACGCTGGCCGAGCAGGCCGCACGCGCGGTGCAGCGGCAGGAGCAGTCCGGCTGCGCGCCGGTGCTGCTGGTGCCTGCGCCGCTGCGCGCGCTGCTGTCGCGTTTTTTACGCCGCACTTTGCCGCAGCTGTCCGTGCTGTCGCATGCCGAAGTCCCCGAAACCCGCAACGTCAGGATCACCGGCCTGATAGGAGCGAAATAAATGAACATCCGAAAATTCATCGCACCGACGCCGCGCGAAGCCCTGCGAGCGGCACGCGCCGCGTTCGGCGAGCAGGCGGTTGTGCTGTCCAGCCGCGCCGTTGCCGGCAGCACCGAGCTGATGGTGATGGCCAGCGGCGACATGGAATCTCTGCTGACGCCGCCGGCGTCCGACGCCGTGTCGCCATCGTTCAGCCATGACCTGAAAGACGAGCTGCGCGAGATGCGCGGCCTGCTCGAGACGCAGCTGGCCACGCTGGCGTGGAACGGCCGCCAGCCCGAGCCCAGGGCGCGCGCCCTGCGCGAGATGCTGGCCGCCGGCTTTTCGGCCGGCCTGTCGCGCTACATCGCCGAGCGCATGCCGGCCGCGGCGATGGAAACCGAGACGGGCGCTCGCGCCTGGATGCGCGACATCCTCGGCCGCAATCTTCCGCTGCTCGACAGCGACGACCGGCTGCTGGAGCAGGGCGGCGTATTCGCGCTGGTCGGGCCGACCGGCGTCGGCAAGACCACGACCACCGCGAAGCTGGCCGCGCGCTGCGTCGCCCGCCATGGCGCATCCCGCGTCGCGCTGGTGACCACCGATGGCTATCGTATCGGCGCGTTCGAGCAGCTGCGCATTTACGGCAAGCTGCTCGGCGTCATGGTGCACGCGGTGCGCGACGCCGCCGATCTGGCCATTGCGCTCGAGGAACTGAAGCACAAACACATCGTGCTGATCGACACCGCCGGCGCCAGCCAGCGCGACCGTATGGTGACGGAACAGATCGCGATGCTGGGTGGCGGGCGCGTGCAGCGGCTGCTTTGCCTGAACACGACCTCGACGGCCGAGACGCTGGACGAAGTCGCGCGGGCTTACGGCGGAAAAAGCGCCGCCGACGGCCTGGCCGCTTGCCTGCTGACCAAGCTCGACGAAGCCAATGGAATAGGCGGCGCGCTCGATGTCGCGATCCGGCACAAGCTGCCGCTGGCCTTCATTGCCGACGGCCAGCGCGTGCCGGAAGACCTGCATCTGGCCGATCGCCAACGCCTGCTCGACCGCGCCTTCGCGCCGCAGGCCGAGGCGAAAGTCTTCAGCCTCACCAATGACGAACTGCCGCTGGTGGCCGCCAACAGCGCGGCCGCGATGCGCGACCCTTTGCTGGCGGAGGTGCGCTTTGGCTGATCTCCCTGCCGACCAGGCCGAGGGCCTGCGGCGCTTGCAAGCCGCGCCGCTGCCCGGTCTCTGTACGGTGCTGTCGGCCGATATCGAAGGCGGCAAGAGCGCGCTGATGTTCGGGCTCGCAACCAGCATGATCAGGCGCGGCCGTTCGGTGATCCTGATCGACGCCGCGGGCGATGGCGATGCGCTGCGGCCCAGCCTGCTGGATGTCGCGCGCGGCGACGCGGCGCTGGCCGACGCCGCCTTCAACGCAAGCAAAGGCTTGCAGCAGATGCGGCTGGGCGCGCATCGCGATGATCCGGCTTTGTCGACGCTGCTGCGACAGCTCGTCAGCACGCCGTCGCGCGTGCTGGTCGATGCGCGTCTGGATGACGAAGGTCGCCTGCCGCTTGCGCTACTGGCCGACGGTGAACTGGTGGTGCAGCTGTCTGCCGCACCCGAGTCTGTCCGGCGCGCTTATGAAATTCTGCAGGCGCTCAAGCATCTCTGCGGAAGCGGCAGCGTGTCGCTGCTGGTGACCGACGCCGACCCGGTGCGCGCGAACAAGGTGCGCGCCAATCTGTTCCACGCCGCGCGCCGCTACCTTGCGCTGCCGGTGCGCTCCATCGTCCGACAGGAAGCCCGCCATGTATAACGCACACGGCAAATCCGACCTGCGCGATCAGCTCGCGCAATACTCACCGCTGGTGCGGCGGCTGGCGCACCAGATGAAGTCCAAGTTGCCGGACAACGTAGAGGTCGATGACCTGATCCAGGCCGGCATGATCGGCCTCGTGGATGCTTTGCAGCGTTATGAAGAGCAGGGCCATCAGTTCGAGACCTATGCGGTGCAGCGGATACGCGGCGCGATGCTGGACGAATTGCGCAGCGCGGACTGGCTGCCGCGCAGCGTGCGGCAAAACATGCGCAAGATCGAGGCGGCGATCGCGAAGCTGCAGCAGCGGCTGCACCGCGCGCCGACCGAGGCCGAGGTGGCGCGCGAGCTGGGCATGCCGGTGACGGATTACCACCAGATGCTGGCCGATGGCGCAGGTCACCAGCTGGTCTATTACGAAGATTTCCAGAATCCGGACGACAGCGAGCATTTCCTCGACCGCCACGCCAGCGCCGACGGCGGCGATCCGCTGGCGCAGCTGGCCGAGAACGGATTCCGCGGCGCGCTGGTCGATGCGATCGGCGCGCTGCCCGAGCGCGAGCAGCAGCTGATGGCGATGCTGTATCAGGAAGAGATGAATCTGGCCGAGATCGGCCTCGTGCTGGGCGTCTCGGCGTCGCGCGTGTGCCAGCTGCACAGCCAGGCCATCGCGCGGCTGCGCAGCGCGATGCGGGAACTGGCATGGACTGGCGCAGCCTGACCAGCTTTGTTGTCGGTGCCGTCGGCGACCGGCGTGCGCTATCCGGCAGCGCGCGGCGGGCGGGGCGTCGCGTAATCGGCCTGACCGGCGGGGCCGTACAAGCCTGATGCTGCGGCGTCGGCGCCGAGCGCCGCCAGTGCCTGCCGGTTGCGCGCAGCCAGCCCGGCCAGCAAAACGCCGTTGACGCGGTTGAGTTCATGCGCGTCGCGGGTCGCCGACATCAGGGTCGTCCATTCCCCGGCAGTACCGTCCGGAGCGTGCTGCAGCCAGCGCTGCATGCCTTGTTCACCCCCGGCATAGCCGGCCAGAGCGAGACGGTCGTGGCGCTCGTGCGCCAGCGACGCGAGCGCGGCCACCAGCGCCGCCTTGTCGTCCAGCAGCGCCGCGCAGCCGTCGGTATCGCCGCTGGCAAGGCAAGCCTGTTCGCGCAGCAGCAGGGCATTCAGCGCCAGCATGGCGGCGATTTCGTCGGGAAGCCGGGCGGCAGGTGACAGGATGCCCATGGGATCGCCTTATTTTCTTTGCAGCAGTTCGCGGTTCGACGCGATCACGCCGTCGGCGATGCGGTCGGCATCGACCTTGAATTCGCCGGACGCGATAGCCGCGCGTACCTGGTCCACTTTTGCGCTGTCAATCGGCGGCTGGTCCGCCGCCGACAGCGCCTTTGCGGGACCGGACAGGCTGACCTTGTCCGCCTTGCGGGCCGGCGCGGAGGCTTCGCTTCCGGCCACCGAGGTACGGCCGCCGGCCGGCGCCAGCGGTGGCAGTTTGCCGGTAGAGTCGTCGATCTTCATCACGGTGTCCTTGTTTGCAGGCGGGTATGAGCATGCTTACGGCAGCGTGCCGGAAAAATTTATAGCCTGACGAGACAGGCTCTTAATAACGAACGACGAGCGACCCATCCGCCTGGGCGATGCCGCCGACCACCTGTCCGCCGCCGGTGCGCGCCTGCACCAGTTCGCCTTCTGCGCCGCTGGTCAGCGCATTCGCTTCGACGGCCACTGAAAATCCCGCGCCTTGCGCCACCAGCCGCACCGGCTGGCCTTGCCGCACCACGGGCTGGCTTTTCAGCATGCTGCGCGATATCGGCATGCCGGCTGCGACAGGCATCTGCAAGCTGCGCCCCTGTACCTGCGCTGCATCGGTCAGCACGCCGGCCGGCAGGCTGGCCAGATCGCCTTGCCGGATCACGATATCCGCGCTGCCCAGCCGCTGGCCCTGTGCAAGCGGCGCGGCAGTGGCGACGTAATCCGTCGCGATGCTGACCGTCGCCGGCAGGAACACATTCCACACCACCGGCGCATGGCAGCGTATGCCGACCGAAGTCTTGCCGAGGGCCTTCGCACCGTTCGGCAGCGAGGCCTGCGGCGCGTCGCAATGCGCGAGCTGCAGCCGGGCATCCGGCAGGCTGACTTTTACCGACGGCTTGCCGGGCAGCGACGAGGCCTGCGCCAGCAGGAATTGCTCGGCAATCAGACTGAGCTGGCCGAGGTCTTGCCGGGCGCCTGCGTGGGCGACCGCAGGCAGCATCAATACCAGAGCTATTTTCCTCAACATGGCGCCAATCCTGCCGTAAACATCACAGCATCCTGCGCCCGGCGCGCACGGAATGAAACCCCGAACAATACGGCGATTGCGGCTTTGCTTCGCCGATACGGCGACTGCTTGCCTTCCTATCATCCTCAGCATCCATCAAAGCAGGAGGTGAGGATGAGCAATCGCATCGATGACCTGTTCCGCTTTCAGCAGAACGCACTGGCGCTGCGCGCCGGGCGGCAGCAGGTGCTGGCGTCCAATATCGCGAATGCCGACACGCCGAATTACAAGGCACGCGACATCGATTTTCGCAGCGCGCTGACCGATGCGATGACCGGCGGCAGCCCGCGTTCCGTTCAGCCGCTGCAGTACCGCATCCCGCGCCAGGACAGCATCGACGGCAACACCGTTGAACTCGATGCCGAGCGCGCGCAATTCGCCGACAACGCGCTGCGCTACGAAGCCGGCCTGTCCGACGTGAACGCAAAGATCAAGAGCCTGCTGGCTGTCATCCAGGGGAACTGAGCATGTCACTTTTTTCCATTTTCAAGGTCGCGTCTTCCGGCATGGCCGCGCAGAGCCAGCGGCTGAACACGGTCGCCAGCAATATTGCCAACGCCGACAGCGCGACCGGTCCCGACGGCAAGGCCTATCGCGCCCGGCATGTGACGTTCGCCGCGCAGGCGCTCGATGCCTCCGGCGGCACCGGCGTGCAGGTCACCTCGGTGGTCGAAGACCCGTCCGCGCCGCGCAAGGTGTTCGACCCCAAGCATCCGATGGCCAACGACAGCGGCTATGTCGAGATGCCGAACGTGAATCCGGTCGACGAGATGGTCGACATGATCTCCGCATCGCGCGCGTACCAGAACAACGTCGAAACGCTGAATACCGCGAAGACGCTGCTGCAGAAAACACTGACGATAGGACAGTAAGCCCATGGCGACCATTTCCAATCCCGTATCAAGCGACCTGCTGGCTGCAATGAACCCTGCCAGCAAGGCCGCCTCCGGCAATGTGGCCGACGCGCAGAACCGCTTCATGACGCTGCTGGTCACGCAGATGAAGAACCAGGAGCCGCTGAACCCGCTGGATAACGCGCAGGGGACCAGCCAGCTGGCGCAGCTGTCGACCGTCACTGGCATCGACAAGCTGAACCAGACCATGCAGGCCATGATGGACAGCATGAGCGGCGCGCAATCGCTGCAGGCCGCGAACATGATCGGCCACGGCGTGCTGGTACCGGGATCGAACCTCGCGCTGTCGGGAGGCAAGGCGGTGTATGGCGTCGAATTGTCCGGCCCGGCGGATCAGGTGCAGCTGACGATCAGCGATGGCGCCGGCAATCCGGTGCGCACGATAGACCTGGGGCCGAAGCCGGCGGGCGCGCTGGCGCTCGCATGGGACGGCGCCACGCAAGCCGGCGGCAGCGCGCCGGACGGCAAATATCAGCTGACGGTCAGCGCCGTGCGCGGCGGCCAGTCCGTCACCGCGCAGCCGCTGGCCTTCGGCGAAGTGCTGAGCGTATCGACCGGCAGCGGCGGCGCGAAACTCAATCTCGGCGGCGGACTGTCGCCGGCGACGCTGGCCGACGTGCGCCAGATTTTGTAAACCTCCACGGAGAATCCCCATGAGCTTTCAACAAGGACTGAGCGGTCTGTCGTCGTCATCCAAGACCCTGGAGGTGATCGGCAACAACGTCGCCAATGCCAACACCGTCGGCTTCAAGCAATCGCAGGCGATTTTCTCGGATGTCTACGCGGCCTCGATTGATGGCAGCGGCAATTCGCAGATCGGCATCGGCACGCGCCTGACCGAGGTGGCGCAGCAGTTCACGCAGGGTAACGTGACCTCGTCAAACAATCCGCTGGACATGGCGATCAACGGCGGCGGCTTCTTTCGGATGGACACGAATGGCGCGGTCACCTATTCGCGCAATGGCCAGTTCCAGCTCGACAAGTCGGGATACATCGTTGACGCGCAGGGCGCGAAGCTGACCGGCTATGTGGCCAACAGCCTCGGCGTGCTGTCGACCGGTTCCGCGTCGCCGATCACGATACGTACTGCGGACCTGCCGCCGCAGGTGACTTCGACCATTGATTCGGTGCTGAACCTCGACTCGCGCCAGGACGTGCCGGCGACCACGCCATTCTCGATGAGCGACCCGACCACTTACAACAACGCGACCTCGGTCTCGGTATTCGATTCGCTCGGCAACGCCCATGTGCTGCAGACCTTCTATGTGAAGACCGGCGCCGGCGCCTGGGATGTGTACGCGGCCGCGGATGACGCCATGATCAACGGCGGCGCGGCGATTGGCAGCCTCGCGTTCGGCACCGATGGCGCGCTGACCGCGGCATCGCAGTCGGCGCTGCCGATCAATGCGTCGATACCGGTGACGACGGGCGCGCTCAATCCGCTGGCGGTCGGCATCGATTACACCAACACCACGCAGTTCGGCTCCAGCTTTGCGGTGAACAAGCTGGATCAGGACGGCTATACGTCGGGCCGCCTGTCCGGCTTCGGCATGGTGGCCGATGGCACGGTGATGGGCCGTTACACGAATGGTCAGTCGGCGGTGCTGGGACAGGTGGTGCTGGCGTCGTTCGCCAATCCGAACGGCCTGCATCCGCTCGGCGGCAATCAGTGGGCTGAAACGGCAGAGTCCGGCAACCCGATGGTAGGCGCGCCGGATTCGGGCAACCTCGGCGCGCTGCAGTCGAATGCGGTGGAAGATTCGAACGTGGACCTGACCGCGGAGCTGGTCAACATGATCACGGCGCAGCGCAACTACCAGGCGAACGCGCAGACGATCAAGACGCAGGATCAGATCATGCAGACACTCGTGAATCTCCGGTAATGGACCGCCTGATCTACATCGCCGCCACCGGCGCCAAACAGGTGATGGAACAGCAATCCACCACGTCGCACAACCTCGCGAACCTGAACACCACCGGCTTCCGTGCGCAGATGGACAGCTTCCGCTCGGTGCCGGTGCAAGGCCCCAGCCTGCCGACGCGCGCCTTCGTTCTCGACGCCACCACCGGTGCCGACGTCTCGCAAGGCGTGGTGCAGCAGACCGGCAATCCGCTGGATGTCGCCGTCAAGGGCAGCGGCTGGATCGCGATGCAGGCCACCGATGGCAGCGAAGTCTACACACGCAACGGCGCGCTGCAGCTGAGTGATGCCGGCCTGCTGATTGGCGAGCGCGGGCTGGCGGTGGCCGGCGATGCCGGACCGATCACCGTGCCGCCGGAGGGGCGCGTGACGATTGCTCCGGATGGCACCGTCAGCACGATGGATGTGCGTGGCGTGTCGACAGCGGTCGGTCGCATACGGCTCGTGAATCCTGCCGCCAGCGAACTGCAGCGCGGCGACGACGGTCTGTTCCGCACGACGGGCGGGCAGCCACTGCAAGCCGATGCGGCGGTCAAGCTGGCGCCCGGCAGTCTCGAAGGCAGCAACGTGAATGCGGTCGAGGCCATGGTCGGCATGATCACGCTCGCGCGTGCCTTCGATCTGCAAATGAACCTGCTGAAGAACGTTGAAAACAATGAGGCAAAAGCCAGCCAGATCCTGTCAATGAATACATAAGGATTGCCGCAGAATCAGACACAGGCAAACATCGTCAGGAGCGCAAGGCCATGATGAAATCCCTGTGGATCGCAAAGACCGGTCTTACCGCGCAGCAGGCGCAACTCGACGTCATCTCCAACAACCTCGCCAACGTCGGCACCAGCGGCTTCAAGCGCTCGCGCGCCGTGTTCGAGGATCTGATGTACCAGACCACGCGCGCCGCCGGCGCACAGTCGTCGCAGCAGACGCAGGTAGCTTCAGGCATGCAGGTCGGCACCGGCGTGCGGCCGGTCGCAACCGAGCGGCTTTTCACGCAGGGCAACCTGCAGCAGACCAGTAACCCGAAGGACGTCGCCATTCAGGGCAATGGTTTCTTCCAGGTGCTGATGCCGGACGGGACCACCGCGTACACCCGCGACGGCTCCCTGCAGATCAATGCCGAAGGCCAGCTGGTCACCCCCAGCGGCTATCCGGTGCAGCCGGCCATCACCGTGCCGGCCAATGCCACCAACATGACCATAGGCAGCGACGGCACGATCACCATACAGCCGGCCGGCACGTCGCAGCATACGCAGGTTGGCACGCTGCAGGTCGCGCAGTTCAACAACCCCGCCGGGCTAGAAAGCCGCGGTGAGAACCTGTATGCGGAGACGCCCGCGTCCGGCGCACCGAATGCGGTGACACCCGGTACCAATGGCGCCGGCGTGCTGATGCAGGGCTACGTAGAAACCTCGAACGTGAACGTGGTCGAAGAGCTGGTCAACATGATCCAGACCCAGCGCGCGTATGAAATCAACAGCAAGGCGATCAACACCGCAGACCAGATGCTGCAGCGCCTTGCGCAGCTGTAAGGAAGCGAAGCCATGTCCGACACCGCGCACCCGCGCCACTTGGCAATGAACGACATTGCCGGCATAGCCAGGCGCGTACTGCTGGCGGCGCTCGGCTGCGGCTTGCTCGCGACGGCCGTGGCGCTGATCGCCGGTTGTGCCGGCACTGCGCCGGATTCCATCGTCGAACCGGCCGTCGCTGCAAGACCGGCAGCGCCTGCGCCCGCCGCGCGCAACGGCACGATCTACGCGGACGCGAGCTTCCGCCCGCTGTTCGAGGATCATCGTGCGCGGCTGGTCGGCGACACCCTGATCATTTCCATCGCCGAAAAAACCAGCGCCGGCAAGAACGTCGCGAATTCGATTGGAAAGGACTCCAAGACCGACATGAAGCTGCCGGCGGGCAGCGTGCTGCTGGACATCGAGGGCTCGAACTCGCTGAGTAATGCCGAGAAGGCCGCGGCGAATGCGGCAAACAACTTCACCGGAACCGTGACCGCGACGGTGACCGAAGTACTGCCCAACGGGTATATGAAGGTGCGTGGGGAAAAGCAGCTGGCTTTCGATCGCAGCACCGAATTCATCCGCTTTTCCGGCATTGTGAATCCGGCGACGCTCAACAACAATACCGTGCCGTCGACGTCGGTGGCCGACATGCGCGTCGAATACCGGACCAATGCCAGCTATGACAACGCGGCACTGCAGTCGGCGCTGGCGCGCTTCTTCTTTAGCATCCTGCCCTTGTAAACGATGAAGCGCATCCTGTTCCTGTCGCTTGCCTTGCTGCTTCCTGTCGCGCATGCCGAAAGGATCAAGGACCTTGCGTCCATTCAGGGCGTACGCAACAACCAGCTGTCCGGCTACGGCATCGTGGTCGGTCTCGACGGCACCGGCGACCAGACCACGCAGACCCCGTTTACGGTGCAGAGCATTGCGTCGATGCTGCGGCAGATGGGCGTGAATCTGCCGCCCGGGCAGCAGCTGCAGCTGAAGAACGTGGCGGCGGTGATGGTTACGGCGGTGCTGCCGCCGTTTGCGCAGCCGGGGCAGGAGATCGACGTCACCGTGTCCTCGGTCGGGAATGCAAAGAGCCTGCGCGGCGGCACGCTGCTGATGACGCCGCTGAAAGGCGCAGACAGCCGGGTTTATGCGATGGCGCAGGGGAACCTGCTGGTCGGCGGAGCGGGCGCATCTGCCAACGGCAGTTCCAAACAGATCAATCACCTGCTGGCAGGTCGCATCAGCAATGGCGCGACGGTCGAGCGCGAGGTGCCGACAGCGATTGGCCAGGGCGAGTTCGTCGCGCTGGAACTGAACAAGGCCGATTTCGCGAATACCTCGCGCGTGGTGGATGCAATCAATCGTTCTTTCGGCGATGGCATAGCCAGTGCGCAGAACAGTCGCGTGATCCGCGTGCGTGCGCCGCAGGCAGACTCGCAGCGGGTGTCCTTCATCGCGGCGCTGGAGGAGATCGATATCAGCACCGCGAAGGCGGCCGCAAAGGTGATCGTCAATGCGCGCACCGGCTCGGTGGTGATGAACCAGTCGGTCACGCTGGAACCCTGCGCTATCGCGCACGGCAGCCTGTCGGTGGTGATCACGAGCCTGCCTGTCATCAGTCAGCCGAATTCCTTCGGTCAGGGACAGACGGTGTCGACGCAGAAGAGCGACATCGACATCCGGAAGGAAGCCGGACAGCTGGTGATGCTGCCATCGGGTGTGTCGCTGGCCGAGGTGGTGAAAGCGCTGAATGCGGTGGGCGTGACGCCGCAGGACCTGCTGGTGATCCTGCAGGCGATGAAGGCCGCAGGCAGCCTGCGCGCGGAACTGGAGATCATCTGATGGCCGTCGGTCCGTCCGGTGGCGTACTCGATGCAGCGGGGCTGGAGCGGTTGCGTCATGCCGCGCGCGAGAATTCGCCCGAGGCACTGAAGGCAGCCGCCACGCAGTTCGAGGCCTTGTTCCTCGAAATGGTGATGAAGAGCATGCGCGATGCGACGCCGTCCGAAGGCCTGTTCGATGGCGAGCAGGGCAGGATGATGCGAGGCATGCTGGATCAGCAGTATGCGCATTCGCTGGCTGCGCATGGCATCGGCCTGGCCGACGTGCTGGCACGGCAGATGGCGCCGCGTGGCGCCGCTCCTGTGCCTGCGCCTGTGCCGGCGCAAACCTTCACCGGCAGGCTCGCGCCGCACGCCGAGGCGGCCAGCTCGGCCACCGGCATTCCGGCCAGATTCATGCTCGGGCAGGCAGCGCTCGAGACCGGCTGGGGCAAGCGCGAAATCCTGAACGCCGATGGCAGCAATTCCTTCAATGTGTTCGGCATGAAGGCCGGCAGCAGCTGGCCGGGCAGGGTGGCCGAGGTGACGACCAACGAGTATGTCGATGGCGTCGCGCAGAAGCGCGTGGAAAAGTTCAGGGCCTATGGCTCGTACGACGAAGCATTTGCGGATTATGCGCGGATGCTGTCGACCAGTCCGCGCTATCGCGATGCGCTGGCTTCCGCGTCTGATCCGAGGGCGTTCGCCGAGTCGCTGCAAAAGGCCGGCTATGCGACCGACCCGCATTATGCGCAGAAGCTCGGCAGCGTGATTGCGAAGGTCTGACCTGAATAATTTGCCGCCGCTGCCGTAACCGGCATCACAGACCAACGGAATCCGCGATGACCACCAACATCCTCTCGATCGGCCAAAGCGCACTCGCTGCCGCGCAGGTGGGACTGGCGACCACGGGCCACAACATTGCCAACTCGGGCACGGTCGGCTACACGCGGCAGCTGGTCACGCAGGGCGCGGTGGCAGGACAGAATCTGGGTTACGGTTTTGTCGGCAAGGGCACCGAAGTGACCGGCGTCACGCGCGCGTACAGCGAATTCCTGACCCAGCAGGTGCTCGGCGCACAGGTCAACCGCAGCAGCCTGGACACCTACTATTCCCAAATCAAGCGCATTGACAACCTGCTAGCCGATACCTCGGCCGGGGTGTCGCCAGCGCTGCAGGATTTTTTCCAGAGCGTGCAGAACCTCGCCGCGCAGCCGAATGACGCAGCTTCGCGGCAATCGGTGCTGTCGTCGTCCGAGGCGCTGGCCGCACGGCTCAACGGACTTGATGCGCAGTTTGGCGACATTCGCGCCGGCGTGAACGGGCAGATCGAATCCGGCGTGTCGGCCATCAATGCGTATGCGCGGCAGATCAGCCTGCTGAATGACGCAATCGAGAAAGCCACTACCGCCGCGCAGGGCAAGCCGCCGAATGACCTGATGGACCAGCGCGACCAGCTGATCCGCGAACTGGGGCAGGAAGTGCGCGTGACCGTGGTCGCGCAAGGCAACAGCAGCAATGTCTTCATCGGCAACGGCCAGCCGCTGGTGGTCGGCGCGAAGTCCTATTCGCTGGCGGCGACCAGTTCGCCAACCGACAGCACGCGCACCGTGGTGGCCTACGTCACGAAGGACAAAACCACCGTGCTGGCCGACAGCGCGTTGCCGGGCGGCCGCCTGGGTGGCCTGTTTGAATTCCGCTCGCAGACGCTGGACCCGACGCAGAATGCGCTCGGCCGCGTCGCCATTGCGCTGGCCTTTGACGTGAATGCGCAGCACCGGCTCGGGCAAACGCCGTCCGGCGCATTGGGCATGGATTTGTTCGCCGTTCCGCAGCCGCTGGTTTCAGGCAGCCGCGACAACCTGGGTACCGGCTTGCCGGCGGCGGCCATTGCCGACCCGTCGCAGCTGACCAGCAGCGACTACCAGCTGCAGTTCGACGGCACGAATTACAAGCTCACGCGCCTGTCCGACAAGCAGAGCTTCAGCTACGCCAGCCTGCCGCAGACGGTCGACGGCTTCACGCTCACGATGAGCGGCACGCCGGCCACCAGCGATACCTACCTGATCCGTCCGACCGCAGCCGGCGCGAGCGGACTGCGGGTGCAGATCAGGGACATCGTGCAGCTTGCCGCTGCCGCGCCGATACGCACGCAGGCGCTGCCCGCGAACGCCGGCACCGGCAGCATCAGCGCCGGCAGCGTTGATGCGAACTTCGTGCCGGCAAATATCGCGTCGTCGCTCACGCTGCAATACGCGGCTGCCGGCAACCAGTTGAGCGGCTTTCCCGCGCTGCCCGTCACCGTGACAGCCAACGGCAGCAGCATCACGTATGCCGCCGGCGCGGCAGTGCCCTTCATTGCGGACGCCAGTTACGCGTTCAATGGCATGCAGGTCAGCCTGTCCGGCGCGCCGGCCGATGGCGACCGCTTCACGATTGTCGCCAATGCCAACGGCAGCGGCGACGCGCGCAATGCCGCACTGATCGCCGACCTCCAGGGCGCACTGACGATGGGCAATGGCAGCGCGCATTTCCAGGGCGCGTACTCGCAGCTGGTTTCCGATGTCGGCAACAAGGCGCGCGAACTGCAGGTGACCAGCGAGGCCGCTGGCATTTATTACTCGCAGGCGGTCGATGCGCAGCAGAGCGAATCCGGCGTGAATCTGGACGAAGAGGCGGCCAACATGATGCGCTACCAGCAGGCTTATCAGGCGGCCGGCAAGCTGATGCAGGCCGCATCGCAGATGTTCCAGATACTTTTGCAGCTGGGCCAGAACTGAGGAATGTGATGAGAATAAGTACCAATACCCTGTTCAGCGCGGGCACCGCGCGCATCACCGAGCTGCAGTCGGCGATGCAGAAGGCGCAGCAGCAGATCGCCACCGGCCGCAAGGTGCTGGCGCCGTCCGACGATCCGGTCGCGGCGTCGCAGGTGCTGAACCTCGAACAGGGACAGGCGATGAATGCGCAGTACGCGACAAACCGGCTGAATGCGAACAATGCGTTGTCGGAGCAGGAGGGCGTTCTGTCGAACGTCGATGATCTGGTGCAGAACATCAAGACCCTGCTGGTGCAGGCTGGCAACGGATCGCTCGACGATACGCAGCGCGGCTATCTCGCGATCGAACTCGATGGCAACATCGACGCGATGCTGTCGCATGCAAACAGCAAGGACAGCATGGGTAATTACATGTTTTCCGGATATCAGGCCGGCGTGCCGGCCTATCTGAAAACGGCGGCCGGCGCGACTTTCCAGGGCGATGCAGGACAGCGCGTATTGCAGGTCGATACCAGCCGCCGCGTGACGACATCCATCACCGGGCTGCAGGTTTTCGAGAACATCAATACTGGCACCGTCGCCGCGCCCGGCACGGTGCAGAACATCTTTGCGACGCTGCGCCAGCTGTCCGACGCACTGAAGGCACCGACGGCAACGCCGGCCGCGCAGGCTGCTCTGAAGTCGACGGCACAGGGCGCGGACTATGCGCTCAACACGCTGCTTGACCGCGTGTTGTCCGCGCGCGCGGCGGTGGGCGTGCAGCAGAAGGAAATCGATGCGTTGAATTCGGCCGGATCGGCCCGGGATGTGTACTTCGCACAAGCGAAGTCGGCGTTGCAGGATGTCGATTACACGCAGGCGATCAGCCAGTTCAGCCAGCAGCAGACGACGCTGGATGCGGCGATGAAATCCTTCAAGGCCACATCGCAGCTGTCGCTGTTTTCAATGATTTGACACTTCCTCGCCGGACTCTCTTTCCGATGGCAGGAATTCGGTCAGTGCCTGCGCGACCCGCCGGTCCCGATACTGCTGGTAATAGCGGTCCAGTTGATCGATCACGAGGGCGCGCAGCACGGGACGCGCAAGCCAGCCCTTGTCGGCGAATTTTTTGATTGTTTTTCTTGAGAACCAGCCTTGTCCGGTGAGCCGGACGCCGTGTTCGAGCAATTGTTCGACCACCTGCGGCGATCCGCAGCGGCAGGCATAGTCCAGCGCAGTCGAACCCGCGCCGGAGCGCAGCTCAGGGTCGGCGCCGCATTCAAGCAGCCACCTCACCAGGGACGCATCGCCCGCGCGTGCAGCGTAATGCAGTGCGGTCTTGCCGCCCGCCATTTTCCGGTTCACCGGAACGCCGATCCCGATCAGGGTCTGCATCAGGCGCTGATTGCCGCTCGTCGCCGCTATTTTCAGCGCCAGCGATTGTCTGCGGGCGGCATATTTCGGGAATTGAAGATAGGCTCGCAATGCTTTGCGGTCCGGATTGTCGCCGAACAGCAGGTCGATCTCTTCATTCATCATTCCGCGTTTCGTCAGACGATCTTCGCGGATGCCGGCCTCGATCAGCCGCGCCACGTCAAAAAATCCGGCGTCGCGTGCGATCCGGGCCGGCGTCTTGCCGAAAAGGGCCTGGTCAGTTTTTTTCGGGTTGGCGCACCCGTCCAGCAGCAGCCGAGCCAGCGCCAGATTTCCGGATCGGGCCGCGATGTGCAGCGGCGTCAGACCGGCGGTGTCGCGGCAATCGACCCGGGCGCCATGGAAAATCATTGCCTCCGCAACGCTGACGTCGCCGTCTTTGCAGGCTGCCAGCAGCCGTGTTTCCTTCCAGGCCTCCGCCAGCCGGGGCCGCGCGCGCTGGTGCTGGGTAGGGCGGCCTGTGTCTTTGCCGTCCTGAGGGATGGCCGGGGCAATTTTCTCGACCCCGGGTTCGCGCTTGCTTTGGACTGAATACATAGTTCCTCCACACATTGTCCTATGATCGAACCGATCGTCGATATGTGTGGAGGAATAGGCGTAATGATTCCTGAGATTTATTTCAGGTACGAATCATTCGATATTCGATCAACTGTCGCTGACCTCCATGGCTTGCTCGTCCGTAGCGTCTGCCCTGATTTCCTCAATGCCCAGCTCTTCCAGCAAAGAGGCCACCGAGCCCCAGCCACTGCGTCGCGCTTTCTGCATCAGCCCTGCCGGACCGAATTCCGGGTGATTGCCGCTGCCGGCTTCCGGATCGAACAGCGCGATCAGTTCGTCATTTTCCGAGTATTGGGCCAGATCCGAAGGCATCAGGCACAGCCGGTTCTGAGCGTACGGGTTGGCGCCGTTGGCCAGCAGCACCCGGGCCAGGGTCTCATTGCCTGTTACACGGTCGTCGTCATCGTGCGGCCACTTGCAGGCATCATGCAGCAAGGTGTTTCCTTTGCCGTTTTTCTGGTCGACGTCCTCGCCCAGCGCCAGCAGCAACACCAGCTTGGGCAGGAAATCGCGTGTCTTGTTGGTGGCCAGATGCCACAGCACCGGATTCGACCGTGCCGGGGATTGACTGTCGTAAGGAAAATGCCTGTGCAGAGGATCCGTGCCGAACAACAACAGGGCTTCGGCAAGCTGGTCCACCGAGCCATAGGCCAGCATCGCGCACAGGTACAGGACTTCTTGCCGGGGATCAATCTCGTCGAGCGAGGTCACCGAGTGCAGCACCTCATGGGTCTGCCATTGGCCTTGCTCTATGCGGTGCAAGGGCTCGCCGCTGGTATGCGAGATGGCATCGAACAGCCGCTCGGTGTCGAGGGCTTTGCCGTCCATCCATGCGTATTGTGCCTCCTTGATGCAGCGGATCATCACGGCCAGCGCATCCGGGCCGTAGACATTATGTTCGCCGCCGCTGATCAGCACCGGGCGCGGTGAATCGGGCAGAAATTGCGCGAAATGACCTGCCTTGCAGCAAGACAGGACAAAGGGCGCACAGGGGCTTTCGAATGACGCCGTCGCCGGCAAGGCCTGGGTCACGGACAGCGCATGCAACAGCACGATGGCTGGAATTGAGAAGGAGCCGTTTTCGCCCTGCAGAATCAGCTCTCCGTTCTGCACGGTCCCGTGCAGGAAGGCGGCAGTCGGAATAAACGGCGAAAACTCCCCGGCTTCCGTCAGGCGCCTGATTTCGCGGAGCAGGGCCAGCCCCCGCTCTACAGGATTCGCACCGACCAGTTCACTGCAATCGATGATGGAAAGGGCGAACCCCGGCACCTTGATCAGGCGTTCGACCGTCTTGCGATTGAATCCTTCACCGCCATCGACAATGATCGACAGGGACGGCGTGCGGGTGCGGCCGGCTGGCGGTATCGCGTTGATGGATGCGCTGGGGCTGGGCGCGGAAACAGGGGGTAATGAAGCAAGTCTGAAGGAGCTGGAATGGGAATACATGACGAAAAATTCGGCTATCGGGTGGTTGAGGACGCCAGTAGGTAGCGAAGGCCGTTCGTCAGTTCGCAAATTCCTAGAATCGATAGGAATAAGACTAGAAAATCGCTTGCTCAAGAAAATTCATGATCGGCACGGTCAGGTAGGGAAGGATGAGGCTGATCATCAGAAAGCCTGCCCCTATCGTGATTGGAAACCCTATGCCGAACAGGTTCAGCTGGGGTGCAGCCTTCGTCAGCAAGCCGAGTGCGAGGTTGGTGACCAGTAGCGCTGCGATGATCGGAAGCGAAAGTTGAAGACCGATCGAGAATATTTTTGTGCCGTAGGCAGCGACCATCCGGAACGGCCCGGTGCCGACCGGGAGTTCCGTCATCGGCAAGGTGCGGAAGCTATCGACCAGCGATGCCAGCAGTGCGAGGTGCAGGTTGGAGGATACGAAGACCATCAGCGCGAGCCAGCCGAACCACTGGCTGATCGACGTCGCTGACGATTCGCTGTTCGGATCATAGAAGCTGGCAAAGGACAGGCCCATCGTCAGCGCAGCCAGTTCGCCCGCCAGTTCAATGCCGGTGAAGACAAGCTTCATCGTAAATCCTATCGCCAGCCCGATCAGCACTTGCTGCGCGAGCACCAGCAGGCCGTCGCCGGAAAAAGGCGCAACCGTCGGCAGCGCGGGCAGCGCCGGCGCCACGGCCAGGGACAGCAGCAATCCCAGCCCGAGCTTGACTGTCACCGGGATATTCGCATGCCCGAACAGCGGCGCGATGCTGATGGCCGCGAGTATGCGCGTGGCCGGCCACAGCAGCATCACCATCCATGCATTCAGCTGGGTGCTGGTGAATTGCAGCATCGCCCGGGCTAAGCGACCATGCCGGGAATGCCGGTCAGCGTGCGCCGCATGAAATCCAGCAGCACGGTCAGCATCCACGGTCCGGCGATCACGATGGCCAGAAAGATGCCAATCAGCTTGGGAATGAAAGACAGCGTCGTTTCATTGATTTGCGTGGCCGCCTGAAAGATGCTGACCACCAGGCCCACGATCAGTGCTACCAGCAGCAAAGGGCCGGCCACCATCAGCAGGGTCTCCATCGCAAGCCGTGCCTGCGTCATCACGGTTTCAGGCGTCATCGCATCCTCGCATCCTCAGCTCACGAAGCTCTGTGCGAGCGAGCCGATCAGCAGCGCCCAGCCATCGACCAGCACAAACAGAATCAGCTTGAACGGCAGCGACACGATGGCCGGCGACACCATCATCATGCCCAGCGCCATCAGCACGCTGGCGACGACCATGTCAATGATCAGGAAGGGAATGAAGATGGCAAAGCCGATCTGGAAGGCGGTCTTCAGTTCGGAGGTGACGAAGGCGGGCACCAGCAGCCGCAACGGCACCTGCTCCGGCCCTTCGAGCGCCGGGCTTTTCGACAGCTGCACGTACAGCGCGAGGTCGGCAGCGCGCGTTTGCGCCAGCATGAATTGCTTCAGCGGCAGGACGCCTTTGTCCAGCGCCTGCTCCATCGTGATCTTGTTGTCCTGCAGCGGCCGCCAGGCGTCGGTGTAGACCTTGTCCAGCGTCGGTCCCATCACGAACAGCGACAGGAACAGCGACAGCCCGACGATCACCTGGTTCGGCGGCGCATGCTGTACGCCGATGGCCTGCCGCAGCAGCGACAGCACGATCACGATGCGGGTGAAGCTGGTCATCATCAGCAGCGCGGCCGGCAGAAAGCCGAGCGCGGTCATGAACAGCAGCGTCTGCAGGGACAGCGTGTAGGTCGTGCCGCCGCCCGGCGCCGGGCTGCTGGTGAAGGCGGCAATGCCGGGCTCGGCGCAGGCCAGCCCCGGCATCAGGCCCAGCATCAGGCACAGGGCAGGCAGAGCGAAGCGAAGCCCGCCATTCGATCGCCAAATCGCCGGGTGCCTCACGATGGCTTCTTCTCCATGGCCTTCTTCAACCACGCGGCGAACTTTGGCAGTTCCGGCGCCGCAGCGGGTGGCGATGCCTGCGGCGTAGTCTTGTCCAGCAGCGTCACGCCGCCGGCCGCCACGCCCAGCACCAGCCATTGAGTCCCGATTTCAACCACCACCACGCGTTCGCGCGTGCCGACGGCTGCGGCGCCGACCACTTTCACCGGCGAACCGGCAACCGGCGCGATGCCGCGCAGGCGCGACAGGCTCCACGCGAGGCCGGCAATCAGCGCCAGCACGAACAGCAGTCCGAACGTGACCTGCATCATTTGTTCAGCTTCCTGATACGTTCGGACGGCGTGATGATGTCGGTCAGGCGTATCCCGAACTTGTCGTTCACGACCACCACTTCGCCCTGCGCGATCAGGCAGCCGTTGACCAGCACATCCATCGGTTCGCCGGCAAGTCCATCGAGCTCCACCACCGAGCCCTGCGCGAGCTGCAGCAGGTTCTTGATCGCGATCTTGGTCCGGCCGAGTTCCACGGTCAGCTGCACCGGAATGTCGAGGATGAAGTCGATGTCATTCTTTTGTGTGTTGCCGGTGGGTGCGGTGAAATCCTGGAAGCTGGCTTTTTCGACCGGCGATGCTGTCTTCGCATCGGCCGCCGCCTGTTCGGCCAGCGCCGCGCTCCAGTCGTCGACGGTGCCGCTGTTTTCCGGGTCAAGCATGTTCTTCTCCTTGCAGGTTGTCCTGATGCGCCGACGGCAGCAGTTCGAGCACTTTCACCGCGTACTGCCCGTTCAGCTGCCCATGCGCGCAGCGCATCACCGGCACGCCGGCCACTTTGCCGTCGAGTGCCTCCGGGATGTCGACGGAAATCACGTCACCGGCACGCATCTTCATCACGTCTTCCAGCGTCATCCGCACGGTGCCGAGGTCGACCACCAGCTCGACGTCGGCCGTCTGTATCTGCTGCTTCAGCAGCTTGATCCAGCGATGGTCCGTCTCCAGCGTCTCGCCCTGCAGGCTGGACGTCAGCTGGTCGCGGATCGGCTCGATCATCGAGTAGGGCATGCAGATATGCATCTCGCCGGACTGTGCGCCGAGTTCAATCATGAAGGTGGTCGATACGACCACTTCATTCGGCGTCGCGATATTGGCGAACTGCGTGTTCATTTCGGAGCGGATATATTCGAATTCGATCGGATGCACCGGCTCCCACGAGCGCTGATAGCTATCGAACCAGATGTCCAGCACGCGCTGGATGATGCGCTGCTCGGTCTGCGTGAAGTCGCGGCCTTCGACACGGGTATGAAAGCGGCCATCGCCACCAAACAGGTTGTCGATCATCAGGAACACCAGGTTCGGATCGATCACCATCAGCGCGGTGCCGCGCAGGGGCTTGCAGTGCACCAGGTTCAGGTTGGTCGGCACCCGCAGGTTGCGGATGAACTCGCTGTACTTCGATACCCTGACCGGCCCC
>JACCDS010500314.1_pt1 | contig 22272 bp, 18 predicted proteins | sample 7446441 | NCBI WGS metagenome assembly JACCDS01 (sample SAMN15323445, study PRJNA562643) | freshwater metagenome | isolation source: river surface water | place: USA:Blue River Watershed | collected 2017-08-17 | reverse complement strand
GGCAAGATATACAGGTCCTAAAGCAAAAATCTCCAGAAGATTTGGAGAAGCGATTGAAGGGCATAGCAAGGCACTTCAAAAGAAAAACTACCCTCCAGGAATGCATGGTCGCGGTAGAAGAAAGAAGCAGTCTGAATATGCAGTTCAACTTGCAGAGAAGCAAAAAGCAAAATACATCTATGGCGTTTTGGAAAGACAATTCGCGAAGATGTTTGACCTTGCTTCTAGAAAATCAGGTATCACAGGTGAAAACCTACTTCAACTTCTTGAAGCTCGTTTGGATAACACCGTATACCGTTTGGGAATTTCCCCAACTCGTCGTGGAGCAAGACAGCTTGTATCACACAAGCATATCTTGGTAAACGGTGAATTGGTAAACATTCCTTCTTACGCCTTGAAGCCAGGTGATGTGGTATCTGTTAGAGAGCGTTCTAAGTCTCTTGAAGCGATTACCAACAGCTTAGCTGGTAGAGGTACATCGCGGTATTCCTGGTTAGAGTGGGACAATGCCTCACTTTCTGGTAAATTTGTGACGGTTCCTAGCAGAGATGATATTCCTGAGAATATCAAGGTTCAGCTTATCGTCGAACTTTACTCTAAGTAATATTTCACTATTTTCAGCTAAACAGAACGAAATATATGTCCATACTAGCATTTCAAATGCCCGAAAAAGTGGTAATGGAAAAAGCCGATGATTTTCATGGCTTATTCACATTCAAGCCACTTGAAAAAGGCTATGGAGTTACTATAGGTAACGCCCTAAGAAGAATTTTACTTTCTTCTTTGGAGGGATACGCCATCACTTCCATCAAAATTCCAGGAGTGGTTCATGAATTCTCTACCATCGAAGGTGTAGTAGAAGATGTGACAGACATCATTTTGAATTTGAAGCAAGTTCGTTTCAAGAAAGTGCACGATGCATTTGACGGAAAGATTGCAGTAGAGATCAAAAATCAGTCTGTTTTCACAGCAGGGGACATTGCTAAGTTCACTTCTTCCTTCGAGGTGTTGAATCCGGAATTGGTAATTTGTCACATCGACCAAGCCAAGAATTTCGAGATTGAATTAACTGTCGAAAAAGGAAGAGGTTATTTGCCTGCTGAAGAATCCAAACCAAAAGATCAGGTTTTCGGACAGATCGCAATTGACGCCATCTTTACGCCAATCAAAAACGTAAAGTATAGTGTTGAAAATACTCGAGTGGAGCAAAAGACGGATTTTGAAAAATTGATTCTAGAAGTGCATACAGATGGGTCTATTCACCCAGAAAAAGCCTTGCAAGAGTCAGCTAAGATTTTGATCCAGCACTTTATGCTATTCTCTGATCAAACCATGGTTCTTGACTCTACTGGAGTTGCTGAGCCTGAGCCTATCGATGAGGAATTCCTTCACATGCGCAAGCTTCTTAAGACCTCTTTAGGGGATCTGGACCTTTCGGTTCGTGCCTTCAATTGCTTGAAAGCTGCTGATGTGAGAACTCTCGGAGACCTTGCTCGTCTTGAAATTTCAGACATGATGAAATTCAGAAATTTCGGTAAAAAATCTTTGGCCGAATTAGAGCAATTGATCCAGGAGAAAGGTCTAACCTTTGGTATGGACATTTCTAAGTACAAACTTGATGAAGAATAATTAAAATGAGACACGGTAAGAAAATTAACCACCTGGGTAGAACTGCTTCGCATAGAAAAGCAATGCTTTCCAATATGGCAGCTTCCCTGATTCTTCACAAGCGTATATCTACTACGCTTGCCAAGGCGAAAGAATTGAAGAAGTTTGTGGAGCCTCTGGTAACCAGAGCAAAAGAAGATACCACGCACAATAGAAGAATTGCTTTCTCTTATCTAAAAAGCAAAGAGGCAATCAAAGCTCTCTTTGGTGAAGTAATCGAGAAAGTAGGTACTCGTCCAGGAGGATATACCCGAATTATCAAAACTGGGTTCCGTTTGGGTGATAACGCTGAAATGTGCATTATCGAACTAGTTGATTTCAACGAATTGATGTTGAAAGATGCAGCACCTGCTAAGAAGACTACTAGAAGATCTAGAAGATCATCCGGTGAGTCAACTAGCACTGCAGCTCCTGCAGCGCCTAAGGCAGCTAAAGCAGCAGCGGCTTCTGCTCCTGTAGTAGAAGAGGTAGAAGAAGCTCCAATTGCTGAAGCGGAAGTAGTTGAAGAAACTACTGCCCCAGTGGTAGAAGCATCTTCTGAAGAGACTGCAGCGCCGGAAGCTTCTGAAGAAGGCGAAACTGAAGAAAAATAAGTTGAAAGCAATTTCAATATTAAAAGGATTGGACGTCGTTCAATCCTTTTTTTTATTCCCAAGCGGCATCTCTCCAACCCTAAGATTTATTAACTTTGGACAACCTTCTTAGAAATGAGTAAACAAAAAGCTACCCTCCTTCTCGCCGACGGCACGGTCTTCTCCGGGTCTCTTATCGGTTCACCTGGTACCAATGGCGGTGAAATCTGCTTCAATACAGGAATGACTGGTTACCAGGAGATATATACTGACCCTTCCTACACCGGACAAATCGTCGTGACCACCACTTCTCACATCGGGAACTATGGCGTACATCCTGATGAAGTGGAGTCTGCCGCACCTTGCGTGGCGGGTATTGTAGTGAATAGTTTCTCTGAAGTGTTTTCTCGGCTGGATGCCTCAGGTTCCTTACAGGATTATCTAGTAGCAGCAGGGATTACAGGTATAGCAGATGTCGATACGCGTAAACTGGTCCGCCATCTTCGTGATGCTGGAGCCATGAATGCCATTATCAGTTCAGAGTTTGAAGGGGATTTGGAGGGGTTGAAAAAAAAGCTTGCTGAAGTTCCTGATATGAATGGGCTGGAATTATCCTCTAAAGTCTGCACGCAAGAACCTTTCTTTTTTGGAGATCCAGCAGCGCCAATTAAAGTAGCCTGCCTTGACTTCGGGATTAAAACAAATATTTTAAGAAATCTAGCCTCTCGTGGGGTGTATTGCAAAGTTTATCCAGCCAAAACTTCCCTAGCGGAAATGGAAACCTGGAAGCCTCAAGGCTATTTCCTTTCCAATGGTCCTGGTGATCCAGCAGTGATGGATTATGCAGTAGCAACCGTAAAGGATATCCTTGAGACCAACAAGCCTGTTTTCGGGATATGCTTGGGACACCAACTTCTTGCTGAAGCGGTAGGGATTTCTACTTACAAAATGCACCACGGTCATCGTGGGCTTAATCATCCGATCAAAAACCTGATGACCGGAAAAAGTGAGATTACCTCACAAAATCATGGATTCAATGTAGTGCGAGAAGATGCTGAAAAAAATACGGAAGTAGAAATCACACACGTACACTTGAATGATAATACCGTGGCAGGGATTAAGTTGAAAAATAAACCTGCTTTTTCGGTGCAATACCATCCGGAATCTTCCCCAGGGCCGCATGATTCCCGATACCTATTCGATGACTTTATATCCTTGATTACTAAAAACTAATTCTAACAAACCTGTAAACACATGACGTTGATTCAATCCATTCATGCAAGACAAATCCTTGATTCACGAGGAAATCCTACCGTAGAGGTAGATGTAGTGACTGAAAATGGGGCTTTTGGAAGAGCTGCGGTGCCTAGCGGTGCCTCCACTGGAATAAATGAAGCGGTAGAACTCCGCGATGGAGATAAAAGCAAATACCTAGGAAAGGGCGTTTTGAAAGCCGTTTCCAATGTGAACGATGTCATCGCACCTGAATTGGTGGGTATGGATGTCTTTGAACAAAATACCATCGACCAAATCATGATTGATTTGGACGGTACTGCCAACAAAAGTAAGTTGGGTGCGAATGCGATCTTGGGTGTATCCCTTGCAGTAGCGAAGGCTGCTGCTATGGAATCAGGACAGCCACTTTACCGCTACATCGGTGGAGTGAATGCCAATACACTTCCTGTCCCGATGTTGAATATCATCAACGGTGGCTCGCACTCTGACGCTCCGATTGCCTTCCAGGAATTTATGGTTCGTCCAATTGGTGCTAGTAGCTTCTCCGAAGCGATTCGTTGGGGAGCGGAGATCTTCCACAACTTGAAAAAAATCCTTCATGACAAGCATTTGAGTACTGCAGTAGGGGATGAGGGTGGTTTTGCACCTAATTTCTCAGGTGGAACCGAAGAAGCACTTGCTTGTATCCTAGATGCGATCAGCAAGGCAGGATATCGTCCTGGTGACGATGTGACCATTGCCTTGGATTGCGCATCCTCTGAATTCTACAAAGATGGAAAATACGACTACTCCAAGTTTGAAGGGCCAAACGGAAAGGTACGTTCCAGAGAAGAGCAGGTAGCCTATTTGGCGGAACTGACCGAAAAATACCCAATCGACTCAATCGAAGACGGTTGTGCAGAAGAAGATTGGGCTGGTTGGGCGATGCTAACCGCCAAAATTGGTTCCAAGATCCAATTGGTAGGCGATGACTTGTTTGTAACCAATGTGAGCTTCTTGAAGCGTGGAATCGAAGAGAAATCTGCCAACTCCATTCTTGTTAAAGTAAATCAGATTGGCACCTTGACAGAGACCTTAAACGCAATCAGCATGGCGCATAAGGCTGGATTTACGGCGGTTATGTCTCACCGTTCGGGAGAAACAGAAGACTCAACCATTGCGGATTTGGCTGTAGCGGTAAATTGCGGACAGATTAAAACTGGTTCTGCCTCACGTTCTGACCGTATGGCTAAATACAATCAACTACTTCGTATCGAAGAGCAATTGGGAGATTCGGCAGTATTTAAAGGCAGATTGAAATAAAAACTTCTGCAATAAATTCGATTCGACAGCCTCGGAATTCCGGGGCTGTCTTTTTTTTACCTATTTTTTGTAACTTAGTCATCCAAAGCGAACTCCATGAAAAAAGTCATCAAATACAGCAGTAATTTTTACGTTTTGGCGACCCTTTCTTTTTTGGTTTGGATGATCTTTATTGACTCAAACAACCTTTCTACCCAGTGGAGACTCACCAAACAGCTGTGGGAGTTGGAGGATCAGAAAGAGTTTTATAAGCAGAAAAAACTCCAAATCCAGCAGGAACGCAATGCCCTTTTTGGCAATCCGGATTTGTTGGAAAAATTTGCTCGAGAAAAATACCTCATGAAAAAGCCAACAGAGGACTTGTATGTGGTGGTTGAGAAATAAGTTTCTTCCCGTCTTTCTATTTCTATTTTTTGGATTGCAGTCTGCTGCCCATTCCCAGCGAGTGATTGATCCTGAAGCAAAATTCACCTTCAAAGACAGAAGTTACTTTGGTGGTAGTATAGGTCTTCAGTTGGGGACGGTCACGTTAATAGATCTGTCTCCTTTAGCGGGGATTATGCTGAGTCCCAAGTTTTCAACTGGCCTAGGAGCTACCTACCAGTATTACGAGGATAATCGCTTTCAAGGTAATGCAGGATCTTCTTATGGGGGACGTGCTTTTGTTCGACACAACCTGCTCCCCAATATCTTTGCCTATTCTGAAGTGGAATCCATCAATTGGAATGCGTATAACTATGGGCAAGATCAATTTCAACGTACTTGGACAGAAGCTTTTTTTGTAGGGGCAGGATATTTTGCTCCTTTTGGGTCTAGAGGCGGGGCTAATTTTACCTTTCTTTACAATCTCAGGCATTCCAATCGGCAGGCGTATTACAGTGAGCCCTATTTGATTCGAGTTGGTTTTGTCCTCTAGGGATATCCACTACCTGATTTTGATTGCCTATTCTTCCCGTTTAAATACAGGGCCATCCATTTAAATATATTTTGGATAAATAAAATTAATGCAAATTTTCAATCGTATTTTCAAGAATGCGTAGTATACTTTTCGTCATTATTCTTGTTTTAGTATTTTTTGATCGAGAAGCGATCGCGCAGGTTGCTGGGGATGATTTGCCATTTCTTTCATCCTACCAACAAGAGCTTCCCTACTTCCAAGAATTGATTACAGGAGGACAATATGCAGAGCCTTCTTCGCTGATAAAGGGAGACCCTTATTTTGCAACTCGGCAATTTGAAAAAGGTTCCTTACGGATTAATGGAATCACCTATCCCCAAGTTCCTTTGGTTTACGATAGCTTTCAAGACCAGTTGGTGACTTTTCACCCCATTTTCAATCAAAAAATTCTAATCAAGCCTGAAAAAATTGATGGCTTTACCTTAAGTGGTGGGCAATTGTTTCGCTTTTTTCCTGGGAATGATTCGTTTCTTCATCGCGGCAATGGCATCTATCAAGTTCTCGGTCAAGGTGATGCCTATGCCTTAGCTAAACACTACAAGACCACCAAGGAGGTTCGTGAATTGTCGCGGTACGATGCGGAGTTTGTGGAAAAGGTGGCTTATTTTATTTGGAGGGATGGGAAATTTAGTTCGATAAAAAATGCAGGCCAAGCTTTTGCTTCTTTGGGACTTGATTCCAAATCGCTAAAGCGGGAATTAAAAGCAAAGGGGCTTCACTTTAAAAGAACTCCTGAAGCGTATTTACAATTTTTGGTGTCTTACCCTAAATCGAAGTAATGCGAATCCTGATTGCCAAATTCTGTGTTTGCTTTTTCCTGTTCCTTTCAGGTGGTGCTGCTGTATTTGCGCAGCAGCAGCAGCAGGAACCGAGAATCACGGGCTTATTTGCCGGAATTACATTTGAGCGGTTTGCAGAGCTTGTCGAAAAGGATACTCGGTATCGATTTATTTTCAAGAAAGAGGAGATGGCTTCGGTCACCGTCAATTTGCAAGCCAATGAGGATAAGTTGGAAGATGTATTGGGTGTCCTTTTTTTGAAATCTGACTTTAGTTTTTCCATTTCCAAAGACCTGGAAGTTTTTGTCTTTAAAGGCTCCAAACAAACGGTGGATTTTCTTCCCAACTACTTTTTAGCACCTTCGGGAGCGGCGCTTTCCAGCGCTGCGATGCAGGATGAGTTTGTTCGAAATCGCCGCTACACCATCGGAGTGCCAGGGCCGGGTACTACAGCAATAATCAAGGGGAAGGTCAGTAGCTTGGAAAATAATCAGCCCATAGAAGGAGCGATTGTATTTGAAAAGGAATCCATGCAGCAGGCCGTTACCTCAAAGAACGGTGACTTTGAGTTGCTACTTCCAAAGGGGAATAAAACGCTTTTTATCCAAAATATTGGAGGTTACACCGAACAGCGACTCTTGGATATTCAAGGAGATGCTTTGTTGGAACTAAGTATAGGGGAGGGGATTTTTGCCTTGAATGAGGTGGTGGTTAGCTCTGGAGCATTGAGTCAAGTGGCCAGGCCTGAGATGGGGGTGCAGTCCCTATCCGTGCAGGAGATGAAACGTTTGCCTGCCGTCATGGGAGAGGTGGATATTGTCAAAGGGCTACTGACGATGCCGGGGGTAAATACAGCAGGAGAAGCTAGCGTTGGATTTAATGTACGTGGAGGAGCAGCTGATCAAAACTTGATTTTGATGGATCAAAATACGCTGTTTAATCCCTCTCACTTGTTTGGATTTTTTTCAGCGATCAATTCTGACATGGTCCAAGGAGTAGAATTATACAAGTCCGGAATTCCGGCAAGCCTTGGTGGTCGTTTGTCTTCTGTGCTTCAGGTGACCCCAAAAAAAGGGCGAACTGATAGAATCGGAGGTTCCGGAGGCATTGGTCCAATGACGAGTCGATTGAGTTTGGAAGGTCCGATTGGAGAAAAAACAACCTTTATTCTAGGTTCACGACTTACCTATTCGGATTGGCTTCTTGATTTTCTTTCAGAGAAAATTGATTTGGGGGCAAGTCGAGCTGCTTTTTCCGACTTTAATGCTACGGTGGAACATGAATTGAGTGCTAAAGATAAGATTCGCTTGTCGGGGTATTACAGTAAAGATTCATTTCAGTTTGATCCAGACACTGTCTACAGCTATTCCAACCAGAATGTGGCGCTGTCCTGGACCCATTACTTTAACGATGCACTCGAGGCTACTTTTTCGGTAGGGCAGGATGGGTACAATTTTGAGGTGGAAGGTGAAGATAATCCCCTTAATTCCTACCAGTATCGCTTTGATATCCGTCAGCAGTTTTTAAAAGCACAATTCCGTCAGGAAAAAGGGGATCGCCATGTATTCAGTTATGGTGTTCATGGCATCCGGTATCAGCTCAACCCCGGTGAGATCGTGCCTTTCGGCGCGGAGAGTGGTGTAATTCAAGATCAGGTGGCTCCTGAAACTGCTATGGATTGGTCGCTGTTCTTGGGGGATGAATTTGAAATCAATGAGCAGTGGGCCTTAAGCGGTGGTCTTCGCTACAATTTTTATACCTACTTGGGTCCTCAGACTCTCCCTGTATATCAAGTAGGAGAACCCTATTTGAAAGAGAATATCACCGGAGAATCCCAGTTTAAATCAGGGGAATTGGTGCAAACGTACCATGGTCCAGAATTTCGATTTTCTGCCCGTTATGCCTTGTCCAACCGCTCCTCCTTGAAAGTGGGTGTCAATTCGATGCGGCAGAATATTCACCTCTTGAGTAATTCGTCGGTGATTACTCCTACGGATACTTGGAAATTGAGTGATTCATTTTTGAAGCCCCAACGGGGAATTCAATATGCCCTAGGCTACTTTAAAAACATGAATCAGGGAGCACTAGAGTTTTCCGCGGAGCTGTATTATCGTTCCATGCAGCAGCTATTGGATTACCGTTCTGGGGCTAGCATTGTTTTGAATGATCGCATTGAGCAAGAAGTGCTGGTGACGCAGGGGAAAGCTTATGGAATGGAACTTTACTTGAAGAAAACACAAGGAAAGTTGAATGGGTCGCTTGCTTATACCTACAGCCGTTCGTTGATGCAGACAGATCCATCAGAGAAAAAGGAGCAAATCAACCGCTCTGAATGGTATCCAAGCAATTTTGATCAACCTCACAATGCCAATTTTGTAGGAAATTACGAACTGAGTAAACGTATCAATGTCACCTTAGCTGGCAAATACAGCACCGGTAGACCCGTTACGCTGCCTATCGCCAAATTCAATTACGGGGGTTCGGAGCGGGTTTATTTCTCCGATCGAAATTCGTTTAGGGTTCCAGATTATTTCCGGATGGATCTTTCTGTCAATTTGGAAGGAAATCATAAGGTGGCCAAATTGGCACATGCCTCTTGGTCCTTTGGGGTATACAATATCCTAGGGAGAGACAATGCCTATTCGGTCTATTTTGTGCCAGAGGGCGGCAAGTTGAAAGGGTATCAGTTAGCAATCTTTGCAGAGCCTATTCCTTTTATCACCTATAACTTTAGATTTTGATGGGAAGGATCAGCGTGCTTCTATTTCTATTTTTCGCAACACTTCTTAGTTGTCGGACACCCTATGAACCTGAAGTTCCAGCCGAGGAATTAAGGATTCTAGTTGTAGAAGGGTACCTGGATACAGAAGGGTTAAGGAGCGAGTTAAAGCTCAGCCGAACGGCCCCACTAGGTGCTGAGTCTGCTTTTTATCCAGAGGCACGCGCCAAAGTACTACTCAAAAGTACTACGGGGCAGGCTTTTCCATTGGTCGAAACAGAATTAGGTAACTATGTCTTCGAAAGGAACATCGATGAAAAACAAAACTACGTACTTGAAATTGAGCTAAGTTCTGGAGAGCGCTATGTTTCTGAATTGATGCAGCCTATAGTTACTCCTGAAATTATTAATGCGGGATTTAAGCGAGATGAAGAAGGAGTAGAGGTTTATGCTACTACCCAAGGGAATGCGAATGCAGATGATTTTTTATGGACCTTCGAAGAAACTTGGATTTATCGACCTAGAATACGAACACCCTACATTTATATACCCGAATTGAAGGATGTCCGGGACCGCAAGGAAGAAGAGCAAAATTCCTTGTGCTTCAAGACGGAATCAAGTCCAGGAATTCTATTGGAGACCAGCTCTCGGTTTCGTGACCAAGTAGTCTTTCAAAAAACGATCACCGAAATTCCCCAAGGTGACGAGCGAATCATGGAGCGTTACAGCATTCTGATATCCCAAAAGGGACTTGCCTCCAAGGATGTGGCATTTTGGGAAATTTTGAAGAAAAACACGGAGGATATTGGCTCGATTTTTAGTCCTCTTCCTTCGCTGATTGGCGGAAATATCAAAAGTTTGGATGCGGCCAAAAGCCCTGTGATTGGTCAGGTGAGTTTGGGTGTGGTTCGTCAGAAACGTGTATACATTAATTTCCTGGAGGTGCTCCCTTGGGATTACCTAGACCCTAGATTCAACGACTGCGTCATAGGATTAGAGCCAGTTTTAAGAACGGATTACCAAACCATCTTTGGGAGTGGAGCAGTGGTGCCGGCAAGACCCTTGATGGTAGGAACTACCATAGTGGGGTATTATCCATCTTCAAAAAGGTGTACTGATTGTACGCTATATGCTTCCAAAATCAAGCCCTCCTTCTGGAAAGATTAAAGCTATGGAAAGAATACTGATGGATTTGATTTCAAATTTTGGACAAACCAAAGCAAGGAAAATGACAATCCTGCTTTGTTTTGTCTTAGGATTTGTTTCAACGAGCCTAGGGCAATCTAATGCCGCATTAGTTGAGGAGGTTGATTTCCATACGCCAAAAACGCTTTACTTTTCTGGAGAGAAAATTTGGTTTGAGGCTCAGGTGAGTCTGGGAAGTCAGCCGAGCTCTTCACAGGTGCTGTATGCAGAATTATTGGATCGAAATTCCAACTCCATTGCGCATGTCAAGGTGCCGTTGCAGGAAGGGAAGGCGATAAATTTTATTTCCATTTCAGACCAGATTCCTTCTGATCACTACCTGGTTCGCGTATATACGCGCATTAGTCCCTATTTGGATTTGAACCAAGGCCTTGCACAACAGTTTGTGACTGTGATCAATCCTAAAATTCCTCCCAAAGAAGCCAGTTTCTCTAGTAGGATAGACCTTCCTTTGACTAAAACTTTTAGGAAAGGAAGCCTGGTAGACCTAGGTTCCACTTCTCTATCCAATTCCACCCCACTGGCATCTGCAATTTCCATTGCCAACCCATTTTTGCCAGAGGAACAGAAGCAATGGCAATCGAAAGAAGTGTATGCTTCCTTTGAAAACCGACCGCTGCTTCCTGAGCTTTTTGGACATTTGATCCAGGCAAAGGTGGCTTCACGTGACACGGCTTTAACTTATTTTCTTTCACTTCATGGAGAAAAGAGTGCTCTTTTTACAGATCATGTCGATGAGGATGGATTGCTCACGTTTGATGCTGGGGGCTTGCGTCATTGGGATCGATTGATTTTGCAACTTGAGAATGGATCTGAAATGACGGGGCTGGAGTTAATTTCTCCACTGATCAAAACTACTTTTCATCCCAATTTCAAATTCCCTGAATTGTCTTTGGCGAAGGAAGATTTGCCCTATCTTCAATCCTTACTGAAGGCAGCCGTGGTGCATCAAGCATACTTGGAAGAGCTATCCCAAGATTCATTGGAAGTGGTGACTGGTTTTGTAGCTGACTACAGCTATGACCTGGATGATTATACCCGGTTTGAAGATGTGGAAACGGTGCTGAGGGAATATGTCCCCAGCGTCTCGGTTCGCCTCAAGGATAAGAAAAAGACATTTCGACTAGTAAATGAAGCTGAGAAGGGGACATTTGATACCAACCCATTGGTAGTGGTGGATGCAATGCCTGTTTTTGATACGGATCTATTGGCTTCTTTCAATCCTAAATTTTTTCAGCGCTTGGAGGTGCTCAATCGGGAATTTTACCTCAATGACCGAGTTTACCCAGGTGTACTTAGCTTTTCTAGCTTTGGTAACAATTTTGGATTATTTCCACTTGCACCTGCTGCCCGTTTTTTTGACTACACAGGACTTCGGCCTGTAATATCCTTAGATAAAGGGCAATTCCAAACACCTGCTCCTGCATCGCGAATTCCTGATTGGCGAACAGTGCTCTATTGGGGTCCAACCGGAGACGTTGCCAAGACAAGCGTCTCAGACCTACAAGGGGTGTTTGTGTTTTGGGAAAAGCTACGTGTAGCTGGGGAGATCCGGATGGTGCGCACCTACTTTTCTGTAGGAAACTAGTTTGCCTTGATCAAAATTGTTGGCTAGGGAATTCTACTTGTATGGGCTAATTAGTCTGGAATCAGGTATTCAGATAAAGTTTTCCCAAAGCGTGTTCGAATTAAGTATTGCCCTTGATTGGGTTGATGACTGATTTGAATTTCTCCCTCACTTTGAAATGGAGCGCTGATCAGTAGATTACCTTTTAAATCATAGAGGTATCCTAGGCCTTGTCCTCGATCCGTCACCGCAATGATTTTTCGTGAGGACCCGAAATCAAAATAACCAAGCCAGGTTTGTTCGGCTTTTAGAGGTAAGCTCATTAAAAGTGCCTGCTGAGTATCTAAAAGCTGAATTTTATTGAATTGCTCCATGACGAGTAAAAATGAGTTGCCTTTTTGGTCAGGAAGCTCCCGAAATTTATCGTCTCGATTGGATTTTTGAACCTGTGTTTTTCGTAAAATTTCCCCGGAAAATGAAATTTCTAACAGCTCTCCACTGAAAGTTACTGATTGAAGTGAAGGAGGGGTAGTCTTTTTTAAAACCAGTGGGCTGGCAATGTTTTCTGGAAGAGAAATAGGTGATCCTGCTTGAGGCTCCCCTTTACGGTTGAATAAATGTAGCTTTCCAGATTTTCCGAGCGCAACCATAAAATCTCCTTTTCCTGGTACTCGGGCATGAAACGGTGGGCCTAGGGTCTTTTCCCCCAGATTTAATGGGCTCCATCCTTCCAGAGGCTTCCCTGATTTGTCTAGAAGCCACAAGTTTCCACTTTCTGTGGAAAAGAAATAACGATACTCTTTGTTGGTGTCGTAATCGAGTAAGGTAAGCTGTGCTATTTTTTCCCCAGGCAAAGTAAGTGGAAAGCCAGGCAAAGGGTCTCCAAGTCGATCAATCGCATATACTTTGTCCGGGGTAGCGACTAATAATTGCAGTTTGCCATTTTTAAAATAATCAATTTGGAGAGCTTCAGATACGATTGGTCCTCCTAGTGGTTGGCTATACACTTGTTCACCTGCAGAGTTGATCACATACAAGATGTGATTTTGATCTTGGATTACTAAATCCTCGGTGCCGTCATTGAAGTTTTTAATGGCCTTTGGACCATAAATTAAGTTTTGTGGGAGTATTACTTCTTTTCCTGCAACCAGCTCGAAGGATTTTTGATTGTTTGCCAAAGGGTTAAGCTCACTGGTGTAATTTAGGCTGAGTGTCGCCTCTGGGCCTGTTGAACTTTGATGGATACGTAGTCCTAAGGAAGTAAATGCTTGGAGTTCTACTTCGTATTTCTGAAGAAAAGTGCTCCAGCTGGGGTTGGTAGATTGGATCCAAGTAGGCCAGATTTTGTTCAAAAAGAAGGTCTTGCTATATCCTGCGGTAGGGGATAAGCGTGAGTTTATTTCAATTGGCTTTTGCCCCCACGTATTTCCTTGTGAGTAATCATCAAGTAAACTTCTAAGGCCATCTGCTGAATTACACATTAGGAGCAACTGTCCTACTCGGCTAATGTAGGTTTGCTCAAATCCCCTAAATCGCCCATTAAAAAGGTGTGCGGGAAAATCTTCTTCAGGAAAAAATAGAATTTCAGCATCTAGGTACTGCTCTGTAGGATAAAATTCTGTAGTGTCTCGATAATCTTTGAGAAGTTGCCAGGCTTGTTCTGGTTTTGTTGACCTCACCAACAAGGCCACATTTGGTTGGGTAGGAATCAATGGTTCTAATTCTAAAAAGTACTGTTCTCCAGTAAGTAAGTCCAAAAATCCATAGTCAATAAGTCGGGTTTGCACCTCTCCGCTCACTGTAGAAATGGGAGCAAAAGTAGGGGAAAGGATTTTTTGAGTTTCGTAACTGTCCTTCAAATTGATTTGGGTCACTGAATGGGTTCGTGTCGAAATTAGACTTTCAAAAGATGCCAATTGCGCCTGGACGGAAGGTAAAAAATCCACAGCAGGAAGTCCTTGGATAGGGCCTTTGAAGAGGAGTTGCTGGTCTTCAAACTGTAGGTTTAGGGTCAGTAGGTAGTCAGCAGCTTGTAACTCTTGTAGGGCTGTCAAGTTTTTGTCTGTATTGACGCCACCCAAAAACTTGGCTAATCCTTTTGAGGAAAGCACCAATCTTCCAAGACCATCCTTGTTGGGTAATTCTTCACCGAGTTTTGATGAAATAGGGTTTGCATCCTCGCTTAGGTAAAACCGAATTGCTTCTTCTATGACAAACGAAGAGGAGGAGACTAAGAGTACATTATTGAGTAAGGTAATGCTCCACTGGATGCTGTTGTTTGCATTCAATACATCGTAAATTACCTGATCGCTGTAATTTCGTGTTTGAAATCGGGTAGTTTTTGGCGCTTTGGATTTGAGCTTTTCTAAAAGATCTTGCGGAGAATTAGAACCGAAATTGAGGGTATAAAGCAAGCTGAATTTATCCGTTCCAACGGCATGGTAACTTACGGTTACCTGCTTGTTTCGGAGAGTTTTTGTAACAAATCCTTCTTCGCCTACCAGGCTATCTAGAGAATTTAATTGAGATTCTAGGGATTGAAATACAGGAAAACGAGTCAATACAGCCCAAATGGGTTGTTTTTTAAGTTCTATCCAGGTGTAATCCGCTTGCTGTGTTTCAAACAAAAACACGGCATCGCTTGAGATCAACTCCAAGCTGTTGATGTTTCTGGACAAGATAAATCGCTGATACACTTCATAACCACCCCAACTCAGCAAGGATAGCACTAAAATGACCAAAAGACTTTTCCAGATTTTCAAGGGGCAGTGCAGCTTTAGGTAATGGAAGTAAAAAAAGACCTAAGATACATTCTCGAAGGAAAAGCATCTTAGGTCCTAGGGCCAACCAGAATCAGATTAGTTGCTCAAACGATCCAATACCTGCATCACTTCTTTCACGTGACCTCTAGAGGTTTCTAGCAATTGCTTTTCCTCAGCATTGAGGTCCAGTTCAAGGACTTTTTCAATCCCGTTTTTGCCAAGGATTACAGGTACACCTAAGTAGCAGTCGTCGATACCATATTCACCATCTAGCTTGATGCAAACTGGGAATACTCTTCTTTGATTTTTAAGGATGGCTTCCACCATTTGGGCTGCAGCGGCTCCAGGAGCATACCAAGCAGAAGTACCCATGAGCTTCACCAATTCTCCACCGCCAAACTTCGTGCGCTCGATGATGGCGTCTAACTTATCTTTTTCTACCAATTCAGTAACTGGGATACCTGCAACCGTGGTATAGCGTGGAAGCGGCACCATGGTGTCTCCATGTCCACCCATCAAAATAGCTTGAATTTCTTTTCCAGAAACGTTTAGTTCTTCAGCAAGGAAAGCACGGTAACGTGCAGTGTCCAAAATGCCTGCCATACCCATTACCTTGGTTCTTGGTAGTCCAGAAGTTAGGTGAGCTTGGTAGGTCATCACGTCCAGTGGGTTGGAAACCACGATGATGATGGCGTTTGGAGAGTATTTAACCACATTCTCGGTTACAGACTTTACGATTCCTGCATTGGTCTCGATCAAGTCATCTCGAGTCATCCCAGGCTTTCTCGGAAGTCCTGAGGTGATGACTACAACGTCAGAATTTGCGGTTTTACTGTAATCATTGGTGCTGCCAACAGTACGGCTATCGTATTGGTTGATTGGCGCTTTTTGCCAAATATCAAGAGCCTTGCCTTCTGCTATTCCCTCTTTGATGTCTACCAATACAATCTCTTCAGCTACTTCGCGATACGCCAACACATCGGCACAGGTGGCTCCAACGTTTCCTGCACCAACAACGGTTACTTTGCTCATGGTTTTATGTTTTTTGGTTTGAACGGCCTAAAATTTGGCCCTAAGTTAATAAGCGATACTTAGGAATAGAAACCGCTTCTGGATTAAGTTTGTTGCAAACGCGCTGTTTTTTTCACGCGCATCCTTAAATTTTTTTATCGGGCATTATTCAAACATTTGCCGCAGGCTGAAAAACCCAAAAGATTCGCGGTAGGATCGAAAAAGGCGTTGATTGTTGGTATTGTAATATTCTGCCAAAGAGGTCATCATTTTTGCCTTGATTTTTGGGTTGCTTTCAAAGATTTCTAAAAGCGCAAATTGTGGAATAACGAGAAGTTCTGCCTCATCGGAACTAACCAATGCTGTGTACGTTCTTTTTGAGTTTTCCAACAAGGAGTTTTCTCCAAAGGCATCTCCGCGCTTAAGTTGCATGATGGTTTCAAAATTCTCGCTGAGGTCAATAGTCAAGTCTACCTGTCCTTTACGAATCAAATACAGGGCCTGACTCGGGTCTTTGCTAAAGAAGACGACTTCATCGCGAACGTATTTTCGTTCGTGCATGGTTGGCAGAAATCGGGCAAGTTCCTGCTGCTTGAGAAGCTCAAAAAACTTGATGCTTTGCAGGAAGTCAAACATCTTGAGTTCATTTGGCTCGTAGGTTTTGGAAAAAGGATTTCTCATGACTTAACGTTTTTGAATGTGCAGGAATTTTTGGGTAGCGGGACCTACTTTTGCCCAATCGGCAATCCGCATACCGATTACCCAGGCTATTCTTTTTCCTGAAACTAGGACTTTCACTTCTTTTTTTAATGGAAGTGGGATTTTATTGTCAATCAAAAAGTCAGAGATTTTCTTTTCTGCTGACATTCCCAGTGGAATAAATCGATCTCCCTCCTGCCAGCTACGTATCTGTAACGGAAACTCTAGACAATCTAAATCCAGCAAGGCATGTGCTGGATTCCGGTCGATTGATTCCAGCTTGGTTCCGTAAGAAACCATGTAGTGTCCATCTGGAAGATCAAAAGAAGAGGTTCCCATGGGAAGCTCAAATTCAGAAAAAGCAATGGGAAGGGGATAGAGTAAGAGCTCCTCTCGGTCAAAGCAGACTTCATACTGGGTGCTTCGAAATACAGTTCCTGATTTTATCTCCTTAAGACTTGCTGCAATGGCAAGGGCTTGGTCTGAGTTAAACCCATAGGGGCGCAGCCAAAAGTAAAGTAAGGTGGAGGCTCCTGCTAGGTCTAGAATGGATGGGTAGGCAAGAAAACTGATTCCTTGCTCTTCCCGAACGTGGGCGGCTTTCCATAGTTCGAATAAACTTGAAAATGCTTTTCCAGTGTCTTTCAAGCGGGCAAAACTTTGCAGTAGGTTTTGCCTCGTGTCTGGTTCTAGTTGGTATAGTGCAGGCAATCCCTGATGGCGTAGCTTATTTCTTTTGTAGTCTGTGGAGGCATTGGAACTGTCTTCACGCCAGTCGAGCCGTTCTTCTTCCGCATACTTAGCTAGTTGCACCCTTGAAAAAGGAAGTAGTGGCCGAATCAGCCAGCCTAGCCGATCACTCATGCCATACAATCCTTCGATACCTGTGCCACGTGTCAAGTTGAGGAAAATGGTTTCCAATTGATCGTCTTCCTGGTGGGCGAGTACAATCCCGGACAGGTTCTGTTGGTTTCGAATCTCTTCAAAAAATTGATAGCGGATTTCTCGCGCTGCCATTTGTGTCGAAACGCCTTTGTTTAAGGCCCACTCCTTGGTTTTTGCCCGATGCACATGGACGGGAATTTTGCGTTCCTTTCCCCAATTTTTTACAAAGTCTTCGTCTCCATCACTTTCAGAATCGCGCAATCCAAAGTTGACGTGTGCTAATTCAAGTTGAATGCCAGCGGTATGAAGCAGGTGGGCCAAAACCATGCTATCCAATCCCCCACTACAGGCCAACAAGTAGCCTTTGCCGGCTTCAAAAAGTTTGTGCTGGTGGATATGCGAGATAAAGGAGTCGTACATTGATCAAAAATAGCTTTTTCTGCTAAATTTGCCTCCATTCCATCCGTTATGAAATCGCCTTTTTTCATTCTGTCCCTTCTGCTATTGCTCTGCATGCCCTTTTTCGGCTTTGGGCAGTCCTCCTCCCTGTTGGAGATTCGAAGTGCGGATTTGTTGCAGGGGGCCAAAGGGTTTGAGCGCTTACTGGGAAATGTAAAGATGAAGCATCAGAATTCTCTTATTTCCTGTGATTCGGCCTATTTTTTTCGTGACGAAAATCGAGCGCAACTTTTTGGCCGGGTTCAGATTCAAGATGTAGAAGATCCCATCACTACGACCAGCGCTTATGCGGAGTACGATGGTACCACTAAGGTGGCTAAGCTTCGCAAAAATGTGGTTTTTACGAATCAGAAAACCAAGCTCTACACTGAATACTTGGACTACAACAGAGAAACGAATGTGGCCTCCTATTTTGAGGGAGGAAAGATGGTGGATTCAGTCAATGTCTTAACCAGCGAATTAGGAACCTACGAAATCAATTACGAGCGAATTAGTTTTCAACAAGATGTGGTCCTGGTCAATCCAGATTACACGCTCAAAACGCAAGACCTAATTTACTTGACTATCCCCAAAACTGCTCAGACACCTGGGCTAACCAATATCGTGTCCAAGGAGGGGTACCATTTGGATGCGCAAAAGGGGAGTTTTTACGATACTCAATTGAAGCAATTCAAATTTTTTGAAGGACTTGTAGATACGGAAGATAGTCGGGTGAAAGCAGATGAATTATTTTATGACGAACCCAAGGCTTACTACGAGGGCAAAAAGGATGTTCGTGTCCTGAATAAGGAACGGAAATTGGAGGTTTTTGGAGAGGTGGGTACCTATTGGGAAAAGAAAAAATACAGCCAAGTATATGGCAATGCTTTGGTGCGGAGGTATTTTGAGTCAGATACGCTTTTCCTTACCGCTGACACCTTGATTTCCCAAGATGGGGAGGCCGATTCATTAAAGTATTTGCTTGCTTTTCATCAAGTGAATCTGGTGAAGACCGATCTTTCAGGGAAGGCGGACTCCTTGCTGTATGCCTTCGCGGATTCCTCCATACATCTCTATAAGGATCCTATTTTATGGAATCGCTCGAGTCAGATTTCTGCAGATAGCATGGTGTTTTTCATCAAAAATGAAACCTTGGATCGGGTGTTTATGAAGAACAAAGCATTTGCGATTTTGACGGATACGCTTTTGAATTTCAATCAGATGAAAGGAAGAAAGATGACGGGCCAATTTACCAATGGGGAGTTGAGTAACTTGTTTATCGAAGGAAATGGGGAGTCGCTCTACTATGCCTTGGAAGGGGATACGCTGACCCAAGGAATCAACCGTATCTTGAGTGCTACCATCGGGCTGAGCTTTGTGGATGGGCTGATCAAGAAATCAAATTTTGGGATCCGGCCAGACGGAAAATTTGTTCCGGTACAAGATATCAATGAAAAGCTGAGTCGACTGGAGGGGTTTCGTTGGCGCGTGGAGGAAAAGCCAGCTCGCTCCACTATTGATGACTGGAGAAAGGTAATTGAGATTGATCCTACGCTAAAGAATTTTTTCAATGAACCAGAAGTTCAGTTGCAGATGCCTTCCCAAGGGCAGCTTCAAAAAGCGCTGCAAGAAAAGCCAGTTAAACAGGCGCTAGGAGGCTAGTTTCCGCTACAAGTCCGATTTTTCAAAACTTAACAACAATTAACCCGGTTTCTCGGGAAAAATTGCATCTTTTTAAATACATTTAACGTAAAGTTATTTCCATTTAGTATACCCCGTCCACGCCTATAGGATAGAAATTTACATGAACGCCCGATTGCTTAAACTAACCCTGCTCTTTTTTTTAGCATTGCCAATGCTGGCGTATGCGCAGCAGGTGCGCGTTTTGAGTGATGGGGTTGAATTTTCGGGAAAAATAGGTTCTTCTCAACGAAAAACAGTACTCCTTCACAACGAGTCCTCTCAGGCAAAAACTTACCTTCTCCGAAACATCAAGGGAAGCGTCGGTTCTTCTCAGAAAATGCGAATTTGTATTGGAGATCAATGCTTTGATCCCAAAAAAGACTTGGCCAAGGTTGCCCTTAAGCTTGCTCCAGGTGAAATCTACACCGATTTATACTTGGAATTTGAGTTGGGGATTGCTGAGACTATGGGAAGTTTTGATCTTGTATTTGTCAACTCGGAATCCTTGCGAGAGTTTTTTGTAGTGGAAGCTAAATACACAGTTTCCAGTGATCCAATCGCGGATTTTTCTCACAAAGACATTAAGTTGGGCGATGTTTATCCCAATCCCAGTAACCGAGTTGCGCAATTGGATTACACCGTAGTCAATCCAAAAGCCAAAGCTAAAATTCGGGTGACTAGTTTCATTGGCAATCCCATCGCGGAGTACGATCTGGATCCCACACGGAATAGTCTTGTGATTCAGGTGAGTGACTTCCAGCCAGGAGTGTATTTCTACACCTTGTTTGTGGACAATAAAAACGTGGTCACTAAGAAATTACAAGTTAAAAAGTAAGCGATCTCCACTCCGCCATTTCATTTGAAATCTTACATTTATCCCTTATATTTGCGGTCCTTTAATTAATCATGCGGAACTATTCGATCTTGTTTGTGCTTTCCTTGGTGCTCTTTGGGGCATGTGGTCCTTTTTCCAAGTTGGAGAAGAGTACCAACTGGGAGGAGCTATACAATGGCGCGAACAAATATTACCAAGAAGGAGAATACAACAAGGCAATCATCTTGTATGAAAAGGTTCTTCCCGTCATTAAAGGATCTGAAAAAGCAGAGATGGCAGAATACAACTATGCCAATTGCCATTTCAAAACCAAGCGTTACATCGAGTCTGCAGGGTATTTCAACACCTTCTTTAAAACCTACAACCGTAGTGCACTAGCGGAAGAAGCTTTGTTTATGCATGCCTATTCCCTATACTTGGATGCTCCAGATTACAATTTGGACCAGCAAAGTAGCAAGGAAGCGGTTTCGGCTATTCAGCAATTTGTAAGCAAATTTCCAGCATCAGCAAGCTATGAGCGAGCCATGGAGATGCTTAAGGATTTGGAATCAAGATTTGAAGAAAAGGCCTACAGCGAGGCGGAAATGTACTACCGTTTGAAGGAAGGGTTGTTTCCTGGGGACTTTTATAGAGCCTGCATTATTAATTTTCAAAATTTCGCCAAGGATTATCCTGAAAGTAAGCGAAACGAAGAATTGGCTTACCGTTTGGTAGAAGTAGGCTATGCCTATGCTAAAAATAGTGCCTTTGATAAAAAAGAAGAACGTCTGAATGATGCCTTGAAGTTTGCGTCGAATTTTTACCGAAAGTATCCTGCAAGTGGGTATTTGGGTGAGGTGAAAAAATTTGAAGAACAGACCAAAGAAGAAATTCAGTTGCATTCCAAATTAAAAAAAGATATCGCAGACAAGAAAGCTGCAGATGAGGCGGCAGTGACGACTACCTCGAATTAATTTAATTCACGCATTTAAATACAAACAATATGGCGGTTAATCCATCAATCATCACTAGAGACCTAGACAAAGTCGCTGAGAAAACAGGGAATATCTACGAGTCTATTCACATCGTTGGTCAGCGTGCGAAGCAAATTTCTTCTACCTTGAAGGAAGAATTGAATAACAAACTATCTGAGTTTGCCTCTACTGTGGACAACTTGGAAGAAGTGTTTGAAAATAAGGAGCAAATCGAAATCTCCAAGTTTTACGAAAGAATGCCCAAGCCTACCTCTTTGGCGATGGAAGAGTTTATGGAAGGAAAAATCCACCATAGATATCCTTCTCAAGAAGGAGCGGAGTAATTCCCATGAGCCTGGAAGGAAAGCGAATTTTAATTGGTGTTACTGGCAGCATTGCTGCTTATAAAACAGCGATTTTAACCCGCCTACTGATTAAATCTGGAGCAGAGGTACAGCTTGTAGCTACGACCTCTGCTCTTGATTTTATTACCCCGCTCACCTTAGCTACTCTTTCCAAAAGGCCGGTTCTCTCTAATTTTTTTGAAAAAAATTCGGGCCAATGGCATAATCATGTGGAATTGGGCCTTTGGGCTGACTTATTTTTAGTGGCTCCTTTAAGTGCCAATACCCTTTCCAAATTTGCGCAGGGCGCTTGTGACAATCTCCTTACTGCTACCTATCTTTCCTGTCGATGTCCAGTCATGCTTGCGCCAGCTATGGATTTGGATATGTACCAACATCCCTCGGTTCGCGCAAACTTGGAGAAAGTGGCCTCTTTTGGGAATCTGGTACTGGATGCCGAAACTGGGGAATTGGCCAGCGGGCTCTCAGGCCAAGGCCGTATGATGGAGCCAGAACATATCCTGGAGCAAGTACTTCTTTTTTTTAACTCCAAAAAGGAGTTTAGTGGAAAGAAAGTTTTGATTACCCTTGGACCCACACAGGAAGCGTTAGATCCTGTACGATTTTTGAGTAACCATTCCAGTGGAAAAATGGG